>Ga0255768_10000267_pt1 | contig 53993 bp, 31 predicted proteins | sample 071ome_33_FD_179983 | JGI IMG/M metagenome (GOLD analysis project Ga0255768, IMG submission 179983) | Coastal salt marsh microbial communities from the Groves Creek Marsh, Skidaway Island, Georgia - 071412AT metaG (version 2) | ecosystem: Environmental > Aquatic > Marine > Intertidal zone >... | reverse complement strand
GGTCTCTATTCCTATTCCTACCATGACGAGGTGACTCTGCTCGTGCCCTTGAACCTGTCCGGCGACCTGAAACCCGGTCCCATCGAAATCAAGGCTGAGGTGTCCTGGCTGGAATGCAAGGAATCCTGTGTCCCCAAAAACGGCAACGTGACGGCCACATTGACCATCGGTGATTCCGATCAGGCATCGAACCAGGCGGCGCCCCTGGCCGAGTGGAACACAAAGGTCCCCCCCACAGTCAAAGACCTCAAACTGAAAGCGGACTGGTCGGAAAACGTGGCAGAGGATGAGCGTAAATTGACCTTTGAACTGGCAACGGATCAGGACGTTTACTGGAAAGACTTTTACCCTCACGAAAGCGAATCCTTTGAAATCGGAGGAGCCACCGAGCTTGGCGCTCCGGACGACAAACCGCTCCGTTTAACCAAAACCCTCCTCAATTGGGAAGAAACCTGGCCCAAACAAATCAGCGGTGTGGCTATTCTGGCAAAAGTGGATGGTTCCGAAACCACAAGCTACGAGGTGACTGTTGAACTGGGAAAAGATTTTGCCGCAGGATCACCCGAAGAATCAGCAGCCCCATCAACGACTGAAGAGCAAGCATCCACCACATCACCACCCGCGACGGAAACCTCGGGCGGGCCGGGATATCCTGTCATGCTTTTGTTTGCGTTTATCGGAGGTTTCATCCTGAATTTCATGCCCTGTGTCCTCCCTGTTATTTCATTAAAAATCCTGGGCTTTGTGCACCAGAGTAAAGAAGCCCCCAAACGTATCTTTCACCTCGGTCTGTTGTATGGCATGGGAGTGCTGTTTTCATTCTGGATCATGGCAGGACTGGTCATTGGAGTGCAATCCGCCGGTAAATTGGCCAACTGGGGCATGCAATTTCAAAACCCCCAGTTCCTGGTGCTCATGACACTTCTCGTCACACTGGTAGCCTTGAACTTTTTTGGCGTGTTTGAAATCACCGGCGGACGTCTGACCGGAGCCGCCTCGGCGGTTGCTTCCCGGGAAGGCAACATGGGAGCTTTTTTCAATGGCGTTTTGGCCACCGTTCTGGCCACACCCTGCACCGCGCCGTTCCTGGGATCCGCCCTCGGATTTGCATTCACCCAACCTCCCATGGGAATCCTGCTCTTTTTCACAACAGTAGCGCTGGGGCTCGCGTTTCCATACGTGCTGCTGAGCTGGAATCCAGCCTGGCTGGGCATTCTGCCCAAACCCGGTGCGTGGATGGAACGATTCAAGGTGTTCATGGGTTTCCCCATGATCGCCACCGCCATCTGGCTGTATACCATCGCACGACTGCACTTTGGTGAAACGGGTGATTTATGGTTGGGCATGTTGATCGTGGTGGTCGCGCTCGGAGCATGGGTTTACGGCGAATTTGTTCAACGTGGCAGCAAGCGAAAAGGATTGGCCCTGGGAATCAGCCTCGCATGCCTCGCTCTGGCTTACGGTTGGATCCTTGAAAAAGAACTCAACTGGCGTCACCCGATCGATCCCAACGCCAAGGCAGATGCAAAAACAATCCAGGGCAAAAATGGCATCGTCTGGCATCCCTGGTCGGAGGAAGCTGTGGCAGGCGCTCGCAAAGAAGGCAAGGTGGTCCTCGTCGATTTCACCGCCAAATGGTGTCAAAATTGCCGCGTCAACAAAAAGACCAGCATCGAAATCGAATCTGTCCGCGAGAAGCTGGCCACTGTTGATGGCGTGACCATGCGGGGAGACTACACCTTTTATGATCCGGAAATCACCAGGCAACTGCAAAAATACCAACGCAGCGGTGTGCCCCTGGTGCTGATCTTTCCACCTGATGCGAATGCCGATCCAATCATTCTTCCGGAACTACTCACACCTGGCATCGTGCTGAATGCATTGGATCAGGCAGGCCAAAAAGGATAGACATCCAAGGGCGCTATGTATGTTCGGTTGTTCAGAGATGAGAATCGTAAAATGCCAGAAGATCTCAATCCTCAGGCAATCACAGAGTTAAAAATCTGGCACTGTAAATACCGAACGTTGGAACCTCTAAAAGCATTCATCAATCTTCGCACACTGATCATAGCCACCTACCCGGATGACAACCTGGATTTGTTAATTCCGTTAATAAATCTACGTTATCTCCGCATCTTGCATCTCCCCAAAGTGAGCGATCTTTCCCCGCTGGAACATTTGAAAGAACTGGAAACCCTGTCGCTGGAAACACTTCCCAGCTGGGATGCCTCTTCAAAAGCAACCGAAGTTCAATCCTTAAATCCCATCACCAAACTCCCAAAGCTCAGACACCTTCAACTCTTTGGCGTGCGTCCACCCGATCGCTCATTAATGCCCCTAGCAGAATGCCCCAACCTGACAACAGCCAGGTTCCACAAATACACCAAGACAGAAATAAAGCATTTTTTTGAAATGACTCGCATTGTCGATAAAGCAAATCAGGAAGCAGATTGTAGCAATCAAGATCCAAAACCGCCCGCTTCTTGGGGAAGAGATATTGTTTTAAAGAGAATGAAACACTGACGGTCCAGTCGTGTAATAGAATGTATTACCTATGAAGAATCTAACTTTGATCCTTGGTTTGACAGGAGTGTGCCTGATGGGCTGCAGCACACCGCGTTCTGGTTTGAACAGGCTCGAGATGGCTTCACCCGATTTCATCCCCCGCACTCAGGAGAAAGAGCAAATCGTATTGAAAGCAGAGGGCCAATCCGGTCAATCATATGTTGCGGATCTGAACGTAGACGGATTTCAGCAGACGCTTCACGCCAATACATCAGGAGAGATCCACCTCGAGGCGTGCGTCATCTATGGCACGATACAAAAGAAAAGAGGTTCCGGAACCCTGACTTTCACCATCCAGCCTGAAGGAGAGAAACCAACAAGAAGTGTAGGATTTGGCAAATTAAAAGGCCAGGGAGACCGACTTTACTTCGGCTACCACAACGGAGAAGTAGAAGTGGCACATTGAACACCCTCACGTGGAAATATATCTTACTCAGATCCCTTTGGGTTTAACTCTTTCACCTGATGTCCATTGTTGGACACGCATAGAGCATGCTTTCTCAGGAAGACGCGCTCGATTGCTCTGCATGAGCTCCAAACATTGCAGTGCTCGATGAACGGATATCACGTCTCGCCAAATCAATATATCCAAAATCCAAAGCATGCCCCTGACAGTGACACCCAGTCGCTTTGCCGCCAAACGCAAAGCTCCGTCTCCAGTCATGAGAATGGCCCCAATCCGTTGAGCGTATATCAAGGAAGCGGCATCGGCAAAGCTCACTTTATGTTCAATCATAATTCTTTGAACACTGAAGAGCCAGGATGCAGCTTCATCTTCTTCAATCGAATGCACCTTTATCATCCCTTGATCAATCAGGGATAAAATGATCGCAGCCTGGCTTCCGATCCGCATTTCATTCAATACCGAGTCGGTCACATGCGTTTCAATGTTCAGATCGAACCATTCTTCAATCAAGCCACCATGAACCAGATCGATGAGAACACTGGAGTCTTTGACTGCGATACAGACGGAATCCACTTTTACTTAAATGTCATTTTATCCAAATCATGGTGAAGTTCCGCGATCGATTGGTGCAGGTAGGCCGCCGCTTTGGATTCGCTGATTCTTTGCTCTACGACCCCCCGATGGACCAGTGTGCGAAAACGTGAGTAAGATTCCGACCCCGTGTAAACAGACGCCCCCGGTTCACCTACCCGGCGCCAACCTTGCGCATTTGCATATCGAAAAAAGGACCGATAAGCTGAGTCAGTGATCAATTCTAATTGTTTGGCCCGATAAACGATAGCCATCATGGAAGCGCCAAAGTGAGCTTTAAATTCGAGCAACTCCGATAAGTCAATGCAGGTACGCTTCCCAAACGCGTCTCGGAATGATTCCTCGGGTAGTAACAACTCACCGGCAAATTGCCAAACGATTTTTTCTTCTTCTCTTTCACTTACTTCATCAGGGATTTGAAGAATGATATGGGCCAGTTCATGGACCTCCGTCATGCGTTTTCTGGGAATGTCCTGATTGAGCCATCGAGCGATCACGACTACTGGGCCCTGAGTGGTTTCAGCGGAAAACCCATCAAACGTTCGATCAGAGATGGGAAGTTCAAATACCTTGATCCCTCGAAGTTCCAATAGCTCATGCATGTTCGGAAGAGGATCAGAGCCCAACTGCCACACGGAACGCAGCCTTTTTGCCAGACTCCTCACATCATCCGGTTTGGTTACCTTTCGGTTTGGCAAAGGATGACAAAAAGGCCTGCGGGCTTCCATGATCTCCTCGATTTCCCAGTATCGCTCAAAAAAGTCCAATGCTTGATCCTGAATGGCCCTTGTCCTGGAAATAGAAAGTTTGGAATGCTTTCTGTAACGCACACGATCGAGAGTTACGTGGATGGGTCTGACAAAAAAATCCAACGGCTGATGCAAAGCTTGAGACAAGGCGTTCAACGCCTTGCTACCAGGAAGCATCACACCTTTTTCATATCTTGCAATGGCATTATGGGACACCAAACCATCGGTAGCTTCAGCAACTCCCCGCAGCGATAACCCAGCCATACCACGCGCCTGTTTGAGTCTTCGCGCAAAGGTAATCTTGAGTTCAGAATCCATGTTTACAAAATGGATCTTTTTCGAATTTTGTCAACACATACCAACTGATCAACATTTGTTGTCTACCTTTTCCTTGAAAGATATCTCATTAAAAGACACCATCACATAGTCATGCAGAACCAACTCATAGCATTGATCATAGCGAAGTTTCTCATTCTCATTTCTTTCAACATCAGCATCCAAACTCAGGGCCAGAATACCCTGTCAAAAGATTGGTTACTACCAAAGATAGCTACTCAAATGCTTCGTGAATCGGAGTATGAACTGACAGTGAGCGGTGGAACAGGGAGTATCGGTAGTTCCAAAATGGCAGATCAGGAACTCGGCTATCGAAGCTCGATCAGCTTCGTAGAGTGCGAGAAAGGTTTCATTCCAGATTTGGTGAAAAAAGCATTCTCGGACGGATTCGAGAACGCACGTAAAAATGGATTATTGGACGGAGACATCTCATGCACCAGCGCGGGAAGTGAAGATTCCCCCTGGGTTTCGCATCATTGGCAATACATGTCTTCTTCCAAAGGGATTATTGGATCCCTGATTGTTTGGTTTCCGGATACCAAGCAGGAACGCATGAAGATGATCATCGTAGTAGACGAACGCCGCGCCGACCAGTAATTCACTGCTTCAACTCATCCATTTTCGACAGGAATTGCGTTGCCTGTTCGGATCCGCCCTGGGAGGCGCGTTGAAACCATTGACGGGCTTGTTGGAGGTCTGTTTCCACCACGTCTCCTTCAACATAAAAGGTCCCGACCGCACATTGTGCATCCACAACGCCTTGTTCGGCGGCTCGTTGATACCACTGGAATGCGAGCACTCGATCCTGCGGGATGCCCAAGCCTTCGTCATATAAAAGCGCCAGATGAAACTGAGCTTTGGCGTGTCCCAGATTGGAGGCGTGATCATACCATTTGGCGGCTTCGATCAGATTTTTGGGAACACCTTGCCCAAGTTCGTGCAACACTCCCAGATTGAACTGGGCGACCAAATTCCCCTGCTCGGCGGCCTGAATGAAGAGTTGAACAGCGCGCTCGGGATCAGGCGTTATCTGTGTGCCTTCAACGAGTAAAGTAGCGACTAGCATGCGTGATTTCTCATGTCCCTGCTCCGCGGCTTTGGTCAACCATTCTGCCGCCTTTTCGGCATTGGGAGTCATGTCACCTTGCATGTCAGCTTTGCCCAGCAGCATCAATCCCAGATTGTATTGGGATGCAATGTGACCATTCTCAGCGGCGACGGTCGTCCATTGAATGGCTTTGGCGGCATCGGCAGGCACCAGCTTGCCTTCCTGATAGATGGCAGCGAGTCGCAATTGTGCAGGCCGCACCCCTTGTTCGGCAGCTTGTTGATACCAGGCGATGGCCTGCTCGATATCCGCTTTGGACGAGCTTTGCTCAAAAACAAAGGCCAAATTGTAAAGCGCCATGGGGTCTCCCTGAGCAGCGGCTTTTTTAAGGTAATCGACCGCTTTGCCAAGGTCCTGTTTCACCCCTTCACCTTTCAGATAACGCCATCCCACTTCAGCCTGGGCACGTGGATCATCCGCATCGGCGGCTTTTTGAAAATGTTTCATCGCCAGATTGACATCCCGGGAGATTCCTTTGCCATCGGCGTAAATGCGTCCCAATCGATAAGAGGCGTTGATGTTTCCCTGGTCGGCGGCCTTGCGATACCATTCCACCGCAGCTGCAGGATCGGCTTCTCCTCCCTCGCCGGATTCAAGCAACAATCCCAAGTTAAACTGAGCCCTCGTATCGCCCCGGCTTGCAGCCAAGTGAAACCATCGTTGAGCTTCGTTGAGGTCAACGCTCACACCCTCGCCCTTGGAGTAAACTACACCCATTTTGAACTGAGCAGGCAAGATCCCCTGTTCGGCGGCCTGACGATACCAGTTCACCGCTTCCTCCATATCCTGTTCCACCCCTTTGCCTGCCTCATACATGTTCGCCAGGTAAAACTGGGCTTGTATGTGTCCCTGGGAAGCCGTCTTGCGATACCAACGGGCTGCTTCGGCAAAATCCTGCGCCACGCCCTGACCGGAAGCATAGGATTGCCCCAGCTTGAGTTGGGCTTCTGGGTGATCCTGATCCGCGGCGGCACGGAACCATCGGATGGATTCGGCGGCATTGGTTTCCACTCCGTGTCCGGTCAAATAACTGAGTGCAACCTGATATTGATCCTCGGCATCCCCGCGTTCGGCATTGAGCAGGCGTCCCTTGAACAAATCTTCAGGTGAAATTTGCAGCAACAACTCGTCCAGCAATGTTTGCGCTTCCTTGTTGCCCTGTGCGGAGGAGAGTTTGATCCATAAGTAAGCCTCCGGAACATCCTGCTGGATGCCATCGCCTTCAAGAATCGATCGTCCCATATGGACCTGCGCCCGGGCATCCCCCTGAGCAGCGGCCAGAGCGAAATAACGTAAGGATTCGGCAGGATCCTGACCAACTCCCAGGCCGTTCCGGAAAAAGATTCCCATGTTATACTGCGAGGTGACATCCCCCTGATCGGCAGCAGCCTGAAACAAGCGGGCAGCTTCCTTGTAATCCTGTTCCACGCCAAATCCTTGCACATACAAAACACCGAGATTGTACTGAGCGCTCAAATGTCCCTGTTCGGCTGCCTTTTCGAACCATTGAGCAGCAAGACGGAGGTCTTTTTCAACCACCCGACCATTGAAATAAGCCAATCCAAGACTGAACTGCGCACGCACATCTCCCGCCTCTGCCAACTCCCTGAGTTTGGCCGGGGTGGCTGCGGCGATTTGGGATTCGGTCATTTCCGCACCTGAAGCTTCCTGAGCAACAAGATGCATCTTGCCCACCGACAGCGCATGGATGGCAATCATGGCAAGCAGCACGGACAAGCACCTGAGCCAGGTCTTCCATACTGATCGATTGGGCTTATTGCCGTTATTTTGAATCATGTGACTTTAATGTTTGAATGATAACAATCCCTTACGCCAGGAACCTCTCAACAAGACACGATTCACGGAGCATTGGATGCCACCTTTGAATCACAAGGACTACCATAACCGCCTCCGCCCGGGGTTTCAAGGATCAGCCTGTCTCCAGGTGAAACTTCCGTACCACAGACCGGGGCCAGTTCCACCTCCCCACCCTCCTGACGCACCAGTCGCTGACGCCCGGTTTTGCCAGCCAAACCGCCGTTCATGCCATAGGGTCCGGATGTTCGATGCTGAGTCAAAAGCGAAAGAGCAAGAGGTTCCAAAAATTCCAATGTCCTCACAATCCCATCCCCTCCCTTGTATTTGCCGTCTCCTCCGGAACCAGTTCGAATTTGGAATTGGTGCAAGCGCACGGGATATCGGTTTTCAAGGATTTCCGGATCGGTGATGGCTGTGTTGGTCATGTGGGTATGGACAGCATCCGCGCCGGCTCCCTGAGCGCTGGCTCCCGCACCGCCACAAACGGTTTCGTAGTAACTGACCTTGTCATTACCAAAGATGAGATTGTTCATGGTTCCCTGCGAGCATGCCATCACCTTCAACGCTTTGAGCAACAAGTCCACCAGCCGTTGACTCGTCTCCACATTGCCACCGACCACCGCCGGACACCGGTCCGGTTCCATATCGAACACAGGATTCAGCATGCAGCATGGCAGTGTGATTCTCACGTGTTGCAACAATCCTTCGTTCAAAGGAATGCTGTCTGTCAGCAGCAACCGCAACACGTATAACACGACGCTATGCACAATGGCAGGAGTCGCATTCAGGTTACCGGGATGAGTGGACGATGTCCCGGTAAAATCAAAAGCGGCCCCCATTTCGGACAAGGTGACCTTCACCTTGAGCAGCGCCCCGTCGTCCAAGGATTCTTCCGCTTGGTAAACACCCGGTTCAAACATGGCCAACCGCTCGGAAAGCAATTTCGACGCATGTTCCTTCACCGCTCGCATGTATCCCTGCACCGTTTGGAATCCGTATGTATCGACAAGAAATTGAAGCGCATTACCCCCTTTCCGGTTGGCGGCAGCCTGGGCTTGCAGATCGGCCATGTTATCTCCGGGGCTGCGCGAGGGGTATTCGGACTGAATCAAAATGCTCTCCAGTTCTTCAAAACAAGGTCTTCCCTCACGATACAGGTAGGTCGGAGGAATCACCACGCCTTCTTCCCCCAGGTGACCGGCATTGGGTGGCATGGATCCCGGACGGATGCCACCCAGTTCCGCGTGGTGCGCCCGGTTGGCCACAAATCCAATCAGGACATTTTTACGATCAAAAACCGGACTGATCACCGTCACATCTGGCAGGTGAGATCCACCATAACCCGGGTGGTTGGTCACGATCATATCTCCCGGCCTCAACTCAAAATCGGCCGCAACACGGCGCACGCACAAGCCGATGGCTCCCAAATGAACAGGTATGTGAGGTGCGTTCGCGATCAGTTCTCCCTCCGCATCCAGGAGCGCGCAGGAAAAATCCAACCGCTCTTTCACATTGGTGGAAATGGCCGTGCGCTCGAGCATCAACCCCATCTCCTCCACCAATTGGAAAAACCGATGCGTGAACAATTCCAATTCCATATCCCCGGCACAGGAAGAGGTATCCGCTGCCGGATCCTTTTGCTTTCCCACAACACGGTCTACTCGAAGGGTGCCCCCCGATCCCACGGACGCTTTCCAGTGGTGATCGATGGACAAAGTGCTGAAACGATCCTGAACCAAAGCCGGTCCCTGAATGTCATCCCCCGGAACCAACACGTCCCGACTGAACACCGGAATGCTCTGCCATGTTCCGTCGATGAAAGTTCTGATCGTCTTTCGTGGTTCAGCTGGACGAGATGATGCAAACACTTCTGATTCCACGTCAGGAAGACGCGTCGTGGACACGACACGAATGGAGACGATTTCAATCGGTTTGTTCTCGGGCAAATATCCATACACTTCCTCATATCGCTCGAGAAATGCCTGAATCAAATCCAGATCCGGATTCCAGTCCACAGACTCCGCTGTTTCCTGTCCAAGCAGACGCACTTGCACGATACAACGGGAAATCGACACCGAATCGGGATCCAATCCTTCCTTCAACAACGCTTGCCTGGCCTGCTCCTCCAATTCGCTCACAACATTTTCAAAGGAAGTTTGAAAGTCATCCCACACCTCCAACACCTGCTGTTCGACAAACCGTTCCATGCGGGCATGGGACAGACCATAGGCACTCAGCAATCCCGCTTCCGCCGGAAACAGGACCCGGTCCACGCCCAGCATCTCAGCGATACGACACGCATGTTGTCCGCCCGCTCCCCCGAACGCAGTCAAGGCATATTCGGCAGGATCATACCCTTCCCGGACGGAGATGCCTCTGATGGCATCGGCCATGCGTTCATTGGCAATTTCCAAAAAGCCCTGAAGCATGCTTTCGAGATTCAACTGACGTCGACGATCAGGATCCACACATTTAAGAACCTCCATGGCTGCGTGTGCCGATGCCTGCACATCGGCCGGAATGCCAAACAGGTCCGGATCTATGCGTCCCAGAAGCAGATTCACATCCGTGATCGTCAAGGGGCCACCCGCGCCATAAGCCGCGGGCCCGGGTGAAGCGCCGGCGCTTTCGGGCCCCACTTCAAAAACCCCATGATTGAAAGAACAAATCGATCCCCCACCAGCCGCGACGGTCTCAATCTTGAGGGAGGGTGACAGCAGACGCACCCCGCTGATGTGCTGTTCGAACTGGTAATCATATTTCCCGTCAAACCGCGCCACATCCGTGCTCGTCCCCCCCATGTCGAAGGCAATGGTCTTCTTCTCCCCGCACTGTCCGGAGACGGTGGCGGCTCCGACCAATCCACCGGCTGGACCGCTCAACAAACTGTCCTTGGCCGTGTAATCCTGTCTTGAAACAAATCCCCCCGCACTGGTCATGATGCGGAACGGCCCATCGCCCAATGCCTCTTCGACCTGATCGAGATAACGCTGCATCAGCGGGGTGAGATAGGCATTGACGACCGCTGTTTCGGCACGTGGCAGCACTTTGACAAAAGGCGCCAACTCAGAAGAACAGGAAACGTAGGTGATGCCACTGGACCGGAGGTATTCGGCCACCATGGCTTCATGCTGAGGATTTTTCGACGCATGAAGAAAAGCGATGGCGACGGTTCTGATTCCCTGTTCGATCAAGCGTTCAGCCATGGGCTTCAACTCGGACACCACAGGCGCTCTCAGCACATGCCCCCGGGCATCGAGCCGCTCGTCGATCTCCATTACAATATCATGCAACGGAAGTTTTTTTTGAATCAGTTGATCGAAGAGATGAGGTCGTTTCTGATCACCAATCCTCAACAGATCCTTGAACCCCTTTGTCACCAGAAAAGCCGTTCGATCTCCCTTCCGTTCCAACAAGGCATTGGTGCTTTTAGTCGTGGCCAAATGAAAAACGCAGGGGGGAAGTTTTTTGGAGAACGGGGTCAAGGTCACCACACGCGCAGCCAGAACAGGAGCTTCTTCATCAAAATCCAGTTCCACCAGATCGCCCATTTTCAAGGACCCTTTGGCTTGTTCCATCAGGTGACATGTTCCGTTCGCTGCGTGATGGGATTTGACGGTTCCGACCAGGGCGCTTGTTTCGGGCACAACCAGCCTTGCGCCATCCAGAAAACCATCGGGAACCTTTGCAGAAATACTCAGGCGAACCGAGTCGCCGTCGATCCCCCGAACAACAACGGCACGCAGCCGGCCGCTGCTCAGGACTTTGGCGCGTCGAAGGCGTCCCTCGGGGTTGCGGGCAAGGCAATCAGTAAAGGTTCCCCCCGTATCCACCCATATATGCCAGGTTTCAGTTGCTTTTTCCATGAATCGCGGACGCTACCGGGCGATGATTTCAAATGACGTTCTCCAACAGGACTGCGCCGAATGGATCAGCGCTCCGAGGTCAATGAATTGTAGACGATCTCAATCCAGCGCGATGTATTGATGAAACCCACACCCCAGGTCTTGTATTTTTCGTTCACTCCCGCTGCTTTGATTTGATCCAGCGATTTCCCCAGACTGATGGATTGCCGAACAGGATTGATGGTGTCCGACAACATGGTGGCGAAGCGGTCCAGGTCGTCCTTCGTCGCCAAATCGCCGTGTCCAGGTATGATCTTCACTTCCTCAGGCAAGTGATTGAGAACGGTGTTGACATTCTTCTGATAACCATCGGCACTCCCGCCACTTCCCAGATCAATAAACGGAAAGCGTCCGTTAAAAAACTGATCCCCCATGTGAATCACATTGGAACCGGTAAACCAAACAATGACGTCGCCATCCGTATGCCCCGGACCAAGATGAATCAAACGGATCTCTTCCCCGTTGAAATGCACCGAAGAAGCTTCACGAAAGGTGATGACCGGTAAGGCGGTTTTGGGAGTGTCCTTTTTCCCTTCCAATCGTTCCCGCACATTTTCGTGAGCAACGATGGTCGCCTTTTGACCGAAATGGGCATTGCCGCCGGTGTGATCCCCGTGCCAATGAGTATTGAGCACAAACTTCAAATCCCCCTTGCCCAGGTCCGCCAGTTTGGCTTCGATTTGAGGCGCAAGATTGGCGAACTGGTTGTCCACGATCAACAATCCGTCCTCCCCCACCGAGACAGCAATATTGCCACCGCGTCCTTCCAGCATGTGCACACTACCGGCGACATGGGTGGACTTGATGATCACTTCCTGCTGGGCGACGCACAGATGCGTCTGGAGAAAAACCACACAGCCCAAACATAGGAAAAACCTCAGAAAATCCCTGCTTTTACGTTTCAAAAACATCATGGGCGAGACCATACCACACGAGATCTGAAAGCATAGGAGAATCTCGGATTACAAATTGGCAGGAGTGCGGACAAGCTCCCATTCCAGCAATGCACTCCACTCGCCGACCAGGAAAGTTCGGGCTTTGATGGTTTGAACCGATTCAGCCGCGTTGATCGGACCACCATAACTCAGCGCAGTGGCGCTTTTTTCTCCCCCGATTTTTCGGGGATCCGATCCGTCCAGAGTGTAAACAATGTCACCGTTTGGAGCACTCAATGTCCATTGAGTATCCGCCCCCTCTCCGGATCGGGAAACGGTGGGGGGTTCCAGATCGGGATACAAACCTTGAGCGAACAATTGAGCCAGGACGATGTCCGATCGTTTCGGCAGATATTCCTCTCGAGTGTATTCAACCACTTTTCGCCAGTGCTCATCCCGACGCAGGGGAAGATCCTGATTATCACCGCCTCCGCCAAAAGCGGACCCCTCGGATTCTCCCCAGCGAGCGGATTCAGCGATGACCGCATCTTCAATTTGCTGGATCCGAAAATCAAACCGCTCAATCAAGCGATCCACGGTCAACACTCCTTGGTTAAAGAAATGTCGATGAATACGGTCAGCCACCCGCATCCTGCATTCAGAGTTTTCCAGGCATAGCTGCCAAATGTAAGGTGGATTGGTCGATGAAAAATCCTGTCCTGCCTTCAGGGAGTCTGACTGATCGATCTCTACATCCACTTTGGCCAGGATGGGCTCCGCATCACTGACGATGAACCGGAATCCATTCCTCTCGTCTCGATTGCGAAAAGCATACCAGTTATCAATACCACGAATCCCATCGCCACCTGACACAGGGGCGCCATCGTTTCCGGACCATTTGGCAATCAGCATGAAATCAATCAGATTGTCCACATCCAGCAAAACAATCCCTTCCGGATCATCCGTTCCATCGGGGTGTTTTCCCTGTAGCTTGAAATAAGCTTCATTGGAAGTCATACCCTCTTTCAGAGCGGCCACAAGTTCCATCCAGGCATCCATGTCCCCATCGATGGCAATCGTCTTATCCTCCTTTTTGCCGTGATTGACTTTGACCACATCAAAGTCTTTTTTTCCTCCCGGCAGGTGAGCCGCCGCAAACGAAGCCTCAGGTCGTTCACAAGCATTGTAAAACCCCCAGTAAACACTATTGATAAACAAGTGACAAAAATCTCCACGAGGGGACAAATGACCCATGGCGCGTTGGAGATCACTATTGAATTGGTCGGTGACATACAAACCAGTCTCTCCACTCTCATCAAGTTCCCAGCTGTCAGCCAGGGAAGCACGAAGATCCAGAGTGTCGAATTTTTTCACGCCGACTTCCCCGAACATAGGGTAGGACAGTTTGGATGGTCCGTATTCATCTCGAAAAAACAATCGAAATGAATGCTTGGGATGGACGATAGCCGGACGAATGCCACCACGAATGCGAATCCCGCAATCGACCTGAAATCCATCCGTTCCATCACCAATAAGATATTCCACCGAACAGGCTCTTTCCCACTGGCGCCTGCCTTCTTCTGCATGATGATAGATACCGCCATCCTCCCCAAACAAATCCTCAGCATCGATAACAATGGACATCGCCGGCAAATCGCGCAGCCCCTTCAGCAGGCGTGTTGCGACTTCGGGATTCTTCACCATTTCTGGATCCATCTGATAATCCAACGCATTCTCTCCACTTTTATCGAGACTACCAACAAGAGGCTGGCTGTCGGGAGATTGCTTCATCACATCATTCAAAAAGAGAAATGTAAGTGTTTCCATGTCCGAAGGATGATAACCCTCCTTGAAGGGCGCCACCCGAAACACCGTAGTGTGGTTCACTGGAATGGGAGCTTCGTAAATCATCCCATGATCGGATCTTGGTTGTGAACCATCCAGTGTATATCGAATCACAGCATCTGCCGTCGGCGTATTGAGCGTCCATTCAAAGGGTGCGTCCATGAATCCATGGTCATGACTCATTTCAACATTCTCGACAAATCCGTACAGGATATCACCGTTATCAGCCCCGGGGGTTGGCTCCAGGAAAAAACTTTCGTAATCCTCCAAAAACTCTCCGGGTTTCCAATCCGAGGCGATGCCATAGGACACATCACTCTGTTGAGACGGATAGGTCGTTCCAAAACCATGCACCACCTGACGAGGTTCCACGGACACCAGCGCGAGAAACTCTCCCTCATTGCTCAATTTGAAATCGGCATGGAGTTCCCCTCCCGCTTCTTGCCGATCCTTTCCGGAAGCAAATATCATTTGATATTCTCCGGCGCCCAATAAAACTCCCGGCAAGGGCCACACCGTCTCGAGTTGCCTGTCCTGTGTCAGAGCAAATGCGGACAAGTCGACGGGTTCCTGTCCCGGATTAAAAATTTCGATCCAATCCAAACGATCATCATCCTCGTCTTTTAACCCCTGATCATTCGCAGCAAGAAATTCGCTTATGATTAAAGCAGGAACCTCGCTCGAACCAGTGTAAGAAGCCGCTCCGGTTTGAGAGGGGACTTTCATACTCCGTCCTGCCGGTTGTCGAGCAGCGGTTTGCGCAGGAGGTTTTTCCTGACGATCACAGCCCACAATTCCCGTCGATATTGCCGAAAAAAACAACCAAAAGTCGAAAGAGCCAAATTTTTTCATTACTCTCATCATACCATTCCAACCGGAAAGTGGTTTCAAATAGCTTTCTCCTTGCGTGAATAAAATCAAATCGAACGCCGAGCTTAAAACCCTCACATTCAAAATCAAGCAGCAATACATCACTATGCACGGCACACACCCAGCAGCATCATTCGCTAAAGGAAAAATGAGCAAATCCTTTCAATATCGATCCCCATCCACTTCGCAAAACGAACTTTTCCCCATATCCAGATCCCCCGGAAAAACCAAACTCCCTCAATCTATCCTGTCCAAACAAAAATCTGGTTTCAACATGCGGGCATGTTACATTGATGGCGAAGTGAGAGATCTAAGTCAGAATATCAAACAAACGGTCACGAAACCATGGGGGTGGCTGGGATTCATCGCGCTGTTTCTTTGCCCCACGCTTCATAGCTCCGAAATCGATACCCAGATCGGCAAAAAGGCCCCGGCATGGGAGTTGATCGACCTGAACGGCAAACCGGTCAATTCAGAAAAATACCAAGGCAAAGTCATCGTCCTGAATTTTTGGGCCACCTGGTGTCCTCCTTGCCGTGCCGAAATGCCGGACTTCATGAAGCTCCATAAAGCATTCAAAGACAAAGGAGTCACTTTTCTGGGAATCAGTCTGGATACCGGCCTCGGCCCGGTCAAACGCTACGTGCGCACCGAAAAGGTCAACTACCCCATCCTGATGGGCAACTCAAAGATGGTGGCTGACTATGGTAATTTCTCCGCCATACCCCAAACCTTCGTCATCGACACCGAAGGTCGCATCAACAAACAGTTCATGGGCCTGGTCAAATTCGACAAACTGGAAAAAGTAATCCTGTCCCTGATCGATGCCCCCAGAGGATTGGGAGAATCAAAAACTTCAGGCGAAGCCGCTGAATGAACATTCCTGGCTCCCCAAGGTAGAACGTGGCAGCCTGTCCCGCGACTGCGCGGATCCCCGGCGCGCCTCCTTGTGGCACCTGTAATTTCGTTCAACTTCCGTTTTAGAAAGCCTGCAATTCTCAATAACCTGCTACTTTCGAAGCACGCCGATAAGGCTTACGCGATGCATCCACGTCAGGGTTTCCTTTGGATGGTGTTTTTAAGCATGTAAGCCACAAGGTGCGGACCGGGACGGTCCGATCTACCTGCAGTGCTTTCCCAAACGCAAATCACCAGTTGCAATTTCGATTCACTTCCGTTCTGATGGTTCCGATTCAGGACGTTGCCTGTTTTGATATGAACAAAAACTCAGTCATGCAAATTGGACACCACGGTCAAACTCCAAAGACCATTCCCGTTATCGGGCATGGTTCGTCACAGGCGGACCGTTGACACATTGTGGACAAAGCACTCGTCATACTCCGCTTTAGCTGGCCGTTTCTACGTCCCTACAAGACACGCCTCTGGCTCTCGATAGCCGCAGCGCTTTGTTTTGGCGTGTCCAATGCCCTCGTTTTATGGACCATCAAGGCCGTACTCCACCGCCTCGAACCGGAGCCACCCAAAGAACTGGTCGTAGAAGAACTTCCTAATGAGGTCCCCAACCAAATAGAAGAAGACACGACTCCGGAAGGCGTGGGAAGCCAATTGGTGGAATGGATCAAATCCCGTGAGGATCACCTGAAAGCATACTCCGACACACTAGCCGAACAATGGTTACCCGGATTCGGCGAACCACTAACCACCCGACACATCATCGGGGCCTGTTTACTGGTACCACTCGTGGCAGGTTTTCGTGGGAGCATGGAATTCCTGTCCAAATACGGCATCAGCTGGGTCGGTGAACGCGTGGTCAACGATCTTCGAATCAAGGTATTCAACACCCTGAGCGGACTGTCACTTGACTACTTCAACAAAGCCAAAATGGGAGACATGCTCACGCGCATCAATGGGGATACAGCCATGCTCCAAATGTGCCTGAGTTCAGGCGTGCGCAACAGCATCACTTCTCCCATGACCGTGATGTCGGTATTCATCCTGTTGCTGATCCTGGACTGGCAACTGACCATGACACTTTTCCTGATCCTGCCTTTTGTGCTCATCGCCATCCTGGTGTTCGGCAAGAAAGCACGCAAGGCGAGCAGAAAAGCCGTTGAAACCAATGTCACCCAATCCAGCCTGATCGTTGAAATGTTGCAATCCATCCGAGTGGTCAAAGCATATGGATTGGAAACCTTGCAAACCTCCCGATTTGGCACGCTCTCCCGCCGACTCTTTGGTCACACCATGAAGACCATCCGGTCTCAGGAAAAAGTGGGACCGCTGGTGGAATTCATGGGAGTTGCCGCCATGGGTGGTCTCATCCTTTTCGTGGTGGCAACCGAACGCAGCATGTCGGACATGGTGGTGTTTTTTGCCGGATTGGCCACCTTTTATTCACCGGTCAAAAAATTGGCAAACCTCCATGTCATGATCGAGAAGACCAGCATCGGTGTGGATCGTTTGATGCGCGTATTGGAGGAAAAACCAACGGTCATTGAAACGGCCTCTCCAGTTCCGCTCACTCAATTCAACGAATCACTCCGCTTCGAAAATGTATCCTTCGCCTACGATCAAACCAAGGTATTGGACAAGATCAACCTGAACATACCCCGTGGTCAAAAGCTGGGCATTGCTGGCGAATCCGGATCCGGCAAGAGCACCTTGATCAACCTGGTCTTTCGATTCTTTGACCCGAGCGAAGGCAGTGTCTCATTGGATGGAACCGACTTTCGTCAATTCCGCCAATCAGACCTTCGCAAACAAATGGCCCTGGTCAGTCAGGATGTTGTTGTATTCGATCAAACCGTAATGGAGAACATCGGATGCGGTTGTGAGGACGCCACCGAAGCAACCATCCGCAAAGCAGCCAAAGATGCGCACGCCGATGGATTCATCCAAAAACTTCCGGAAGCTTATCAGACCATCCTGGGCGAACGAGGCACCTCACTCTCCGGGGGGCAGCGTCAGCGCATTTCCATAGCAAGAGCATTCGTCCGCAACGCCCCCATCCTGGTCCTCGACGAAGCAACCGCCGCACTGGACTCCGCCTCCGAAGCGGAAGTGCAAGCCGCCATCGACGACCTGGCTCAGGACCGCACCGTCATCTGCATTGCCCACCGTCTCTCCACCCTCCGCAAAATGGACCGCATCATCGTCCTTTCAGAAGGCGTGATCGTGGAAGAAGGAAGCTTCGACGAACTCCTAAAACGCAAAGGCTTCTTCGCCGCCATGGCCAATCGTCAGGGAATAGTGAATAGTGAATAGTGAATTTAGAATGGTGAATGAGGGGTGAACGGATTTCTCAGCTCAAGCTCACAGAAGCGACGTCCGGGTTGCAAGTCTTTGCTGTAAACTTTCTCGATGAGCATCTGGGACCGTTCTTGTTTTTCCGGCGCTTTTTCATCAAAGGAGTAGATCAAAATGTTCGTATCCAAAAAATACTCAACGCTCATTCATCTCCTCTCTGGTAAATTTGCGTCCCCCAACCCGAACCCGGCCCTTAAACCGTTCCATCTGCTGTCGATAGGACTGCTCACGCAGGGAACCTTCGCCGAGTTGCTCCAACCAATCTCTGAACAGCTCATTTAACGTGGTATTGCGATTGATTGCCACCTGTCTCCCTCGCTCAATGGCTTCCTCCCTGGCGCTGAGAGTAATGTTTTTCATGCACACTAAAATAGTGCGCACTACAACATGAATCAAGAGAAGCTGTCTACCATGGCACGATCTGGGCATGGCTATCCGACACCACCTACCGCTTTTCTATTCGCGCTCGACGGACACTTTCTTGCGGCTCGACGGGCACTTTCTTGCGAAAGCACCTACTTGGGCATATCCCCCATTCCACAGTGGACTGTTTCGGTGAAAGGAGTATCGTTCCAGTAGAACGGAATGAGTGGGATGAACGAAAACGAACCATACGTAGCCTGGATGCCGCATGCTCCGATTCTGATCCCGGACATCGCCGGGGAACGAAGTCGGGATGTCGTATCGTCTCAATCATGGATGGCTCAAGCAGGAAAGGAGATCGCCGCTACCGATCCGGATATTGTGGTGCTCGTTTCACCACATTCACCAAGAAAACGAGATGCTTTTGGCGTATACCGTCCCACAGTGCTACGAGGCGTTTTGGATCAATTCGGATGGCATCAGCCTTTTTTTGAGTTCTCCAATAACCTCTACCTGGCAAATGGCATCCAACAACGCGGGGCCGATGAGGGACTTCTCTTTTTTGATATACCAACAAACAGTCTGGATCATGGCGCGACAGTGCCTTTGTATTTCCTGAGTCAGGCTGAATGGTGTGGAGATATCGTGGTCATCGGCCTGGGTCCTCATGATGGCGGCATGTTGGAAAGGCTGGGCACATGCATTCGTTCGGCATGTGATGATCAAGGTCTCTCTTTTGCCCTGATTGCCAGTGGCGACATGAGTCATCGAGTCACCGCTTCCGCACCGTGCGGATTTCATCCTGATGCCGCGGCTTGGGATCAAGACCTGATCCAAATGGTTCAAGGAGCCGATTCTGAAGCCATCAAAATGATGGATGAATGTTTACGAAATACGGTGGCGGAAGATTCCGTCGATGCGATCAGGGTGGCATTGGGATTTTTAGGCGACGATGCCTTTCAACCGGAGGTATTGGGTTATGAAGCGCCGTTTGGCGTGGGATACGGTACCGCACGATTGAGCAGAGAACCCTTCCCATCGAATCATTCAAAGCATGCGCATGACGAAGACACACAGAAAAAGAGGCTTCCCTCACTGGCTCGGCAGGCCGTCATGGAGCATTTGAAATTGGCGGCGCCTTCCATTACTGAACCCATCCACTCCTTACACAACTGGAAAGCAGGAACCTTTGTAACCATCCGCAGCAGGAACGGGGATCTGCGGGGTTGCATCGGAACCATTGAGCCTCAGCAAGACAACATCGTGGAAGAAACCCGAAGGAATGCCGTTGCCAGCGCCTTTCGGGATCATCGGTTTTCTCCGGTCACTTCTGACGAACTGGACGATCTTCAATTCGAGGTCAGCGTTCTTCATCCGCCCCACCCCGTCACAAATCTGAAGACTTTAAACCCACAATGCGACGGATTGATCATCCAAACCAAGGCCGGACGCCGAGGATTGATGCTGCCGGACATTCCCCAATTGGACACGGTGGAGAAACAGATTGAGGCCATCTGTAGAAAGGTAAACATTCCTTTGGACACCCCGATGGATTTCCAAACATTCAGAGTCGAAAAAATCAAAGAGGATTCGGTTTGATATCGCACGACTCGCATTCGAAAGCAGCCAACCCCGCCTGGCAACAAATGCTTCCGGACGGAAGGCTGGAATGCTTACTCTGTCCACGCTTTTGCAAATTGGGAGACGGTCAGCGTGGCTTCTGTTTTGTCCGGCAACGTCAAGGGAACGCAATCCACCTGACCACCTACGGACGAAGCAGTGGTTTCTGCATCGATCCGATTGAAAAGAAACCGCTCTTTCATTTCTACCCTGGAACCTCCGTGCTGTCTTTCGGAACGGCGGGATGTAATTTGGGATGTCATTTCTGCCAAAACTGGAGCATCAGCAAATCCAGGGACATGGATCGTTTGGCGGATCAAGCCTCTCCTGAACAAATCGTGAAAGCCGCCAAGCGTTGGAACTGTCGCTCCATTGCATTCACTTATAACGATCCGGTCATCTTCGCCGAGTATGCCATGGACATTGCAGCAGCATGCAAGGAGGAAGGCATCGCAACGGTGGCGGTGACGGCGGGATATATTCATTCCCTTGCCAGAGGAGATTTCTTTCAGGACATGGACGCAGCCAATGTGGATCTGAAATCCTTCGATCCGAGCTTCTACAAACACCGCTGCCATGCGCAATTGGAAACCGTGCTGGAAACGTTGCAGTTTCTCGCAAAAGAATCGTCCACCTGGCTGGAGGTGACCACACTCCTCATCCCCGGTCTGAATGACAGCGATCAAGAACTAAATGCCGCTGCTGAATGGTTCGCTTCCCACCTTGGATCATCGGTCCCCTGGCATTTCACGGCATTTCATCCGGATTACAAACTGCAGCAATGTACGCCAACTTCGGTTCAAACCCTGTTGCGGGCAAGGAATATTGCCTTGGAAAAAGGGATTCAGTTTGTTTACACGGGCAATCGACATCACCCCGAAAGCGGCACGACCTATTGTCCGGCTTGCCACCACCCATTGGTGAAACGAAACGGATACGCTGTTTCAGATTATCATTTAAGTGAGAATCAATGTTCGCATTGTCTTACAACCATTGCCGGTCATTACGAAACGAGCGCCGGGAATTGGGGAAACCATCGACAACCTGTCCGTATTTCATTAGATTGACTTCCCTTTTCGAGTGGGAACGCATTTGTTCCAATACATCAATGAAACATGATGCCGACACGGACAAAAACAACATGAGCCTGGACGCCATTCGCCTTTTGTGCACGGATTTTGACGGCACGCTTTATTCCGAAAACATGTCCCCCCGCATCCCGCAGGACTTGATCGATTGCATCGGGAACATGCAGCAAAATGGCACGATATGGATGGTCAATACGGGACGGGACCGTGACTTTCTGCTCGAAAGCCTGCTGGCACACAATGACGGACTGCTTCCGGATTACATTGGAGTGGTTGAGCGCGAGGTATATCGGCATCATTCAGGTGATTTCAACCCCGTCCATGACTGGAACAGCCACTCTCAATCCGTCCATCAGGCATTGTTCGACAAACATTCCAGTTTGATGATTGAGGTCAGTGATTGGATCAACGACCGATTTGATGCCCATGTCTATGAAGACAGACATTCTCCCGTATGCCTGATCGCCAGGTGCAATGAAGACGCGGATCAGATCCATCGATTCGTCGACGAAAAACTAAAGCAACACAAGGACCTGGCATGGGTGCGCAATGACATCTACGCCCGATTCAGCCATGCTTCCATACACAAGGGAACCCTCGTCGGTGAGATTGCCAAATTGCATCAAATCGACCGGGACCAGATCCTGGTAGCCGGAGATCATTTCAACGATATTCCCATGTTGGATCCGCTGGTCGCTCAATATCTGGTGGCTCCCGGCAATTCCATACCAACAGTCATCGATCATGTGCGGAAAAACAAGGGATGGATTGCCTCACAACCAGCGGGGCACGGACTACTGGAGTGCCTGCGAGGAATTGGGGCTGGAAACCAGTGATGTTTACTTAATTTGAACGCATGTAAAATTAGTTTCACTAATGAACAAGCGAGAATTTTCAATGGTTCCTCAAAGGTATCTCAAAATAATCTTGGATAACTTCCTATAATCGTTTGACAGTAGCAAAAGGCAGCCCTACTTTTAGCGTCGATGCGGTCGCACTCACCGAACGAGTGCCACCCTCCAAATTTTTAATTAGCATCAGAATCGTTAATGGGAACCAATTACTGAATGAGTGATTCCATTTCAACCGCTCCTACGACTGGCGGACAGACAAATAATTCGAACATTTCAGAGGCAGTCATCCGCATAGCGGGGAACTCACAAGACGGCATTCAATCCATTGGTGGATTCCTTGCCAGGCTCGCGGGCAGGAGTGAACAGGAAGTCATGACCTTCATGACGATCCCTTCCACGATTTCCGGGGGTCCCTCCATTTTCCAGGTGCGTATCGGCACGGGCGAAGTCCTGAGCGCTGGCGATGAAGCAGATGTCTTGTTGGCTTTCTATCAGCATTCCTACGAAGGACATATCTCTTCCCTCAAACCCCAGGGCATTGTCCTCTACGATTCAGATCACGTCACTCCCAACGAAGAATGGCAGAAGGAATACCATCACGTGGGTATCCCCATCAGTAACCTGACCATTGAAGCCATTGGCGGCACCGCCAGGGACAAAGGAAAGAACATTTTCGCGCTGGGATTGATCTGCCGCATCTTCAACCTCGGTGAAGAGAAGTTGAAGGGGCTGATTACCGAGAAATTCAAAGGTAAGAACCCGAAGATCACCGAGACGGCACTCAACGCATTCAATGCCGGTCAGCAGTATGAAGTCGGAGACCTGATTCAGACCTTCGCCTTCACCGAAAGCACCAAACGTCAGGCCAGCCAGGTCGTGATGAATGGTAATGAAGCATTGGCCTACGGCTTGATTGCAGCCGGCGTACGATTTGGCGCTGGTTATCCCATTACGCCATGGTCGGATATCATGGAGCTGTTGCGCCGCGAATTACCCAAATACGGTGGCTCGTTCATCCAATGCGAAGATGAAATCGCATCCATTGCAATGGCCTTGGGCGCGAGCTACGCGGGCAAAGTTGCCATCACCGGTTCCAGTGGTCCCGGTATTTCCCTGAAGACCGAAGCTCTCGGTTGGGGGATCATGGCAGAGGTGCCTTTGATTGTGGTGGACGTCCAGCGCGGCGGTCCTTCCACAGGCATGCCCACCAACGTGGAGCAATCGGACCTGAACATCGCGTGTTTCGGCAGTCACGGAGATGCCCCGCGTGTCGTCCTGGCCCCGGCGAATGTGGAAGATGCCTTTTACACCGCCATGGAAGCGGTTCGCATCGCCAAAGAATACAGCACACCGGTCATTATTCTGACCGACCAGGCCATTGCCACACGTATCGAAGCCTTTGAAGAGCCTAATCTGAAGGAAATCTGCAAGGACATTTCACCGGATCTGACGCCTATCGAAGATCACAAACCATACGATCTTTCGAAAGAAAACGGCATCAGCCCCCATGTCGCGCCAGGCACCCCGATTAAGAGCGGGAAATACCCGGTCATCACCGGATTGGAACACGACGAATCCGGCCATCCCACGGGATCTCCCAAGTTGCACATGCAAATGACAGCCAAACGCCGCAGTAAACTACTGGCACTGGCTGAGAGCATTGAGCCACCTAAAGTTTATGGGAGCGAAGAAGGCGATATCCTTCTGGTTGGTTGGGGATCCACCCAGGGTCCCATCCAGGAAGCTGTGGATCGGGTCAAGAAAGAGGGCGAAAACTGGGCCTCCCTGCACATTCGGCACATCAATCCGCTCCCCAACGGACTCGAAAATATTTTTGCCAAATACAAGCACGTCTTTGTGGTGGAAATCAATGATGAGGGCCTTTACGGATACGGTCAACTCGCTGGCTTGCTCCGCGCAAGATATTGTGATCCCAAAATCAAGGGCATCAATAAAACCGACGGTTTGACCTACAAGATCAAAGAAATTATCCAAAGAGTGCGAGAATCCATCGCCTGAGAGATCCCAACAGGAAAGATTTCAAAATTACCGAAAAAATGAGCGCTAGCAACACTGCTGAAACCGAAGTAACCGAACCCGATCAATCAACCAGGGCTCCCCTGACCAAGAAAGAAATCTCGGCGGACCACCCAACATGGTGTCCCGGTTGTGGAGATTTTTCCATTCTGGCACTTTACTTCCGCCTGATCCAGCAACGTGGATTGCACCACGAAAAGATCGCCACTGTAGCCGGCATCGGTTGCTCAAGCCGCTTCCCTTACTTTGTTCAGGCAAACGGCGTTCACTTCATTCACGGTCGCGCCCTGCCATTTGCGACGGGCGTTTCCCTCTCCCGCCCGGATTTGCACACATTTGTGTTTGGTGGTGACGGGGATGCCTTCTCCATCGGCGGCAACCACTTGAACCACGCCGCGCGTAAGAATGTCAATCTAACCTATGTGATCATGGACAACTTCGTCTATGGTCTGACCAAGAAACAAACGTCCCCCACTTCCCCTCTTGGTTTCAGAAGTAAAACTGATGTTGGCGGCTCCAAAGACAAGCCGATCAATCCCATGACGCAATTGGTCGCAGCCGGAGCCACGTTTGTCGCCCGATCCACCGCCACCAATCCCAAACACCTCCTGGCAATGATGGATCGCGCCATGGATCATGATGGTTTCAGCGTCATTGAATGCTTGAGCGAATGTGTTGAGTTTTACCCCGGCGCCTTCGACAAATCCAATCCCCGCAAGGGCGGTGAATTTCTCGAGGTTCCGGATAGCCATGATGTCACCGACGAAATTGAAGCATTCAAACTGGCTAACACACCTTTCCCCGGTTATTTCGGCGTATTCTACGACGTCAAAGAACCGACCAAGAATGCCAATGAACAGTCATTGATCACCCAAGCTCGCGAAAAAACGGGCGAACTCGAAGATTGGCAGATCCTGCAGCAGACCTTTGATCGCATGAAATAACCCTGTTTGACATATGCCGATCTATGAATTTGCCTGCCCGAAGTGCAGGGTCATCTTCAGCTTTCTATCGAAACGCCTGAACCCCGACGGCGATCCGAAATGCCCCAAATGTGGCAACAAAAAAATGAGCAGACAAATGAGCTCATTTGCCATGATCAAAGGCGGGGCAAAAGGTGATGACGAAGGAGGCGATGGCGGCCCGGACATGTCCGACATGGACGAAGCTAAGATGATGCGGGCCATGGGGGAGCTGGAGAAAGACATGGCTCACCTCGACGAAAACAATCCCAAACACATGGCTCACATGATGCGCAAAATGCAACAGGTCATGCCCGAAGGAGTGCTCCCCAAGGAGATGGACGTCGCCATCAAACGCCTGGAAGCAGGAGAAGATCCCGACAAAATCGAAGAAGACATGGGCGACATTCTCGGCGATATGATGGGTGACATGGATGGAGGCCCCGGTGGCGGCATGGGAGGCTACAGCCAGGATCCCGGACTCTACGATTACTGAGCCTCCACCCCTGGCAGAGGTAGAGCGTGGCGTCCCCTTTTAAATAGTGAATGGTGAATTGATGCGAGGACCGACGGCGTCCACCAGGTAGAGCGTGGCGTCTCGGCGCGCAATCCTTGTGGCTTCATTACCCTGCATATCAACATCCAAAGGAATACCCCACAGCATCCAACACACCGCAATCCGCGTAGCTATCGCTAGCGGGGACGGACCGAGACGGTCCGATCTACCTGCCGGCAATTCACCATTCCAAATTCACTATTCACCATTCAAAGCTTCGCCGTTCAGAATCTTCTGAAACTCAGGCAGCACCTTCATGGCATTGAAGCGTGTATCGGCTCTTGCCTTGCGTGCCAAATCCACCGCGGCAGGATTCTTCAGCTTGCGGGCACGGCTCAGTTCCATGGTCTTGCTCAGGGTCTGCAGAGCCAACTGCTGTTTCCCCATCAAAGCCTGGGTGCCAGCCAGATCAAACCAGGCTTCCGGGTTGTCTGGAATCACCTCCACCAGGCGAATCAGGGCATTTTCCAATCGATCGTATTGTTTGAGATCGTTGTAAGCGGAAGCCACGGTCAGGATTGTTTCAGCAGGCGCATTCGGATCGGCCAACAACTCATCCATCACCACAATGGCTTCATTGGTGCGCATGGTGAGCACGTAATTGGACATGAGTTTATAGGCGACATCCAGGTTGGTTTTGCTGGCGACAAACTGTTGTTCAAGACTTGAAATGGTGTCCTGAATTTGATTGAGCTTGGTTTGCCCCTGCTTCATGCGGTGCAACTGCTGCAACAACTGCCGGACCCCTTCGTTCTCATAATCAAACTCAAAACACTTTTCGGTGATCATGATGGCATCGTCCACTCGTTGAGTCATGGCCAACAAATTGGAATACCTGAATACGGCCTCCGGACTGTAGGGACACAACACCAATGCCTGACGGAAAGCATAATCAGCTTCTTCCAACAAACGTTGTTCTTCCTCGACGGTTTTGGGCTGCAAATGTTCCGGACATTGTGGGCCAAGCCTCCAGGCATAAATCCCGGCAATGCCACTGCGTAATTTCGAGAAAGCTTTCTGAGCCCAATCATCCCGGACGAACTTGGTATCTCCCTTGAACGCGGACAAATCACCCTTGAGATAAATGTCATCCGCAAACTTCACAATATCCTCGATCGGTGTGTCATATTCCACCCAATCACCGACCAAACGATTCATATACTGCGACCAGAACGCATGATCCTTCTGCAACATCTCTTCCGTGATCGCCGGAACTTCATCACGATTGATATTCATGATGATCCCGAAAGGAGTGAGATGCGGATACATCCACTCCAGCGGCATGCTTTCCTCAATGTAAAACTCGTGGTCGGGATTCTTGTCAAAAATGATCCTGGCCAGGATCGCATTGATCGCCATGACCGCGGCCTGTCCCTGAACCGAAATGCGCCCATCGGGCGTTTCCGTGACGATTTCACCCGGCTTGAGTTGTCCGGACATCTTACGCTGGGCAGCATCCGCCATGTAGTCCAGATAGGCCTTCTCCGAATCTTCATGCGAAGGAGTATAAATCTCCTTGGCCGGATAGACGCCTCGATCCTTACGCTTCTTTTCCACGTATGCGCCAAAACTCGTCATGGCATTATCCAGGGGAGAAAATGCGCTCGCCACCCAGTTGGTGGTCTGGTTCAGTTCCTTCTCCTTGGTCGAACGCAGCATCTCCTGGAAAAAGGGAAGATCCTTTTGCGCGCTTCGGAAGTAGTGAGCGCGGATGTAGTCCAGATAAGTACCATCCGCCAAGGCATTCTGGGTAATGATACGCACATCACGCCGATCGAAATCCGGATCCCGGGGTTTCTTGGAGGCCGGAATGAAGCTTTCGCAGAAAATCATATAGGTCGGGTTAAATCGCCCGGGATCGGTCCCCCCGAACAGGATGGCATCTTTCGACATTTCCGGATACACCTCAAACGGTGGCGAAAACATGTCATGACCAAACCAATAGCCGAACAAATGCCCCCTCTGCTCATTTTCCCACCAATGACTCATGACCGAATAAAACGGAGCCATGGCAAAGATGAGCAAAATGGCTTTCATCGGCGCACGGGAACGCGATAGTCCGAAGATCAGGATAAAGGCCACCGCAAGCAGAATACCGTAAAGGGCGGTAAACTGGTCCAATGGATGAACACGCTCCAGCCCAAGCTTTCCATAGATCGCCAAGGCTGCGGCAATAGCGCCACCAGCCAGAGCTGGCAAACGCTGAGCCTCATATTGTCGCGCCAGAAATGAGGTAATCAAAGCCACTCCATACCCCATGAACAAGGCAATCAGCACGTGGGAAGAAGTAAAAAACACCCGGTTCAAATCCTGACTCTGCTTGTCGGGCGGAGGATTGAGCAGGATCATCAGGATCACCGCCAGACAAAAGAACACCGCCATCAACCCGGTCATCCAGGCGCGCTCGCGCTTCGCCATGCGTTTCCAGCAGAAGAACGGAACCAAACCGATCAACAGCATCACCGGAGAAAACTCGGAACCAGCTCCTTTGAAATAGAGATACATCTGTTGGATGAATCTCAGTGGCGAACTGGTGGGATTCGCTCGTTCATATTGCCCTCGACTAAAGGCATGCACAAATCCATCCCAGGTCCTGGGATATGCCCAGTTCATGGGCGGGTTCGTGGACGACGCAATCGGCATGTAGAAATAGAACGAAGCCCCCAACAAAAAGACTCCCGCAATAATGAGCAGCGGACCCCATTCGGTCAGGACCTCCTGTGTTTTGTTCCATGCCCAGACAAACACGCAGATGGAAGTAATCCCGACCGCGTTATAGATAACAAACAAGGGAATATTCTGATCAAAAGAGGTCAGCATGCCGTTCCATTTGGCAATCAGGCCCAGGAGGTAAATCACACTGTTGAACAGGAACAAATCCCGTCCCAAACGTATGTTCACCGCAGCAATGGCGACTTCGAGTCCCATGGCCGCCACAATGAGGGTTTGGTGATTATTGAAGCAGAGTCCAAAGAGAAAGAAGGCCCAGTAGAGGTATTTCTTCCGTTCGGGAACATACACCCAGTGCATCAGGCAAACCAGCACGCCCATCAGCGACAGAACACTGAGCGTGTAAACCTCCACAATCACCGCCTGGCTCCACATGAATCCGTTAAACCCGAGCAACATGCCGGCCACCCAACCGGAAACCCGACAAATCCAATCCTCGAGCGAGCGATCCATGCCTTTGAGTTCTTCCATCCCTTCCACGATCATGCTGCTCCCGCGGGAAACCATCAGGGAAAGCAGTCCACAAGCCGCGGCAGCCGCCACCGCGGAAGAAAGCGCCACACGAAAGGCAATGTTGGAGATGGGCACCAAAACGGTAAACAGCCAGGTATAGAGCGTCCAAACCGGATAGCCCGGCGGATGTGGCACCCCGGCGTAAAAGGATCCCACGGACAATTCACCCGAGTCTTCCAGGGTCACATCCGGGGCAATCGAAAACAGATATCCGATGAAGACAAACAAGGCAGTGAAAGCGGCGGTCTGCCAATCCACTTTTCTGAAAAACCGACCGGCATACTTTCCGGAGACATCGTCATAGCCGCCGGTAGCGGAAACCGTTCCCTGCTGATCCTCAGCATCGTTGGTAGACTTGGATTTAGCGTTTTTGCTCATTACGATATGAATACGATCTGCCCCTCGACATTTCCCAAAACCACTGGAAACCGAAAAATCGGGGCAAACAGGGCACAACTGAAAAAGAATCCAACGTGTTTGTCCATGTCAAAAGTCCTGAATACTGGATTGATTGAAAGAAACAGGCAGGCATTCCCGCCCCTTCGGCACTGTCTCCACACCTCAGCACATGCCAAAGCTGCTGGCGATGACAGGACCGATCCTTCCTGCACTGTTGCTTCTGACAACCGAAACACCACAAGTGTTTCAAAACGAATCCAATGCCACCTGTCTCAAGGAACCGACAAGGCAACACCCAAAGACACGCATATAACTGGTAACAAACACGTAACAAACTCAACACTCAAACATTCAACCAAACACGGTTCACGGTTGGAAACGGGGGCATCAAGCATGGGGCATGCCAATTGGATAACATTCACTAAAAATCAAAATAAACCATTGTGTCCAATGGAGTTTTCACCTAGAATGACCGGATATCGCAGCTTGATTAAAAGCAGCTGCAGCCTAACAAGTTATGGATTCCGAAACAGAACAAAGTCCCGAGCAAATCGCGAATGCAGATGCCGCCAAGTATGATGCTTCCAAAATCGACAAATTGGAAGGCTTGGAGGCGGTCCGGAAACGTCCGGGGATGTATATCGGCGACCCTGATGAACGTGGTTTGCACCACTGTGTTTTTGAAGTGCTCGATAATTCCATCGACGAGCATCTGGCTGGTTTTTGTTCCCGCATCGAAGTAAACATCCATGTGGATGGCTCGGTTTCCATTCGGGACAACGGGCGTGGTATTCCAGTGGACGAACACCCCAAATTCAAGATCCCGGCGGTGGAACTCGTCCTCACTAACCTTCATGCAGGAGGCAAATTTGGTCAGGGTGCCTATAAATACTCCGGCGGTCTGCATGGTGTCGGCGCCAAATGTGTGAACGCCCTCTCCGATTGGTTCAAGGTGGAGGTTTCGCGTGACGAGAGCGTGTATTTCATGGAATTCGCCCGAGGCAAGACGACGCAGAAGCTGTCCGTCATCGGCAAAAGCAAAAGCACCGGCACCTTGATCACCTTCAAGCCGGACGCCACCATTTTCACGATCACCACCGAATTTCAATTCGAAATCCTAGCCAACCGATTGCGCGAGTTGGCCTTCCTGAATCCAGGATTGGAAATCGTCCTGACCGATGAACGTGAGGATGAAAAAACCGAGCGATTCTATTACAAGGATGGAATCGAAGAGTTTGTCCGCCAATTGGGACGCAACAAAGCCCTCGTACACCCCACCCCGATTACCCTCGCAGGCAATCGAACCATCCAAGTGGAAGGCAAGGACGAAGAAGCTTATGTCGACTGCGTGGTCCAGTACAACGACACCTATAATTCGCAGATCCTCTGCTTCGCAAACTCCATCCCCAATGCGGATGGCGGCACACACTTGACCGGTTTTCGCACCGCCCTGACGCGTGCCATCAACCAATATGCCCGCGGCAAAAACCTCCTCAAGGACAAGGATCCCAACATTTCTGGTGACGACGTCCGTGAAGGTCTGGTCTGTGTGCTCAGTGTGAAATTGCCGAACCCACGTTTCGAATCCCAAACCAAAGTCAAACTGGTCAATGGCGAAATCGAAGGCGTGGTTTCCTCCATCGTTTATGAAGGCTTGATGGAAGTTTTCGACGCCAATCCGGGCATTGCAAAGAAGGTGATCGAGAAATCCCTCATGGCGGCCAGAGCGCGCGAAGCAGCCAAGAAAGCGCGGGAAACGGTTCGCAAGAGCGCCATGACCGGGGGCGGTCTTCCCGGAAAATTGGCTGATTGTTCGGATCGCAATCCGGAAAACACCGAACTTTACATTGTTGAGGGTGACTCTGCAGGCGGCTCGGCCAAACAAGGTCGGGACCGAAAATTCCAGGCCATCCTTCCCATTCGAGGTAAACTCATCAATGTGGAAAAAGCGCGCCTGGACAAAGTGCTTCAGAACAACGAAATCCGCACCATGATCACCGCTGTCGGAACAGGCATCGGAACAGGCGAGGGCGAAGGCACGTTCAATCCGGACAAGTTGCGCTACCACAAGGTCATCATCATGACGGATGCGGACGTGGACGGATCGCACATTCGAACACTGCTGCTCACCTTTTTCTACCGTCACATGACGGACCTGATCAGTCGGGGTTACGTTTATATTGCACAACCCCCACTCTACCAGATCAGTCGCCGACGACACTCCGAGTACGTTCCCGACGACGCCGCGCTCAGCAAGATCCTGATTCGTTTGGGATCCAGCGAGGTGAAACTCAAGAATCTATCGGACGGCACCACACTCGAAGACAAATCCTTGGGAGAAATTCTCGATCTGCTTTCGTCTTTGGACAAATATGCCAGCGCCATTCAGCGCCACGGCGGTGATTTCGCTGATTATCTGGAACACCGAAGTGATTCCGGGGCCCTGCCGCGCCACCTCGTCAAGATTCGGGCTGGCAACGAAGAATTCACCCACTTTTTCAATAACGAAGAAGAACTGGCGGCATTCGGCAAAGAGAACCTCGATCTGGGATTGTTCGGAGAGTCCGAGTCCGAGGACACGGAACCTGAAAAGACCAAGGGCCAAATCACACGACGTGCCCGGCACGTGGAACTGCATGAGAGCAAGGCCATTGAAAAATTGCTGAATCAACTCACCGAAAATGGACTGAACGTCGAACACTATTCAGCCCAGGACAATCCGCTTTACGAACTCCTCGAAGGCGAAGGTGAAAAACAGCAGGTCAAACCGCTGTTCTCCATCGCAGAAATCCTGGAAAGCATCAAGGAAGTCGGACAACGCGGCCTGGAAATCAAGCGTTTCAAAGGTCTGGGTGAAATGAATCCCAAACAATTGTTCGAAACCACCATGGACCCCAACTCCCGCAAACTCCTCAAAGTCGATTTGACCGATGCGGTCGAAGCGGAAGAGATGTTCACCAAACTCATGGGCGACGAGGTGGAACCACGCAGACAGTTCATCGAGGACAACGCATTGAACGTCCGCAACCTCGACGTTTGATACGGAACATCCATGGAACAACGAACTCACTGAACATTTAATTTGATCATTACTTGAGGCAACCCATCCGGTTGCCACCTTTAGCAAAGACATATTATGGCGGAATCCGATTCCACACCACCCACAACACCACCGTCAGGCGGCCGGATCGAAAAGATCAACGTCGCCGACGAAATCAAGAACTCGTTTCTCGATTACTCCATGTCGGTCATCATCTCGCGTGCGCTGCCCGACGTTCGAGACGGACTCAAACCTTCCCAACGCCGCATCCTTTACGCGATGAACGACCTCGGCGTCGGTCCCAGCAAAAAGCACATCAAGTGCGCCAAGATCGTCGGGGAAACCATGGGTAACTACCACCCCCACGGTGACCAGGCGATCTACCCGACGCTCGTGCACATGGCTCAACCCTGGGCCATGCGCGATACCTTGATTGAAGGCCAGGGAAATTTCGGGTCGGTGGAGGGTGATCCCCCCGCTTCCATGCGTTATACGGAAGCTCGCATGACCCATCTGGGATCCATCCTGATGGATGACATGGAGAAAGACACCGTGGATTTCGTTCCCAACTACGATGATTCCACCGTGGAACCATCCGTCTTCCCATCTTCATTCCCCAACCTCCTCGTCAACGGAGGAACAGGTATCGCAGTCGGAATGGCTACCAACATCCCCCCGCATAACCTCGGGGAAGTGGTTGATGGTATCTGTGCCCAGATCGATAACCCAAGCATTACCATTGACGGCCTGATGGAATATATCAAAGGCCCGGATTTCCCAAGTGGTTGTCAGATTTGTGGATTGGACCCCATCCGACAATACTTTCACACCGGACGTGGCAGTCTCCGTATCCGCGGTCGGGTTGAAGTGGAAAACACCAAGACCGGACGCGAACAGATTGTCATCACGGAAATTCCGTTCAACGTCAACCGAGCCGTATTGGAAGAACGCATCGCTCAATTGGTGAATGAAAAAATCATCACCGAGATCTCCGCACTCCGAAATGAATCGGACGAAAACACCCGACTGGTCATTGAATTGAAGCGGGATGCCATTCCAAAAGTCGTCATCAACAATCTCTACAAATACACACAACTTGAGACGACATTCAGCGTGAACATGCTGGCGATTGACCATCAAAAGCCAAAAACGCTGAACCTCAAGGAGATCATCAATTGCTACATTGAACACCGTCGCGAAGTGGTGTTGCGACGCACGCGTTACGAACTGAAAAAAGCCGAAGCGCGCGCCGAGATCCTGGAAGGCTACCTCATCGCACTGGCCAATCTAGACGACTTCATACGCATCATTCGCGAATCCGCCAACCGCGAAGAAGCCAAGACCAAACTGCTCGCCTACGAATTTGCCCGTGAAACAGTTGAACAATTCGGCATCCTCATCCACAGCGAAGCACGCTTGGTCAACGGCCGCTACGAATTGAGCGAAGCACAAGTCAACGCCATCCTGGAACTGCGTCTCTACCAGTTGACCGGCATGGAAACAGACAAGGTCAAAAAGGAATACGGCGAACTGCTGGAAACCATCAAGGACCTGATGGATATCCTGGCCCGTGAAGTCCGGGTCCTGGCTATCATCAAAGAGGAACTCCAACGCGTCCGTGAAAAATACGCGACCGATCGTCGTTCCGAACTGATCCCGTTCCATGGCAACATGCTGATCGAAGACCTGATTGCCAACGAACCGGTCATCATCACTCTGACGCACAACGGCCTGATCAAACGCACCAACCTCACCGAATACCGCGCACAACGCCGGGGCGGCAAAGGTGTGATTGGCATGGCCACCAAAACCAAAAGCGTCGTGGACGGTAAAAACAAAGACTTTGTGGAGCACCTGTTCACCGCCAGCACGCATGATTATCTGATGTTCTTCACGAACACCGGACGTGTATTCGTCGAACGTGTGCATGAAGTTCCGGAAATGAGCCGAACATCCCAGGGACGCTCCATTGCCAACGTGCTGGAACTTCAACCTGAGGAAAAAGTGGCGGCATTGATCCGTGTTGAATCCAAAACGGACGAAGCCAAGAAGGACATCACCTGGGAACAACCCGGGTTCCTCCTCTTCGCCACCGAAAACGGAACGGTCAAGAAAACCGAACTGTCCGCCTTCAAGAACCACCGTAAAGGTGGTATCAAAGCCATCAACATTCTCGAAGAAGATCGCCTGATTGAAGTCAAGCTAACGACAAGTGACAAAGAAGTCGTGCTCATTACCCGTAACGGCAAAAGCATTCGCTTCCTTGAGTCCGACGCACGTTCCATGGGACGCGCAACAACCGGTGTCCGGGGCATTTCTTTGATGGATGACGACCGTGTGGTCGCCCTTGCTGTTGTGGAAGAAGGCGCCACCCTGTTGGTTGCCAGTGAAAAAGGCATCGGCAAACGAACCGACTTCGAAGACTACCGCCGACAAACACGTGGTGGAAAGGGCATCATCACCATGCGAACCGGCGAGAAAAGCGGTGGTATCGTCGGAGCCCTGACGGTGCATGATCATGACGAAATCATGCTGATCACCGTGGGTGGTCAAATGGTCCGCATCAAGGTCGACGACGTCCGAGAAACCGGCCGCAACGCCATGGGTGTCAAACTGGTCGACACCGGTTCCAAAGACAAACTCCAGGCCATCGCCCCGGTCATCAACGATGAAAACGAGGACGACGAAGACTCGGAATCCGACGAGGAATCAACCGACACCGAAAACACGGAAACTCCAGAAGCCTCCGAAGGCGAAAGCCCCGAAGCAACCGATGAACCCACCGAGTAGGCGCCGAAGATCAAATTCTTTCCATTGAATGAACAGAACAAAAGGGCGGATCCAAAAGATCCGCCCTTTTTTAAATAGTGAATTTAAAATAGTGAATGGTGAATTGATGCGAGGACCGACGGCGTCCACCAGGTAGAGTCCCGATATCATCGGGATCCACGGCGCGCAACCCTTGTGGGTTCTTTACCCTGCATATCATCACCCAAAGGATAACCCGACTGCATCCAACACACCACAATCCGCGTAGCTGTCGCTAGCGGGGACGGACCGGGGACGGTCCGATCTACCTGCAGCACCCATCAATCACGATGATCCAACAAACGTCGCCGTTCGTATTCATACTCATCGGGCGTCAACGCCCCGGAATCTCTCGCTGCCTTCAGGTCGATCAGTTCCTGGCCGAGGGTAGTTTCTTCAGAATGGCGAGGAGTTCCCTTGTTCCCCAAACTCACCACACAGCCTGTTGTGCCCATGGCAAAGATGCCAGCCAACGCAACACATAAAGTTGCCTTCAAGATATTGATTTGTTTCATAATGAATGGATGAATCGTTAATGTTACAATGATTCTGTTCAGTTTGTTTCAATTGGAACCCCGGATATTGATGCGATTTGGACGACAGACCTTTCAGCTCTATTCAAACAACCCTCCTTATCCCTCCCCTCTGCTCTTGCAAGGGGAAATCCAAATCCCCCATAATCACCCCATGCGCACCGTATCCCATACCATTTTGCTGACCACAAGCCTGCTGGCATGCGCCGTCACAACATTTTGTCAGGGCGGTGAATGGCCCCAGTTCCTTGGCCCAAACCGAAACGGTGCTGCCTCCAACGAAACCATTCGAAGCAACTGGAAAACCCAGCCGCCCAAAAAACAATGGGAACAAAAAGTCGGAAGCGGTTTCAGCGGACCGGTCATTTCCGATAATACAGTTTTTCTTTACCACCGCCTTGGAGCCCAAAGCGCCCTGGATAGCATCGACCTCCAGTCAGGCGAAAGAAACTGGCGTTATCAACACCCAACCCAATACCGGGATGACTTTGGTTTCGACAACGGCCCACGAGCCACTCCTTGCGTGGATGGTGATTCCATCTTTCTCATGAGCGCCGATGGCATGCTCTCGGCTGTCGAGAAAAACTCCGGAACAAAGCGATGGGAGGTGGACGCCAAATCCACTTGGAAAAGTGGTAAAGGATTCTTTGGCATGGCCCCGTCTCCGCTGGCTGCAGGTGATGTGGTCGTCTTCATCATCGGGGGACAGGACGGCTCGGGGGTGGTTGCATTGGATCGCAACACCGGCAAGCTTGTGTGGAAAGCAACATCTGATGAAGCCGGCTATGCATCCCCCGTTCTGGACAATAAAAACAACAATCCCGCCTTATGGATCTGGACGCGCGAAAAACTTTACACCATGGAACCAGCCTCAGGCCAAATCCTGGCCTCTTTGCCATGGCGTTCCTCCATGAATGCATCGGTCAACGCGGCCACTCCACTAATTCTCTCCGAAGGCGTGTTTGTCTCCGCCAGCTATGGTGCGGGTGCTGTGTTGGTCAAACGCGAGGGGAATTCGCTCAATCGCGTTTGGTCGGGGGACGATAAAATATCCAACCACTATGCCACCTGTGTTTACCATCAGGGATACCTCTATGGATTCCATGGCCGCCAGGAATACGGCCCTGAATTCCGCTGCATCGAAGCCGCCACCGGAAAGGTTCAATGGAGCGAAGACAACCTGGGAGCAGGATCGGTGATTTGCATCAATGATCAACTGTTGCTCATGATGGAATCAGGTGAATTGATCCTCATCGAAGCTTCACCCGATGCCTTCCAAACCCTGAGTCGCAGACAAATCCTTCCTTCAGGCGTGCGTGCGTTTCCTGCTTTTTCGAACGGAATGTTTCTGGCACGCAGTCCCGAACGATTGGTCTGCCTGGAAATGTCAGGGAACCCATAATCATTGTCGAAAGCTACGGAAGGCATGTCGCATCCAGGCAACAAAAGCATCGTCGAACTGCTGATCGGTCCCGCCGGCAGCGGCAAGACCCATGCATGCCTGAACGCCATCCGGAAGGAGCTCAAACAAAGACCGGATGGAGCCCCCCTGCTCCTCCTCGCCCCCAAACAGGCCACTTTCCAGATGGAGCATGCTCTGCTGAGCGATCCCGACCTGCATGGTTACAGTCGATTGCAAATCCTGTCCTTCGACCGACTGGCCGAGTTCATTCTCTCCGAATGCGGAATGGGCGCGCGCGGTTTGCTATCCGAAGAAGGCCGGATCATGGTCATGCGCGCCTTGCTGAATCAGATCAGAGGTCAACTGAGACTCTTTCATGCAGCCGCCAAATTACCTGGACTGGCACAGGAACTGAGCCGGGTGATTCGAGAATTCCAGCAAAACCGCACATCTCCCACGCGCCTTCTTGAACTGGCCGAATCCGAACATCTGCCCACCCGCATCCGATACAAACTGCACGACATCGCCCTGCTTTACCAAGACTATCAATCCTGGATCGACAACAAACAATTGCACGATCCCGATTGCCTGCTCGACATGGCCGCCGACGCGCTGCGCACCCTGGGTCGCTCAAATCATGCATCCATACCTTTCTGGCTGGGCGGGCTTTGGATGGATGGTTTCGCCGCATTGACGCCACAGGAACGTCAGCTCCTGACACTCCTCGCTCCATTGAGCAAAAAAACAACACTGGCCTTTTGCGCGGATTCATTTCCGGAGCAACAACGCGAAGTCTTTTCCATCTGGCTCCCCACGCACCAGACACTCCGGCACTGCCTTCATGACTTTGCATCGCTGGATGAAGTCGTATTAAAACGAACCGTCCTGAAACGCACGCCACAATACGGACGTTTTACATCGGACCTCATGCTGGGTTACCTTGAAGAAAACTGGACCCGACCGGCTCCCTTCGAAGGCAATGGTTCACCCAAACCGCAGTCGGGCGACCAACTTCAACTGGGACTCGACGAATCGAACCAGGCCCCGCAAAAACAATCCATCAACATCACCGCCTGCCAGAGCCGGGAAGCCGAGGCCATCCATGCAGCACGCAACATTTTGAAACACGTTCGGGATGGAGGAATGCGATTTCATCAAATGGCCGTCCTAGTGCGTTCCTTGCCGCATTACCAGGAAGTCGTACGGCATGTTTTTGATCGTTACGACATCCCCTGTTTTATTGATCGGCGAGAATCGATTGCGCACCATCCGCTCATTGAACTCACCCGGAGCGCCATACGATTACCGGCCTACGGCTGGGCACATGAAGATTGGTTTGCCTATTTGAAATCAGGATTCACCCCCTTGCCCACCGATGCCATCGACGATCTTGAAAACGCCTCGATAGAACGCGGTTGGAGAGGCACACGTTGGTGGCAACCCCTCAAAGGGCCGGACAAACTCGTCGAACGATTTGAACCGATCCGGGAAAAACTACTGCTCCCCATCAAACGTTTCCTGGGGCTTCCGTCCAAAAGCCACTCACTCGGCAACCTGCGCCCATGGAACGGACTCCAGTTGGCAAACGCCTGCCGGGCTTTGTGGAAAGCGCATGGTGTGGAATCCATCTTGCAAAACTGGGATACCGATACCGACGAAACATCGACCCTGTCCATGCATACCGGATTTCATATGCGTGTACTGGAATCGCTGGAAACCTGGTTAAGCAACATCGAACTGGCTTTTGCGGAAACACCGCTGCCGATCCGGGAATGGATTCCAATCCTTGAAGCGGGATTGAACCACCTGACGGTTGGTGTGCTCCCGCCCGCGATTGACCAGGTATTGGTCGGAGCCATTGACCGATCGCGCAACCCGGACCTGAAAGCCACCTTTTTGCTGGGATTGAACGAATCCATTTTTCCAGCCAAACCATCCGTCCCTTTGATTCTTGATGAACGCGAACGATTACGTTTGGAAGAGGAAGGCGTTTCGATCGGCAACCGTTACCGGACACAATTGGCCACCGAACGTTTCCTGGGATACATAGGCTGCACACGATCCACCGAATGGCTATCGCTGTCCTATGCACTTAACGGAGAAGATGGACAAGCACTGTTACCTTCCGCTTTGATCCAACACGTAAAACGCCTGTTTCCAAACCTTGAAACCGCGTCATTCAACGAAACCATCCCTCTGGACGAAACATTGCACGAACGCGAACTGTTGCTTTCTCCCGAGTTTTGGACATGGAAAAACGGATCATCCGGTAAAGATATCCAGAGCATTCTCCCCCTGTTGAAAAACGAACAATCCGTCGCGTTTGTCAGCAAGGAAAGCAACACCGATCAGGCTCCTGAACTGGATGCCATCATCGCGCGAACACTGTATTCGGACACGCCCGAATCCCCCGTACTGCGCACCTCTGTCAGCCGCATCGAAGCCTTCGCGGAATGTCCGTTCAGATATTTTGTTCAATCCGGTCTGAAAGCGGAGGAACGCATGGCGTTTGAACTGGACGCCAGACGTCTCGGCAGTTTTCAACATGCCGCCTTGGAGTCGTTTCATCTGGCGGTCAAGGAGGAAGGCCTCACCTGGCATGATTTAACCTCGAACCAGGCCCGCGAACTCATGTCCCAGATCGTGCGTCAGACCATGGCGATTTTTCACGATGGCCTGATGGAAGACAAACCCGTGAACCGGATCACAGCAACAGCTCTGGGGCATGGGTTGGAGACGTTCATCGGTGTAGTGGTGGACTGGATGAAACAATACGCCTTCGAACCAAGCGGTGTCGAAGTCGCATTTGGAGGAAAGGAACCCAAACTCCCAGCCTGGGAATTAAACCTCTCCGATAACGCCAAAATGGTCTTCAACGGCATCATCGATCGAGTGGACCTGCTGCCCTTGAAGGACGGTTCGGTCATGGGCATCGTGGTGGATTATAAATCCGGAAAAAAGAAACCGGATGCCACACTATCCTGGAACGGCATTCAGTTACAGTTACCCGTTTACCTCAACGTCCTGCGTCATCCGGGCATGGCGAAGGCATTCGACGTTGAAAGCGTCCAGGCTGTCGGCGCGTTTTTCACCACACTGAGAGCGCGTTATGAAGGCAAGAGTTCCCGTCAGGACGCACTCAATGAAAACGTGGCGGAAGATGCCGTCCGAAAAGCCTATCAACACGTGGGATGTTTCAACCTGGACGCCCTGCCATGGATGGATCAACGCGAAGGCGCTTCGACTGGCGATCAATTTCAATACCAACTCAACAAGGACGGCTCCCCCCGCAAGACGCATTGGCATGTCATGCCTCCGGCGAAGTTCGAACATTTCATGGAGCATGCCGCACAGTTGCTGAGCGGGTTTGGTGATCGCATTCTGAACGGCGACATCTCCGCCGAACCGTTTCTCCATAGGAACGAAACACCCTGTGAACGATGCGACTTCGCCACCGTGTGCCGTATCGATCCCTGGACACAAGCATGGCGCAATCTTGAAAAAGCCTCCTATGGAGAAGCCCCCAAGCAGGAGTCATGAAACACACCGCCGCTCAACAGCAAGCCATTGAGGCAAAAGGAAACGTTCTGGTCGTAGCCGGTGCCGGAACGGGAAAGACGCGCACGCTCATCGACCGATGCATGCGGCAGTTGTTGGATTCAGACGATAGTGTTTCTTTGTTGGAAATCCTGATGGTTACCTTCACCGAAGCAGCTGCCAGCGAGATGCGGGGACGCATCGCTCAACGGCTGGAAGAAGCTTTATTGCATGATCCGCAAAACCCCGATCTTCAGGAAAAACTGGCGCACATCGACGCAGCATCCATTGGGACCCTGCACTCTTTTTGCTTCAATCTCATCCGCCAACACTTTCACTCACTGGAACTGGATCCCCAGGCACGCGTATTGGAGCCAGAAGAAATTGCGTTCCTGGAAGAACAGACACTGGATGAACTGCTCGAGCATCATTACGAAGGCAAGGAGCCGCTCGATGAATCGGTTCGACGCTTCGTCACCGAATTTGAAAACGGGTGGGACCGGGGCCTGCGGGAATGGATCATCAAACTTCATCGATTCAGCCAGGCCATGGTGGCGCCGCAGTTCTGGCTCGATGAGCAAATTCGCCTGCTGATTCAGGAAACGCCCGATCAATGGAAAACCTGTTTCCTGAACGAATCGCTGGATTGGATGCAACAATGGGTTCCTTTGCTGCAATCTCTCCCCGAAGAGAACACCAACGCCAAGGCGTGCCTTGAACGCATGCTTCCCTGCCTGCAAGGAACACCCTCCACCGAAGCTGTTGAGCGAGCCATCCGCGCAGTGGCTGATCGCGATCAAAAGGAATGCTGGCCTCCACGCTGCAAGACGAAGCACCGGGAACCGATCAAACGCATGCTCGATGATGCGGCCTTCCTCGCCACACTTTGCCGGGATGAAGAAGGCGCGCATGATCCGTTGGAAGAGGACTGGAAATGGTTCCGAAACCGAACCCTTGTTCTGCTGGAGTTGACCCGGGAATTCACCGCAACATTCGCTTCCAAAAAACGCGAGCGAGGCGGCCTGGATTTTTCCGATCTGGAACAGTTCACGCTCGATCTGCTTTGGGATCGCAAAGAAGGCCATCCCACCGAGCTCGCCCGGAGTATCCATGAGCAATACAAACAAGTTTACGTCGACGAATACCAGGACATCAACGCCGCACAGGACTGCATCCTGACCGCCATCGCAGGAGAGGGCCCTCACGCCAACCGCTTCCTGGTCGGTGACGTGAAACAGAGCATCTATGGATTTCGCCTGGCCAATCCACGGTTTTTCATCGATTACGAACGCGACTGGCAGACACCGAAAGAATCAGAACCATGCCAGGTGGTGTACCTGCAGGACAACTTTCGAAGTCGCCCGGGTATTCTCAATTTCGTCAACGCCTTCTTTTCCCATTTGATGGGGGCCGACGAAGAAGGTATCGCCTACGATAGAAATGCCCACCTGCAATTCGGAGATCCCGACAACAGATCAAAGCTGGCAAACCAGGAACTTCCTTCAGTGGAATGCCGGATGATCATGACGGTCAAACCGGACGAAGCATCCTCCGACGACGCCGAAGTCCCCATAACCGAAACAGAACAGGAAGCGAGGATGATTGCGTTGCGTTTGCTGCAACTCAAAGAAGATCAACACCCGGTCTATGATCATGATCGGGACACCTTCCGCCCGGTTGAGTGGAAAGATATGGCCATCCTGATCCGATCTGTTCGGTCGAGAGCGGACACCTATGCACGCGTGTTCGGTCAACTGGGAGTTCCCCTGTCCGTTCCCCGCAGCGGGATGTTGGAACGAACCGAGATCACCGACCTGGTATCCCTGCTCACCTTGCTGGACAACCCGCGACAGGACATCCCCTTGATAGCCGTGCTCCGATCACCGTTGGTGGCATTGAATGACAACGAACTGTCCCTGATTCGCATTGGAACACGTCGAGGCAGTTACTGGAGCGCACTCCATCAATTTGTTCGGGAAACCCCAGATAATATCCTGCCGGACCACCTCTCTGACAATCCACACGCCAGATCCGCCAGAGAAAAATCCAAACAATTCCTCGAACGATTTCATCGTTGGCGGCAAAGCGGCCGTCATTTGAATTTGAGCAGACGGCTTGAGACGATTCTCAACGACACCTTTTATCTGGAACATCTCGCATCCACGGAGAACCACCTCGAAGCCATCACACACGTCAAGCAGTTGATCCAACTGGCACGGCAGTTTGATCAATACCAGCAGCAAGGATTGAACCGCTTCCTTCAGTATCTGGAGAACAAACGCAATCTCGAAGCCGAGTTCGATCCGGGCGCCGGCGAAGAAGGGCAGGCGGTCAGCCTGATGAGTATCCACAAAAGCAAAGGTCTGGAATTTCCCGTGGTTGCGGTGGCGGGACTAGCCGGAACATTCAACTTCCAGGACATCCAACAGACATGGTTGCTGGATGAATCTCTCGGAGTGGCTGGCATGATCCAACCACCCGGAGCCAAACCGCGATACCCCAGCCTTCCCTTGTGGATCGGACGACGCAAACGAAAAGCAGAAAGCCTGCGAGAAGAAATGCGCCTGCTCTACGTGGCTTTCACCCGTGCCAGAGACCACCTGATCCTGGCGGGAACCGCCTCCGAAAACCGCATGCAAAAATGGACCGAACGCTCCCTCAGTGACACAGCATCCGACGCGCCCTCCAGCACACGATGCGCCATGGACTGGCTGTTCCCCTGGCTCTGCCAACACCTCGACCACCCAGAGTGGTGGAGCGAACCCTCCGGAGCGACAAAGCACATGCAGTGGCAAGTGCTCTTGGCGGATGATCGGTCGGATCAGTCCGATCAGTCGGATCAGACCGATCGCCCAGCTGTCTCCGGCAAGCGACTGCCACATTGGCAGCAGCTGGCCAGTTGGAGCTACCCGCACCAGGGCGCCACGCAGCACCCGGCCAAGGCCACCGTCACCATGTTGCGGCGTCACCGGGATGAAAGCACCGCGGACGAATCCGCCTCCTGGTTTTTCCAGGAAGCCAAAGCAACAACGGGCCGTTCACCACAGCAACCCGGCAAACTTTCCGCCAGCGAACGCGGCACCTTGCACCACCATTTCCTACAGTGGGTGGCCCTGCAGCCGGATATGTCCCTGGAACACCTCGAACAACAACGGGAAGACATGATCGCTTCCAACAACCTCGACCCTCGCGCTACGGACGCCCTGGACCTTGAAGCGATTCATCAATTCTGGAACGGGAGTGCAGGCAAAACTATTCTGGATCATGCCGACAGCGTCCAACGAGAGATGCCCTTCACGGCTCGTTTCAAACTCAGCGAACTCGCAGCCATCGGTCTTTCGCCGGATGATGTCTCTGAAACAAGCGAAGATTTTGTTGTCGTCCAAGGGATTGTGGACTTGTGTATCCTCGACAAGGAATCCATCCAAATCCTCGACTACAAAACCGACAGCATCCAGGAAGAAGCCGTCTCAACCCGCCTCAACCATTACCAGGTGCAATTGGAACTCTACGCCCAGGCACTTCAAAGAATTTACCAACGCCCGGTCACTCGAAAATGGCTGCACTTCCTCACGTTGAATAAGACAATTGAAGTGTGAGCATGTTCAAGGATTGTCGACTCGCACCACTCATGGTAGTGTCGAGGTTAATCCCATGCTAAACAATTTACCATTGAACTCGATCCTTTTATGGATCTGCAGCTTAGCCTTGTCGCTCGCAGGTTCTTTTCCTGTATCGGCGGCGCAAAAGGCCTCGGACATTGAATTTTTTGAGTCGCGTATTCGCCCCATCCTGGCTCAGGATTGTTATGAATGCCATCAATCCAAGGGGCCTCAGAAAGGGGGCTTGGCTCTCGATCATCGGGAGGCCTTGCGGCGGGGCGGCGATTCCGGGCCGGTTATCGTTCCCGGCCAGCCGGGAGACAGTCTCCTGATACAGGCCATCCACCAGACCTCTGAAGATTTGCAGATGCCAAAATCGGGTGCGAAGCTGGAAGCCTCGGTTATCGCTGATTTCGAGACATGGATAGCCAAGGGAGCCGTGGATCCAAGAGACCATCCACCTTCGGAAGAAGAATTGGAAACGGACACAAATTGGGAGGCCGTGATGGAACGGCGTAAACAGTGGTGGAGTTTCCAACCGATCAAGACAGTTGACGCCCCCTACCCACCCGACGCCACACGGCGCAAGCACCCAGTGGACGCCTTCATCGCAGACAAATTGGAGGCAACAGGACTGGAACCTTCAGAAGAAGCGGGTGGAGAAACACTCATTCGCCGTTTGAGCCTGATACTCCGGGGACTCCCCCCCAGTCCGGAGGAAATCGAAACATTTCTGGCGGATCAACGCCCTAACGCCTATGTAGACTGGGTGGATACATTTTTGAATTCACCTCAGTTTGGAGAACGTTGGGCAAGGCATTGGATGGATTGGGTGCGTTACGCCGAATCTCACGGTAGCGAGGGGGATCCGATGATTCCGAACGCATGGCTTTATCGTGACTATTTGATCCGCTCTTTAAATAATGACGTGCCCTACGATCAGCTGTTGCTGGAACATTTGGCAGGTGATCTCATCCCAAACCCTCGCATTAATGAAACATTGGGATTAAACGAATCGGCCATCGGCACGGCTCAATTACGCATGGTCTTTCATGGTTTTGCTCCAACCGATGCGCTGGATGAGCAAGTACGTTTCACCGACGATCAGATCAACGTCGTCTCCAAAGCCTTTCAAGGCATCACGGTTTCCTGCGCACGATGTCACGACCACAAATTCGAACCCATCAGTCAAAAGGATTTCTACGCATGGTACGGGATCATGGCCTCCGGCCGGCCTGCCATGATCCAGGTCAACGTTCCCCCCACTTCGGAAGCGGATCTACGCGTTAAGATGAAAGCGCTGAAGGCATCCATCAAAGAGGAACTCATTGCGACATGGATGATTGAGACAGAGCAACTGAATCCAGATTCAGACGTGTTGATGGAAGCACTGAAGCAATCCAAAAAAGGCGATGTGCTATGGCCCTTGTCCGCCATTGAGACAGATCGCAAGGAAGTCCTGGAAGCGTGGAAAGCACTACTGGAACAAGCCAACGGAGCCGAAACAACCAAGCGTGTTCATGACTGGAATCTTGCTGATCATTCGGATGCCTCAAAATGGTTTGCAGAAGGTCCATCCGCAACACGACCTGCTCATTCCGGAACCTGGACCCTGGCTCCCGAAGGAAAATCCATTGTTCAAAATATTCTTCCTTCCGGCACCTATTCTCATTTGATGTCCACCAAGGATCGAGGCTTGTTGCATTCACCGAGAATCCAACTCGATCAACCTTACGACCTCTGGCTGTTGGTTAACGGGGACGGAAATGCCTTGGCGCGCTATGCGGTTCAAAACTACCCGCGTGATGGAACGGTTTATCCGGTGGAACGTATGAATGGATCACGCTGGCATTGGAGGAAGTTTCCGCTCGATTACTGGAAGGGAGACCAGATCCACATTGAAGTCACCACTGCAGCCGATCAACCAGTTCTCGCCAGACTGAACCAAACGCGGTCCTGGTTCGGGATCCGAAACGCTGTCATCGTTCCCTCGAACACTCCTTTCAACAACCGGGTTGCTGCTGAAACATTCCAACCGATCCTGGCCGAAACGAAGGTTGATTTACCAGAAAGCCAAAGTGCACTCCTGGCTATTTACCGAAAGTCGATCTTCAAATCATTGACTGCATGGAAAAACAAACACCTCACGAATGCTCAAGCGGTTTTTCTGGATGCGATATTGAAATCAAAGATTCTTACCAACCAGGCTCAGGCAGGAACTTCTCTCGCCAAAAAATTGGAAAGATGGCGCCGATTTGAAGAACATTTGGCCACGCCCATGCGTTCTCCGGGCCAATTCGAAACGGAAGGTTTCGACCAGGTCCTGTTTGATCGGGGCGATCACAAGAAACCTTTGGATGTGGTGCCTCGACGATTCCTGGAATTCCTGGACAACGAACCTTATCAAACAAAATCGAGCGGTCGTCTGGAACTCGCCCAGGACATGCTGCGTGATGACAACCCACTGACCACACGAGTCATCGTCAATCGCATCTGGCATCACCTCTTTGGGAAAGGCATCGTCGCCACACCGGATAATTTTGGCAAACTCGGCCTGCCTCCGACACACCCGGAACTACTGGATTATCTGGCTGGTCATTTCAAAAACAACGGATGGTCGATCAAGAACATAATCCGGTTTCTGGTCACTTCGGAAACGTGGAAACGGTCCAGTGACACATCGGATCTGGCTGCGGCCAGCGATCCAGACAATCAGCTATGGTCGCATTATTCGGTTCGACGATTGGAAGCGGAAGCGATTCGGGACAGTCTGCTCGCCGTGTCCGGCAAACTGGATCTGGACACCATGTATGGTTCCCCGGTCAACGGCAACTCTCCGAGGCGCAGTGTTTACCTCCGGGTCAAGCGAAACGATCTGGATCCCTTTCTGACCTTGTTCGATGCGCCGGTACCTGCCAGCACGCGAGGTCGCCGGGACGCCACCAACGTGCCTGGACAATCCTTGAGCATGTTGAATGATCCGTTTGTCATTGATTGCGCTGAACAGTGGGTAGCGCAGTTGACTGAGAAAGATCTCTCAAATGCGCAAAGCGTGAGACACCAGATTCAATCCCTCTTTCTTCAAGCTTTGGGCCGCTACCCGAGCCTCACAGAAACGATCCAGGCGGAGCAGTTTCTGAAAACGATGCATGACCTGAAGGAAAGTACAGCCGCAAAAGTGCAGACCTTAAGCGAACGGGTCATGGAAGTCGAATCGGCACTAAACCAATTGGAAGAGACTGCTCGAAACCGAGTCAAGCAGAGCAGAGATCAAGACCAACTCAAAGCTGCCGTATCGGGTCCGACACCACTGGCCAGTTGGACCTTTTCCGCCGGATTGGAGGATGAAGTCGGATCCTTGGATTTGGAATTGCTAGGAGAAGCCAAATTGGAAGGCGGCGCGCTGAAGTTAAATGGGAGAGGAAGTTATGCTCGATCAAAACCACTTCCCAAGGATATCAAAGAAAAGACCATGGAAGCCTGGGTGCAACTGGACGATCTCAACCAAAGGGGCGGTGGCGTGATGTCGCTGCAAGATCAATCGGGCACGATATTCGATGCGATTGTCTATGGTGAACAGGCATCCAAAAAATGGTTGGCAGGAAGCAACGTCTTTGCACGCACACAAGACCTGCGTGGCGAAGTTGAAACCGACGCTCAGAAAGAATGGGTGCACGTTGCACTGAGGTATCAAGTTGATGGAACGATCACCGCCTACAGAAATGGAGTCCAATACGGCAAGCCATACCGCAGCGACGGTCCGATCACGTTTGGCGCGAACAATGGTCATTTGCTTTTCGGAAACCGACATGGTTCACCCAGCGGCAATCGATTGTTGAAGGGCCAAATCGCAAAAGCCCGGTTTTACGATCGCGCTTTGTCTTCTGAAGAAATCAGGGCCTCATTCGATGGAGATCCGAATTTTGTTTCACAAAAGGAATTACTGGCGGCCTTGAATGAAGCGGAGTTATCCAAACGAAATCGATGGATATCACAAATCGCCACGACCAGGGCGCAACTCGAAAACATCAGGAGCAAGCAAGGTTTAAGCCATGCATGGGCCGACCTGTCTCACGCCATTTTCAATTTGAAGGAGTTCATTTATGTCCGATAACCATTTACCCAACCCCATGATCTCGCGCCGCAGCATGTTAGCAAAGTGTTCCTCCGGCTTCGGCCTGATGGCTTTTTCAGCTTTGCGATCAAGGGAATTGAATGCAGCCCCCATGGCGCCCAAACCGCATTACCAGGCCAAAGCCAAGAATGTCATTCTATGCTACATGTCGGGTGGTTTTTCACACATTGACACCTTCGATCCAAAACCGAAATTGAAGTCCCTGGCCGGAAAACCCATGCCGGTCAATATCGAACGCACCCAATTCAACAACAACGGGAACATCTTCCCCTGCCCCTTCGAGTTCAAACGTTGTGGCCAAAGCGGCATCGACATCAGCTCCATGTTTCCAAAACTCCAGGATTGGTGCGCCGATGATTTGACCGTTATCCGCTCCATGACCAGCAAGCTCAATGAACACGCCCAGGGCAACTTTTCATTCCACACCGGATTCCCTTTCATCGGCCACCCCAGCGCCGGGGCCTGGATCAATTACGGTCTGGGCAATCTGAATCACAACATGCCGGGTTACGTGGTCCTGCAAAGCGGCGGTGCGGTCCCCCCTCATGGCGGGGTCGGATTGTTTAGCAACGGATTTCTCCCGGCACATCATCAGGCCTCCATCCTGAAAGTGGACGCCAGGGAAGCCGTGGCCAACATCGTCCCAAGAGAAGTGGATAAACAGCAACAGACGCGATTGAATTTCATTGAAACTCTGGATCAAACCTTCCTGAAACAATCGAATCATTCGACTCAAGTCGAAGCCGCCATCCGCAATTATGAAACCGCCTACCGCATGCAAACCGCCGTTCCGGAGCTGGTGGATTTGAAAGGCGAAACCGAGGCCACCAAAAAACTCTACGGAGTGGACGACCCACACCCTCAAAAAGCGGCCTACGCCCTGCAATGCCTGATGGCGCGTCGACTGGTGGAACGAGGGGTTCGGTTTGTGGAGTTGAGTTGCCTGACGGAGAACATCGGAGCAGGCGGCGCGGCGAATCCGTGGGATCAACACGGCGACCTGGAACGCGGCCACGGAGCCATGGGCAATCAGGTGGACCAACCCATTGCCGCCATGTTGGTGGATCTTAAACGCCGCGGATTGCTCGATGAAACCATCGTCATTTTCGCCGGCGAGTTTGGTCGCACCCCCTTTTCACAGGGAAGCAACGGTCGGGATCATAATCCATTCGGATTCAGTGTCTGGCTGGCGGGGGGCGGATTCAAAGGCGGTTCCATCTACGGCGCAACGGATGAATTCGGCTATCACGTCACCGATAAACCCTGCGATGTCTACGACCTCTGGGCAACCGTGCTGCATCAACTCGGCATCAACCATGAAGAGCACACTTATCTTTATGCCGGCAGAAATGTCCGGCTGACCGATGTGCACGGAAATGTTCTGAAAGATATCATTTCTTAGTTGATGAGGACGTGATTAAGACATTACAAGCTCACACTATGAAATCATCCATCACTATTGGGTTTTTCGCCCTTTTTTTTCTCATCCCCAATCATTGGGCAGAATCACTGATCATCCCGGCAGAAACCGGCTACCTCGAACCAGACATGGGGGGTGCACGCATTTCCAGACAAGGCGGGGTTGTAAACTGGAAAGATCATGCGACTCAGATTCAGTGGTACGGGAATTTCAAGAAAGTTGGAAAATTGAAAGTCCGATTGCAAGTCCGCGGAAGGGATGTGGGTTCTATAGCCTTGAAACTACAGGTCGGTTCCGAGGACAAGCGCCGGGTAGTGAAACTTGAAAGCAACAAGGAAACCGACGTAACTTTTGGGACGTTTGAAATAGCCGAACCAGGCTATCTTCCCATCATACTCAAACGCATACCCTCGCAAGATGCCGCTGTCACGGCTCTGGATATCATCCACCTTGAACTGGATGGAGAAGCTGTTGAAAAAGCTCATTTCAACCTGAAACCCAGACGCAATGCCGCATCAGTTCATTTGGTCTATCCGGTAAATGAAAACACCAAGGTAGCGGCTTTTTACTGTGAGATGACAGCTTTGGAAGATCCCGTGCATTCCTATTACATGGCTTGCGGTTGGCATCGTGGTTATTTCGGCATGCAGGTAAACAGCCCGACGGAGCGGCGGATCATTTTCAGCGTATGGGATCGGGGCAATGAACCAACCGATCCCAATAAAGTCGACGAAGTGGATCGTGTGAGGCTGGTTGAAAAAGGAGACGGAGTGTTTACCGGACGCTTCAGCAATGAAGGTACCGGCGGACACAGCCACCTGAAATACCCATGGAAAACCGGAAGCACTCAAAAATTTCTGGTCACCGCCACCCCAACCGACGACACCCATACACGTTTTACTGGATACTACTTTCACCCGGACAGCCTGCAGTGGATGTTGATTTCCTCCTGGGACACACCGGGCGAAGGAGCTTACATGCGAGGCTTATACAGTTTCAGCGAAAACTTTGTCGGGCGCAATGGACATCTGGTTCGCAAAGCCTTGTACGGAAACCAATGGATCGCTGAACCGAACGGAAAATGGACTGAATTGACCAGCGCAAAATTCAGTCATGACCCAACCGGCAAAGAAGACCGCCTCGATCGCTTCATGGGGCTGGAAAAAGGGCAGTTCTTTCTTTCACACGGTGGATTTTTAGATGGCTTCACCGACTACGGAGCCGTCTTTCAGCGACCGGCAACCGGAAAGCTCCCTGAAGGCACACCTTTCACACCTGCCAAATAGAACTGTTTAAGGCTAAGCCCCGGCCTCTGAACCTAGTTGGATAACCGCTATTCACGCACTGATAGTACGGATTGTTTCTTGAGTGCTTCCAGGGTATGGGTTACCTCAAAATCAATGATGTCCCACCCCAACGAAATGATCTTTTCTTTGGGCTCCAAAGAAATACCATTGATGGTGTTTCTGTTTGCCGTTTTCCTCTGAACAAAACGAACCAATTCCGGATCAAGCGTCATCAGAATGGCGGTGTAACGAAGACTGTCATGATAACCATCGTCCACCTCCACAAAACCTTTATTTTCAAGCCATGGCCTCAGTGATCGACGCGCCCCATAATATTCAGGTTCGTAAAGCACCCGGACGCCTTCCCATTCCTTGTCCAAACGCTCCGCAACATTTTTCATGGGAACCTGATTGTCACCGGAATCCCCCAAAAAGATGATGGTCTTGAATCCGTGCGACTTCAGACTTTTGGCAATATCCTCCAGGAGTGATTCAAACGTTTCCACACTCACTCCGATGGTGCCGGGATACCGCAGATGATGACTCGGCGGATCAAAACCTCCCTCGGGCACGAACGGCACGATCGGAGTAACGAGGGTGTTCCCCATCCGGTTGGCAAGAGCTTCCATGGTGCGTTGAAGGACATAGTTGTGTTTCCCTAATGCCAGATAGGGCCCGTTCTGTTCCATACCACCGGTAGGCACAAGAATACGGTCGGTTCCGTTTTGAATGGAATCTCTCACTTCCATCCAAGTCATCTCTTCGAGAAAAACTTTTTTTACGGAAGCAATCGGTCGTGTTTCGTCAATATTGTCCGGACGTTCGACAGGCCATGCATTCTGGGCGAGTATCGGGAACGCGAAACAAAGGGAAAGAAACGTGAACCAAGTGCTCGGGGCCATAAAATGACGCAAGGATTTCAAGTGTGGAGTCATTCAAAACCCATACCAACAAATGCGCCCCATCTCAACCCCTGCGTTTTCGCCTGGTAGATCGGATCGTCTCGATGCGCCCCTTATGGCTTGCCTTAGCAATAATCCCATCCTAAGGAAAACCCCGAGATTTCTGGCCCCCAATCTTCATTGGTTACGATCAAAAATAATTCAGGACTATAAGAACCACTGTCTTCCCAAAACGAAAATTGACAGGAGTCTTAAAGCACCAAGGAGCGCGCCAGGGACGGCACGCACTACCGGAAGTCCGAACAACACCACAGGTCTTCATACACCATTACGCGCTCGCGGCCCCGCGGCAGCATAGGATCTACCGAAGTGATCGCTCTATCTTGCGATGGTGGTGAAATTGTTTGCATTCGTTTCGAACATCGCCCAGAAACCAACCAAAAAAAGAACCACAAAGCGCAGGCAGAAACACCAACAAAACAAAACCAACTAAACCGAGAAGCAAGGTTGGAGAAACATACCGACTCAACCAAACGGCGGCGATCAGCACAAAGGCAGCGATCAACCAGGTCAAGAATCCAGGGCGCCTTTCACTGGATTGAATCACACAGCCAAATCGAATTGGAAGCCGTTCTTTCATAGTGATTTTAGAATTATAGTCCCACATCAGCTGTCAATACCGGCTCACTCATAACGCAAGGACTCAATCGGATCCAAATTCGCCGCTTTCATGGCTGGATAGGTTCCAAAAGCAATCCCAACCACAGAACAAATGAACAGACCAAACACAATCCAGTCCACAGGTATAACGACTGGCATTTCAAGCGCGTAAGCAACACCGTTGCCCCCCAGAATACCCAATAAAACACCGAGTACACCACCGACTTCACAGAGCACGATGGCCTCGACGATGAACTGTGTCATGATGTTTCGCTTTTTCGCCCCGATGGCACGCCGGACACCGATCTCTCGTGTGCGTTCCGTTACGGAAACCAGCATGATGTTCATGATCCCGATCCCGGCTGCCAGGAGGGAAATCGAACTGATCAAAGCCATCCCAACACGCACCGCCAGGGTAAATGCCTGAAATTGTTTCACCAGTGAGTCGTTGGAAAAAATTTCAAAATCATCCTCGTCTCCCGGAGCCACCTTGCGAACTGTCCGGAGGATGCCACGGACTTCCTCGCGCGTGTCTTCGAAAGATTCGCGACTGGGCGCCTGTACCAAAATGGAAAGACTCCGCCACCGCGCTCCGTATCGGTTCAAGCCGGTAGTCAGCGGAATGATGGCATAGTTGTCCTGGTTTCCCCCCAGCATCTGCCCTTTTTTCTCCAGGACGCCCACGACCCTGTATTTGATTCCATCCAGTTTCACCTCTTCGTCCAGAGCGGTACTGTGGGGAAAAAGGACCTCGGCCAATCCCGCCGCCAGAATGCAGACTGCCCGGGCGCTGTCCAGGTCGTGATCCATCAAAGAACGTCCATGTTCCACCACCCAGTTTTTGGCAGGGAAACTGCCGGGGGTCTCCCCGAACAAACGCACATTGGGCGGCGATTTTCCATAGCGTGAAGTGGCCATGCCTCCCCAGAAATCGGTCTCCATGCCGATACTTTGGGCGAGAGTCGCCCGCTCCTGAAGACGAATCCCGTCACCATAGGAAATGTTGCGTCGCCGCCAGAATTTCTCAAAATCGGTCACACCGAAAAAGGCTCCGGGAAATTTTCGAATTTGAAAGGAATTGGCTCTGCCGGCCGTCGACTTTCTGGCCCAAGTTGAGTGAGAAGTTAGGGTGATCATATCACGCCGGGGCGATGGTGCAAGATTCTTCCGGAGTGGAGGCCGTAGGCCGTAACGCAGGAAGAATCTTGGCG
>Ga0255768_10000266_pt1 | contig 54023 bp, 25 predicted proteins | sample 071ome_33_FD_179983 | JGI IMG/M metagenome (GOLD analysis project Ga0255768, IMG submission 179983) | Coastal salt marsh microbial communities from the Groves Creek Marsh, Skidaway Island, Georgia - 071412AT metaG (version 2) | ecosystem: Environmental > Aquatic > Marine > Intertidal zone >... | reverse complement strand
CACAACTTTAAGGATCGTAATCATGGTAAGGTTGGTGGTTATGATGCACCTGTGTATAAGTTTGTGATTGAATCTGGTCGTAAGTATCACAAACTGATCATGGATGCTAACGGTTCCCGTTCTGTTCATGCATTTGTTGATCGTAAGTCTGGTGAAGTATTCAAACCTGCTTCTTTCAAAGCACCTGCTAAAGGTGTACGTTTCAATCTGTTGCTGATCAATGATCGTGAGTGGTTGTTGGAAAATGCAGATTGGGCAGGTGGTTATTTGTATCAACGGTGATGGAGTTTAGAGTATATGGACCAACATGTAGCGGAAAATGGATAGTATATTCCGCTACTGATCCGCAACGACGCATTACTTTTCCTGATGAAGTTTCTGCGTATCGTGCCAAACGCGCACTTGACAAGTTCTTCAAATACTAGTATACTATTCTCATCGATCATTCTTTTGCCATGAATGTCTACCCGACAAACTTTTACGAACAAGTAGTACTCAGCATGAAAAAGAATGACGAAGTAGCAGAAACATTTGATCATGAAGATCGACTGGTTCTGGCTCTACGACAGTTGGAAGATATTTCCATTCTGGTAAGGGGAAATGAATATGAAAGTTATTTGATGCAGCGTATAATTTCATTGAAGTGTGAACTTCAGCGTCAGTATAATCTTATTCACAAGATCAATGCTTATGTCTGAAGTTCCACCTCTCAACACACTGGTTAAGTATCAGGATCACATCGGGCACATTGCTTTCTATATGCCCCCCATGCATGATTCCCTAAATTATTATGAAGGGTGCGTTACTATCGCAATTCCTCCTTCATTTGTCCGAATTGTTGTCCAACCTCAATACTATTCTCTCATTCAACCTATAATTTTCATGGATAAAACTGTCTCCCTCACTAGTGCTGAAATTGATATTCTTATTCAATGCATGTATCATATGAAGGATACTCTCAAAGACATGACTGATATTGAAGACGACAAGAAAGACATACTCTCGTCGTGTTATCAAAAGTTAGTCAATGCATGAAAAGTATAACGATCTCATCGCACGTTATGTAAGAGAAGGATTACCTGATCAAGATGAACTTGTCGATCTGTTTCAATACTTACTTGATACAGATCGAATCAATGAAATGTCTCCACGTATGCAACAGTATGCTGAATACCTAATCATGGAGGGTTTTCTTTATAATATCCCTACAGAGGAGTCTTAGTTACTCCTCTTTTTTTGTACCTAATCCTGTCTCTCTTGCTTTATTCAATCTCCACCAATCTTCTGCTGTCTCATGTGATTCAAAGTATTTTGTTTTTCCGTGCCAGAATAATGTAAAACGATCAATTAATGATTCATATTCAATCATTGGAGCTTCCTCTGGTTCATACACAATGTCATTCTCATAACAATCATGTATGAATCTCTCAATGTCTGCCTTTTCTTCTTCAATCCATCTGTCCATAGTAGTAAATGCGGAGAACTAATAAATGTATAATAAAATATGTATGCGTTGTTTATAGTTTTCCACAAGTATGTGGAAAAAGGTGTTATAAACTGTGGAAAACAATCTTATGTGCTCTCTTGTAAGTTTATGTGAGTTTATGTGAGTTTATGTGAGTTTATGTGCTCTCTTGTAGTCATCTTAGCGAGCATGTTAACACAAAACTCTGAAAATGTCAAGACCTCAAAAATCTAGTCTAGGGGTTGACAAAAATCTCGACTAGGTTTATAATAACTCTACTAGATTCAACTAGATTTCATATAATCTCGACTAGATCATAACTAGCTCATAAAACTCTACTAGACCCCTCTAGAATCGTCTATAACACGTCTAAACTAGATCTCTACTAGATTGTACTAGATTCTTCGTAATTCATAACTAGACGCACTAGATCATGTATACGTATATGTACTAGATCATAACTAGATCATGTATACATGTGTACTAGATCATGCGTGTATATGTGTACTAGATGAGCGAGAATGCGTGTACTAGATGTACATGTACATACATACACACGCTCACCCCACTCACCCCTACCCACACCATTAATGCGTGTTATGTGATATTATGTGTGTGCATGTATGTACGTTGTGTATACATGGTGTGGGTAGGGGTGAGTGATAGTTTTCCCCAGAATTTCTGTCTCAAGGGGGGAGAATCGATGAAATTCTTATAGTTTTCCACAGAATATTATAAAACTGTGGAAAACTTTTGTTTTGCTAATATTAGTGATATCACGTATACACCACGTAATCAAGTACTATTGTGACAGTTTCTGAACTGTCCACTAATTGCCCCATTCGTGCTCGGATGGGGTATTATATTATCAATCGCAAGAATTCCATGGCAGATCGTATCATCGATCGTGACAAGTTGCAAGATCTTTATATCAATGAGATAATTGATGGAATGGATGTTAAAGATCTGTGTGCGTTAGTTTATGACTACATGGACCAAAATCTTGAGTCGTATAGTGTTAATGAACTGATCGCAGAAGTTGAAGAGTATTACCCTGAACTTCTGGTAGAAAGTGAAGCAAACTCTCAGTGAGTTCTTAACACAAACTGGGCAGCCGCCCGTGGACGGTTGGCACAGTGTCCACCATTCGCCCCATTGCCCCCGATTCTGTGCCATCATACCTGTATGAACAAAACCACTTCCAATCCCTACATCGCTCAGATCTACGCCAAGGGTCGCGACTACGTGCCCACCCCTGCTAAGATGGGTGAGTTCCCCAAGACCGTTCACGGTCGCGTCTTTGAGACTGAAGAAGAGTATCGCGAGGCAATCGCTGACATGCTCAACGGTCTCTGATTATGTACACTGATCCTTGCACTTTTGCCATGAATTCCTTCAACTTTTATCTGCAATCGCTTCCCTCATTCATCACTCAAAACGATGCCGATTGGTGCATGGTTTATGATTGGATGGAGGATATGTGTGGTCCTCTGAAAGATTATCACTGGGAAGAAGTTGCCCAAGTGTATAAAGAATTCAACAACGATTCTCGCTACTGATACAAATGACCATCACAGAACGTAATCAGAAACTCTACGAACTGCGTGAGAGTTTGCTTAAGGCAAGGGCACAAGTTGCCTGGATCGAACAAGAGATCTGGTTGACCAACCAAAGGTATAAGAACCAGGATCTTGATTTGTATCAAGAAATGTTCGGCACTAATTAACACAAACTGGGCGGCTGCCCGACCAGTTGGGCAAGTGTCCACCAAATCCCCCAGACCCTGCCAGGGGATGCCATACTAATCACATCAACCAAACGAACCACCATGAACGGTTACGCCAACTACGAAACCTGGAACGCTGCCCTCTGGATCGGCAACGATGAGTTTCTCTACAACACTGCTAAGGCATGTGTGACCTACCGTGAGGTGGGCATTGAGACTGCCTGGGAGAAGTTCGTGCGCTGCATGACTGACGGGCAGATCGGTCGCCATCTGGAAACCACGGGTGACGGTGTGCGCTGGGATGACCCTGCCATCGATGCCCAAGAGATGGAGGAGATGATCTGGGAACTGTGAGGGGTCGCCCCTTCCCGTGATACAATACCACCAACGACACCCGAACCATGTTTGCAGTCCAACCCATCGCCTGGAAAAAATTCGATGAGCACGGCGCCCAGTACTCCTGCAGCATTCACAGCGCCTATAGGATCGGGCAGCAGTGGGGAGAGCCCTGCATGATCTGGCGCCTGACCTCAGGTCAACCGATCCGCTGGTGTCGCACCGATGCCAACACCAATGCCATCGCTGATCTGGTGTTCGGTTGCTGAACTGTCCACTTTTGTGGCACAGCGCCCCCATCTCCTGTATCTTTAAGAAGTCAACCGCACAGCACCTAACATGCGAAAGATCGAATCCCAAATGAACGCTGCCATCTCCAACGGCAAGAACTGGAGCAGCGCCAACACCAGCGTGACCCATACTGATGAGGTCGCCCAGGTCCGACTCCATGGCAACCTGATCGCTGAGATCGGTGACAATTTCATCCGCCTGTTTGATGGTGGGCATCAGACCAACACCACCAAGTCGCGCCTGAATGCCATCCTGGCAGAGCACGGCGAACCCTGTGATCGCGTCTTTCAGAAGGATTGGTCCTGGTTCGTGACCATGGGAACCGCTCAGGGTCCGACCACCGTTCCGTTCTTCTCCTCCATGCGCCTGGGGTGATCCCCCCCGATCTGCTACAATATCAAAGAACGACACCGACACCATGCGCGACTTCGCCATCATCCTGGAAACCGACTCCACTGCCACCGCTGAGATCCGATTGTTCCCCCTTCGCCGTCGTGCCATGATTTTCTGGCACAGCGGCAGCATCTCATCCCACACCGTCCGCCGTCGTGATATGGTCCGCCTGCTTGCTGACCTTAAGCAATCGGCAGGGCAATGGGTCAACCGCTACGCCTTCGATTATCCGACGACTTCCCTCGTCTGGTGATCTGCTACAATATCCCTAACGATCCAAACCAACGGACCATGACCCACACCGCTCTCATCGAATCCCTCCCCATCTACCAGAAGTGGGAGAGCAGCAAGCAATCCATCTGGGAGGGCAGCAAGTTTCAGTCCTTCCGAAACATCCCCTCTCCCAAATCCAAAGGCGCCCAGGGCGAGCGTCTGGTTGAGCAGGTGATGGAGGCGCTCGGGCATCGTGTCGATCGTCCCGCTTCGTCGGAGCATGATCGGATCATCAACGGCATTAAGACTGAGATCAAGGTGAGCACCACCTGGAATGAGACCCTGGACAATTGGACCTGGCAGCAGATCAGGGAACAGGATTACGATCGGATCATCTTCGTCGGCATCAACCCCAACGACGTGAGCATCTGGTGGGCGACGAAGGATGACCTCCGCCAGTTCGTGCTTGGTCGTGATGACCACCGCCAACATGCTGGCAAGGACGGCGGGCAGGAACTTTACTGGATCCAAGGCAGCGGCAAGCGCCCCTGGTTTCGTGATCTGGCAGACTTCTGATCCTACCACGGCGGGGCGGGTGCCTCGCCTTTTTTGAAAAAACAAAAAAGGTGTTTTGGCAGTGTTATTGAGAACGGTCGCGTCTTATTGCGAACGCCCCGTATATTAATCTAATGGGTCCCTCTAACCTACAAAACTTTGAAAACGAGCGATAAGTATTCTGTTTTCGAATTTGCAAAAGGGGAACCTAGTGATCAAAAAAATTTTCCGTGGTATAATACATACTATAGGTCATTCAAATTATGGACAATTACAACATCTATTGCCGAGGTCGCCGTATTTACTCCGAGGTTTCCGAAGACGAAATGTTGGATATTCTCGCAGGATTCGCAGAGGACTTTCATAGTACGGGCGAGCCTGATCCTGACGAAATTGCTGTAGAATTGATAGAAAACAATGGAAAAGCAAGATACCTCACAAAACCCCCCACAGTTTGAATTATATTATCGAGTGCCGATGCGAACAGATCATGTATTACTTTCAGAAGCACTTGATGAACTTTTCAGAAGATTAGAAAAATTAGAAAAAAATCTCGATGTCATTTCACGCCGCCTACCCCCTGACAGTGGGGTACACACTAGTTGATAAGAATCTATTATCTACTGTCAGACTTCATGATTCATGGTCTGATGTAATTGTAGTATCAATTGCACCAAGTCCATTAGGGACACCATGGCCAATTACAATTATTGAAGCGAGGGTAGAGTTTGATAATTTTGCGAAGACAGTTATACGAGCACCTGGTAGTGGACAACCAGGGGATTGTAAAGCATGGACTGAGGGATCAGTTGATATTTTATCAAAAGAGATGAAGATTTTAGATCCTGACAATGATTCAACGAAAGTGATTAGTGGAGTTACGTATCCGATAATTTTTGCACCAGGGGGAATGACATTTTCTGGTCAATACACTAAGGTATTATTTCCATGTGATAAGGTTGAATATTTGGATGATAATACTACAGATGCAAATATAGTTGAAGCTCATCCTTATGCGGATGAGGAAGGTACGAAAAGTTTATATATTGAAAAACTACCAAGTTCATATGATCATCTTACCGAGTTTAGACCTGATCCAACACATGACGTAACATTAACATATCATATTCATGTTGTATATCAGGGTGGATTTTTTCCTGGTGATCCTGCGAATGGTATTGCTCCAATTACGATTCCATCAGGGTATGAGATTCATACAATTACTCAGAAGGTACTAAATAATCCAGATGATAATGTTCCAATTATTAACTACTTGCTACGTAAAGAAATTGGTGTAACTGCACAGCAAGAGAAGTATGGTTGGGGTGAAGAGGATCCAAAATATAAAGCATATAGTTTATACGAAGAATAAAATGCCAGCAGCGACTCGAATTGGTGATGCAGATCTTGTCCATTGTTCTGGAATGACTAGAGCAAAGGGATCTAGGAATGTTTTTGTCAACGGAATTTCATGGAGTTTACAGACACATAACAATACTGCACACTTACTTCCTGGTGATCCTTGCCCCACACATGCAGCACCCATCAGTCGTGGCGATCAAACGGTATTTGTTAATAATATTCCTTGCGGAAGAATTGGAGATCCAACGTGTACCGCAGTAGGAAAAGGATCTAGGAATGTTTTCGCAGGTGATGCTGCAGCTGCACTCAATGCACCAACTAATGTAACACTTACAACCGCACAAGTGAACGCATGATATGGCACTCAAGACAGAATATACCTTTGCAATTGGTAGCACTTTTACACCAGACAGGTTCAATGAGGACGTAAATCACGTTGCAACCTCATGGCAGGTGTCAAATCAACCTGAATTTGGTGATGATGGGCGTGTAGGTGACCGTGATTTTATTGTTTATGAGTCATTAGTTGATACAACCGCGTTAAAAACCCTTCGGTTTTTTGCAGAAGACGTATTAGAACCGTTTAAAGACTATTATTTACGCGCAAAATACCATTCTGACCTCAAATCTGGTCGTTCTTTGGACCCTTTGGTGCTGAAATGTACTAATGGGTCCAATGTTGTAGAAATTTTAGGGCGTCAAAATGCGGAAACTGGTCTTATTGTCGCAGATTCTGTAGCAATTCAAGAAATTGAGTATGCAATGAGAGTAGATTACAAGAGTAATCTGAAGGGATTGGTTGGTGGAAACATGTTTTCTGCGGTTTCTATCATCAAAAGCATTGATTATACTAATCAAACGCTCACATTGTCGCAAAACTGCTTATTTTCTGGAGCTTTTATCTTTGATTTGCATGAAACTTTTCAAAGTGTATGGAGTTCTGCGATCAGATTTGATTCTGATGAAGGTCTTTGGGCAACAATTGAGATTGTTACTCAACCAACAGACATTTCTATTCCACTTACACAGTCTGGAATCCTTACTGTTCTGGCACAAATGTCAGATTCAAGTACAGTTTCTTACCAGTGGCAAATTAGAAACTCTTTAGGGCAGTTTCAGGACATTTCTGGAGCTACAGGAACGAATCTAAACATATCAAATGTTGCTCTAACTGATGATCAGAGTGTTTATCGTGTTATAGCAACATCAATTTATGGTCAAGTTCTGATTTCAAATGAAGTAACACTGACTGTTATCCCAATTACACTCACAATTCTCAGAAATCCAAGAGATTCTACGTTTGTTCAGGGTGGAACCGCATCGTTTGACGTGGTTGCTGAGATTAATGGTAATGCAAATCTTACATATCAGTGGCAAAAACAAGAAGCAGTTGATGACCAATGGGTAGACATTACTGGTGCAACTAGTGTGACTTATGTAACAGGAACACTTGACTCTGTAAATGATCTTGGTGACAAGTATCGTGTCAAGGTCAGTAATGATGTTGCACCTGATATCTTTATATTTTCTGAACAAGCTGAACTACTTGCACAACCATACGATCTTACTCTTGTTTATCCAGACAATACAACGCAAAACTGGATATTTGACATCGATGGTCCAGTGATTTGTGATAGTAGTGTTGGTACTACGTGGAACGTAATTCCACAGTCACCACAGGATGTTGATATTAAGATGTGGGGTAAGAGTACAAGTAGTGAGTATGCTGGATATAGTGAAGGTAGGGTTACCCTAACACAAGGAAATGACTATAGAATTCATACAAATGTTGGTGGTGGATCACATGGAACTGGGTATGGTTGGCCATCAAATGAAAATGGTGGTGGTTATACTGGAATTTTTGATGGTCTAAGTGCATCTCAATCATCAGCAATTATGATTGCTGGTGGATCTGGTGGTAGAGGATATGGTCATGGATCATCTGCTGGTGGTCGTGGTGGTGGTAATAGTGGTAGTGCAGGTACAAACTCCAATGATACTCAAATTGGATCCACTGGTGGTGGAGGTGGTTCTCAAACCTCTGGCGGTGGAGGAGGTGGTGCAGGGGGATCCTCTGGTAGCGCCTTACAAGGTGGTAGAGGTGGTGATGGATATAGAGGTGGTTACCCCAACGCTGGAGGCGGTGGCGGTGGCGGTGGAGGTTATTACGGCGGCGGTGGCGGCGGTGGTGGTAATGACAATGGTTCATCCACTCGTAATGCATCTGGTGGTGGTGGAGGATCTGGTTACATTAATCAATCACTAGTTACTAATGGTCTTACCTCCAATGTCAATACAAATAATTTGTTATCAAATGGTGGTACTTGGGATGATCTGGATCCAAACCGCAATAATGCAGGATATAATTCTAATGGATCCGCTCGTCTTGTCATGTCTTCTGTTTTAGGTCAATATTATACAGATCCCGATGGAAGATTCCTCATCTTTTCCAACTGTACTTACATGACTCCACCATCATCGATGCAGAAGACATTCGGTACTGTATATCCAGGAGATACTAAGTGTATTGATAATGCAAGATGGCAGAGTATTCGTAGTTCTGCTGGTAACACCTCTGCTACAAATTATCGTATTCAATTTACAATCGGTGGATCTAAGAAACCATGGGCAACAGGAAATCCCACTGATTATAATCTTTACAAGATGAGAACTGCAAATGTCTTACCATTGGTAACTGATCTTACTGATTGGGGTAGTTTTGCAGATGTTTCAACAGCAGATTCATATAGAAATTTGGTATATTTTGCTTGGCATGAAGATGCTCTTGATAGTTATGCTGGTCCTTATTGGGGATATGGTTTGGATTACACTGGATTATCTTATGGGGATTATAATAGTTCTCCTCAATATTATACTAGTCCAGGAACTAGTGCATTTGCACAGTCAGTTAATTCATCAATACCTACATTTTCTGGTTCATACGACAGTGAAAGAACAATCTCAATGTGGATCATTCCACCAGGGGTAACACCAATTACAGGAAGTAGTAGAACTGCAACAGCTGATGTATATGAAAACCCAGCATGTAATCCTTCAACATATTCAAATGGGTGGTACACAAGAACTGGTGGTAGTGAGACTACTCCTAGTAGTTGGAGACAGATTGTTATCATTTTTGATGGTGTTGTTGTTGTGAACACTCAAACTGATTCTGTCACTATAAATCCATTTGATGGTACGATTACTAAAGATGGGTGGACTTATGAAGCATCTACCCATAGGGGATCAGTTTATGGTTGGGCTTCGGATGGAACTTCTTGTGGTCAGCAGTCAAGTCCTAATGGGGACTTCTGCAATTCATTTGACGTTATCAGGTATTGATGCTATACTGATCCTTTCAAGAGAACTTTACAAATGGCAAAAGCAAAAGGTGGTTTGAACAAGAGTGTTGGATACGTTCCAGGAAAACCTAAATTGACTCGTCAAGGACGTTCTGCCAATACTAAGTATGCTGCCACTAGTCGTAATAATGCACGTAAACCATACCGAGGTCAAGGTAAGTAATTAGAGACTAAATACCTTAGGAGATAGCAACCTCCTAAAAAGTTCTTATGGACTTTTAGGAGGTTTTTTCATGGGAAATCATCATCACGTAGACAAAAGTGAAGAATTTATTAATGAGGGTATGACTCTAATTACTGAGGTGGAGTCAGAAAAATGGTTGAAAATGCATGAAGAAAATAAGAAAAGAGCAGCATCTAAACCACCAGCAGACAGACTTTCGAGACCTTGTGGAGGTCCTGGTGGATTTGATGATTTTGTAGAAAGGTGGCATCAATAGAGTCTAAATAAATATAAGACGACGTTATTAGTGCCTTATGGCGCAACAAAAATCTAGGTCATTTAAAGATATTTCATTTTCTTTTGATCGGCATCCAAAAACAAAGGATGTTCTGATCAAAAGAAATGAGCAGGCTATTGCATCTGCATTAAAGCATTTGATTCTGACGAATGAAGGTGAAAGACCTTTTCAACCCAATTTGGGTACGAACATAAATCGTCTCCTATTTGAAAATATAGACGTTGGTATTGCGGCAGCATTATCTCAAGAAATTGAGAGTCTTATCAAGACATATGAACCGAGAGTTGAATTGGAATCTGTAGAGGTAACTCCAGATTTTGAAAACAACGGATTCTCTGCCCAACTGAACTTTTTCATCATTGGTATACCATATCTTCAGACCGTAGACATGTTTTTAGAGAGCACTAGGTAATGGCAAATACAAAACTAACAGATTTAGATTTTGAGCAGATAAAAGCAGTATTAAAAGACTATCTAAAGAATAATACTGATTTTAGCGATTATGACTTTGATGGATCTGCACTTTCAAATATTGTAGATCTTCTAGCATATAACACATCATATCAGGCATTTATGTCTAATATGGTGGCAAATGAATCATTCCTAAGTTCAGCGGTTCTTAGGGATAATATTATTTTACATGCCAGAAATTTAGGGTATTTGCCAAGATCCACAAAGTCATCTAAAGCAGCATTTACTTTCAATATTTTTTCAACATTTGATGGATTGACTGGTAGTGCTCCAGCATCAATCACTATCAGATCAGGAGCAGTATTTACTGCAATAAAAGATAATAATTCATATACATTTTCGACTCCAACAGACATTACCACACCTTTGGTGTATGTGGATCCCCAGTCCCCTTCTTTAGGCGCTACAGCGGCTTTTACAGGGGTCTCACTGTATGAAGGGACATACCTCACATCTACCTTCAATGTAAATCGTCAGGATCTAGATCAAAGATTTGTATTAGAGAATTCTGGAATCGATCTTGACACTTTAGTTGTATATGTTTCCCCATCAGCATCCAGTACAGAGCAAGTAACCTATACTAGATCCACTAATATCACTCAACTCGATTCTGAATCAAAAGTATATTTTATTCAGGAGATTGAAGATGAGCGTTATGAACTCATTTTTGGTGATGGAGTAATTGGGCAGCAGTTGGACGATGGATCTCAAGTTACTGTCACATACATCATTTCAAGTGGAAGTGATGCAAATGGTATTCAAGGTAATGAAAACTTTGTATTTTCTGGAAATGTAACCAATAATATTGGTGCTGTACCTGCTTTGCAGACTATTACAATTGCAAATTCACCAGTAACTGAAGGTGGTGCAGAAATTGAGTCAATTGATTCAATTAAATTCCAAGCACCTAGGTTCTATTCTACTCAGAATAGAGCAGTGACTGCTTCTGACTACGAAACTATTACTAGACTTGTTTATCCCAATGTTGATGACTTATTTGCCTTTGGTGGTGAGGAATCATCTCCACCAGAATATGGAAGAGTAAAAATTGTTATCAAACCAAAGTCTGGAGATAAATTATCAGCAAGTTCTAAAAACTTCATCAAGCAAAAACTTCAGAAATATAAAGTAGCATCTCTATCGGTTGATATTATTGACCCAGCAGTAGTTTACCCTGTAATTGATTCTGTCATATATTACAATGCAGATGAAACAACTTCAACTGCATCTGAAATCAAAAGTTTAGTAGAAACTGCTATCGATTTACATGAAGCATCAACTGCATTGAGTAAATTTGGCGGTAAACTAAAATATAGTAAATTGGTATCAGTTATTGATGATGCTGACATTTCTATCAGCAGAAATGACACTAAGGTGTTTATCAGAAGAGATTTGCAGGCAGTTTTGAATACTAATGCATCTTATGAACTGTGTTATGTAAATGCTTTTCAGATTGACACTGATGCACCTATTCTATCCTCTACGGGATTCAATATTCAGGGATATGACAATACACTATTTCTTGAAGATGACTACTCTGGATCCTATGTAAATAGTAATAGAACTACAAAGAATGTTCTTGCATATTATCTCAACAATTCCATCAAAACATATCTTGGGGAACCAATTGGGACAATTAATTATGAAACGGGTGAGATTTTATTAGGTCAAAAATCATCATTAGTTATTACTGGAACTTCTGAACCTGGATCAGTTGTAAAAGTAACGGTGAAACCTAGAAGTTATGATATCTTCGCAAGAAGAGAAGTATTTTTATCCTTAGTCAAGAGAAGCATTCAAGTTTTAGCGGAGTCATAAAGAATGATCAACATTTCCCAATTAGTCGATAACCAGTTACCAGACTTTTTTGTCCAGGAATATCCGCTATTTGTTGAATTTTTCAAACAGTATTATAAGTATACTGAAATTGATAATTCTTCGTCTTCAATCCTGAAAAAAATTCAGACATATCAAAGTTCTGATTTTTATAAGGATGGTATTATTCTTGAGACAGTGTTAGCAAATGATGTGTCTGTTACAGACACCCAAATTGTGCTATCTAGTGATGTAAATAATGCTGATGCTGTAGATAAAAATAATATTCCAATTTTTGAGAGATTTCCAAAAGAAGGATTGCTTCTTCTAAAATCTTCAAACGGAAATGAAATTGTTCAGTATAAAAATATCAATAAACAAACTGGTGTTGTCAGTCAGATTAAGAGAGGGGCTGCTGGAACCGTCAAATTAGGCGATCTTCTACTAGAATCTAATTCATATACCAGCACCGAGGTTATTGAACATGCTGCTAATGATACTGAAGTAATTAATATTACTCATCTATTCTTAGCATCTTTATTCAAGAACCTAAAAACTCAGTATTTTTCTGGTTTGCCCGTAGAAAGGCTAAATGAAGGGGTAAATGTACCAACTGTACTGAAGTATATTAAAGATTTCTATAGATCTAAAGGAACAAGTCCTGCTGTAGAGTTTTTATTCAGAAGTTCCTTTAATGATGATAAAGTTCTCATAAGATATCCAAATGAGCAACTAATTAAAGCATCTGAGTCTACTTGGTCTGTAGATACTATTATCCAAGCAGATTTAGTAAATCTTTCTAATGGATATACTACAGACGATCTTTCTGGATTGGTTCTGAAACAAGTAAAATATGCACATGACACTTCTATTGAGGAAGCATCTGCATCTATTGAAAGAGTTATTTCTCTAAAGAGTGGAGAAAGACAATTATATAGAATTTATGTAAATAGCGAAAGCGTTACTGGTAATTTTTCTCCAATCAACCAAACTCTTAGTAGAGTAAACTTTTCTTTTGGACAAAAATCTTTAGTTGTAGATTCTACAGTAGGATTTCCAGAAATCAATGGTGTATTTTACATTGAAGGAGTAGTGGATGCAAATGGTGAGTCTGTTGCATTTACTTATGCAGAAAAAACTGGAACTGAGTTTTATGGTATTGAAAGTGATGCCCTAGGATTTACTACTGCAAGAAAAAATGCAAGAGTTTATAGTGGGAATGTAGTATCTGTAGTAGAAGATATCACTTCATCAGTATCATCACCATTTGCTACGTTTAGACCAACAGGAATTATTAGTGACTTTGATATTGTTAATACTGGATTATTATTATCAGAGGGCGACAAGTTTGATTTTGTACAATCGGGTATTGAAGGCAATTTACCAATTCAAACCTCTTGGTCACAAAATGCGCCAGGAAATGAAGCAAATGTGTCTTTGGTGAGTGTTTCTGGTCAGATGAGATCGACTTATTTGCAAAATGATTATAAAGTTACCAAGAGTGTAAATGGGGTATATGATGATGGTGATTATGTGTATGTTTCTTCTAACGGATTTCCAGATGTAGTCGGATCTATTGGTAATATTAATGGTGGTCCTAATGCATTATTGAATCCAGCTTCTCAAAGGCATCTAAAAAAGATTCCTAAGAATCTAAGTTTTGCACAAACATTATATCCTCTTCCAGATGATAATACAGTTGCTGTCTCTGTTGACGGTGTACCTATTATTTCACCTACAGGAACGAATGAATCTCTATCTAATAGAGAATTAGTAACTCAAGGTGAGATTATTAAAATTAACGTTACTAATGGAGGATCTGGGTATTCTGAAGCACCTAGAGTATCGATTAGTGGTGTAGGTGGTGCAACAGGAACTGCAGTTGTCACAAATGGAAGTGTTACTGCAATTACAATTACTGCTGCAGGTCAAGGTTACACCTATAGACCAGAAATTACCATTTCTACGGGTTCTGGTGCAGTTTTGGAAGCTAATTTTGGATCTAACAATAGATTAGGTGATATTCAATCTCTGGATATTGTAAATAGTGGATCTTTCTATACTCAAGCACCAGATATCGAAGTTGTAGACGAATCTGGGAGGGGTAGAGGCGCTAAATTTATTGTCCAGTCTATTGATCCAGTAAATGGTAACATTACTGCTATTAAGAAAGTATCTGGTGGATTTGATTATGATCAGACTAAAACCAAGATATATGTAGTATCTACTGGAACAGGGGCAACTGCAGAAGCAGAAGTAAGAAGTTGGCATAGAGATAATTATGCGGCATATACTCAGTTTGCCGATGATGCTAATGGATACCCTTTCCAAGGTAGATTTCCTGAATATAATGATGCTTACTATTATGTTGGAAATCCTAGGGGATATAGAATTACTAAGAATGACAACATTACTTCTGGTGGAGTCGAATTACCATCCGACCTAACCCACTCACCAATTGTTGCTTGGTCTTATGATGGTGTTCCAATTTATGGTCCAGTTGGATATTCAGATCCGACGGATTCTAACTCTGCCCTAAAGAGAGTTGAGTCTTCATATTACTTGAGAGATGATAGAGGTGAAAATGGTCCTAGTGCTGTTGAATTTACTATGGGCAGTTTCGTAGAGGATTATGAGTACAAACCAGAGGGTAATCCTCTACATAAAGACTTAGATAAGCATAATGGTCGATTCTGTGTCACTCCAGATTTTCCAGAAGGTAGATATTGCTATTTCTTGACGATTCATAGTAGTGATGATATTAATCAAAGGAATAGACAGGATGCTAGACCAAGATATCCTTATATGATTGGTCCAACTTATAAATTCAATCCTGAGACCTCCAATTTCACAAAAGAATCGATTCTTTCATCTTTACCATCTAATGCCATTAGAATTAGAGATGTTAATGATAATGTTCCTAATTTTGGAACTAATTTAGAAGCATCTGTTACTGCAGTTTCTTCTGGATCTGTAGATTCGGTAATTATTGAAAATCCAGGAAATAATTATTCAGTTGGAACTGATAATTATATCCCAAGATTTGTTGCTGGAGATAAACTTTTTGTAGACGATACAAATACTCAAGGTGTAGGATTTGCTGGTAAAGTTGCTTCTATTGTTGCTAAAAACAACTCAGGAAATGATATTGGAGTATCTTCAATTTCATATTCCACAATCACTGGATCCTTAGATGTTAGAAAACAGGTTCTAAACATTGCTCCACCAACATTTGATGGAACTGATTTTCAGTATAACAAAATTTTTGAAAATGACACTATCGTAGATACATCTAAGACCAAGTATGCTATTGAAACAGCAATTGCATGTTCTGCTACAGATACTGTACTTAGATTTAGAACTGCAAATACTTCTAATGTAAATATTGGAGATACGATTGACATTCAATCAGAAAGTGTATATATCAATAGTGCATTTACTAATAGTTCCAGATATGTATATCTTAGTGTAGCAAATATACAATCATCGGATCCCGTTTCTCCACAAACTGATCAAGGATTCTTCTATAAGTACGAAAACGGTAAAGAATTATTTGATGAGATTTATGTTGATTCTGGAGATCAATCTACTAAGGTGGGTAGAATCTTAGAAATTAATGCAGTCTCAAATATATTGAAGGTTGAGATGTATATTGATCCAGATACTCAGAATTACTATGCAATCCCAGCATTAGCAACAGGTATCTCAAACCAAATCCAAACAGAACCTCGTTATAGTCAGAATGTTAGTTCTATCGAATATGTAAAAGAAGTTACAGTTATTAGAGGATATGATGGATCTAAGGCATCCAGGCATCCTTTTGGTGTTGAGTGCTCAACTCAAGTACCTACAGCAAATATTGATGACTATAAAGTAAGACTTCAGTTTACTGGCGCCGATCCATCACTATTTGTTCCTGGTGTTTATATCCAGGGTCAGAACTCAGATACTACTGCTCGTATTGAGTTGGTAGAAACTATTTCTGCAACTTCAGGATATTTGTACTTAACAGATGTAAAAGAAGGTCCAAATGCTAGTGATATTCCTAGATTTGGTATTTACAACAATGGTTCTTTTGGACCAGAGACTATCAATGAAATTGGTGCAGGAGTGACAACAACGCTCATCGCAGATATTGATGAAGATGATACAATCTTGAAAGTTGTCAATAGTGATCTATTCTATGTCAATCGATATATCAATATTGGCACAGAGATTATGAGAATCACTGATAAAAAATCGGGTCAGTTGACAGTGACTAGAGCACAAGGTGGGACAGTGGCAGATGAGCATTCTGTAAATGCTAGCGTAAGTATTTCAAATCATAGTGCTACAACAGCAGGAGACACATATCAACTAACAGTTTCTTTGGAGAACGCACAAAGATTCTCTAATACTAGTACGTTTGATGATAATAATGGTGATAGTATCACAGTAAATGCTGTCGTAGATGGTAGTATTTCAGACGAAGATATTACCTTAAATATTGACGCAGAAAATTATGAAAAGTTCTCTCTTGGCGATGTAATTGAGATTGGAACAGAACAACTTAGAATTGATAGTAAGAGAACTAATTTGCTAACTGTTACAAGAGGTTTCAATCAAACTACAGCAAGTCATCATAGTCACAATGCTTCCATAGAAAACATTAGTAAGTATGATGCTGTTGTAACTACAAATACCAATCATGATTTACTTGAAAGTGATCTAATTGAAATTAGTGGAGATCCTTCATTAGAAACAATTCAAGAGACTGGTATTTCGGTAAGAATTGTAAATGGTCAGTTTGAATTTAGTAGCGTCCACACTGACTCTAATTATCAACAAAATCCATCATTGACTCTTGTTTATGGGCATAAGTATGTCTTTGATGTTTCAGAGTCAACTAATTCAAATACTACTCTTGGTTTCTATTCTGATAGAGATTTTAATAATGAAATTTCAGTGGAAAGAATTGGTGTTCCAGGTTCTTTGAACTCAAAGGTTATCCTCAAAAACAACAATAGAGACTATACCAATATCTATTATAATAATCCTAATGCACTTATTTCTGGACTAACCAGTAAACTCACTTTTATTGAGGATCCATATAATGTATCTTTGACTGGCGTATTTGATCTGACCGACACAACGTTCAAGTATATTGTTAGAACTAAGCCAGAAGGCAATGCTAGAGGAACTAAGACACTAGCATTACAAAGTCATAGATATTCTGGTAAAATCCATAGAATTTCTATTACAGATGCAGGCAGAGGGTATCAGTCATTACCAACAATCAAAGGTGTTTACTTTAGAGAAGAAGATGCATTTAGAGGGACCGTTATTACTGATGATGATGGCACGATTCAAAGAGTAGATATTGATTTTGGTGGAACTAGATATGTCTCACCAAAAGTTTATGTTATTGGTAATGGAAGTGGTGCATCAATGACTGCTGATGTTCTTGACAACAGTATTCGTAGAATCACTATTAATAGTGGAGGTTTTGGGTATGACAAAAACACAAAACTAGTTTTAGTTGAGGAAGATTCTAGAAATGTAAGAATCCTTCCAGCAACCACGTCTATTGGTAAGATTTCAGCATTCAGTATCAAAAATCCTGGATATGATCTGACAAGCAACTATACAATGGCACCTCAGGTTAGAATTCCTACCACTATTCAGGTCATCAATATCAATGGGGAATATAGAAAGGGTGAAACTGTATATCAAGGAAATGTAAATACTCCTTCTGGTCAAGGTGTTGTTGATTCATTCAATTCTACTACTAACGTACTTAAACTAATTTCGGTTACAGGTCGTTTTGTTGATGGTGTGCAAGTTGTAGGTTATACCTCTTCGGCAACTAGCACTGCAAGTAAAGTAAATCTATCTAAGATTTCTGCAACTGTAGGTGCTCTAACTTCTATTGAGGGAGTATTTACTGATGAATTTGGTAAGTTGAATACTGCATCTCAAAAGATTCAGGATTCTTATTTCTACCAAGATTTTTCTTATGTAATTAGATCACAAATTCCAGTTTCTGACTGGAGACAAACTATCAAGACATCAACCCACCCTGCAGGTTTTGTTGTATTTGGTGAGGTTATTATTGACTCTTCTCAGAGCGTGGCAATGCTACCTGTTCTAGGTGAGGTCAAATGTCCAGCAAATGCTGCGACTTCTTCTTGGAAATTTGATACTAGAACGGAGATCTCAACTACTGGTGACACTGCTGGTGCTCTATATCTTAGAAATGCGTTTGGTATTCAGGTTGGGGATGCTCTGAAGTATCGTTCTACAAGTCAAGATGAGGTTATTTCTTGGAATGCTACAAATCTTGCAGGAGATCAGGTAACTGGAAGACTAGTTCATGATCGTATTTACTATGTACTAGAGATTACTTCTACTGATCAGTATGGAACTTGGATCAAATTTGGTCAATATCACCCAGAGGACAAGTTTGCTGATGTTGATCATAACAAAGAAAATTACATTTATAATTTAGTACCAACTGATATTTCATACAAACACGAATTTAGATGTGATACCCAAAATCCAAAAACATTGATTACTATCAATGTTCTGAAGAAATTTGTTGAAATTAGAGATACTAGACCACAACTTGGTCCTTCACTCAAAACTATTCAAATCAATAAGTTCTTCCAATTCAATAGGAAGCGTGGTATTGGTTCTCTTATTGTATCTGAGGGATCTGTTGCTGTTGATCTCAAACAAGTTGATGATCTAACTCCAACCTTTGCTGAGGGAGTTAAGATGTATGACTTGAGAAGTCTTGGAACTAACTTTATTCCTTATAGCGAAAATACATTACTTATTACTCTTGATGGTGTTGTCCAAGAACCAGGAAAATCATTTAGTATTATTAATGATAGAAAGTTAGATGAATTAGAAATCACAACGACTGGTGCAGGAGAACTTGAATTTGATTCTTGGAGAGTTACTAATACCTCAACTAATGCAGGTATTGCTGATGTAAGAACAGTATATAATGATGTAGATTTTGTTTATATCAAGGCAGAAAGTTTACCTTCATACACAACAACTTTCAGTGGATATGATACTGCACCCTCTGCACAAGGATTCATCAGAAGATTCCCTAAAGTTCCATTCTCTCCTGTTGAAAAACCCAGAAAACCTTTAGGAACTTTTGGTACATTTGTAAATGGTGTTCAAATTTACAACGTTCTGCAAGGAGATAGTTATAAGAATAGAGGTGATTGGAATATTAACCACGGAAATTGGTCGGGTAATGAAGACACCTATAATGGTTTAGTTGATGTTGCTGGAACTTATTTTCATTACAATAACCCAATTGAACTGAGAAGACAACTATCAGACAATATTTCATCTAGTGGTGCATATGTTGAGGCAACTACACTAACCCACTCACCAATCCTCGGTTGGGCATATGATGGCACACCAATTTATGGTCCATACGGTTATTCCAATCCAAATGAAGTTTCTTCCATCGTAAAGATCAACAGCAGTTACGCTAAGAGATCTATTACTACTAGAAACGTTCTCCCTGATGGAACCATCCTACCTGATGCTGAAGTTGGACCACCAGTCAATTCTGTAGAATTTACAGTAACTTCTTTTGTCGATTTTACTGGATCTACAGAAGAATTTGCACAAGACCAAAATATTCTTCAGGTCAATAGTGGAACGGATAGTGGTGTAATTGCAGGAGTTTCAGGAACTGTTGTTTCTTATGATCCTGTTACAAGACAAGTTCTTCTCAGAAATGTAGTTGGAACTTTTGCTGAAGGTATGTGGATCAAGTCTCAGACTGGTTGGGCACAAATCAATAGCACACCTATTCGTTATAATCTTGGATATTTTGCTGAAGATTATGTTTATACTAATGGATCAGGTCATCTTGATCAATATAATGGAAGATTCTGTGTAACTCCAGAATTTCCTAACGGAAGGTATTGCTATTTTAGTACCATTGAATCAACAACTGCCACATATGGTGGAACAAATAATGGTGCGTATCCATATATCGCTGGTGTTGACCTGTATCATAGATTCTATGAGGAAAACCGCCTCAGAGCATCTGAATTGAGAGATAAGATTATCTTTAATGACCCTCCTCTCAAGTATACTGATCCAATCAATGGGCAAGTAAACGTACAACAATTCCAGGGAAGACTGTTCAGTTTTGTTGATGATTCAAATAATAATCAATATGCCAAGAAATATAAAGATATCTCTGACCAGTTTGATGGCAATAAGACTACATTCAATTTAGAATTTACAAACGGACAAGCATTATATTCACCTACAGATCCAACAGAAGCAAATGAATATGCTTTTGTTTGTGTTGATGGTATTCCTCAGGTATATGGTGAAGCATATACTATCAATGATGCACAAAACACGATTACATTTACTAATCCACCAAAGAGAATTGGTAAAGTAATCAATATGAGTGAGGTTACAAACTTATCTCAGTTTGCTGATAGTGAAATCGTTGTTGGGCAGACTTCACAAGCAGAGGGTAAAGTTCTCAGTAGAACAACTTCTGGATATGAAGGTAAAGGTATCATGAAAGTTGAAGTTACCCGTGGAGACTTCGTAGATGAAATTATTGTTGGTCAAACGTCAAATACTACAGGTTCTATCAAACTAACGGGTACTATCACCACAGGTCAAGACAGATTCCTTGATGCTGCCAATTTGATTGAAGCTAATAAGCAGTTGATTGCAGAAGAAGCAGTTGACATCATGTTGGATTACTCTGCATATAGAGGAACATTTAGCGTTCCTGGTGGAAATCAGAACTGTATTGATGATGTTATGGATGTTATCGGTGCAGTAGTCAATAACTTAAGATTTGGTGGAAATGATTATACTTGGGATGCTGCAAATCTATATGCAACTGGTGGAGCACTTCAGCATCTTGTAGGTGAGGAAGAGCAATCTAAATTAGTATTCAGATGGGCAAAAGATCTCTGTATTCTTGCAATGCAGAACAGACTAGGATATAACCCTGTTGATGGTGCAGGATATCCAACAAACCCAGTTGAAGATAGATTTGTTGATGCGGCGAATTTGATTACAAGTAATAAAGATTTCATCGCAAATGAGGCAGTTCAAAGAATGCTTCTAGATCCAGCAAACTCTGGATTCTCAGTTCCTAATGGAACTGTAAATTGTGTTGATGATGTCAAGGATGTTCTAGATTCTATGGCATTCAATATGAGATATGGTGGAAATAGTAAGGTTTGGGATTCTGCAAACTTCTATGCTACAACAACTAATCTTCAAGGCGAAGAAGATGAATCTATCGAGGTCTTCAACCATGCTAGAGGAATCGCAATTCAAGTAATCCAAAACGTTGCTGTAACAGTTCAGGGATCACATGGTCTTACCCAAACATTTGACAATAGTATTACTGTTGATGCTGGTGGGTGTGCAAATGTTCAGTCAGCAATTACCACATATATTAGTATTATTACAAGTACTATCAATGATAATACATATCTGAATGGTATTACCAGAACATCACCTAAAGCATATCCAATTACATATAATGGTCAAATTAACGTAATTACTGACAATTCAATTATTATTGATGGTTCAAGTTACACTGCATCATGTGCAAATATTGAATCTGCAATTTATACGTTATTTGATATTGTAATCAATACTATTTCAGATCCAACAACATTATCCTCTATCAATAGGACATCAGGTAAGGGATATGTAGAGAAGGAAGGATTCCCACAAAAGTTCTTTGCTTTTGCTAATGGTAAGTATTCTGTTCTCGACTCTTTTGATACTTCACTCCAAGATAACACAACGTTCTTACTGAAGAGATCTGGTGACCTTATTGTACCAACTAGTTCTCTTCAAATTATTATGATGGTTGATGGTGTTATTCAGGAATTTGGCAAATCATATGTTTTGAATGAGGCATTAGTTGAATTCTATGAACCAGTAAGAAAAGGATCTAAGGTTGTTGCACTTTACTGGTATGGTAAGGATCTTGAGAAGATTCTTCAGGGTTATAACATGCCATTATATGAACCAAACTTTATCAAGAGAAATCTTATCACTGGCACTGCAATTACATACACTGATCCAGGTGGATTCAGTACAAATAAGCTGATTAGATCTATTAAGTCTGAGGATGTTCCAGTATTTGAATATTTGGATACTTCCAAGAAAGTTCAAATTGATGGGGAAGCACAACCAAGAACTATTTTCAGTGTCTCTAACAGGGACATCATTCAGTGGGAGACAGATGATACTGAGAGCAATACATATTCGTTTGATGCAACAAACATTAATACCATATTCAGTAAAGTATATCTTGATGAATATACTGGAACAGCACAAACTTCTGATGTTATTGAGCCTGGTACAAGAGTAACTTACAACAATAATGGAAATCCTGATGTTCCTGGATTGACTGGTGGTCAGCAATATTATGTTGGATATCGTTATCCTGAAAGAGCAGTTCTGTTCTACAATGATTATCAATCTTCATTATCATCAGATGAAACATATGCTATTGCGATTGGAACCAGTACAGGTGTTCATAGTATTACTATTCCATCAGATCTTTATGGTCTGAGACAGGCAAACATTACAACTAGTGATTATGGTGGCATCACAAGAGGTCAGGGTGCTGATCTGGTTGCTAGAGTTAGATGGACTGCAACTGTTGCTAGCACTGCAGCATATGCACCAGAGCAATTACTATTTTCTGCTGGGGAAAATGTCGCTAAAGTGATTGAAGTAATTTCGGCAACGGAAGTCGAAATTCAAATGTTCCCTGACAGAGTAATCCCACTAAACTCGGTGATTACAACTGATCTTGGTGGATCCAATCCACAAACAGTTACTGGAAGAGTAAATGGTAGAGTTGTCGCCATTGAACCAGTTCAAGGTGCGTTCCCAATTGGATCAGACTATGAAACTGCTCCAATTATTGTAATTAGACCATCTAGAAATGATACTGGTAGATATGCAACTGCATATTCTCAGATTAATAGAAATAATCAACTCGAAAATTGTGTTGTAACTAATGAAGGTGAAGAATACTATGAAGTTCCTGATGTACTTGTTAGTAGAGAATATGATGTCATTTCACCAGTATATCCAACAGTCAAGACTGCAGGATATCTAAACTTCTGGACTTCTCAAGATACTCAGATTTCTGTTAGCACATTTATTGATGCTCGCTCTGAAGTTGAGGTTCAAATTCTAAGGAATGTTGATATTGGTGTAGATGATCCACTTAATGATCAAGTAGTCACTATAAATCTTGAGCCACAGATTCTTGATGATTTTATTACCACACCAGGAAAAACTTACTCATATAATGGTGCAGCACCATTTGAAGAAGATTTAGCAGATGCAGTTCCAGCAACAGTTACTTCTGTTGGTCTCTTGAGATTGACACCTACGTTTAGTCTCCTTGAGGAAGATAGATTTGCTCTTGAAACCTCCTTTGAGATTGGTAGTCTAGATCAATTCCAAGACTTAACTATTGGAACGGTAAGTGATAGATATTATTCCTCAATCTACAAGGATCTAAATAACCGCGTGACTAGATATAATATGTCGCCAATTACATCGACAGTTGAGGCAGTAGCAACACTAACTGCAAATTATCAAGTTGTTGATTCTGAGATGTCTATTTCCAGTGTTGCTGGATTCAATAGACTTTATGTTGAAGGAACTACATTCTGGATTTATCCTGGAGCAGAAATTTATAATGAAGTTTCTACTGATCTAATTGGTAGAGTTGAAAGAATCATTGATTCAAATACTTGGGTAATTCAGTTAGAAAGAGGAAAACAACTCACCGTTGGTCAAGGATTGACATATGCCAAGAATACTGTGAAGGTGACAGAAGTTGCTGATAGATATGGGTACGTTCAATTTGCTGAAGCAGGCAAAGTTGAGACAGTACGATATGGAAGTATTGATTGGACATTCAATAAGTTGACCGAGGTTGAAAATAACTCCTATCCACATAGCTCGAACGTGGAAATAAGGACAGCATACGAGCACTGACCCTTCCAGTTATCCCCTATAAATATAAATAATCGAAGGACTTAGACCCTTACTCTAGAGATATAACAATGTCAAGCAGCATCATTACTGAACAGTTTAGAGTGCATAATGCCGACAAATTTGTTAAGTCGTTTGATGTCACCAACAGTGGCACAAACTCTAACAATATGTACTTCTTTATCGGAAGACATAGAGCATGGTACTCAACTTACGCAACCAATTCAAATTATGGAACGTCAACTACTCCTACATTAGATGAAGGAAACGTTCCTGTACCATATGACAACAACGACTTCTATAGCGAAGTTTACGATGATGTCCTTTCTCTAAAAAAGATCGGATTTTCTAACGTAAGAAAAGTTGTTAGAAGGTACAATTGGCAGCAAGGTAAGAAATTTACCATGTATCGCCCAAACTATAGTGTACAGAATCAGACAGCAACTGGTACTTCAAGTCTGTTTGACTCCGAATTCTATGTAATGAATCCAGATACCTATGAGGTATTCAAAGTTCTAAACAATGGTGTAAGTCCTTCTAACCCTACTGGAACTTCGACTGGTTCAGTTGCTCCAACCGCTGCTGTTGCTGACTCAAATAACATTGTTGACTTCACGTCAACTGATGGTTATGTCTATCAATATCTCTATAAGTTAGAGACGAACGACGTTCTTTTCTTCACCACTACTGATTTTATTCCAGTAAAGGATACCAGTTATGCTGGTTCGGTAGTTGATGGAGCAATTGACATCGCTCTTCTCAAGAGTTCTGGGTCTGGAATGCCAGTTGGAACAGATCTGTATTTCCGTATTTATGGTGATGGTGATGATTCCACTAATGGTTTTGCTGTACTGAAACTAACTACCGATGCTGGTGGTACTTGTACTGCTGCAGAAATCACCACAAGAGGTAGAAACTACACTTATGGTATTGTTGATCTTACTGCATCTGCAACTTACTACGCTTCTGAGGCAGATCTCAGAGCAGGTACATCACCACTGACTCTACCAAGCAGTGGATATACTGCACCTACCGTTGAAATCGTAATTCCACCTCAAGGTGGACATGGTTCCAATACAGCACTAGAGATGGGTGCTAAGCGAGTTATGCTTAATACTCGCCTTGTATATGGTAACAGATCGACCGCTGCAGATAAGACATCTGATTTCTATGTTGATCAAGATTTCAGAAGAATCGGAATTATTAAGGATCCCCTGAATACATCCGCTGCTGCCCTAACCACCGATACTGCTAGCGGAACTCATGCAATTATTATTGACACTTCCAGTGGTAGTGGAATTTTCTCTAGAGACGAAGTTATTACCCAAACTTACACGGTCACTAGAGGTACTGCAAGTTTGACTGTTACTGCAAAAGGCAGGGTAGTTGATTACAATCAGTATGATACTTCAAGCAATCTTGCAATTCTACGTTATACCCAAGCACCAAATGATGCTGAACTAAGAGATTCTGATGGTTCTATTTGGCCATTCTTTACAGCAGCAACTGGTGGCGGAACTGTAAATAATATCAACGGTGTTGACTCAAGTTCCGATAGACCAATCAACAGAAGCAGTCAGGGTGTTATTGAAAACCAAGGTGTATTTGTGAATGGCATTTGCCCTCCAGAATATGAGAAGTATAGTGGTGAAGTCATCTATGTTGAGAACAGAAGAGTCATCACAAGAGCTGCTGACCAAATCGAAGACGTAAAACTCGTTATTGAGTTCTGATTCCAATTACACTAACTTCAGGAAGAATAGACAATGCCACAGAGTACTAATCTAAACGTATCTCCTTATTATGATGATTTTGATGTAAATAAAGATTTTTATAGAGTATTATTCCGACCTGGATATTCTATTCAGTCTAGAGAATTAACTACTCTACAATCTATTCTCCAAAATCAAGTTGAGAGTATTGGAAAAAATATTGTAAAAGAGGGATCCATGGTGGTCCCTGGTGAAGTCTCATATAATAACTCATACAATTATATCAAACTCTCAAGTTTCTCCCAGGGATTTGCTTTATCTCAATTTTTGGGTTCAACTCTAACTGGAGAAACAACTGGAGTTACTGCTAAGGTAATTAATGTATCTGAAGAAACTTCATCAGATGCAGTCACTTTATATGTAAATTATGTTTCTAGTGGAACATCAAATACAAATAGAGTTTTCCAAGAAGGTGAAATCTTATCAACTGATATTGTAGGATCTCCGACAGCTGTTGTTGGTATTACAGGAAGCACAAAACCAACGGTATACCGACCAGTTGGTTCATCATCAGATCTTGTTCAAAATTCTGCTGTAGGTAAAGGGTCTGCAGTATTTGTGCAGGAGGGAATTTACTTTACCAATGGGCATTATGTTCGTAATGCAACTCAAACTCTCATCATTGATAAGTATTCAGTTACTCCAACCTGTAGGGTTGGATTTCTTGTACAAGAAGAAGTTGTTACTCCAGAAGAAGATGAGTCATTGAATGACAATGCTGCTGGTTACAGTAACTATGCTGCACCTGGTGGTCATAGACTAAAAATTACTCTAACTCTAGCTTCTAGGGATATTGATTCTGTAGTTGAGAGTAATTTTATTGAGCTTCTCAGAATTCGTAATGGTGTTATTGAGAGAAAGATCGAGAAAAAAACTTGGTCAGATCTAGAAGAGATTTTAGCTAGAAGAACTTACGATGAGTCAGGAGACTACATTGTAAAAAACTATACTGTTGATCTAAAAGAACATAAAAATAATGGAACCAACAATGGTTTCTATAGTTTAGATCCTGAAGATAATTTGTATGATGGACTGACATCTCAAGAGTCTGATGATTCTATGGTTGCTGCCATCAGTCCTGGTAAGGCATATGTTCGTGGATATGAAATTGAAAATGTAGGTACTAAGTTCAAAACACTCTCAAAGGCTAGAGATACCTTTGTCAAAGAGAGATCTTCACTAACAGTTCCTACTGGGTCTTATCTAAACGTACAGAATGTTTATGGATCTACAGATGTATCAAACGTTTCTACTAGTGGAATTACAACAGAAACTAGTGAGCAGGTACTTTTTTACAATGCATTCACTGACAGTTATCTAGGAAATACTAAACTGGGTAGAGGTGATGCCCCTCAAACTAGATATCTTGTTCAGATTGAAAATCTTTCTGCACAAGCAACATATGAATGGACTAATAGTGTTGTTGGTATGAAGTCTTCTTCATACCCAGCTGGCGCCTTTAGTGCAACTATTAATAAAGTTGATAAATTAGGATTTACTGCAGTATCTGGGACCATTCAAAATGGTGCAGCATCCACTGCAGATTGCGATACCTATCTTGCTTTAGTTACTCTTGGTTCGGGAGCTTTTCTTCCTATTTCAGGTCAAACCATTGAGGATGCCGATGTAAACCTCAATGGAAGTGGAATCCCAAGAGGAATTATCAGAAGAGTTTGGGAACTGCCTGGTAGACCTATTGGATGTGCTCATCCAAAGTATATGAGACTTTCTAATGGTGTTGTTGATGCAAATGGTAAGATTGCAGGTAATGAGAATATTGATTCAGTATTTAGACTAGGACTATTTGATACCTCAACATTTACAACGATCAAGTGTTTCGGTACTGCTCCTGTTGGAAACTTTACTAATGGTATCAAAACTCTCGGAGCAAGACTAACTGGTTCTTCTAGTGGAGCAACTGGTATTGTTGAGTCTTCATATACTGGTGATGGATATGATGAAGTATTTTTATCAAATGTCAAGGGTACTTTCATTGAAGGTGAGGTTCTTGTAACTGATCCTGATTATGGTAATGATGGTAAGAGAGCACAAGGGACTATTATCAAAAGTGGAACCATTAGAAAAATCCACATCAGTGATCCTGGTACTGGATATTCAACCACGTCAAATCCTGCTGCAGCAGTAGCATTATCAATTAATGGTGAGCAGGTAAAGGTAACAAGAACTCTCGGCAATGATGTATATGCTTTCCAATTGACTGCTGATACTAATGGTGGTGTTTATTCATTACCTATTGATGATGGCACTAATACTGCCTCTGTATTCCCCAATAAGTGGAGCTACAAGAGTCCTAATGCCACTGTATATACAAAGACCCCAACAGCGTCAATTCTTGCTAATGTTGGATATGTTGCTGCAACTCTTGAGGTTGAACTCTGGGGAGAAACAATCACAACTAATGGTGTTAGCGACTTTAAGTCAGTAACAATTCCTGGTGGAAATAAGTTCAGTGCAGATGTAGTATCAAATTCAGTATCCTTTACTAATCTAGTTGAAGTATGTCAAGTTTCTGCTTCTACTGGAAATGATTATTTTGAGGTTACTTCTTTAGATAAAGATCCTCGCATTCTTCTCAATAACAATGATGTAATCAAAGTTGTTGATGATAGTGGAGCGGAGAGAAGGTATTTAGTCTACAGGGTAGAGAAAAGTGATATTCTCTCTAGATCAAGAATTTACATTGCAGGAACTATTACTTCTTCTAGTACTAATGCACTTCTTTATAAGGTAGAATCATTATTTGGTGGATTTGGTCAGAATAGCCTGGTCATTCCAATGCCAGATTCTACTATCAAGACTGTTGCTAGAGATAAGAATAAGACTAAGTTTAGTCTAAAGGCACAGAAACAACTGGTATCAACTATTGGTAATGATGGAACAATTTCTTTCAACCTCAGTGGTGTTGATCAAGACTTCCAAGATTTCTCAGAGCAACGTTTTACTGCAGTTGTAGCAGATCCTGGTTCTGCTTCTGGTCTAGAGCAAGGTGATATTATTGATCTTGCAAGATATCAGGTACAGAGAGTATCTGCAACTGCTGGTGTCAATGCATCTATCTCTTTCTCGGGTCTACCTGCTACTTTCTATGGTGGAAAAATTAAGTTGACTGCTGCAGTCATCTTGAATAATTCAAAACCAAGAACTAAGATTCTGAGAAATGTCCAAGTTCAGGTTTCTACTTATAATAAGAAAGATATCATCAGTCTCGGAAAGACTGATGGATTTAGATTGAATGCTGTTTATATGTCGGCAGACCCAGATTCTGCAGCAACAGTAACTGATATTGATATCAAAGATAGATTCTACTTTGATAATGGTCAAAGAGACAACCTTTATGATATTGTAAGGATTATTAGAGGTAAAAATACTGAAGAACCATCAGGACAACTTCTTGTAGACTTTGATTATTTTGATCACACGTCAAATGATGGTGATTATTTCTCGGTTGATTCGTATATCAATCCAAATAACCTAAGCCTGTCTTATGGTGATATTCCAGCATATCGTTCTGAAAAATATGGAATTATTGAACTCAGAGATGCATTGGACTTCCGCTTATCTGCAGACACTGGATTTTCAAGTACAAATGTTGGTAAGGTTGCTGGTGCAGAAGACAAGAGAGAGATTGGAGCACTTACATTCCAATCGATCAATAATGTAATCCCCACACCAGGTGATAGTGCTGAGTATGAATGTGAATTTTATCTAGCAAGGAGAGATAGTGTTTATCTGTCGAAGAGTGGTGCTTTCGAAATTGTCAGCGGAAAACCTTCAACAAATCCACAATATCCAAAACCAATTGAAGATGCATTAAGATTGTTTGATCTGGATATTCCTGCATATACTTTTAGTCCAAAGAATGTAAAGGTACAGACATATAACTATAGACGCTATACCATGTCAGATCTTCGTACTCTTGAGAAGAGAGTTGAGAAGATTGAATATTATACTCAATTGAGTATGCTTGAGCAAGATACCCTCAATACATCAATCAAAGATGCCGTAACTGGTTTAGATAGATTTAAGAGTGGTATCATTGTAGATAACTTTGCAGGTCACAATATTGGTGATGCATTGTCCAACGACTATCGTTGTGCAGTTGACATGCAATCTCAGCAATTGAGACCAAGACACTTTACTGATCAGATTGAACTTGAAGAAAGTGTTAGTGATGATGCATCTAGAGCATCTCTAGGATATAGAAAGAGTGGTAGTATTGTTACTCTTGACTATACTTCAGATGAGTTTGTCTCAAACAAATTTGCTACCAAGACTATCAATCTAAACCCATTTCTACAATTCCAATACAAAGGTGTAATGGAAATTTCACCTGAAATGGACGAATGGAAAGATACAGAATCCAGACCAGATTTGATTGTTCAAAATAATACACTTTTTGATACAATCTCTAGCATGGCAGATGAAAGAGGTGTTCTAGGCACAATCTGGAACGAGTGGCAGACTTCTTGGAGTGGATCTGAAGTAATTGCTTCTGATGAGGCAATTATTGATTCCAGAACTGGTCGTTTTGCAACAGGATCTTCAACTACAGTTCAAAGGGGTGGGCAAGGAATTAGAAATGTTACAACTACTAACTTCCAAAACTTCCGTGATGATGATGTTTTGACAACTGCGATTACTGCTCGCACAAGAACTAGAACTAGAACAGGAACTAGAAATCAACTAACTGGTTTTGATACTGTCAATCAAGCATTTGGCAATAGAGTTGTTGGGGTAAACTTTATCCCATTTATGCGATCCAGAGCAGTTGGATGGAGAGTCACTGGACTAAAACCAAATACAAGACTCTATGCATTCTTTGATTCTGTTGATGTTAATGCTTGGGTATGTCCAGATTCATCATATACTGGTGAACCAGAAAGTTCACCTAAAGGATTTGGGCAACCAATCATTAGTGATGGTGAAGGTAGTGTTAGTGGTATCTTCATTGTTCCTAATGGATTTCCACCCATCAATGTTTTTGATGACAACGTTGTAACCGAACTTGCTTCCAGAGGAATCTCTGGTGATGATCTAAACAGAAGAAGAGTAAGTCAAAGTTCTTCTACCGCAGATTTCAATAAGCAGAAGTTTACTGGTAGTGTAGATGACATTATCTACAACTCTGAAGGTGATTTCAGACAATTCAGAGTTGGTGAAAGCGTTCTTAGATTTACTTCTAGCGCGAAGAATTCTGCAAGAGAAGATGAAGTTGATACTTTCGCAGAGAAAGAGTATTTTGCAATTGGTCTCATGGAGACTCAAGAAAATACTATCATGTCAACTAGAGTCCCAACAATTGCACAGAGAACTGTATCTGATCAGGATACTGCACAATTTGTTGATGGTGTTAGAACTAACGTTGATACAAGAAGAACAAATACTGGAACTAGCACTGCGACTGCAACAGGTAACTGGTTCGATCCAGTTGCACAGACATTCCTAGTTGAAGGATATGGTGAAGGTGTCTTCATGACAGAACTCGATGTCTTCTTCAAGACTAAGAGTGATGTTACTCCTACTGAATGTTATCTGACAGAGACAAAAATTGGTACTCCTGGCAAGAAGATTATTCCATTCAGTAATGTTCAGGTACAACCAGACACTAAACTAAAAATTGTTAGTGATTCTTCTATTAGTTTTATTGATGGTGAAACTGTTGTTGGTATTACCTCTGGTGCTTCTGGAACGGTCAAGAGTGATTTAGATATTGCAGGTGTAACTGCAAATATCAATTTCTCAAATACTGTATATACTCTTGTCTTGGATAACCATAATGGTATTGAGTTCTTACCTGGAGAGCAAATCAAGATTCAAAGATTCCCAGAACCCACTTCAGTTATTAATATTGCAGAACAATCCCATGCAGTTTCTGGTGGTTTCATGAGAACTGGTGGTACTGGATACACTAGTGCCAGTGTTACAATTTCAGCTCCAGAACAAGTTGGTGGTGTTCAAGCAACTGCAACTGCATCAGTTTCTACTGATGGATCTATCAATCATATTACAATCACTAATCCTGGTTCTGGATATATTTCCGAACCTTCAATTAATATTCAAGGTGACGGTGCTGGAGCTACAGCAGTAACAAGTATCAGATTGATTCAAAACCCAGTATCTATGGGTGTTTCTACATCAGAAGATGCTAGTGCAGCAACTAAATTTAAGTTTGCAGCACCAGTATTCTTAGAGAACAATAAAGAATATGCCTTTGTTGTTCTGTCCAATAGTCTTGACTACAACATGTATGTTTCTAGACTTGGTGATACTGAAATTGGAACCACTCAAAGAGTTTCTCAGCAACCATTACTTGGTTCTTTATTCAAGTCCCAGAACTCTACTGTTTGGACTGCAGATCAGTTTGAAGATGTTAAGTTTACACTATACAGAGCTAAGTTTGACACCAATTCTACTGCTGTTGTTGAATTCAACAACAAAGCACTTCCTATGAAGTCTCTGGAAAATAGACCTCTTGAGACTAATAAACTATCTTACAGAGGTGGACAAGCAATTGGTGAAAGTATCTTTACATCATCTTCCGCACCAACAACATATTCAGATTCAGTGTTTGGTGGTAACCCAAGAATTGTAAGAGTTCATCATTATAATCATGGCATGAACGAAGGCGATTATGTAATTGTAAATGGAATTACTGGTGTTGGTACTGGCGATCCAGTAGCAAATGGTATTGGTATTTCTAAAATTAATACCTTACATCAAATTGAAAACGTAAGTCATAATTCATATGAAATCCTTATTCCTAAGGATTCAGGATCAACTGCTGATCAAGCAACTGAAAGTGGTAGAGTTGGTGGTAACTTTGCTTTTGCATCACAAAATCAACAGTTCCAAGTAATTCAACCACAAGTTGGATTATTACAATTTGCAGGAACTTCTGTTGGTCATACAGTCAGTGCTTTGAAATCTTCATCAATTGACTATTCAAACCCAAGTGCATATAGTATTGGGCAGTTCTCAGTAAGTCCTGGATCAAATACTTATTTGACAGATAACTATCAAATTCTTTCTGAAATTAATGAAGTCAAAAAGAATAATGGTGACAAATCATTTAAGTATTCAGTAACTCTAAGTACATCAAATGATGCAGTGTCTCCAGTAATTGACTTGGATAGAGTCAACATGTTTGTTACGATGAATCTCATTGATAATCCAAAACCAACTGCGTCTAGGTTTGGATATCATGTCTATAGAATTTATCCATTCAATAACGCACCTAATAGTGGTGGAGAACCAACTACAACAGGTCTTGCATTAGGTTCTATTATTCAGCAAATTTACAAAGTAGATTCTAATGGTAATAGAAACTTCCTAACAGGAAGCGTTGAATCATTATCTTCTGTTCATATTCAAGCAGAAGTTGTTGGGATCAATACTACTGAAAATTATATTGATATTCGTTATTTGAAAGTTCCAACGGCAAATGTCAACGCTCAGTCTGGTATCAAAATTCTAAATGCAGGTCAAAGATTTGAACCACAGGATCCTTCAAATCCAGCATTGACTTCATACGTCTTCCAAGTTGCTGGAGCATCAACAGATTATTATCTACATACTGCTACAGTTGATCTTGGGGGTTATCTCTATAGAGATGAAACAGAAAGTGAAATGGGATCTTTCGCTGCTAAGTATCAAACTAAGACAATCAAACTAGAAAATGCAGCAACAAATATTGATCTTAGATTGACTGCTAATCTATTTGATAATAAAGATATCCAAGTTCTCTATAAGATCAAACCAACCACTTCTGATAAGTCAATGAATCAGCAGCCTTGGAATTATTTCAATCCAAAGACTGTTTCTACTTCTTCCCTGAAAGAAATCAAGGTTCTTGACAGTGGATCAGGATATAGCAGTGCTCCAACGATTACTCTAAATCCACAAAATGGGGTCGAATTAACTCCTGTTATCAATAGTGGTACAGGAGAACTTGAAAAGGTTCTAGTTACTAAGAGAGGATCAGGATTCACTACTGCTCCAGAGGTTATTATTGATGCTGCCACAGGTGGTGCTGGTAATGCAATCAGCGCAAGATCTGTCACCCAACCTGGATCTGGTTACTCCCCTGCAGTCGGATCACAAACTTATAATAACATTCCTGCAATTTATGATGCATCATCTCCACTAAACTTACCTTCTGCAGGTAGTAGTGCTACTTTTAATATTACTGTCAATAATGGTAGTGTCAGTGCGGCAGTTGTAAATGCTTCAGGTTCTGGCTATTCTGTTGGAGAAATCCTAACGGTAGATCCAAACTTTGATGGTGCAGGTGCAGGTTCTGGTTTGACCATTGAGGTTACTGGTGTGACTGCAGCTGGTGCTCCAACTTCAGTAGCAATTGCAGAGGCAATTATCTTCCCAGTAGACTTTGATGAGGAAGAAAGTGGATTTGCTGATAATATTGACGAAGTACAAATTGAGAATTCAGACATTCTAGATCCCGCATTGGAAGATCCAAATGCATTCAAGGAATATAGATATAGTGTGGAAGATCTTCAGGAGTTTGATTCCTTCGCAATCAAGGTTCTGATGAGAGTCAATAGCAACGGTCCCGCTTTTGTACCTAAGATTGAGGACCTCAGAGCAATCGCAAACATCTGATATGGACGAAGTAAAAATTGAAGGGCACTCCAATCTAAGCAAAAACTTAGATTCGGGTGCCATCGTCAACAAGGACAAAGTAGCATATCAAAGATATCTACAATCAAAAAAGAACATGAAAGAAATGCAGGACACTGTGAGCGATATAAATAAAATGAAGGAAGAGATGTCTGAAATCAAAACTCTACTGAAGGAATTGCTAAAGAAGAATGTCTAATAAAGTTCTCTTACAGAAATCAAAACTTTCTGAATTAAGTCTTACACAGATCGCAGAAGATGTTTCTTCAAAAGTATCTGTAGATAGTTACAAGATACTAAAAAACCAGAATCTCATCGTTTTTGACGGAGACGATCAAGATAGGTTATACGCTGAGATCAAGGATCTAGAACACGGAAAGGTTACTAAAGACCATAGCAATTTTGAGTTTCATGCTCAGAGATCAACTATTGCACCAGGAACCAGTAATAGATATTGGCATCTGGATGCAATTACGCGACTAGATTATACACATAATGCTCCTTCAGGTAACGGCACATTCTCAACCATTAATAATGGTGAAGATATTGATATCTATATCATTGACTCTGGTGTTCAGGGTGCGAGTAGACCTACAGGAACAAATGCGGCGCTCCACCCAGAACTATTTGATCCTCAATATGTCACTGATTTGAATGGTGCAACTGAACAGGCATTCTATAGAGTATACGAACTTCCAACATCTGTTTATAATCCAGGAACTACTGCTGGCAATGATCCTCAGTCTACTGGTAACATTGCTAATGATGGACACGGAACATATTGTGCCATCATGGCAGCAGGTAGATATGCTGGTGTAGCTAACAAAGCCAAAGTCTATTCTCTTAGAGTTTCAGACGACTCTGGAGTTATTTACCTCTCCAAGATGATTGAGGCATATGAAGCAATTTATCGTCATAATGACCCAGACGACTCTGAATATAAGGGTAATACTCTAGAGGGAAATACTAGACCCAGACCCTCTGTTGTAAACGTCAGTATTGGTGCAACAGCTCCAAACCCAAAAGCACCATATATTGATAGAAACGAAAATTATACTGGCAATGCTGTTGCTCTAACAGCATCTGCATCTAGTAGCAATGATTATACTATTAATGGAACTGATGCTGCCACTACACACACTAATGCATTAGATCCAACGATCACTGTCAATGCAGGTGATACGCTGACCATTACAACATCAGCGGGTGCATCGCACCCAATGTCGATTTGTGTTGAGGGTACAACCACATATAGTGAGGGTGCTCGCGTTGAGGTTGGTGTCACTGGTCAAGGTGAAACTAATGGTGATATTGTAATTGATACAACAGCACTACTAGCAGGAGAAAGAACTGGTAGTTTTGTTTACATCTGTCAGTCTCATGATGCAATGAGAGGGACGATTACTATTAATGATGCAAACTCTCCAACATCATCTAATGTAAATGAAATTCTGGATGATGGAGAATTTATTCTTTCTACCCAGAAAGGTGTTGCTGTTACCCGCTCTGCTGGTAATGGTATGCAGTTTATTGATCCAGATATTGATCCAAATAATCCAGTTGACTATGGTCCACAAAACACCAAAATTACATATGGTTCTAGAAACGCAGGTAAACCATCACTCCTAGATCCAGAGATTAGTATCGCACCAGAATACAACAGAAATGAGGTAAATAACGCAACTAAGTTTGTTGTTGGTGCAACTAAAATTGATTCAAATAATAAACAATCTTTTGCTGATTTTACAAACTATGGTGAAGCAGTAACTTGTTACGCTCCAGGTCAAGGAATTTTATGTCCAAGATATGATTGGAATAGTGGAGACGATTATACTGCATCCCATATCACAATTAATGGTACATCATTCTCTGCACCTCTTGTTGCAGGTATGCTTGCAGTATGGAAGCAGATTCATGATGGACCTGTGTGGTCCACAGGTTTACATAACGCATCCATTGCTACTGAGAGAAAGTATAAATTTGCCGATTATACAAATCCTAGCGTAATTACTCAAGGCGCAGTTGGTAATTTCCAAAACCCAACTAGGGCGTCTTCTGGATCTGCCGTAACAAGATATGGAAGCACATCCTCAGGTTCAAGTTGGTATAGATTCTCAACAACATCAGCGTCTAATGCTGTTGTTTTACAACTGACTGATGCTGAGTATACTGCACTATCTCCTGCTCAGAATGATGTATTTGAATTCGAATTCCCAAGAATTCAGGAAAATAATACTACGGGTGCAAATGGACTTGCAACGGAATACCTCCGAGATGCAATGCACTTGGGTGAAAGAAGAGATTATAATGTTACCGTAGCACCAGGTGGTGGCGGTAACGTATATGAACTTGCTAGAGTTCAAAATGGTATTGCGGGAACAGCAACTGCTCAACCAGTTCTCCAATTAGATGATGGTGTTGTTTATCGTTTTGATCAATCGGATTCATCAAACGCAACACATCCTATTGCAATTTCAAATACTGGTGATGGTACTCATAGTGGTGGAGTTAATTTCCAGACTTATGTTTCTAACCTTGCTGGTCAGTTATCACAATCTTATAAGAAAAACCTAAGATTCTTCAAAGATGAGGGAACTGGTCCTGTAGAGATTGACCAGGATGCATATAATGGTCTTGTAGGTCAAGGTCCCGCAATCAAAACATGGATTGAATGGATCAATCCACAAAACAATACCCATCCAAAAGTTGATAGTTCTATCTACGCATCAGTATTCCACTACTATTGTGTGAACCATCCAAATATGGGTAGTTCTTTGAATTCATCAGGAACTGTTCCATCTACTGTAAGTATTGGTGGTATTGATCTAAGAGAATTTGGTAAGAAGTGGAGAAAAGTACAATCAGTAGATGCCGTAAATAAGACTATTACTTTCCATGCAGATTCAAATGCAACAGGAACAGAAGTAGGTGGTGGTGGTGCGTTTGCACAAGCAGATGAAATTACTGATCAGGGTGCTTGGCCAAGATATCCATTGAGATTTACTAAGATTACTGGAACTTGGTTTGCTAATGATGCTGTTTGGAACTGGACTGAAAACCACTCATCAGTTCTATATCCCTTCACTAAGTATGCTGGAGGTTCTTTCTCTGCGGGTGAGTTCTATGCACAATTAGAGTCAGAAGAAGGTAATGCTGATGGTCAACTAGTCGAGTATTTCCCAATTCCAAAGGGAAGACTAGTTAGAGAAGGTATTGCTGGTGGCAATGAGCAGGCAACTCAGGCGCTTCAGGTAGGTGCTCGTTGGGGTACTGGTACAATTGCTGAACCAAGAGTATATACACCATTACCAGCAGGTCAATCATCTGTCACTTATGATGGTGGGCAAGGTGTTTACTTCCCATTTATTGACCTTACTGCAACTTGGTCAGATGCTGATGGGAGTACAATCGCAACGTTTGCACACAATGAGGTTGCAAGTAGAACTGTTAGTCTCTCAACCGTATCTACATTTGCTGGAGACTTAATTGCTGCAGAAGATCGTGAGCAGAATTATGAGTTAGTTTCTGGTGGATCTAATAGTGCGTTCACTCAAAATAATAACCTTTATACTATTACTGGTAGTGGTCTAACCTTTAACTCATCAACTGGAGAACTATTTGGTACTGCTACTGGTGGTGCTCAAGCAACTAATTATCAGTTTACTTTAAGAGAGACAACCTCTCAGGCAACAGTTACTTATAACTTTACTGTCAATGGTGCTCCAGTATCATCGACAATTACAGTTACATCACAACCACCTGCTACATTTATTGGGGATGCATCATTCCCTGTAGATCAAGGAACTATTCAAATTTCTATTGCTGCAACAGATTCTTTGAGCAGCACAATTACATATCAGTGGCAAGTTGCTGCGGATCTTGCTGCTGCTAACGCTGGAACTTTTGTCGATGTAACTGATAATGATGGATTTAGTGGTTCTACAAATCCCACATTAACAATTCCAGATAAGTCTGAGCATGATGGTAAGTATTATCGTTGTAAACTAGACTCTAGTACAGCTCCAGCATCAGTATATACCGATACTTCACTTGCGGCGATTGCTCCTGTAATTACATGTAGAGTGCTGTGGAACGCAATCACTACGGTATATGCAACTGGATCTCTTGCACTGGTTGAGATTGATTCAAATGTTTCTGATGGATCCACTCCTACACTAACACTTGCATATGATACTTCTCAGTTTACTCCAACTTCTCTAGAGACGGACATCCCCGACACTACATATGACCTAATATCTGCAGGTTATAATAGTGCTGCTGGAAATCCAATTTATTTTGCAAGACTTGGCGAGAATGCATTCAATACTTCCTCTGCTGGACAGACACCAATTGTTGGGACATACAAGTCCGATGATGGTGTATTTCTGAAAGTCACTGCAACATCTGGTTCAACAACACAAGATGCAGTAGCACTATTCAGTCAGCAGATTGTACCATGTCTTGCTCTGATTGATGAAAATGATGGTCAGACACAGGGATCATTAGATGCTGACTGGACAAGTTTTAGAAGTTCTTGGCCTGATCGTCCATTCCACCTTCTACACGTTAAGAATAGCGCAGGAACTGGGTGGGGTAACCTTTCAACACCAACAGGAGCAGTTCAAGGAACTGATTACTTCTATTATCAAATTGAAAGAGATCCATCAACTGCACTAACTTCTTATAGTGGGGTTTATGATTGGTTCACTCTGACTGGAATGAATACCTTGTCATCTGGAGCAACTCTTGCTCTGTTTATTGATGACTCTGGTAGTATGAACGTTGCCGACGTTCAAGACCAGTTAGATGAGTTTGAGGCAGATTGTACTGCTGCAGGTATTAATATTATCAGACTTTATAATGGTAGTGAACAGTATGTAGCTCCATTTATTACCGAACTGACAATCACCGAACCAAACCCATATCAGGGTCCGTTCACCGTTGAGAAGGCATACACTCTAACTTCAGACTTACCAAATACTCAAGATATTCCAAAGCAAACTAATACTGCGTTATCACCTTCTTGGGGTATTGCAAATAATACTGGTATTTCTGCTGCCACTGTTGTCTGGTATTATAAAAATGCTGGGGACCCTTCATTCACTAAGTTACTTTCAGCAAATACTACATCACTTCCATGGTATGTCTCTGGTCATGGTACAGCAACTCTGACTGTTAATTTCCCAGATGATACTTATGATGGAATGTCGTTCTATGCAGTTGGTTATAACGACTTCCTAGGAACTAGCGGTGGTGATGATACTAATGATATTGCTAAGTATTCTGGAGTCAATACTGGAGTTTTAGCAACTAATGTATCACCATTTACAGTTAGTGATGTAACAAACCCACCAGGGGTAACTGATCCAGAAGCAACAATTTCAAAAACTAGTGCTACGCTAAATGCATCTGAATATTTAATTACTGTTAGTAGTGATAATCTTCCAGATCCTGCACAGTATGGGGTATTCCCAAATGACAATAACACAAACTCTGTAGAAGATAAGACATTTATTCACACATTCCATTACAGAGGTGGTACAAATACATCTGCACTTACACCTGTAACTGATGATGCTCTTGCTATCACAACTAATGGTACTCCAATTTATGGTGCCAAAATTAGTGGAAATCTAACTGGTGATACTGGTTCTGCAGCAGGTCTTGCTCCCGCAGGATTTAGTTGGAACGCAGGTCTTTACACCCTAGATACATCACTAGGTGGTAATATCTACGGTGCTGACCTTGCTGGTGGTTATGCAGATTCCAGTAATACCTATGTTTACCGTACAGGTAAGTTTGCTCTCTCTGGATCTGGTCCATATTCTGCAGAAATGTGGGATGGCATTGGAAGATCCAATAATTATTACAGAACAGGTAACTTCTCTGGAGACTACCTACGTCATTCTGATGGTCACTCCAAGATTATTGGTATTGCATTCGATGGTCACCCAATTTATGGAACTTGGGGTTATAGTAGCGCACTAGACAATACTAGTGCTATTACTAGAATGACATCTTCTTATACTGCATATGCACAGGAGCAACCAGGAAGAACATATACATATGCACAATATCCCGCAGGGACATTTGTTGAAGACTATCAGTTTGTTTCATCATCAGGCACTCTAGACAGAAGTAATGGTCGATATTGTGTAACTCCTGAGTATCCAAATGGAACATATGCATACTTTGTATCTACAGACACTAATGGTGCTAACACATATCCATATGTGATTGGTCCTCTGATGCGTCAGGGTTACAATGTTGTTGGTGGAACTGCTCCTACTGATCCTGGTGGTACAAACCTTCAGGGACCAGGTAATGGTGCTTTTGATATCAAGAGAGTATTTACTACTGGTGTCACAATTCAAGCGATTGCTGGAACAAGCACCAGACAAGTTTATGCAATTGAATCTGTAGATGCTACTGAACCTGTAACTTACCAGTGGCAAAGAAGTTCTGATAACTCAACCTGGACAAATATTGGACCTGGTGATACTGGTTATTCCAACTATACCACCAATACACTAACAATTAATGATAGTGATAAGTCTATCGATGATCTGTATATTAGATTGCAGGTTACTGATAGTCTAAGTGTTATTGGTAATTCTGCGCCCATGGCGCTGGAATATGTTGGAGCAACTCTAGCAATTACAACTCAACCAACAACAGTATCCACTTTTTCTGGGGTGGGAGCGTCGTTCAACATTGCTGTTACTGCAACTGATTCCAGTACAGTATCATATAGATGGCAGTATAGTTCTAACGGTGGATCTACATGGGCAAATGTTAGCACTTTAGGTGATTGGAGTGCAGTAAATGATACTCAGGCATCATTATCTTTGCCTGGTTCTACAATTACAACAACCAAAAATAATTATCAAATTAGATGTGTTGTTGACTCACCGTCTGCAGAGAATGGTCCACTAAACTCAAATGCAGCTACACTGACCGTAGGAAATACAACTGTTGCTGCTAGTGGAGTTGTTCATACTAATAATGCTAACAACCCAATTAAATCATATGATGAAGGTGAGACTATCTCCGTTGAAGCAACTATTACACCATCACAGAATGTTCCTGTAAACTATACCTGGAAGAGAAGTGTAGACAATGTAACTTATACTACAGCTGCTTCTGGATCTTTAACTCAAGCAAGTCCAACAACGACATTTACTGAAACTGCAGATCAAGCAACTCTTGGTGGTGCTACAATTTATTATAAACTTGAATATGATATTCCTGGTGTTGTTACTGGTGCAAGTGCTCCTCAGATTGCAACATCAAATATCTTCAAAGCACTTACAATCACATCTCAACCATCAGATACTACAGTATATGTAACGCAACCAGCATCGTTTACTGTTGCTGCAACTGCAACTAGTGGTACTGAAACTTATCAATGGCAGTCATATGATGGGTCTAGTTGGAATGATATCTCTGGTCAGACTACAAATACTTTGACCATCTCTAGCCCAACACTTGCAGATAATGCAAACACATATCGTGTAAAGGTTACTTTGGTTGGACAAAATCCATCAAGTACGGATCCTAATAGAGTTGGTGATGTTATTACATCTGGCACTGCCACATTATCAGTTGACGCTCAACCATCGATTGGTATTACTGTACAACCAGCAAACTTGTCTGTATATCAACCCGATGTTGCAGTGTTTGCTGTTGAGGCAGCTGCTTCTGATGGATCTGACATTACATATCAGTGGCAAGAAAGTAGCGATACTGGAAATACTTGGAGTAATATTAGTAATGCAACTAGTAACTCGGTTAGTACTGGAGTTACAACTACTGCAGGATTCAATGGCAGACAGTACAGAGTTATCATTACCCACCCATACGGATCTAATAGTCCACTAACTTCAAACGTAGCAACTCTAACTGTACAGACTCCTGTAATTAATATTGCTACTCAACCACAAAGTTTCAACGTTACTGCAGGTATTCCAGTTACGTTTGCAGTTACTGCAACTGTAACTAGTGGTAAGACAATCAATTATCAGTGGCAATATAGCACTGATGGTGGAGCAAATTACTCCAGTATCTTTGATGAGAACAACCCATCACTAACGACAATTGGTGGAACTGAGAACAATGGTTGGTACTATCGTTGTGTACTCACATCTGAGGGTGCAGCAGATGTAAATTCTGATGCAGGTATTCTGAGTCTTGCATATCTTGCAAACCCAACAATTACGTCAAGTAGATTTATTGATACTGTCACTAATCTGACATTTACTAGATCACCAATTATCTACGCATCATCCTTCCAATCATACATTGGAAATGGTCACGAGTCTTCTTTCTGGACTATTAGAAGAACATCAGACAATGTGGTTGTATATCAAACTATCGACACGTTGCCAGATGGTGATACCGTACAAAAAATTGAATTACAAACACCTGAGTTGGATTGGGGAACTGAGTATACTGTTCAAGTCAAATATAGAGACTCTGCAGGATTTGAAACTGCAATTTCACCTGCAGCAACGTTTGTTACTCCTGTAGTAAATCAACCCACGTTCCAACCAATTCCAACTTCACTGAGACCAACTATCATTCTAAATAGTATTGAGTTCAACAGTGCGTTATATAACCATAGTTCAACATCGTGGCAGGTTGCATCTTCTGGTACATTTGCATCAAATGCAATTGTCTATGAGTCTCTAGATGATGTATCTAACAAGATTACAATTACAATTCCAGAGACTGTAACACTAGATGCCTCTAGAAATTATTATGTGAGAGCGAAGATCAATCTAACAGCTATCTAAAATGACTACCTCATCTTGGGGTCAGGCGTTGTTTACAACGCCTACATCTCCTCACACAACAGCAAAACCAGTTGTTCTAACAACAGACACCTTTGAAACTCAAAGGAGAAAAATTAACCAGATTTCTGAGAATGTGGGAGATGTTTCCCAACTAGGCGGCAATTCTGGTAATCTTGTCGATGCTGTCAATAACTTGTCCTCAGGTCTAACCGACGATGAGGCAATCGCATTCGCAATTCTACTAGGATAAACAATGGCAAACAAATTCCGTTCAGTATCAAAATCTTCCGTTGGTCTAGCCTTGACTGATATCTATGATCTTCAGTTAGGCACAGGACAGAGCGATAAGCAGACAGTTGTCGTTAGTATTTCTTTATGTAATACTACTCAATCTGCGATTACTGCTTCGGTCAAAATTGATAGACCAGCAACTACCCAAGACGTTTCAGGGCAGAATGCTATTCTGACTGAGGACATTTTCTTGGCAAAGAATATTCCCATCCCAGCAGGATCATCAGTTGAGATCATGTCTGGTCAGAAGGTTGTACTTCAATTCAATAGCGTTGCAGGTGCTGGAGATAAAATCCAAGCACAGGCAAGTGCAACAGCAGCATTAGATGTTATTCTAAGTTACATGGAGCTAAGTTAAAATGCCATTCATTGGATACGGTCTAGATACAAATACTCTTGATCTTTCCGAAGAAATTTTATCCGCCAGTGGCAATAGTAGTGAGACTCTATCAAGAAGTATTGGTAGTGATATTGAAGTTTTAGTATACGTAGCAGATAATCTACTTCATACTGATCAGTATAGCATTACTGGATCTCTAAGGAATGAGATCACATTTGATGGTGGATTTACTCCTACTGCAGGTGACGAAATTATCATTCGTTATCTTGGCAAATCGGTTGGCGCAACGATTATTGGGGTTGCTAACTTCCACGGAAGAAGTGGACAGGTAACTCTGATTAGTCAAGACCTTGCAGACAAAGTAAATACAGCAGCAATACAAGATGATGCTGTAACTAGTGCAAAGATTACATCTAGTTCGACCAATGATGGTCTAAGAGCTATCTCGGGTGAGCACATCAAAGCAAACTCAATTAGCACTTCTAAACTTGTCAATGAATCAGTAACTCATGATAAGTTGGCAACTAGTTTGCTCAACGATGTTGATAGGGCAGTTGACACTAATAATATAAAGTCCGATGCAGTAACTAGTAGGGTTATTGCAAATGACGCAGTAACTCCAGGAAAACTGAATTTAGGACTTAGTAGCAATACTGGATTAGGTCAAGGTGATATTTACTTTGATACTGGAGTAAATAGATTCAAAGGAAATACTAATGGATCAAACTGGTATGAATTACTAGATACTTCTGGTGGTCAAACAATTTCAGGAAATCTACAAGTAGATAGTTTGACCACTTCTGGAGGTACAATCCTCAATAGTGGTTCTGGAACATTAGCAGCAGACACAGTTGATACTGCATCTATCCAAGACACCGCTGTAACTTCAACTAAACTGTCACATTCTAGTAGTGTTGATGGTGATCGAGCGGTAACTACTGATCACATTAGAGATGCTGCCATTCACTCATCAAAATTAGCAGCAAACTCTGTAACTACCGTTAAAATCACAGATGCTAATGTAACTACTGCTAAAATTGCAGATCTAAATGTTACTACAGCAAAGATAGCAGCAGATGCTGTAGACTCAACTAAACTAAAGGATAGTGCAAGTGTTGATGCTGATAGAGCAGTAACCACAGATCACATCAGAGATCTTGCAATCAATACATCAAAGATTACTGATTCTGCTGTCACTGCCGCAAAAATTGGATCAAATGCAGTAACAGAAGTTAAGATCTCAAATCTCAATGTTACTACTGCAAAACTTGCTGACGGTGCAGTAACAACTGTAAAAATTAATGATGCAAACGTAACCACCGCTAAGATTGCCGATGCTAACGTAACCACTGCTAAGATTGCCGATGCCAATGTAACTACCACTAAGATTGCTGATCTAGGTGTAACTGAGGCAAAGATAAACACTGCTGCAGTAACCTCTGGAAAATTAGCAACAGATGCTGTAACTACAGTCAAGATTACTGACCTAAATGTAACTACGGCAAAGATTGCTGATGCTAATGTAACCACAGCAAAGATTGCTGACGATGCAGTAACAAATGCTAAGATTGGACTATCTGCAGTTGGAACAACAGAAATTGCTGATGCAAGTGTAACTACCGCTAAGATCGCTGATGACAATATCACCACTGCTAAAATCGCAGATGCTAATGTAACAACAGCGAAGATTGCTGATCTAAATATCACCACTGGCAAGATTGCAGATCTTGGAGTAACCGAAGGTAAGATTGCAGGTTCTGCAGTTACTACTGGAAAGATTGCTGATGCTAATGTAACTACAGCGAAGATTCTAGATGCTAATGTAACCACCGCTAAGATTGCAGATTCTAATGTAACCACCGCTAAGATTGCTGATGCCAATGTTACTACAGTAAAGATTGCTGATCTAAATGTTACTACGGGAAAACTTGCTGATGATGCAGTAACGGGTGCAAAGATCGCTGATGATTCAATTGACTCTGAGCACTATGTTGATGGATCTATTGATACTGCACACATTGGTGATTCTCAAGTAACAACAGCGAAGATCGCTGATGCTAATGTAACCACAGCAAAGATTGCTGACGATGCAGTAACTTCGGCAAAACTTGATATTGGATTAGCAGATGCTGCAGCAGCTTCTGGATTAACATCAGAAGGTGATATTTACTACGCTGACGATACAGATAGAGTAAATGTATATAATGGTTCTGCGTGGAGACAGTTACTTGACACCCATGGTAATCAAACTATCACCAATGATCTAACGATCAGTGGTGACTTGACTGTTACTGGTACAACAACTTACAGTAACACAACTAACCTTAGTACTGACGCTGCATTCATCACTCTCAACACTGACGTTACTGCAGCACCATCTGAAGATGCATATCTCGAAGTTGAGAGAGGTACTTCAACAAATGTCAGAATTCAATGGAATGAAACCAGTGACAAATGGGAGTTTACTAATGATGGATCGACATACTATGATCTGCCAGTACAGGTAAGTGATCTTTCCAACGATGCAGGTTATCTGACAGCAGAAACATCTCACGCCGATGTTGTTGTTGATGGAGACTTTACTGCTAATGGTCTTTTGAAGCGTACAGGTGCAGGAGCATACACATCAGTTACAGATAACTCATCCAACTGGGATACTGCCTATGGTTGGGGTGATCATAGCACTGCAGGGTATCTAACATCTGAGACTTCTCATGCTGATGTTGTTGTTGATGGAGACTTTGCAACAGCAGGTCTGATGACCACAGATGGTTCTGGAACATATACAGTAACTACAAACAATTCATCTAATTGGGATACTGCATATGGATGGGGTGACCATAGCACAGAAGGATATCTAACAGCAGAGGCAGATACGTTTGCTACTGTCACTGGTAGAGGTGCTACAACAACCACTGCAATCACTATTAATAATACAGGCGATGCTATTACCACTACTGGTAAGATCCTGTATTCAAACATGTATGCTACTACAGGTGATCTACCAAACGCAACCAATTATCATGGCATGTTTGCCCATGTTCATGGTACTGGTAAAGGATATTTTGCTCATGCTGGAAACTGGGTTGAACTTCTTGATACTGGATCTAGTATTGATAAACTTTCGGATGTTGATACATCCACTGTTGCACCAACAGATGGACAGGTTCTCGTTTGGGATAATACAAATAGTAAGTGGGAACCAGGTACAGTCGCTGCAGCAAGCAGTGGTATTACCGTCAAGCAGGTCCAAGGTAGTGGTGGAACTGTAGATGTTACTGCTACAAGTATCACTGAACTTCAGTTTGACAAAAACACAGGTTTCAACGTTACAGATTTAGGTAGTGGTGTTGCTTTTGTTGACTTTGGTAGTGCATTCAAAACTTGGTATGTTTCTGGACAAACTACTCTGGTTGCATCTGGTGAGGACGAGATTGAACTGATCGCTGGTACAGGAATTACTCTTACTACTACAACTACACATACTGGATCAGCAACCAAAGCAATTACCATCGCCGCATCAGGTGGTGGTGGAGGTGGTAGTATCAGTGATGGAGACAAAGGGGACATCACCGTCTCTAATAGTGGCGCAACCTGGTCTATTGATGCTGGTGTTGTTGGTTCAACTGAACTGGATAACACAGGCGTAACTGCTGGATCATACACCAACGCAGACATCACCGTAGACGCTCAGGGTAGAATTACCGCAGCATCTAATGGTACTGGTGGTGGCGGTGGAAGTGCTACTGCAATTGAAGATGGTGATTTTACTACGAATGGTTTAATGAAGCGCACTGGCGCTGGAACCTATACGTCGATTACTGATAACTCTTCTAACTGGAATAATGCATACAGTTGGGGAGATCATAGTACTGCGGGTTATATAACTACATATACAGTTCAAGCATCTGATCTCAATGGAATTTCAATTGATGCACTATCAGATGTAGACACTACAACAACTGCACCGTCTTCAGGAGATGTACTGAAATGGGATGGTAGTAAGTGGGCTCCAGGAACAGATAATTCGGGTTCGGGTGGAGTTTCTAGTGAAACAGATCCAGTATTTACTGCTTCTCCAGCGTATGCAATTACATCAACAAATACGACAAACTGGAATACTGCATATAACTGGGGAGATCACTCTCAGGCTGGATATTTGACTAGTGTTCCTAATGCATCTTCTACCACATACGGTAAAGTAAAAATTGACAATGTGTCAATTCAGATTAATGCCAGTGGGCAAATTTTTGCTACTGGTGTAACTGGTGGTACTGCAAACTTAGGAGTCAGCGATTCAACTGCAATCGCATACGCTATCGCACTATCCTGATAAATATAAAAAAGGTATCTCAGCATTTTATAGAAAATGGCAAAGAAGTTAATTTATAACTACGAATTTACTCCTGGCGGCGCAAATGCTGGAGTAATCAAGTTTAAGGGGAGACATCCACAGAGAACCTTGCTTCTGGTTACTAACGTTACTAGAAGCACCATTATCTATAACTTTGCGGGTGCTGGTTTTGGTGGAACCGTAACTTATGATGCAGCAAATGACGAATCCACTCTAACACTAGAAACAGATACATCTGCACAAAATAGTGCTGATGAATTACAGATCTTCCTTGATATCAGAGAAGATAAGGTTGATTTTTCAGAGACATTTACAGACCCAGTAAGTAAACTCAGAGTTTCCAATCCACAAAACCTGATTGATACTGACTTTGAGTATGGTCTCCAACCAACTAAATGGGAAACAGTTGAGTTAGTTAATAATATCCCATCATTCTTTGCAGCTAATGATTCGTATTCAATTGGTGATGTAGTTGCTGTAAACACTAGTGGAGGTTCTAAGGCAGTTACAGTAATTACCCAAGAGCCACATGGTCTACAAGTTGGGTCACCATTTGAAATTCAAGGTCTTTCTCAAAAAACTGCAGAAGGAAAATATCTGGTAACTGCGGTAGAAAGTACTACAGTATTTTCATATAATGCCAAGAAAAAACAAACAGCGACTTCAGATGTCAGTGGAAGTTACACAGTTGTAACTCCAGGTCAATTCTACGAATCTGCAGATATTTCTACTGCTGGTGGTATTAATACAAATGAAGCATCAAAATCTTCTCTAACAGTCAGCACTGATTATACTCATGGGTTTGAAACTGGATCTTCCTTATATCTAACAAATACATATGGTAACGAGGCATATGTTGTCGATAGTGGGTCTGCAACTGCTGGAGATGGTAGACCTTTTATTGATTATGATCAAACTGTAACTACAACTATTGATCTTGACGAATCAAAAATCTCTACAAGGCATGTGAACTCAACATATTTTTATGAGTTCCAATCTTCTGATGTAGACGTAGCAAATAATAGTATTACTTGGAACAATCATGGTCTAAAAGCTGGCGATTGTGTATTGTATTTGACCTCACCATATGATTCTGCTATTGGTGGTTTAGAAAGACAACAAATTTACTATGTAAAATCTGCGACTACAAACGCAATTACTTTATGTGAAACTACGAACGGAGCATTTACTACCAACTCTACTATCAATTTTAGTAGTGCTGGAACATTTGCTTATGGACCACATTCTTTCCATCTAGCATATGAAATTAGATATCTAAACAAAAATAGTTATAATTATTACCACTTTGCAAGAACCAGATATCAACGTGAGGGTACTGGGTCTGGATGGGATCTTGCATCTGGAATGAATAATTCTAGAGGGTTAGGTGGTGCAGTATCCCCATACTACACTATTTGGATTGATAAGAAAACAACTAGTGGTAGTTTATCTGGTTGGCATGGAAATGGTTTGGATTATGCAACCTACAATAATGCTGATTTTGATATGGGTAAAACTACCACTGGTGTTGTGAATGACAGTGAATTTATGGAAGGTTTCGATAGATACACTGCATATAGCAATAGTTATGGGCCAAATTATTGGTCAACCAGTGAAATCAGATGGTATAACGCAGGTACAAGTTATTATAGTTTTGTGCAGAGGTATATTGATTATGGTACATTATTTGTTCTTTTCTTAAGACCTAATGCAGAGGCAGAAACTTTCTTCAAGGAAAATCATGGACTAGAAACTGGAGATACAGTTACTTATAGTGTCCAATCAGGTCAAACAATAGAATATATTAGTAGACCAAATAATAACTTTTATACTAACGGTACATTGCAGTCAGTTCCCAGTGGAACTTCAGGAACAGTAACTAAAGTTGATGATAACAGATTCAAGATCCAGCTTGTAACTCCACCTACTGGATACGGAGCAGTTGCAAGATTGAGACATATTCGTGGTCAGTATCAACTTACAGGTACTTTTAATAACGATGCCGCAAATTCAATTTTTGTTGGATCTAATAATCTGAATGAGAATCAGCAACTAACAGTTACTAGTATTGGAGGATTCCCGACAACTGCTACTGGAATTTTAGAACCAACCATTAATACAATTACCAGTGTATATGACGCACTAAAAACCTGGTGTGATGGGCAAGTTGCTTCTAATGGATCCAGTGCAGGAAAACTAATTTATACTGGTTCTTCGTTCTCTACTCCAATTACCAATAGTCGTGTACAGACTGGTGACTATGGATATCAGCAGATCTACTTATCTTGGTATAGATATTCATACTCAAGATTTTACAGAAACTATAACAACTATTATATTGGACAATGGAACCATGGTCATGGACCATTCCCACAAGCAACTAATTCGGGTGTTCCAGTTGATTACCATAGTAATATAGGTTTATTGCGTGATCGAGGATTTTACTATTTGAATACTCCATGGACGTATAATACTACTGGAGATTATTTGATTCACGTTGCTCAAATTCCAGATGCAACTTGGTGGTATAATGCCACTTCGATGCAATTGAATCAGCAATTGTATACTTATCAGTATTCAAATGGCACTAGGTACTCATACCTCACGGGAAATGGATCTTATTCTATATGGAAAACAAAAGCGGGTGGATGGAGATATTCATATAAGTACACTTATACGAATCCAACTGCATTTGATCAGGGTTTGGTGGGTATCTCAGTTTGTCTAGAAAATACAAACTGGGCTATGCAAGCAGATGATCAAAATAGAATACATTACATGGGAGATACTGGTTCAAGCAACCCCCTCGGAGATTTTGATTCTTATCTTTCTGGTCAAAGATATCACATTCACATGTTGATACCACAAAAGAAAGGTACTTCCACTACTCTTTATGCCACTAACCAGACTGATGCAGAAACACTAGTTGATCAGGCAGTAACATCTGTTACTACAGCACTATCATATCCAGTATTTACTAGCCCATCTACAACTGCTTATGCAAATAAAATTGATGATAATAGAATTAGACTTTTAGGATCTCCTGATGGAGAAATTTTTAGATTGACTAATAATGGATCTGACCTAACAATGTCTACAGAACTAAAACGAGGTGGTGTTGATGGTGAATATGTAATCACTCACAGTTCAAGTGAAGAATTTAGGAGCGTTGCATCTTATAAAATTAATGGAAGAGATATTACCATAACATCCAGTAATGTTGCAAATTCACAATTTACTTCTACAAATCACAAATTGCAGAATGGAACCAGAGTAACATATACTGAGAGTGGTGGGACTATTTCTGAACTCACATCTGGTGATGAATATTACGTAATTGTAACTGGTCCAGATACTTTCCAACTAGCAACTACATATCAGTCGGCACAGAACGAACAGGCAATTGTATTGACCGCCCCTGCTTCAGGTACTTTTACGTTCGCAGTCAAAAACGTTACAGCAAGACAAGAAGCTGATGGAACTGTTACTTTAGTCGCAAACGAAAGAAAAGTAACAGGTACGGATACGGTATTTACTCAGTATTTCAAACCAGGCGATCTATTTGTTGCCAAAAATTCTACAACATCTCCAGCAACTTTTGATGAATATACTATTTCAGTTGTTACCGATGACACAGAATTGTATCTTCAGGAAAGTCCTGCTACTGCACTGACAAACACTCAATATTATATTGATACGAAAGTATATGTAAAACCTGATGGGTCTAGTCAGCATAGACCATTTGATGGTGGTGTTGAGATCAATGCTGGTTCTTCACCAAATAGTTCTATTGTCAGACAAACACGTAAATATTTCCGTTATCAGTCAGGTAAAGGTATTCAGTGTTCACTGGCAATTAATTTCAACCCATCACGATTGATTGATACAATTACTGGTGTAGCAAATTCAACTTTACCAGCTAAAACTAAAGAAGTTATTATTACCAATATACAAAGTTTCTCATACAATGCTTTTGGTGAGGATAGATCTGGTACTGTTATTGGTGATAACAAAACTATTACTGTCCTCAAGGGCGATACAATAAGACTGGTAGTATCTGCATCTGGTCATCCAACATATATTCAAAGTACTGCAAGAACTAGTGGTTCTGGTCAGACTAATGTTGTCACAACTGGGGTCTCAAATAACGGTACTGATGATGGAATTATTATTTGGGATACAACAAACATAACTCCAGGAACATATTACTACCAGTGCTCTAACCACCATACCATGGTTGGTCAAATTGTAGTTGATGCTGCTCCAACAGCAACTTCTTTGGTTACCGTCACAACAGCAGAACCACATGGATTGATCAGAGGAAATACTGTTAAGATTTCTGGTTCTTCTGATACAGAATATAATGGAACGTTTACTGTTGTTGATTCTGATGACTTTAGTTTCATTTATGAATGTGTAGATGGTAGTGTAGCAAGATCATTTACTACTGGTACTCCTTCTGGGCTTATCAATTATAATCCAGGAAATTATTCAAATACAGCAATCAGATGTGGTTTATTTGATTATCAAAACGGATTCTTCTTCGAATACAATGGAACAGATTTATATGCAGTGAGAAGATCATCCGTCCAACAAATTTCTGGAAGATCTTCTGTTACTTCTGGTTCTAATATTGTAACTGGAACAAATACAGCATACAGCAGACAACTGTCTGATGGAGACATGATTGTTATTAGAGGATCATCTTATAGAATTACTGCTGTTGAAAATGATACCTCATTACATATCCAACCAGCATATAAAGGTATCAATTCTACAGATGCTGTAGTTACTAAAACTATTGATACTAAAGTTCCTCAATCAAATTGGAATATCGACAAAGCAGATGGTACTGGTCCATCTGGATTTGATCTAGATATTACCAAGATTCAAATGGCATATCTAGATTATTCTTGGTATGGTGCAGGTAAGATTCGTTTTGGATTCAAAGACACTCATGGACATGTCAAGTATATGCATGAGTTCATTCACAATAACCAGTTAGATGAAGCATATATGAGATCTGGTAACATTCCAGGTCGATATGAAATTGAAAACACTGGTGGTGAAGTTGGATTTATTCCAGCACTGTTCCACTGGGGTACTTCAGTTATGATGGACGGTGGATTTGACGATGATAAAGCGTATCTATTTACTGCAGCATCAAATGATCTGACTTTTACTAATGGTGACTCCGCTTCGATTAGTACCGTTGCAAATTCTTCGCTAATCTATAACTATAACTATGGACAGAGAAGATTCTATTGGTATGTTAAGATTCCATTCTCCACAACAGATGCTGGTAGTTTCTCTACTGGAGTTGAATTGTA
>Ga0255768_10000265_pt1 | contig 54059 bp, 41 predicted proteins | sample 071ome_33_FD_179983 | JGI IMG/M metagenome (GOLD analysis project Ga0255768, IMG submission 179983) | Coastal salt marsh microbial communities from the Groves Creek Marsh, Skidaway Island, Georgia - 071412AT metaG (version 2) | ecosystem: Environmental > Aquatic > Marine > Intertidal zone >... | reverse complement strand
GGATACAATATCCTACGTAGTAATAACTATGCAGAATCATCGTTCTTGTTACAAAGATCTGCTGCTCCTGCTGAAGTCAAAGGTCCAAAAATGGTATCAATCATTTCTGATATTCCATTGTGGTATCGTAACTTGATTGAGCATACCACAACTATGATTTCTCCAACACCCCATGATTTCAAAGAAATTTTGGTTTGTGTCGTTACCCCAGAACCAGGAGTCGTTGATATCAAGGATACTACCTTCTGGAGAAAAGGTATTATTGAAAGATCTGCTACTAATAATAATCTATCTCATAAAGAGACATTAATTGAAAGAGATTATGACATCATTGAAGATCTTTCTTATGAAACTTTTGTTAACCCATGTACAAAGTATTATCAGACAGGTGTTCTTAACATGGACGTTTCTCCTATGGGAGAACGATCACATCATTTCACAAATGGTTTCTTTGGTCCGTCCGTAAGAGATTTTATCGATTCTCTCTATATTGATACAGGATTTTCAAATGTCTCTGGATTTACTTTGGAAGAACTAGCATTCCATTTCAACGGAGAATTCGAAACCGTTGAAGAATGGATGCAGGAATATGATATTACTGATAGTAACGTTACATCTACTGGTCGTGTCTTAAATTTTGCAAATCCATCCATTCAAGAGTTAGGATCTTATCTAGATCAAGACTTCTTATTTAATGACACTACTTTGTATGTTCCAGATACAACTAACTTCCCCTCTGCTGGAAAACTACTAGTTCGCAAGGAAATTATTTCTTACACTGGTAAATTGATCGATCGTTTTACTGGCATTACTAGAGGAGTTGATAATAGTCAGCAAGCTGCACATCCTGCAGGTGTAATCATCAGAACGATCGGCAACGCTACAACTTCTTAAAGTAGCGGTATAAATATAAATAACACAGAAATCCAACCCGTACCTTTTTTTCAATGGCTGCTATCATCTCGGAAAAATTTAGAATTTTTAATGCGAAGCAGTTCCTAGAGTCTCTGTCAGAGGGTTCTAGTGATACTGGCAGTGAAAGAAGTAGAATGTACTTCTTTGTAGGTAGACCCCAAGCATGGGAATCGTACCTAGAAATCTCATCAGTAGACGGTGCTGACAGTTTTGCTGTTGGTGACGGTGTATATGTGGGTGCTTCTTGGGCAGCTGCTACATTCAAAGCAACGGTCACAGAAGTTCTTGATAATGCGTTGCTTCTCAACAGCATCGGACCTCTAGTTACTGATGCCCCTGCTCTTGGATCTACGTTAACGGGTTACAACCAGAGCACGAGCGCAAATAAACTTGTATCAGCAACCACGGGTGTTTATAGATTCTCTACCGAGAACATTCCTCCTGTACCTCTAGATAATCAAACAGAGAAGTTTGATATCTATGATGATATCATTGCAGCAAAAAGAATTACTAGTTCTTACGCAAGACACGTCATTAGACGTTATAACTGGGATTTGATTAACAATCCCAAGTTTGACATGTATAAGCCTGATTACTTTGCTACCCCCACAGGTGGTGGTCAGATTGGTAAGTCAACTGCTACGGGTGCTACCTCTTTAGCAAATGCGAAGTTCTACATCATGAACCAGCAATATGAGGTATTCAAGTGCATTTATAATGGAGAAAGTGAGGATGCACCAACTGGTGTAAATATTGCTCATGAACCAAAGACCAATCCACAACCTGGACTTGGTTCATATAGTGGCGGCATTTTCACTGCTCCTGATAATTCTTATGTCTGGAAGTACATGTACACCATCCCAACTGATGATGTGCTGGCATTCCTTTCCACAGACTTTATGCCAATCAATGCTGCTGGAGAAGCAACAAGAACTGCAACAGAAGCAGCTGCTGTAAATGGCGCTGTACACGTTTCTCTTGTACCAAACAAAGGAACCCTATCAGCTCCAGTTGCAGGCACCTTCTACGCTCCTGTGGTGGGTGATGGTACGGGTGCTGTTGCACAGATTACTATTGCTGGCGGTGAGGTTACCGCAGTATCTATGGTTCAAGCTGGTTCTGGTTATACATATGGATCTATTCCATTCGTAACTGGGGTTCCCCTTGGAACAAATGGCAGCACAGAAGCAATTGGTCTTTTTGCAGACGCTGCATTAACAGTTTCAGAAGCAGTCACTGCAACTGATACTCCTGCAGTTGAACCAGTTCTTTCACCACAAGGTGGACATGGTTCTGACTTTGAGATGGAACTTAACTCCAAGAGAGTTATGACAAATATCCGTCTTACCTTCATCGAGAACGCTGGAGATTTCCCTGTAGATAACGACTTCCGTCGTATTGGTATCATCAAGGACCCATATGAGTTTGGAACCACAACTTTTGCTACTGCAGATACTTTGAATGGTCTTAAGGCAATCAAGATCCAAAATGCAACTGGCGATTACATCCCCGATGAGATGATTTCTCAAACTGTTGCTGGTGGTACTGCATACGGCACTGTTGTCTCCTGGACATTAGATGCTGGATCTCCCACTCCAACACCTTCAACTCCTGGCAGTGGCGTTCTTAAGTATATCCAGACTCCTACAAATCACACAGACACTGGTGTTGTAAGAGCATTTGAAAGTGATGCAGCAAATGCAGTCACAGGATCTCAATCTGGATCTGCAGGTAATGTGGAAGTAGGACTTGCTAACGGAACCGAGCTTGTAGGTTCTATTTTCAATAGCGGACTAGCAACTCCCGAAATCGAAAACAACTCTGGAGATCTCGTATACATAGAGAACAGAAGACTAATTACCAGAGCAGCAGACCAAATTGAGGATATCAAATTAGTCATCGAGTTCTGATTTATTATATTTTTCAAAACCAGACGGTAGTATATTACAATGCCACAGAAGACTAATCTTAACGCTATCCCATATTTTGACGACTACGATTCTAGAAAAGACTTCTACAAGGTATTATTCAGACCTTCCTACCCCATTCAGGGCAGGGAGCTGAATAGTATCCAGTCTATTCTCCAGAATCAGATCGAGAATTATGGTAAGTATCAGTTTAAGCAGGGTGACCTAGTTGTCCCTGGCGAGGTTGGTTTAAATAAAAGATTAGACTTTGTAAAACTATCGTCTGTTTCTGAAGTTGCTGTCAGTATTGACGGAGAAATTGTTTACCAAAAGTATGACATTAGTGATCTTGTAGGACAGAAGGTTTCTGGTTTATCTTCTGGTGTAATTGCATTGGTAAAGGCTGTATCAACGGCGACAGATAATAGCAGCGACACTCTTTATGTAAAATATCTAACGGCAGGTGATAGTGGAGACGAAGAAACTTTCCGTCAAGGAGAGACTCTGGAAATTATCGATGGTGTTAATAGCCCTCTTCTCGTTGTTGGTACTGACGGGTCTGTTCTACCTACTAGCGTTGCAGTAACTGATCCCGACAGTGGTGTTGTTACTTTTGAAGAAAGTGGTGCCATGGGATATGGTTCTGCTGTAAAAGTAGAAGAGGGTATCTATTTCGTTAACGGATTCTTTGTTCGCAATGATCCAGGACTTATTATTGTAGATGGGTATAGTGAGTTCCCTTCCGTAAAGGTAGGTTTTACAGTACAAGAAAATATTGTAACTCCAGAGCAAGATTCTAGTCTTTATGACAATGCTACTGGATCATCCAACTTCGCTTCTCCTGGTGCCCATAGACTACAGGTTAAGTTGGATCTAGTTAAGTATAACTATACCGAAACTCCTGACAAAAACTTTATTCAACTCCTTTCTGTCAAGAATGGTGTTATTGAAAAGAAAGTAGAACCAACCCCATACAATCTTCTAGAGGAGACACTTGCTAGAAGGACGTATGACGAGTCTGGAGACTACGTTGTAGATAACTTTGACATCGATGTAAGAGAGTATTACCAAAGAGATGGCAACCTTGGTGTTTATGGTCTGGGTGCTGATGGTCTGGTAAATGGATTGTCGCCATCAGAAGCAGCAGATAAGCTTTTGGTTGCTGTTGGTCCTGGCAAAGCGTATGTACGTGGTTATGAAATTATCAATAAAGAGACAAAGTATGTAACTATTGATAAGGCTCGTAACACTCTAACTAGAGATAATATTAGCATTAAGACAAAGGGAACTACCAGTTTCAACATCACCAATGTTTACAACAGTGTTCCTCTTAATGCTGAAGGTGCTGATCTTACAGCGTATCCCACTATCTACTTAAATTCAGTTTACAACGATGGCACAATTGCTGCCAATGACCTAGAAGCATCAACGAACTATCTACAGTCTGTAGACAGAAGAGGAAAGTCTTTTGACAAAGATTCTGCTATCAAGACTATTTACTTATTCGCATCTCTCGATCTGGGATTGATTGACGAGTCTAGCATTGAGCCCAATACTCCTTCAGATAGAGCAGATCTCAAAAATATTTACTTTGTCCAGTCTAGAACTTCGACTGGTGCAGTTTCTACAGTTAAGAAGGTAGAGACTATTTCATTCGCAAAAATCACCAGACCAGAAATTGGTGATGTAAATGCACAGTATCTGCAACTGACTGTTGCTGGTAGAAAAGATTATTTGGATGATCTTTTCTTGGAGTATGATGATAATGTCACTACAAGAAGAAGACTTCTTTACAAGTCAGAATCAGATGCCCAGCAAGAGATTAATGACATTGGATTTATTGTTGATTATGACGAAACAATTACACCACTAGTGGGTGTAGCAAAACCAAAAGATTTTAGTCTTCTTAAGAAAGCAACTGGGTTCAATCCAGATACAGACGTAACTATTTCAAAAGGAAGACTATCTTCTGGAACACCAACTTATAATGGTATTTTTGGATTATCATATTTCAATCCACTGTTCTTTACTAGACTCTTAATTGATTCTCCAATCACTTCTACATTTACTCCTGGTAAGTATATTGTGGGTTCTCAAAGTGGCGCTTATGGTGTCATTGAAGGCAATACCAATGGTTTTCTTTCTTCTGGTCGTAGCCTTTATGTTAGGACTCTAGCAGGTAACTTTGTATCTGGAGAGAGTATTACCAGTGAAGAAGGTGGTGTTTTAAGAATTGCTAGGGAAAATACCATTTCCCACTTTGTTGTAGCAAGACAAGGAACAGGTTATGACACCACTGCAAAGATTTCTATCGATGGTATCCAATACGAGCCTTCAGAGATCTTTGTAAGTTCTTATCAGTCTACTGATATTGACGTTGGTGTTACTGGTGGTACTTTATATAAAGTAGAAATTGTAAACAGAGATGCGGTATCGTTGGAGTATGTTGCTCCTCCTGTCATTGAGTTTAGTGGTAGTTATACTATCAAAGCTAATGTTCTTCCTGTTCTATTCAAAAACACAGTTCTAAACTATTCGGCTCAAAATGTCAAGTCTCTGTATTCTGTGTATGGATCTGGCAATGTATTCACAGCAGATGTAGAAACAGTAGATGCTAACTATGCATCCTCTACTGCTGTGACCGAATTTACTTTCTCTGGCACGAAAGGGTATAAGTATCTTGAGTGTACTGGTTTTGGTGCAAGTGCTGGTAGATATCTAGTTCAAGGTGATGCTATTCAGTTTAGTGATGATGCAGGGACTATTCATAAATTTATTGTTTCTTATGCAACTGATGCACAAGGTACAACCAAGTCTAGAATTTACTTTAACGGTGCTCTTCCAGAAAATGTAACAGCATCTTCTGTTGTAAGATTGCGTCCTATTATTAATAACTCTGCCACTTCATCGTTGGTATTCCCAACTGGCAGCAAAGAAGTAAGCAGTCTTATCAAATCTTCGGAAGATACTAAAATTAAGTATTACATTAGACGCGACTTTGTAACTACTGGTTCTAGTAGCGGTGGTAACATCACCTTTGCGGCTCAATTAGACTTTGGTACTCAAAGATTTGTAGAATTTAACGATAGAGATTTCCTAGTTACCGTTCTGGACAAAGGAGATTCCGACAGAGTAGAGACTGGAGATATTGTTTATCTGTCTGATGACTTTGTTAGCATTTTGAACACAACTGATGCTACTTCTGGTCTGTCTTCGGGTAGTATTACACTCACCTTCCCTGGAAACTTCTTCGGCAATAACGTATCTAATTTCCCCAAACTGAAGTTAACTGCTACTATCGAGGTTTCGAAGGGTAGACCAAAACTAAAGACTGCTGTAAGAGATAGAAGAATTATTATCAGAGCAGCGGGTGATAGAGTTATTCCTTTGAGGGGTATTAACTATGATGATGAAAGCACCGAGTCATTTAGCTACTCTGATGCATTCCGCCTCAAGTATATCTACGAAGGATCTGCGTCTTCTCCACCAACGGTTGATGTTAATGGCAATCTAGTTATTGGTACAGACATTACTAATCGTTTTACGTTTGATGATGGTCAGCGTGAGACTTTCTATGATGTATCAAGAATTGTATTGAAGCCTGGTTTTGCACCTCCTACAGGTCAGATTGTTGTTGCCTTTGATTACTTCGAACATTCTCAAGGTGATTTCTGTACAGTAGACTCTTACATTCACGAAGCAGGTGTTGTAGCTGATGAAATTCCATCTTTCAACAGCACAGTATATGGTATTGTCAATCTCAAAAATGTTATTGACTTTAGACCCAAAGTAGACTCTAATACTATTATCACTGGTTTCCAGGACACTTCACTGCTATCACAGGCAGACTTTATCAGCTTTATTGGTGACGGTGGTTCTGTATCCAGCACCCCATCTTCAAGCAGACTTCTGCCTTATACCATGTCATTCAGTGAGTCGCAGTATCTCGATAGAATTGATGGTTTGTTCTTGAATAAGAAAGGAGACTTTATTGTTAAGACTGGCAACTCATCACTAAATCCAACCAAACCAGAAATTATTGAAGACGGTATTCCTCTGTCTTACATGTATATTCCTGCCTTCACGAAGAGCAGCAAGGATGTAAGAACTATCCCTGTGGATAATCGCAGATATACTATGAGGGACATCGGTAAGCTAGAGAAGCGTATCGAGCGTCTTGAGTATTACACAACATTGAGCATTCTTGAGCAGCAAGCACTCAACATGCAGGTTAAAGACACTCTTGGTATCGACAAGACAAAGAGTGGTTTCCTAGTCGATAACTTCGAAACACATAAAGTTGGTAATGTCAAGTCTCTAGACTATTTGTGTGCTATCGATCCACAACAATCAGTTCTTCGTCCCTCTACGAAAGAAGATAGCTTCAACCTGGAAGAAGTCAACACTAGAGATGACCAGAGAACTATTTCTGGATATAAGAATTCAAATGGTGTTATTACGCTACCATACAGTGATGTATCTTATGCTTCGAATGCATTTGCTACAAGAACTATTAATCCAAATCCATTCGTTGTTCTGCAATATGTTGGAGATGCATCTCTACTTCCCAACATCGACCAGTGGTATGACACAACTGTTGCTCCTCTAGTAACTGATAATAATACAAATCTGTTTAATATCTTCTTGGCGAAGAATGATGTCAAGGCAGCATTTGCTAGCATTTATAACTCGTTTGTCATTAACTGGGTTGGAGTCAATAATCCTTTCTCCAATATTAATAGTTTCGGAGAAAGCAATAGTGCAAATGCAGAATCTACTGTAAATGCCGCTAGTGTTTCTAGTTCTTCTAATGTAAGCCCACAAAACAATGAGATTGCGAAGGGCGTTGGTTATAAGACTGTAAATGGAACTAGCGTTGCAAACACATTGAGATTCTTCGCAAGATCAATCCCAGTCAAGTTTACTCTCAAGAGACTGAAGCCCAAGACTCAACTATTTGTCTTCATGGATCAGAGAGATGTCAATCGTTGGGTCAATCCAGACTCTAGATTCACTGGTGTTGCTGGTAACTCACTGACTACATTTAACTCTCCTCTAACCACAGATGAGTATGGTAATGCTAGTGGTATCATCTTGATTCCAGCAGGTCATGCTCCTAGAATGAACACTTCTTGGACAGGTGATATTAACACATTGCAGTATGATGAAACATCCGAGGAACTGTACCTTTCAACTGGCGTTAAGAATATCAGATTCACTTCCAGCGCATCAGATGCGCCTCGTGATGGTGTAGATTCTTACGCCGAGGTTAAGTATTACGCTACTGGCGTTCTTCCAGAAAATCCCGTTTCTATTATTTCTACAGCACCAGCCATTTTCAAGGCAAATGAAGGTGTTCAGTTGATTGATAGCAATACAGAAAACACAGCAAGACCTAATCCTCTTGCACAGACTTTCAAAGTGGATAACTTTGAAGGTGGTATGTTTGCTACTGGTGTTGACTTGTTCTTTGCCAAGAAGAGTTCAACTATTCCTTTGAGAGTTTATCTGACTAATATCGAGAGCGAGAAGCCTAGCAAGTATATTGTTCCTGGATCACAGGTTACTCTCTATCCAGATACATTCCTCAAGGTATTCTCTTCTGGTAACATCACTATCAAGGTTGGCGAGTTTGTAACTGGCGCTAGATCTCTTGCTTCTGGTCCTATCGCTAAAGTTCTGGACAAGAATAACTTTGAAGTCATTCCTTCTAGTAATGGTGAGATTGTAATTACAAACGAGCAAGTATATACGTTTGTTCTTTCTAATCATAATGGTTCTTCTTTCTTTGCTAATGAAGATCTTACTCTCACGTCAGTAACCCAGTTCAACAATGCAAACAACGCAACTGTCGGACTCAAGATTGCTAAAGACTCTGGTAGAGTTGCATCTCTAGATGTTACTTCACTCGGATCTGGATACGAAGGTGCTACGATTACTATCGAAAGCCCACAACTCCCTGGTGGTAGTAACGCTACTGGATCCGCCAAGGTATCGAATGGTCAGGTTTACTTCGCTGAAGTAGCACTTGGTGGCAGAGGATACACCGAGGCACCATCTGTTGTTATCAGAGGATCTGGTAACGGAGCAACTGGTGCTGTAATTGAATCTAAACTGATCATTGATGAGCCAGCAGTTAGAATGGGAATCGCTTCTGATGACGGCGTAAGCGTTGACTCCACAACTCCAACAAGATTCAATTTCCATCATCCTGTATATCTTCAGAATGGTGTGGAGTATGCTCTTAATATTGAATGCGACGACACTGAATATGAGATCTGGTCTTCACGTTTAGGAGAGACTGATATTTCATCTGGATTGGTTGTAAATGCACAACCCCTTCTTGGATCTGTATTTAAGTCCCAGAATACTGATAACTGGACCGAAGATCTATTTGAAGATATTAAGTTCACTCTATACAGAGCAGAATTTGATACCTCACGTCCAGCGGAACTCCTAATCAAGAATAAAGATCTTGGATATGAGAAACTAGAATCGGATTGTTTTGAGACCTATGCTTTAGCAAACAGCACAGCAACTTCTGCTCTGTTCAAGAACAACAGCAATGTTGTTAAGGTTTACCACAGAGACCACGGTTTCGAGGCTGGTGGAGACTCCAAAGTATTCTTCCGTGGTGTAGAAGATTTTGCTGGTTATGATGAGATTGATATCGAGTCAACTCTATATACCGTTGCTAACTCTGGTGTTGATTCATATACCATTGTTGGACCTGGCAGAGCAGCATCCACTGGTTTTGGTGGTGGAGATACTGTCCTAGCTTCTTATAATAGAAAGTACGAAAAGCTTTATGCACAGATTCCTTATCTACAAGTTTCTGGAACAAAAATTGAAAGTTTTGTAAGAACTACGGATATTGTTCCTGTCGATTCTTCGACGACCAACTACGTCTCATATAATGTCAATGATATGGAAACAACCTTCTTGAATCAAGAACAATATTTCCTGAACCAAAAGATTGTTTCTTCTAGAATTAATGAGGTAGTTAATGATATTGATCACTCACTGCTCTATAAGATCAATCTATCTTCTACTACATCACATCTGTCCCCAGTCATTGATTTGAGAACAGCATCTGTCAAGACAGTATCCAACCGTATTGATAATGCTTCTGGTTCGGAAGACCGATTTGGTAAGAGATATCAGTCTATCCAAATGTTCCCAGTTTATAAGTTTAGCATTACTGGAAATAATGATGGTCAAGGTGGATCGGATATCCTAGCAACTATCGGTCAAAATGTTGTTGGTCAGGACTCTGGTGCAGAATCAGAAGTTCTTCGCGTGATTAACAATGACGTTTATGTAAAGATCAAGAACTCTTTACAGTTTACAGTTGGTGAAGAACTATACTTCAGCACCCAGTCTGATTCTGGTGGTGACTTCGAGAACTTTACTGTAACAGTTTCTAATGAGGGTGTATTCGAGCAAGTACCAAACTTTGTTACTGGTTCGACTGTAACTGCTATCAATCCTTCAGTTAGAACCGAAAAATATGAGAACAAGATTAGCGGTAAGGTTATTTCTTGGGATTCCAAGACAAAGATTCTAACGGTTGAGAATGATAAGCAGCCAATCAATAATAACTTTGATAGTGTCATTACATTAGGTAGTGACTATGCTAGAGAAAGTCAAACATCTAGTCAAATTGCTGATATCTTCCGAGTAGGTGATTTGATTGATTTTGAAGGTTCTTCATTCGAGACTTCAAAGTTTGCTGAAATCAAGTCGATGAACTTCAGTCAAGGTGTTGACTATGTTCCCGAAACGGGATCTGTAAATACTTCTGGCGTAGCGAAATATGTTACTAAAGAAGTATTCATTAACACTCCTGCAGAATCTCTGAATGTTTATCTAACCATGAACGTAAGAGATGTTGAGAACGTGAAAGTTTACTACAAGATTAAACCAGCATCTTCACAGCAGAACTTCGACGACATCAACTGGGAATACTTCAATACCAATGGCAACCCAGATCAAGAAAATGAGATCGCAACTGCCGAGAACAGCATCTCTGGTCAGTTTGAGAAGCAGTCTTCTTATCAAGAGTTGAGATATACAGCAGAAGAACTTACCGAGTTCTCATCATTCGCGGTCAAGATTGTTATGAAGACAGATGATCCAGCATATGTACCCAAGATTCAAGATCTACGAGCAGTAGCTTCATTCTGATATGCAAAGATACGTCAAAGTCGAAGGACAAGAAGGATTTGTAAGAGACATGACTACAGGGGCAATTATTAACACTGCCCCAAAGTCGTCTCGCAAATCCTTTTCTAGTGAGTTCCGAAATGTAGTCAGCGAAATAAATACTTTGAAGGAAGAAATGTCCGAAATTAAGTCCCTACTCAAGCAGTTAATCAAATGACATTACGCAACGTACCAAAGAGTTTTACGCTGGAACAGCAGCGTTTAGAGATTAACGAGCTAGCAGTTGATCTTGATGCTGCTGTAGATGGAGTTCAGACATTTACTGGTGTAAAGACATTTGATGATTTCGTAACGTTTTCCGCAGATGTAACTTTCGAAGCACAATCTTTCTGGGGAGACGGAGACCAGGCAATTTTTGGTAATGATTCAGATTTCAAAATTTACTATGATGGTAGCGTAGGTGTTGAGACATCATTCATTGATTCTGATGCTTTACAGATTAGATCAGAATCTGATACTAGTGAATTATATGCCACATTCTTGAAGGATGGACCTGTTGAACTGTACTATGATGGTGATAAGAAATTCGGAACTAATTCTACAGGAGCATCAGTTGTAGGAACTTTTGATGTCAGTGGTGCTAGTGAATTTAGCGGAGCAACTAATTTAATTAGTGGTAGTAATAAGTTAAACTTTAATACCAATACCAATCAAGAAGGTCAACTTTGGGCAAACTCTGATTATTTTTACATCAATTCTAGTGCCACTTTTGGCATGAATATTCAATCCAATGCTATTGCTATAAGGAGTGCAACTGGCGGAGAAAATTATCTTACTGCTAGTATTAACAATGGCGTACTTTTATATCATGATGATATCAAAAAGTTTGAAACAACTGCTACTGGTATAAGTATTACAGGAAATATTGATAGTGTTACTGATATCTCTGCTTCTGGGGATGTTGCATTAAGTGGGATAACTTCAAATTTTACCGTAGCTGGACCAACCACCTTCAATAACGATGTTGCACTTGCTGATGATAAGGTATTAAATTTTGGTGCCAGTTCTGATGGACGCATTTCTTATACATCTTCTACTAATAGGTTTTATGTAAGAACTCCTGGTGGATCTGCAGATCTTATTCTTGGAGCTGGTCCAGCAGTTAGAATTACTAATGAAGATGGTCTAACTGATAGAGCAGTATTTGATGCTAATGGTTTAACTGTCACTGGAACTATTGATGCGGACGATTTTACCATCAATGGATCTCCACTTCAGACAGATGTTGCAACGACATCTTCTGTTGGTACTGTACAACCAGATGGTACAACTATTGGTATTGATGCTAATGGCGTCATCAGCGTAACTGGTGGTGGTGATCCATTCACCGCTAATGGATTCAAGTTTGGTGTCAATGAAGCGACAGGTCCCGCAGCAACACTGGGTGAATTCAGACAGATTAGCGGCAAGCCATATTTCTATGATGGAACCGCATGGCAAGAGTTTATTCTTGGCAGCACTCAACAGGTTACAATCCCAGCAGAGACTGCTTGGGATAAAGTTATAGTAAGATCTACTTTTGATAGTGATTTTGACGACGTAAAGTTTGGTGATACTGGTAATCCCAATACTTATACTGCTGGATACAATGGAGTGGGAATAAATGCTTCAACTCTTGTAGCAACTCCTGCCAAATTTGGTACGAATGTTCTCAAATCTGTTGGTAATGGTGTTGTCTATCCACACAGAGCAGAATATGATTTCACTGGTGAATTTACTATAGAGTGTTGGGTTTATTTTGATTCGGCACCTGCTTCTTATACTCAAGCATTTCTAGAAAAACACGTTATTTTCTCGAAAGCTAATGCAGCATTTACTGATGGCAGTTGGCAGGTATATGTTAAACAGGCAGCCAATGGTAATCATTTCTGGTACATAGATATTCATGATACCGCAACTAATACCGAAACACAGTATCAACTGGATTCTATTGGATCGGGATGGTCAACTAGTGGGTATGACCAACAATGGGTTCATATTGCTCTGGTAAAAGAATCTGACGGAACTCTTCACTTTTATAAAAATGGAGTAGATGGTCTTTACACTGTCCAGGACCTTGTATCTGGTAATGACATTACAAATACAACTTTTGATCTAGCTATTGGTATGCCACAAGAAGGTGGTCAAGCAATTAATGATATTTACATTGATGATCTTCGTATCACAACAGATGCTAGATACACAAGCAGTGGTGTTTACACAGCACAAGATTTCACACCTCCAACATCAGCACACCCCATCAGTGGCACCACAACAACGTACACACCACCTGCAACTAGCAAAGCTGGTGAGATTACGCTAGGTGCAACTCCTACGTGGACTGGAACAGCAGGAGTAACAGTGACACAGCAATCCAGTGGCAACTATCGTATGACCTTCACAAATCCATTTACTAATGCCACTGACTACTATGTTTTCACCAATCATATGGATTATATTGGTGCTCAAAAAGTATTTGTAACCACTGGTAGATCTAATACTCATGTAGATTTCACTGTGTACAGAGAAGGTGATGGTGCATTCGTTGACACTGGATCCGTCGCAGTTCAGGTTATTGCACACTAATCATAAATAGTAAAATAGAGGGATAGTCTGGTATCATGCCATTAAGAAACGTACCAATTACATATACAGTTGACCAACAACGCCAAGAAATTAATGCGTTAGCGGTAGATGTGAATGATATTGATCTCGGATTTAACGAGAGAGTAGATGACCGCGTTGCAGCACTTCTTAATGGTGGTACTGGAGTTGCAACTGTTTATGATGATGCAAATGGATCTATAAATATTTCCCTAGCATTTAATGAGTTTTCCACTTCTTCTATTCTAGAAGGGACTAAACTTTTCTATACTGATGATAGAGCAAACGCAGCCATTGATGCCAGAGTAAATCAGACTTTCGTCAATAACCTCAACATCACAAATCTAGGTCCTCAAGATTCTATTACACTTCAGCTAGGACAAACAACAAAGGATATAACTCCACTAAACTATAAGAACGTTGATTGGGATACTGCTTATAGTTGGGGTGATCATGCTGCTGCTGGATATCTAACATCATATACAGAGACAGACAATCTAGATTCCGTAACTTCTAGAAATTCTGTAACCAGCAACACTATTAATGTTGGTTCTTTAAAAACAAATACAATCACATCAAAATTAGCTGGTGATAATTTAGGTATCACAGCATCAAAAACTATTTTTACGAATAGTGCTTCTATTGGTACTTATTCCACAGGTCTTACTAATGACTATGGTATAAATTTAGATAAGAATGGTGAAATAACTATTAACCATGCTCCCGATGGTGGCGGATTTTACTTAAAAAATGCAGGAACAACCAATTTCTTTGTAGATAGAAATGGTAAAATCAACGGAGCGGTAAATTTTGTAACTACCGATGGCACTGCTGGTCAAGCTCTCACAACTGATGGAAATGGTCAGTTAGTTTGGGGCGACGGCGGTGGAGCAAATGTTAATATTAGTGATGGTCTTCCTACTACTGCCGTTAATGGAGACCTATGGTGGGAATCTGATAGCGGCAGATTAAAAGTTTACTATGATAATGGAGCAAATCCAGCAGTGTGGGTTGACGCTTCACCACCATTGGAAGCAGAAACTCCAAGGTCCTCGACTAAAAATAATGTAGGTGCGGTAACTGGTTCTTGGAATACTACTGGCACTTTATTTGCAGATACTAATGGACCTTTTAATGTTTCTCTAACAACAACTTCATTTGATAAAATTAGAGTAAGACTTTTATTTGGGCGTCTTTCTGGATCTCCAAATACACAAGGCCATGTAATTTTAGAAAGAAATGTTGGGGGATCTGTCACTCAAATAGCAAAGGTTTGGACTGGACCATCTCAAGATCTACCACTTTATTTTGAATATATTGACACGCATGGTCAGACTGCAGGAACAAATATTGTATATCAAATTAATCTAGAGCTGGATGTTGCTGGCAACAGAACCACTGGTGCTGATGCTACGAGTCAGTTAAGTATCGAAGAGATTAACTGAAAATAAATAAGTATACGGAGATTACTTACAAATGGCAATTCTATTCCCAGATACCGCTGGAGAAGCAACAGACGGTTCATTTACACATACAGATGGTGGATTAACCTGGATCTGGAATGGAACCAGTTGGAGATCCAGTGGAGGAACTTTAGACACATACCTTTTACCAACAGCATCTACTACTGTTTTGGGTGGTGTCAAAGTAGATGGTACAACAATCACTATTAGTAATGGCGTAATCAGTTCTTCTGGTGGCGGTGGCGGTGGAACAAGTCTAGGTTCTCGTCAAACATTTACTGCTAATACATCTGCGACTCACGCAGATGGCACAGATGAGCTTCTAACAATCACTGGATTTAAATCATACGCTTTGTTGAAAGCGACAATATCGGAGCCAGCATGGGTAAGATTGTACTGCGATACCGCTAGCAGAACAGCAGATTCTACAAGATCTATTACTGAAGATCCTGCTCCTGGTGCTGGTGTGATTGCAGAATTTATCACAACAACTTCTGGAGAAACCGTTCTTCTTACTCCTGGAGTTTTTGGGTTCAATAATGACGCAACTCCATCCACAAATATCTATTTACGTGTTGAGAATAGAAGTGGAACTACACAGCAAATTGGAACAACTTTAACTTTAGTTCAGCTAGAGGCATAAGATGGCAAAGGTAGTTTTAGATGTACATCTTGCTGATGGTGTAGACAAGCAAGAGTTTGTAAATAGTTTTGATCCTGATACTCAAGCAGACTGGTGGAATATGCTTGACAGCATTCCTTGCTGCATTTGTATGCATGTGGAGGAATCTTTTGTAGAGACTTTTAGGCAAGATCCTAGGATCATTTCTGCTGATGACCGATTAGAAGTTTTTCCAGCCGCACTACCATCAGCAATTTCTACGACAAAAATAGTAACTGCTTCCACCCCATCTACAGCATCTAACGGTGGCGACTATATGCCACTACAAATGTATGTTGATACTGATCACATCTATCCAACCAATCCTGGGGAAAAGTGTGGCAAAAATGGAACATACGATGACGTATCTACCATCCCAAATGCGACACATACTTCAAAATGGACTGGGAGAAATGTTGATATCGTCACTGTAGAAGTTGGTCCTATTAGTTCAGCATATTCTGGAGATCACGATACCCATCCAGATTTTGATGATCCTGACAATACAGGGACAAGTAGAGTTATTCCAATGGATTGGAACAGTGTTGCTCCATCTATTACCGAATCAAGTAATATTCAAGTAACATCAAATTCTCTTTTTAGCAGTCATGCAATGGGTGTTTTGAGTGCTGCTGGTGGGACTATCTGTGGATTTGCAAAAAGATCCAGCCTACGTGTAATTTACATGACTGGTGCAGATGGAACAACTGAAGTTATTGATGCTGTTGTTGCATGGCATAATGCAAAACCAAACAATCCAGAAACAGGAGTTCCCAATCCAACAATTATGATTGGAGAGTTTCAATATTTACAAGATAGAAAACAGTGTATTCCCATTGATTATGTATCTTCAATTACAACTCCAGAAGGAACAGTCAATCGACCAGGATCTAGTTGGGGTACAGATTTCACTCCTTTTGTTGAGAGAAACATAATTCCATTTGCGGTTTTAAATCCAGATACTACAACCTATGAATGGTGTGTAGTTATGCCAACACAATTTAGATCCTCATCACTGCAAGCTTCGACTGATGCTGCGTGGGATGCTGGAATTATTTTCCTCAATGCTGCTGGAAATAATGCTGGAGTATATGTAAAAGAAACCGAAAGAGCAAATTATTCTCTTGCTGTAGATGCTGCTACTCCATATTCATATTACACTCTTGGTGGAAATGCAGTTACCACAGCAACATCATCTGTAACTACTTGGTATCCATTTTATGCATATGGTCCTCATGGTTCAGAAAAAGCAATTGATGTTGCTGCTGGATATAACTCCGAAGGAATTCCTGGTTTAGATACCTATACTAATAGGGGTCCAGGAATTGATATTGTTGGATTGGGAGCAAGTACATTTACTGCATATCCCAGTCAAACATATGCGGATGGTTTCCGATGGGGCATGTTCTCGGGAACTAGCTGTGCAACTCCAACAGTAGTTGGCAAAGCAGCATGTGAAGTTGAAAAATATTATTACTTCAATGGCACTTGGCCAACTCCAGAGGAAGTTAAGTCTATCTTAAGAGCAAATGGTAGAGAACTTGTGGTTGGCATTGAAAGCACAGATTGGAGTGGTGTTCCTACTGCTGGTGGTTATATATCAAATACCACTGGTGGTGGATTAGCTAGAATATACACTGGATTGAGTGCTAACGGTGGATACTCATTTAGCGATTTAGTAGAGACTACTAGAATTAGAGCTCATTTTTCTGACGGTGATGCTAATAATGCGGAGGAAGTCAAAGAACTTCCATTAGCGAGAACAAATAGATATAAAAGAAGACCATCAGATAACCCAGTAAAAGGTGTTGTTTATCCACGAAGAAAGTTAAGATTCACTCCCGACGTGACTTTCTTATCTCCCAGGGATGATCTTCCTTCATCGACTTAATAAATACCTTTAGTATATTATATTAATTATGGATACACCAAAACTTCGTGAAGAATTTGAGAAGCAACTAAAAGACTACGAGTTCAAAATTAAAAGAGGCGAGGAAGAACTTGCCAAATTGAAAGAGTATAAGTTAAAACTCGAAGGTGGTTTAGAAACATTAGATCTACTAGAGAAACAAGATGGCAGCGATTCCAGTCAACATACTGATTGATAAGGGAGCAGACTTCGGAGTCACTTTCTTTATCACTAATAAAGATGGTACTCCACTGAACATGTCGGGGTACACTGGCAACGCTGTAATGAAGAAAAGTTATTCGGCTACTTCATCAGTTCCGTTTACTTTGACATTTGTCAATAGAACTATAGGTGAGATTGCAATATCTTTGACTGATGTAGAAACTGCCGCTCTCGACAGAAGAAGGTATGTCTACGATATTGTTCTCGAAGATCCTAACGGATATAAGACCAGAGTTATTATGGGGAACGCAGAAGTAAGTCCTGGAGTTTCCTGATGGCACAATATAATGTTAGAGTAGGAGACAGTTCGTACAGAATTGGTAAGCAATTACCACCACAGTACAAGCTTGATGTTAATTATCAGATTCCATCAAAATCAACTCAATATTCTAACTTACTTATAGATAGTATTGCGTCACAATTTGATGGTACTACAGATACATTCAATATCACTATTGATGGAGAATCATATACTCCGTTAAACGAAGAACAAATTGCTATCTCTATTAACAATGTAATTCTTGAACCAAGGGTCGATTATATTGTATCTGCGGATCAGATTGTATTTACAAATCCTCCATCAGGAGGAGATGCTTTCTTTGGTGTTGCATATGCAACTACAGCTGATTTAACAAGAACACTTAATTATGTTATAGACAGTGGATCTTTTCCATTGTCAACTGGTGTTAAAGGTAACATGACTATTGATGTTACTGGCATTATTGAATCTTGGACTATTGTCTCTGATACAGAGGGAAACGTTCAAGTTGATATACAAAAATGTTCTTATGATGACTTCCCGAATTTTACTTCTATTTGCGGAACAGAACTTCCAACTATAGGTGTTCTAAATCAATCTACAGGAAGAAAAAATAAAGATGATAATCTGTCAACTTGGAACACCACAGTAAATGCTGGAGATATTTTCCAGTTTGAAGTTAAGTATGCGGTAAACATCACAAGATTTGTGGTGTCGCTCAAACTGAAACTATAAATAGTATGTGATTATAAATAAAAATAAATCGAGAGATAAACACGGAGAGTTTACATGGCACTGCTAGTAACCGACAACGGTGAAATTGATTCTCTACGTAATCTGCTGAACTACAATCAGGAGATTCCTAGGAACCTAATTCTTAAGTTGTTCACCACAAACACATATCCCAACGAGAGTGATACTCCTTCGCAGACTGCGTATTACGAGCCATATACTAACAATAATTCGTTAGGTTATGGTAGCGCACCTGTAACTGGGTATCCTGCCGTTATCAATAATAGAACTGACCAGAACTATGCTAACAACTATGGCATTCTTCTGAATGGAAACAAATGGACTATTGAAACCCTTTCCAATGCTGCTGTAACTGTACAGGGCAGCGGTACTGCGGCAGAATATACAATCACCGTTGCTGCTAATACTGGCATCAAAAAAGGCGACTATGTAACTGGTGGTTCTGTTGGTGATGGAGCATACGTCGTAGACATCGACGGTTTAACTCTCCTTTTAAGCGTCAAGAACACTGGTACATTTGCCAATCAAAATCTCGATTTCGGTCAAGGAAGAACCACTGCTTCTTATCCAGAAGAGACGTTCACATTCTCTGGTGCTGCTGGCGATGTGTATGGTTACATGCTTGTTCGTGCTAACAACATGCCAACCACGATTCACGGCGTTGCAGACGCTGCTACCGCAGCTGCTGGAACCACAATCAGCAAGACTGGAATCCGTGGTACTATCGGTAACAACTATTTCACACTGGCTGCTGTATCAAACACCACTACTGTTACTGGTACTTCTGGCGAATTTGAAATTACTGTAGGATCTACTGCAGGTATTGCTCCATATCAACGTGTCACTGGTACTGGCATTGCTGCTGGCGCAAGAGTTATTGGTATTGCAGGAACAACTGTTTATCTCGATAAAGCAAACGCTGGTGCTGTATCTGGAAATGGCACATTCCAAGTTGAAGTAGGCGAAGATCTAACCGTTGGAATGGCAGTATCACAAACTGGAACTGCTGGTGTTATCGGTGGTGCTCCTAACGGCATCGATGCAAATACCATTATTACTGGTATTGATCACGAGACTGAAGATGCTGATGGAACTGTTATTGTTTATCTCAATAACGTTCTAATTGATAACATTCAGCCTTCAAACAACAACGACGAAGTTGAGTTTGACTTCAGCAAAGTCACTGCAACTGGTCATGGACTAGTTAAGGGAGATACAATCTACATCGATCAGGGAACTGGTAACACCACAACAACTCCTGGTACTTACACGGTATTCGATGTAATCGATGCTAACACCTTCACTACAACCAAGGCACTTAATGGCACTGGAGACTTAACTCTTTACAGCGCAATCTTCTTCGCTGAAAGATTTACAAATGGTCCATACGCTATTCAAAACGCTGGTGACCAGATCAAAGTCACATTGAACGTCAGCCTCGACTGATACAATCCATTTGAGTTTTACATTATGGGGGGATTGCAGAATAGCGATCCCCCCGTTTTTTATAACTTGGTAGCCTATGGTATTCTCCTACGCTGGTACTGGTAGAATACCCCAGTTCACTGCTGTTCAGTCACTGGGGTTAATTTCGTACAGCTATAATTCAGCAGTAGGAGAGGAATTTTTATATCTAGACTTTGGTAATGTAGGTCTAGATTACTGGGTTCTTGAGAACTACCAGAACACAGTTCTCTCTTCGATTCAAAATGAGCAATTAATTAATCTAACAGAAACTAGTGGTCCTGTCGCCACGTTAGATTACGGATCAATTAGTCAAATAGAAGCAGTATCTACCGAAGACTGGGGTCTCATTACTGTTTCTTCAAATATTACTTCGTTTGGATTCCTACATTATCAGTCTCTCGCAACGTGGTCTGTTGTCAACACATGGGTTGGCACAGGAACTGTATGGGAGATGGATGGAGGAACCAGATACAGACTGGATGCTCCTTGGATTGGCTCTGGTACGCTGCGCCTATTCGGCACTACAACCACTAATTATGTACCTGCGATTGCTACGGAGGGTCTGCTACCCCTCCGTAGTGACACTAGAATTGCGTTTAGTCCTAACTGGAATGCCTTCGGAACTATACTTGTCGAAGGACTGTCTTCATCTTCACTAGCGAAAGTATTTACTGGATCGTTAAATTCCAATATCAATGGTGCTGCTGGCATCGTTGCATCTCTACGTCATATTGGATCTGGCAATCTATTCTCACTCAACAACAGTGTTCTTTCCAGAACATATGATTATGTTGGCGGAGGAACTCTATTCACTGTCACAGGAACCAGCGAGGCGGTTACCTATGACTACAACCCAGACAGTATTGTATACTTTGAATATGAGGACTTCGGACTTGTTTCCGAGCTTCCTATTAATTCTATCGTTCTGCAAACAATTGCAAACGATCCTCTATCGATATATGCCAATGACAGAATTGTTGATCTAGTCGTTCAAGGATCAACTAGTGGAGACTTTATTGATTACGGTGACCTATTAATAGATGGTCAAGATCCCCCAGAAACTCTACAAACAGATTGGGGATACATTTGGGAAACCTACACCAAGTACCCAATGGGTCTTGGAAGACTACGTGGTGCTGCGGTTCAAAGATTTACACCAAACTATGTTGGTTCTGGTGGACTATTTGCATTCATCAATGGTATTGGAAGAACCAAACCAAGATGGATTGCATATGTCAATATTGGTATATTTGGAGAAGCAATCACCAACTTCAGCCTGCTCCATATTGGATCAGGAAGCCTGTTCTCACTATCGAATGCACAAGATAGTGTTCTTTATAATTACAGCGGTTCTGGGGACCTCTACGCCTTCTCTGGTGCAGCAGAAGCAGTTGGATTCAACCCACCAGATATTACTACAGATATTGCTCTTTCTGGATCTGCCAATGTTGCCTTCGCACCAAATTGGAATGCCGAAGGAACAATTGATATTGATGGATTCGCGACAGAAAGAAATACAGAATCTTACTTTGGATCGGGAACTCTATTCAACTTTGATAGTAAGGTCGAAAGAAGAACCTATGCATACAATAGTTCTTCAAATGTTATCTTCACACCATATGATTATGGTAGTGTTGCTGATAGTCCAATTGACTCAATTGTTCTACAGACAATTGCTAATGATCCATTAAGTCTATATGCATCAGATAGAATTATTGATCTAGTTGTATCTGGAACTGTTAGTGGATCATTCTATGATTATGGAGCAATCATTACTGATGGTCAGGATCAACCAGAAACAATCACTGATGATTATGAATATATTACAGAGACTGTTTCTAGATACGCTCTTGGGGGTCTTCACTTTAACGGCACTGCCACTGTCAGAAGAGAGTTCTCTTACTTTGTTGAACAGAATCCAGATCATGCAGACATTCGTCTTTGGGTTGACGGTATTGGAAGAACCAAGCCTAGATGGATTGCATATGTTGAGATTGATCTGTATGGAGAAGGAGTTGATTCTGTTAGCAGAAGTGAAGTTGGTTCTGGATCTCTATTCAACTTTGTATCTTCAGAAGAAAAACGTTCCTATGGTTATCAAACCGAAGGAACACTCTATGCTATCAGTGGTGCTGCAGAAGCCTTTGGAGCAAATCCACCCGATATCACCACAGACCTTCAGTTCTCTGGTTCAGCAGATGTTGCATACGTACCTAACTGGAATGGATCTGGTCTATTAACAATAGATGTTGATCATGTTGTTCTAACAACATACAGTGAAGTAGGTTTCGGTAATCTCTTCAACATTGGCAATAAGGTAGAGAGAAGAACATACTCTTATAATTCTGTATATCCAACATCCGATGTTAGATTCCAGAATCTTGATTATGGACTCGTATCAAACGAGGTAATTGATTCCTTCGTTCTTCAAGATATTGCAAATGATCCACTGTCTCTATATGAGGATGACAGGATCATTGATCTTGTATACACTTCCAGCACAAATACACCAGTATTTGACTACGGTCTTGTATCAGATCCAAACCCATCAATCACAGATGATTACGAATTTATCTGGCAGACTGTTGGTAGATTCGCAATGGGTGACTTCAGATTTACTGGAGCAGCCAAAACCAACTTCAGCCTCACTCATGCTGGTAGTGGTCAGATCACTGTTGATATTGACACAACAGTCCAGATTAATCCAAGATGGAATGCCGATATCTTTATTGATGTCACTGGAAATGCTGTTGAGAAAAGCACGAAATTCTTCAAAGGATCTGGATTCTTACCAACAATTATCAGCACAACAGATTCCAGAACCTTTGCTTATGATGGAACTGGCAACCTGTTTGGATTTGTTGGCGGAGAAGAATCTGTTACCTTCGACTATCCAATACCAGATCTTGATATCACAATTACTGGTGCAGCTGCAGTTGCATATGTACCAAACTGGAATGGTTCTGGAGTATCGGTATTCTCTGGAGAGAGTGTTGAAAGAGTTGCCTTTGATTACGTTGGTAAAGGAGTTCTATACAACTTCGAGACTCTTATTGAGAGAAGAGTATATCATTACAACACCACGTCAATTGATGAGTATGTACACCTTGATTATGGTCTCGTTAGTAGCCCAGCAATTGATTCGGTTGTTATCCAGACAATTGCTAACGACCCACTAACGACATACCAGAACATCAAGATTATTGATCTGGTAACACCTGGATCTACTTCTGGTAATTACTTCGATTATGGATATCTAGAACAACCTCTCGTTGCTGGTCTGTTTGGAGTTCAGGATGCTCCAGATGTCACTGATGATTATCAGTACATTCTTGATAGCGCGACAATCTATCCATTCGGTAGATTGCAACTTGGTCTTGCTTCTGTTGATACCAAGACTAACTTTAGTCTCCTGCATATTGGTAACCCAGAAGGAGCACAAATTAAGATCGGTGGTGAAGTTGAAGTCGCTCTGCCAAACAAACACCAAGGCGATGGCACTCTGTTCGCAATCGAAGGTGCGGCAGAATCTGTTACATACAGCCCAGATGATCTTACTGGTCTCTTCGAGTTTGTCGGATTTGCTTCTACCAGAAGAATTCCAAACTTCAATGGTGGCGGTACAATTACTCTCGATGGAGAAGCATACAGCACGGTTGCATTTGCTGGATTCCAAGAGAATACAATTCTTATTTCTGGTACAGCAGCAGAGAAGTATACTCCTTCTTACGTTGGCGATATCAGAATTGGTACATTCTCTGGTGCGGCCGAAGCAGTTGCATTCAATCCACTAGAAGAACAGATCCTATTCTCAATCAGTGGATTTGCATCACAAAGATTTACCAATTCTTATATTGGAAGTGGAGATCTGTTTGCCATTGGTGGTCTGGTCGAATCTGCAAGTGTTGCGGAAGACAAGAGAGTTCTGGTTTCTATCACTGGTTCTGCTGCCACAAGAAGAGTTCCAAACTTCAATGGTTCTGGTTCTATCTCTGTACTTTCTGGCGCAGCAGAATCCAGAACTGCAAGCCCCGACGATCTCACTGGTCTCTTCGAGTTTGTTGGATTCGGCAAGGTCAAGTATACAGCAGCGTACTCTGGATCTGCTCTACTCAAGCTGTCTGGAACGACCGAGCCAGAAATCCTCACCTTCGCAGAACAACCAACAGTACAAGTTGTTGTTTCTGGTGTTGCGGCAGAAAGTTTTACTCCACGTTATGTTGGCGACATCAGAATTGGCACATTCTCTGGTGCTGCAGAAGCTGTTACCTTCAATCCACTGGAGAGAGACATGCTCTTCTCCATCACAGGAAGAGCAACAGAGTCCTTCAGCTTCGGAAATTACGAAGCAGATGCAGATATCAAGGTTTACGGTCAACTTGCGAAGACTCCAAACCTTACATTTGCAGAGCAACCAACTGTTCAGACATCGATCTTTGGCGAAGCATTTGTTATCAACGTCGATGTATATCTGGCAGAAGGAACTATCTTCTCGCGTGGTCTGGTATCCGAGTCCAAGACAGTCAAGCTTCCACCTATTGTTCCAGCAGACATTCGTCTTTCTGGCACAGCAACAGAGGCAGTTGGATTCAACCCACCAGATATTACAACCCAGATCAAGATTTCTGGCGGAATTCCAGAACCACTTCTCACATTTGCCGAGCAACCAACAGTACGTGTTGCCATCAGTGGCGTTGCTATCGAGAAGAATACCGAAGTTTACTTTGGTACTGGATCTATTTTCTCTCGTGGAATTACTTCAGAGTCTGTCACCAGAAAGCTACCAGAGTTTACTGCTCATCTCAACATCAATGGTGTTGCGACAGAGAGTGCAACATTCAGAGAGATATTCTTCGGTTCTCTATTCACATTCAGAGGATCTGCATCTCCAGCACTCCTCACATTTGCAGAGAAACCACAAACTCTCGGACGTATTAGTGGCGTTGCTGCTACTACAAGAGCAAGAGACTTTGTTGGTTCTGGAAGAATTGCGACTCTATCTGGTGCAGCAGAAGCTGTTACTTTCAATCCACTGGAAGAGCAGATTCTATTCTCTGTCGATGGTATCGCAAGAACGAAATACTCTCGTACTTGGATTGGTTCTGGAAACATCAATGTATATCCAGAAGCAGCAGATATCAGATTTACTCCAAATTGGAATGTCGAAGGTACAATTCCTGTCAGTGGAGATGCTGTATACAGAACAGCAAAAGACTTTGTTGGCGATATCAGAATCGGCACATTCTCTGGTGCTGCAGAAGCTGTTACCTTCAATCCACTGGAGAAAGATTTACTCTTCTCGATTACAGGAAGAGCATCTCTTGCATATGCAGTATCTGAAGTCAAGTTCGTCGATGCTCGTATCTTTGCAGAAGATGTCAAAGTACATACTGTCAAGATATTCTCTGCTTCTGGTCTTGTCGATATTACTGGAGATGCCGTCGAAAGAATCACAAGTTCTTATGTTGGCGACATCAGAATTGGTACTCTATCTGGCGCAGCAGAATCCGTTACCTTCAATCCACTCGAAGAGCAGATTCTATTCTCCGCTACTGGATTTGCTACCTCAAGTCTTGTCAAGAAGTATGTCGGTACTGGAAATCTTTATGCTATTGGTGGCGCGGCGGAATCCAAGACAGTTGTATTGCCAGCAGAAGGTCTATACGATATTACGGGCGAAGCAAGAGTTGTCGTTACATTCTCCCATGTTGGCGACGGCAGTCTATTCAACTTTGTATCCTCTCAAGAAAAAGTTGCATACGATTATACTGGAGAGCAAATTCTTTTCAGCCTCTCTGGTCAAGCAGAAGAAAGAATCGTTATTATCGAGTCTGGATTTGGTTCTATCTTCTCATTCGCTGGAGCAGCAGAAAGAGTTGCATATGTACCAAGTCTCCTTGCAGATGTCAACATCAGTGGTGTTGCGGCAACTCCAAGAGCAAGAAACTTTGTTGGATCTGGAGATCTACCAGTATTCGGTGGTGCTGCAGAAGCAAGAACAATTACTTACGAGAATGTCGCAATCTTCGACTTCCTCGGTCAAGTCAAACCTGCTACCACCAAAGCTTACCAAGGATCTGGAGAGATTCAGATCAGCGGAGCAGCCGCAGATTCATTCACCAGAGCACCTTACTCTGGTCAAGTCGAGATCAAAGTATCTGGGCAAGCAGCAGAAAGAACAAGTGCCAGACCTCCAGAAATTACAACAGAAGTCAAACTTTCTGGAGAGGTCGCGGTACTACGCACCCAGGCGTTTGCTGGATCAGGAACGCTCAAGCTTCGCAGCGATACGATTATTGGTATCCGTATCCGCATCATTGGTACTGGATCTATCAAGGTCAGAAGTCAGACCAATTATACTCCACTACTCTCTCACATTCCAGACGTACACATTCGTCTTGAGGGTGCAGCGGCAACTGTCAAGATCGCTGTTGCTCCACCACGTACATACGGATGGATTATCTAATAGTATAAATAAAATTGGTATCCTAAATTAAATTTAATGACAACCCAGGTACAGTTTAGAAGAGGTACTACCGCTGAACACGCGCTGTTCACAGGTGCGGCTGGTGAGTTAACAATTGATACCGACAAGAATATGGCCGTCATTCATGACGGAAATACGACTGGCGGTTTTGATGTTTTTCGTGCTAGGTGGGAGTATTTAAATACAAGCACTACATTAGGAACGAGTTTAAGATATCTAGTGGATTCTTCTACTGGACCTTTAACTCTCACACTGCCATTGTATAACAATCAATTGGTTCCTAAACCTGGGGACACTATAGAATTTGTTGACATTAATTTTACATGGGATATAAATAATGTTACGGTAATCGATCCGATTGGCAGACAATTCCAGAATACGTTTGGAGTTATCTCTGATCCTTTAGTATTTGACGTGAAAGGAGCGAGAGTACAATTAATCTGGGACGGCACTTACTGGAGGGTAATCGTATCATGACAATGTTCATCAGCGATAGTTATAACTCATCATCTGGGGGAGGAGGAGCTTCTTTTTCTTCCAATAGTTATACCCTAGGTAGTGATTTTACCATTCATGCTCTATACAGAGATGATGATGGTATGCTGAATTACACCAAGATTAGGAGTATTGATGACGAAATTGGAGATTTCTACAGATTAGATGGTACTCCATATCTCGATATCGCTACTGCTGTATATGATTATGTAGAAGAAACTACTGAAGAGAAGTCATATACAAATCATCCACAAGATAAATACCAACAGTATAGATTTGACAGTCGTAAAGTTTCATACTTTATTGACGATGACGGATATTTCGTTGCTAGATTCAACGAAACCTATGATTATACCACCGAGGGACCCAAGTAATTACGGAACATAAACATGGCAGATTTCAGATTAGGCAGACTCAAGTTTAATTGGAGAGGCGATTGGCAGGTTGCCACTGCATACGTCATCGATGACATCGTAAAGTTTGGTGCAAACACCTATGTTTGTATTTCAAACCATACGTCAGCATCGAATGAAACGCAATGGTATGGATCCGATGGTTCCAGATGGCAGCTCCATACAGAAGGTCTCTATTTCAGAGGAGACTGGGCTGACGCTACTTTCTACAGAACAAATGATATTGTCAAGTATGGCAATGATCAGTATAGAGTAGTAGTACCACACACATCCGCTGGATCATTTACTGGTCCAAACTTTATTTCTTATGTTTCTGGATTAAAGTTTGAAGACACTTGGGATGTAGGAACAGAATATCAGCGTGGTGATATTGTTCAGTATGGTGGTTATAGTTATCTAGCACTTACAGATAACCTAGCAACTGCTCCAAATACTAGTATTGATGTTACGTGGGAAATTCTCACCACTGGTTTTAAAGTAGTTGGTAACTGGAGTTCTTCCGATACTTATAAGCCAGGTGACGTTGTTCTACTTGGTGGTAACTCATATGTAGCAAAAACTACAAACACCAACTCAACACCAGCAGCTGGTTCTGCTGATTGGGACTTCGTTGTTGGTGGTTTCACCTGGAGAGGAACTTGGCAGTCTACCGACACTTACTTCCCTGGTGACGCAATTACAAGAGCAAGCAACTCATATATTTGTGTTGCCGAATCTACAAACAATCCTCCAGAACTAGACACCACTGGAACGTATTGGAACTCTTTGGCACAAGGAGCCCAGTCAAACGTTCTGACTGACAATGGTGATATTCTATACATTTCTGGTTCTGGTGCTTCTCGCTTGCCTATTGGCGCAACTGGAGAGGTATTAACAGTTGATACCAACGGATTCCCAGCATGGGAAAAGAACAACGTAACTGATCCTGTTTACTATGTTACCACAGATGGTAGCGATCTAAACACAGGTGAAAACATCGGCAAAGCATTTGCTTCACTTCGTCACGCTGTAGATAATATCACTGGACCTGCTACAATTTACGTTAAGGCAGGTACATACTTTGAAACTCTACCAATGATTGTTCCCGAATCGGTATCGATCGTTGGTGATAACATGAGAACATCTGTTATCAAGCCAGACACTGGTAATCCAAGTTCTACTATTAGATTGGTTTTAAATCAAGTTCCTGATGCAGCAAACAGAGTTGCTGGTGAAATTTGCACAACTAGTGATGGTACGAAGACCGCTTACATCATGGATGTACGTGATGGCGGAGGAACAATTGATATCCTTCCTATTACTGGTGGCGTTTGGACTACATCAGACTTATTTGAAAATGGTAATGTTGATATCACCATCAGTTCCGTATCTCCAATTCTCAACGAGAATTCGACGATGTTCTACATGTCCAACAAGTCCATGCTTAAGGACCTTGTAATGGATGGTATGAATGGATTTGTACAATCTGGTTCTGATCCTAAAGACCTAAACACGGCAACCATTGGTGGTGTATTCCTTCGCTTGAATCCCAACTCACCAACAACCAAGTCACCATACATTTCACAGTGTTCTGCATTCTCCGACACTGGTGTTGGAGCTATTGTTGATGGTGACGTTCATAAGAAGTGGGAAGGAACTCCAACACCTTCTAACAAGTCAATGCTATTTGACTCGTTCACACAAATCTTCGACACGGGCGGTATCGGTTTCTGGATTACAAATAATGGTAACTCCGAAATCGTTTCTTCGTTCACCTACTATGCTTTCGCATCATATGTTGCAACCCGTGGTGGTAATATTAGATCTCTTGCTGGTAACTCTTCTTGGGGTACTTACGGAATTATTTCCTCTGGATTCAACCAAGACGAAACTACTCTAGATGGATTTATCGATGGTCTAGAACTTAATTACGATATCACCACTCTTTCAACTGGTGCATCCTTCGAAGGTGGAGAAAGAATTATTGGCGGCACTTCAGGTGCTGTTGGTGAGGTAACTAGTTTCCAGCCTTCGGCAGATAAAATTCTGTTCCGCCCATTAAAAGGAAACTTCACCCAGAATGAAGTTGTTACTGGTCAAGATTCTGGCGCTTTTGCAACTCTCGTAAACAACTCCGATGCACAACAAGGTGTTAATGGATTTACATATGTTCTTGGTGGATTAACTTCGGCACCAAAAACTGGTGGTTCGATTGAATTTGTAACTGGTCCTGGTGGAGCTGGTGCAGATCCATTCACTTATGTAGTTGCTAACTCTTCATACAATCCTTCTAGAGGTGAGGGAGAGTTGACAGTAACCAGAGGACTTTTAGGTTCCACTGCAGTGGCACATGATGGTCTAGGAACCGTTATCAGATATCAGACTGGTACGGCAGTTTCGTTGACTGCTCCTGTATCAGATGCAGTCACTACAACGATTAGCGTTTCTTCAATTACTGGCATCAACACTGGTGGTTATGTAATTGTTGATGACGAAATGATGGAAGTTGTTTCATTCCCAACACCAACAACAGTTGAGGTTGTTAGAGGAGTTGAAGGAACAACAGCAGCTCCACATAACTCTGGCATTACTGTAAGAGCTCTTCAAATTAAGGTTCCTAATGAAACAACTACTTTGAGAGATCTTGATGCTACAGAGACAGTCATCCTAGTAGAATCAAATACTGGCACACTATCTTCTGATTATATCAGAGTTGATTCGGAATTCATGCAGGTTGTTTCTTCCGATGCAATTACAACTGGTGTAACCACTGTTGTTCTTGCAGAAACAAAGCCAACCCCAACATATGATCGTCAAAACACCAAGATTAGATATCTGTATTCACAGGTTCGTCTAACTGGTCATGACTTCTTGAACATTGGTACTGGAAGTAAGACACAAACAAACTTCCCAGGTCTACCTCTTGTAGATAACGCTCCTGGAAACGAAGTTACTGAAGACTTCCCAGGTCGTGTATTCTTTGTATCAACTGACCAAGATGGTAACTTTACTGTTGGTCGTTACTTCAGAGTTAACCAGGCAACTGGTAGCACAACCCTGAACGCATCGTCCTTTGACCTGTCTGGTCTAACATCCTTGAGACTTGGTTCTATCGGTGCTCAAATCGGTGAATCGATTAATGAATTCTCAAGTGACGTTACACTATCTGCTAATAGCAACGCTAAAGTTCCTACACAGAAAGCAGTTAAGACTTACGTTGACACCAAAACGAAGACGAAAGGATTCACTTTCTGGGCGGGAGCAATGTGATCCCCTCTTTATAAATACTACTAAATACTCGCATTTTCAAAAAAATTTAAGGAGAATACAATGGCTTCTGGAATTCTGGGGACACAAGCTTCCCTTCAAGCAAATACTCTAACTACAATTTATCAGGTTCCCGCTGACACGGTTTCCTATTTGAATTTCAACGTCGTAAACACGAACGCTACTCCCGTCAGCGTTCGTGTGGCACTAGCGGCTAGCGGAACACCAACAGCAGCAGAGTACATTGAATACAATGCAGAAATTGCTGGTTATGGTGTTCTAGAAAGAACTGGTATTGCTCTTCAATCAAATAAAGTTCTTGTAGCACTTTCAGACACTGCAAACGTAAGCATTTCTGTTTACGGTGTAGAAGAAGACGCTTGATAAATAATACAAAGGAGACTTAAGAACAATGGGACGCAACCTATCAGAAGTTACAGATACCAGAACAACGGTGGCTATTACAGCAAACCATAGTATTTTATCAGGAGAAATTCTTCTGATCGATACTACCGCTGGTTCAGAACTCACACTTACTTTACCCGCAAACCCACGTCAGGGAGATAGAATCAATCTAATTGATGCTGCTGGACAATGTGGGGTAACCAAGGCAATCATTGCTAGAAACGGCAACAAAATTGCTAACCTAGCAGAAGACCTAGATTTTGATATTAAAAATGCTTCACTTGAATTAATCTACACTGGATCTTCTTATGGTTGGTCGATTCTTTCTAACTAATTCATCTGAATAAGGAGGGATAGACCTATGTCAAGTTTAAGAGATCTATTAGATGTAGCGTCAACGGACGCTTTACCAGTAGCTACATACTACGGACCACAAAATGCTCACCAAATCTGGTGGAGAGGTGGACACTGCTGGCAATATGACAGCAGCCACAACTATGCGTGGCAAGAGTTTTCTTGGTGTGTTCCATGCTGCTGCATTTGTAAGGTTCAGTTTGAAGTCTGGGGTGGCGGCGGAGGCGGCGGCGGTTCCTGCTGCTGTATGCATGGTACTACTGGCTATTCTGGTCAGTACAACAAAGTTACTTTATGTGCTGGAGAATTAGGAGCTAATCATCTGGATGGTTGCTGCTATTGTTTCTGTGCAGGTTCTGTTACTTGTAGACACCCTGGTAACGGTGGTTTTGATGGTTGTAAGTCTTTTGTTGTTGGTCCTGGTTTAAACAACTTCTGTGCTTGTGGCGGTTGCCATGGTTACGCTTGCTGCTTCGGTGGCGGTAGTTCCAGATTTGGTTGTCAGTTCCGTATGAACTGGCAAACAGGTGCTCCACATTGCAGATGGCAGTGTGATAAGTATTACGAAGAAAGAGAATGCAGAGACTACTGCTGTGAAGCTGGCAGAGAGTATTGGGGTCAAGTAGGAAGCTACGGTCAAATGGATTGCCAAGACTGTGGTAACTGGTGTTTCTGGAAGAGCTCCACGCCAATGGCACCATATCAAGATGGTAAGTTCGGAACCTTCAATATCCAAAGAATTCATACTATGGCGACTTGTGGACAAACTGAAACAGGTTGGTCTCAAGGAAATAATGGCGGTACATCTGGAGACTGCTTCAGAAACGGACCTCCTGGACAAGGTGGATTCACTTCTTCCACATATGGCGGTGGTTGCTGCTGTTCTTCGCATGGATCAGCAGGTCTTGTTAAGGTAACTTGGTTCTGTAAGGTATAAAAAAATGGCAAATTTAAGAAGTTTATTAGGAAGAGAATTCGACTCTACAGTATTAGATACTGCCGCTACTTTTGGTAGTTACGATAAAGTAAGAGACGGTAAAGTTTTTAATTTTGCTCCTTACTGTAACTTAAGCTGTGATAGTAGCTATCGCGGTTACTGCATGGAATTCTGGTGTGTTCCATGTGGAACTACCAGCATCACCTTCGAAATCTGGGGTGGTGGCGGTTCTGGTGGCGGCGGATGCTGCTGTATGCAAGGAATCCCTGGTGGTTCTGGTGCATACTCCAGAAAGACTTTACAGTATCCAGAGATTCAAGGTGGCTGGTGCTACTTCCTTAAGGTAGCAGAACCTACTTGCTGTTCTGCATGTTGCTGCGGTATCCGTGGATGTAAGAGTTACATTAGTGGATGTAATCTATCCAACTTCTGTGTAGAAGGAGGTCTTCCTGGAAAAACCTGCTGCTATGCATTCTGGGATACTACATTCCGTTGTCAGGATAGAATCTACTTTAATGGTTGTGGAGGTTGGTCTCCTTCTACCGACTGTGCTTGTGCATATGGTGGAGATGAGAATATCCCTGGAAGACCTGGATTCTTCAGAACATACAACACATCCGATAACTGCTATGCGAAGATTGGTCTGAAGTATCCACCAAGATTGATTGACGAGAAAGGTGGTTACCTGATGTCTAACGTTAGAGGTAATGCTTGCCTTAATCAACAGACATTCTGTCAAGGAACAACACCTTGGGCTTTCAGTGCTAACTGCAACGCCACATTACCTGGAGTGGGTGGACCATCAGCAACTTCCTGCGGTGGTGGATGCTGTTATGGATATAGAGGAATGGGCGGATACATTAAAATTACCTACTGCTCCTGCTGGATGGGTGTCAATAGAAACTGTGCTTATCACTTCTGTAACTAAATAGCATTATAAAGGAAAGTAACCAATGTCTAATTTACGAGATCTACTTGGGATTGTAACAACTGACTCAATTCAAGGATTGGCAGCTGCTGATCCTGTAACTAAATTGCCACCATATCCATCAAAGGAATATGAAGTAATGTACATCACGGCACAATGTGGTGCTACATGTGATGGATATACTTCCAACTATGGATACTATGATTATCCTGATTGGAAAGTTCCCGCCAATACTACCGATATCATTTTCGAAATCTGGGGCGCTGGTGGCGGCGGCGGAGCTGGTTGTTGCTGTACCCGTGGTGTTCCTGGTTCTTCTGGAGCATATGCATTCAAAAAACTAACAGGAACTCAAGTTGTTCCTGGATGTGCATATTCAATCGAAATTGGCCAACCAGGATCTAGATCAACTTCTTCTTGTGGAAACCCAGGAGGAAAGACATTTATCACTGGATTCAATCTTTCCAATTTCTGTGCTGATGGTGGTCATGCTGGTTGTTCTTGCTGCAACATGTGCTGCTGTACTTGGGCAACTCTTTGCAATGTTTGCTGCAATGGTCCTTGTGCTCTATACTATGGTGCTGATGGTGGCGCTTACGGAAACCCTGGAGTTGGATCGATGTGGTGCGTCAGCAACCATTGCTGGAACAAGCAACTGCTTCCTTATCCAGGTGGTCTAGTAAACGGCAAAGGTGGATGGCTCCCAGCAACACAATGTTCTAATACTGGATGTGGATATTGCCAATTCCATTATGGAATGACTCAACTTGGTTGGGGTGGAGGTTACTCCGATAAAAACTATATTCCTGGTGTTGGCGCTCAATCTGCTTGGGTTTGTGGTGGCGGTTGTTGCTACGGTCAGCAGGGCAATCCTGGAATGGTAAGAATTTCTTACAAACAATCAGAAGCTGGTTATTGATAACCGAACATCTCTCGTTAATTTCTCTCTTTATAAATATTACTAAAACAGGAATATAGGTTACTCCAATGGCGAATATTACCAAAACATTTTCATTTGCACAACCAGATGAATATCTAGCACAAACCAATGATCTTGGTTTGACTGCTCAATGGACTTATGAAGGTCCTTCTCATCTATGGGTATTTGTAGATAACGCATCTGGCATTCTTCAGGTTGCTCAATCCTTTATTCCTGCAAGGAATGCAGAAGATAGAGCAGACGAAGCTAGAGTAAGAGCAGGTCTAGATCAAACAGCAGTTCTACTCTCGCCTGGCGAAGATGATGTGGATGCAATTATTGCTTCCATTTACATCGGGAAAGATACTGGCGAAGCAGCTGGTTATCCTCAAAAAGAATATGCTTTCCCAGCAGGACATCCTAATGCTGGAGAAGTTTATTACAAGAGACCAGATCCACAAGGTCCAGATCATACATACGATACTCAATCAATTGGATATGATCTCGAAGCTAATGCTTGGAAGACACCTTTCAGATGGTTCCAACCATGGATCGATCTAGAGGCACATCAAGAAGCAAGAGACAATGTTGTTGCTGGTGCTCAAGGAAGACTGGATGAGTGTAGAGCAAACCTAACTGCAGATCAAATTGCAGCTGCAGAAGCATTTATTGCAGAAATGGGAGATCTATATACCAAGTTTGCTGGAATCGATGCTCACATGATTCCTTTCCCCAACGATCCTACTGCGGAACTCGTCGAAGACTACGACTATAATGTAGATCCCGATGGTCTTCTAAATGACGAAGCAACAGACGGACAGTGATTTAAAGATATGATATAATGAGAGGGTCGCAAGACCCTCTTTTTTTATGCTTAAATATCCCGATCTACGTGATCACATATTCGTATACAAACTAATCCCTGATGAATTATGCGATAAGATTATTGCTCGTATTGATAAGAGACCATGGAAGGATCACAAGTGGTATGATGCTGGTCTTAAACAGAATATAGAAGAGGCAGACTTTCAAACTTTGAAAGATGATACTGCTTCTGGCAAAATATATCCATTGATCCAAAATTTGTTGGAAGCATATCACACCAAATACCACCAACCAGAAAATACAAATTCAGATTTATTCTGGTCTGTGGCTTCAAATATCAAGTTCAACAAATATTCTGAAGGAGATAGTATCAAACCACATCACGATCACATTCATGATATGTTTGATGGAAACCTACGTGGCATTCCAGTCACTAGTATCATCGGAGTTTTGAATGAAGACTATGAAGGTGGAGAACTACTTTTTTGGAATGACCATAAGGTAGAATTAAAAAAGGGTGAGGTAGCAGCATTTCCATCAGTATTCTTGTATCCTCATGAAGTTACTCCCATAACTAAAGGGACAAGATATTCTTGGGTTGCGTGGTGCGTTTAACCGCCCTTTTGTGACCACCTAAATAATTGCATATAAATCATTAGTGATTGAGTTATGAGACCTAAATCATTTTTTATCAATGGTGGTGCTGGACGTGTGCTTTGCTCCATTCCCGCTTTTGAAAAATATCAAGAAGAACATCCAGACGAAGATTTCGTAATTGTCTGTGAAGGAGGAACAGATTTCTTTAAAGGTCATCCAACACTTTATAGTAAAGTGTATGACAACTGGCATAAGAATTTATTCCGAGACAAAATTATCAATACCGATGTTTGTACTCCAGAACCTTATAGGGTTTGGGAATACTACAATCAAAAGTGTAATTTATCTCAAGCCTTTGATATCGAAATCAACGGCAAAGGTGTTAGAGAATTACCAAAACCAACTTTAAAACTTTCCAAGGAAGAGCAAGTAAACGGAAAGTTTATTGTTGCTGAAGTAAGACAAAAAACAAAGAAACCAAAAACGGTTGTGTTCCAACCTTTTGGTAGAGGAGTTCAAACTGCAGGCAATATTATTACTGATCCTTCTGGCAGAAGTTTCGAATTTAATAATGTAGTTTCTATTATCAAACGTTTGCAGAAAAAGTATTCTGTAATTCTAATGTCAGAGTTTGCGTTTGATTTTGAGAAAGAAGGACTCCGCGACACCATTTCATTCCCAGCAGGAAATAATGTTCCTTTGAGGGGATGGGCTGGTATTATCAAGGAGGCAGATCTTTTCTTGGGATGTGATTCTTTGGGACAACACATTGCATACTCTGTTGGAACACCAACCGTTGCGGTAATGGGATCTACTTTTGGAGAAAATGTTTCTTATCCAGATGAGGAGACATTTGAAGTTCTTGATATGGGAGAAGGATTGAGAATTTATGATCCTATTCGTATTGCTCCCGACGAGGAATCAGCAAGAGTTAATGATGGAATCATGGCAATGAATGACAAAGTTGAAGAAGTCATTATGAAGTCCGTAGATAAACTTATGAATAAGTATTATCGCAAACCATCAGTAGATGTTGTTCTTCCAAAAGAGTGGACTGGAGAGCAACAAGAATGCCCAACTTGTCCCCCAGAGGCACCAGTACAAAAACAAAAAAATTCAATTGAATTGGAAGCTGCAAATAGCGGCGTAAAAATTCCTGCTTTGGAACCAAGCAAGAAAGGGTTCTCGTCAAATGTAAAAATTGGTTGAGGTATATTAATGTCTGTTATCGTATCGATCGCCCGTGGTCATAACGGGAGTACGACTTTGCTTGTGGACGGTGAAGTAGTATTTTACCTAGAAGAAGAAAGACTATCTCGTTTTAAGTATGATGGTTCTCCTCTATTAGGTCTTCAGAAAGTGTTTGATTATGTTGATCATATCGATCACTTGGTTGTTTGCCACACACACCGCCATGGTCCAGTTCTTGATTGGTCTGGTGAAGATGCCTATGAGGGATGGGTTAGAAAATTAGCCAGAAAAAGATTTGAGTTTCAAACTCATTTCATTGATACCATTCATCATGAGATGCACGCCGCATGTGGATTTTATAACTCTGGTTTTGAATCTGCTGCGTGCGTAATTGCTGATGGTGCTGGAAGTTTCTTACAAGTTGGTGAGATTCAAGACACTTGCTATGAATTTGAAACCATTTTCAATGCATCATATCCTGGTGATTTCGACACCGTGTTTAAGCACGTCGGCACTAAACAAGCAATTGGTATGCAGGAAGCAGATGAAAATATTTTCATCACAGAATATCCTGGTCATACCAAGATGTATGAAGCAGTAACTCAATACTGTGGATTCCCTGCCATTGAGGCAGGCAAGCTTATGGGTCTTGCTCCATACGGCAAACCTAATGAAGACTTGCCATCATTCTTCAATGGCGAGTGGGGTAATCGAGATCTTATTATTCCTACATATCCTAATGCTGCAGCTATTAATGTTGCTCGTTATCCCATCTTAAAAGAAGATATCAAGGATCATAAGGAAGGTGAATATACCGATATTCAAAAAGATCTCGCTTACAAGATCCAGGAACAAACTTCCGATCGTATGGTTCAGTTGATTCGTAAAGCACACGAATTAACTGGTGAAAAGAACATTGTCGTTTGTGGTGGTTATGGTCTCAACTGCGTTGCAAACTACAAGTATTGGAAGGAGTTCCCTGATCTGAATATTTACTGCGAACCCATTTCGCATGATGGAGGAACATCAATCGGTGGTGCCAAATATGTCTACAATAAACTGAAAGAGACAGAGAAGCCTAATAAGCAAGAGTCTGTTTACTATGGTCCTCAATATGATCCTTCTACCTATGAAGCAGATCTAGAGGGACTAGAAGTTACCGACACTTCTTACGATGATGTTGCTGCACTAATTCGTAAAGGCAACATCGTAACCATTTACCAAGGTCGTTCAGAAGGCGGTCCTCGCGCTCTTGGCAACAGATCTATTCTGTTTGATCCTACTATCAAGGATGGTAAAGATCATGTCAATGCTGTCAAGCATCGTGAATGGTTCCGTCCTTTTGCTTGCTCTATCAAGAAAGAAGCAGTTCATGACTGGTTCGATCTTGCTGGCCGTGACGAAACTCCCCACATGATGTATGCTGTCAAGTGTCATGATGGTGTAGAAGAGAAGATTCCTTCTGTTATCCACGTTGACAACACTTGCAGGATTCAGACTGTAACCCCAGAGCAGAATGAGCATTACTACAATCTCATTGATGCTTTTGAAAAGTTGAGTGAAGTTCCTATCTTATTCAACACTTCTTTCAATCTTGGCGGTGATCCTTTGGTAGAAACTATTGAAGATGCTGTAAAGACACTGAAGAATAGTGATATTGAATGGATGTATCTTCCCGAGATTCAGAAACTTGTTCATGTACCTAACGAATGAAAATCTCTTTTGTAAATGGATGTTTTGATGTGCTCCATCCAGGGCACATCGAACTCCTGAAGTATGCCAGGTCTCTTGGTGACTATCTCATCGTTGCTATCGATTCCGACAGGAAGGTGGCAGAGATGAAGGGTCCCGAGAGACCTATTTTTTCGCAGCATGACAGATCCACAATGCTAGCCTCGATAAGGTATGTGGATGTAGTTCATGTATTTGACACCAAGAAAGAGTTGGAGGATTTGCTTGAATCCACCTCTCCTGATATAATGGTTGTAGGTTCTGACTGGAAAGGAAAAGAAGTAGTAGGTTCACAGTATGCCAAATCAGTTCGGTTTTTCGATAGACTCGGGGATTACTCCACCACCCAAACAGTTAAAGGTATTACTTATCGGTGATTCGTGTATCGATAGATATGTGTATGGCAAGTGCTCTAGATTGAGTCCAGAAGGTCCTGTACCAGTCCTTGAGAAGACTAGGGTACAAGAGACCAGAGGAATGGCATGGAACGTCAGAGAGAACCTTATGGCTTTTGGTATAGAGGTTTATATCATGACCAATGAGGAGATGCCAATCAAGACTAGATTTGTCGATGAAAAATCTAATCAACAGATTATGAGATTAGATGAGCACGATGAAGTAAAGCCTTTTGAATGGGAGATGCCAAAAGAAGACTTCGATGCCATGGTTATTTCCGATTACAATAAAGGATTCTTGTCTGAAGAGAAGATCTTTGAACTATGTGACTGGTTCAAGAGACCTGTCTTTATTGATAGTAAAAAGACTAATCTACCAAGGCAGTGTTTCATCAAACTAAATGATGGAGAAGCACAGAAGTTGGAAGGAGAGTATCCTTTTTTGATTACCACAAAAGGATCTGAAGGTGCTACCTTCAAAGGTAGATTGTATCCTGGAACTAAAGTCCCTGTGTTTGATGTAGCAGGTGCTGGTGATACGTTCTTATCTGCTCTAGTATTCCATTACCTCAACCGTGGTGTTATGGAATCTGCTATTCCTTTTGCCAACAGAGCAGCTGCTATTGCTGTATCCAACCCAGGAACTTATGTATTATCAGAGGATGATGTAAATGATTTATGTAATTGACATTGATGGTACTATCTGTACCAGCAGTAATGGTTACGAATTTAGTGTTCCATTAGAGGATAGAATCTCTCATATCAATGAGTTGTATAATAGAGGACATTATATCAAATACTTCACTGCAAGAGGAATGGGAAGGCACCAGGGTAACGCTCATAAAGCTTACACAGAGTTTTATACCATGACCGAAAATCAACTCAAAAAGTGGGGATGCAAATACCATGAGTTGATCATGGGTAAACCATCTGGGGATATATACATTGACGATAAGGGGGTGACCGATGTCAGATATTTTGATTAAACATGTCCCCAAAGGTTGGGGGTACGAGAAATGGATTGTTAATAACGAAAAGTATTGCGGCAAGCTCCTTTTCTTCGAAGCGGGTAAGAAGTGCTCTTGGCATTACCACAAATTGAAGCACGAAACTTTTTATTTACATTCAGGTAAAATTCATCTGTACTACGGATTCGATGATGATCAGTACACAGCAGATCGCATAGTATTAACCCCTGGAATCCCTTTTGAGGTTCCCAGGGGCATGAGGCATCAAATGATTGCCTTGGAAGATTCTGAATTATATGAGTTCTCTACGACTCACTTTGAGTCTGATTCTTATCGGGTGGTGAAGGGAGATTGACATATTCTTCCACGGTCATAAATTTTTTACCGATCCAGTGTCCTGCAGATCTGGTTTCGTATTGATACTTACCTTTTAAATGTTCGGGGAAGGGGATCTCTTGGATCTCCGCCCCGTATTTTTTTGCGATGATTTCAGCCACTTCTTTGAATGATATTGTATGCCCAGATCCGATATCATATATTCCAGAAGGTGCCTCGTTGTCAACGACAACATCAATAACATCCTCAACCCACACAAAGTCTCGCATCATCTTATCAGAACCCTCAAAGATTTTGATGATACCTTCTTCTTCTGCCTGTTGAACAAATTTACTAACAGGACTTTGCTGATTGCCTTTGTGTTCTTCACCTTGACCATATACATTAAAGAATCTAAATCCTTGAATACTTTCAAATCTATCGATGTTATCAAGAACCCAGTAATCAATTTGAGTTTTTGTCAGGGCATAAAAATTCAAAGGATTCATTGATCCATCAGTGCTGTTTCCATACACAGAAGCCGAAGAAGCATACTTTACTGGAATCTGATATTCGATTGCTTTATTAAATAATTGTAATGTAAGGTCAACGTTATAATAATGCAGTTTATTTAAATCAGTTTCGGTCGTAGATGAGATCGCTCCCATATGAATGATCTCATCAATTTCATCCCACTTCGTAAATCTTTCGATAATGTGAGATGCGTTGTGCTGCTCAAGTCCAAGAAAATTTGTATACTTCTTGATGAAGTATGATCCAATAAAGCCATTATATCCAGTGATCAGTTTCATGCTAATTACGACAGTATAAATAAGTATAACATAAAAGGACTATAGCGACGACAAGATGTCTAATCCCACTTTTGGTTATTTAGCGTCTCTTGTTCCAGCGTTAAAAACAAGAGAAGTTCTTCACACTGCACCTGTTGGTAAAGTTGTAGAAGGTAAAATCGTAGTAACTCACAGAGATCCATATCCAGTAAGGGTTAGAATCGGTGTGTCTTCTGGCGGCATTACTCAATTCAACCCAGAAAATTATATTCTATACGATTACCAAATTGCAGAGGGACAAAGTTATGAAAGTGATTTCATTTATTATGGCAATGAACAGAGTCTGGTAGTTTGGGCAGATTCTCCTTTAACTAATTTCATTATTCATGGTCAGGTTCAAGATGATCCAACTGATACAGGTTTTGTATCTGCCGCAAAATTAACTCCAAAAACAAATACAGTATTATATACAGTTCCTGATGGCGAAGAAGCTCTGTTAAGTCTCTTTGTTTCTAATCAAGGTCCATCAAATGGAAGATTTAGAGTTGCCATCAGTGACGAAAATGCTGGATCTTCTATTACTACAGACCAATATATTGAATACAACACCGACATTGTACCAAGAACTTCATACCAAAGAACAGAGATTAAAGTAAGAGGCAATCAATCTATTGTTGCTTATTCTGATAATCCAGATTTAGCATTTTCGGTGTATGCTAAATTTAATTACTCTGTAGTTAGCACAGACTTTACTGTTGCTGGCGATTTGGATGTTGGTGGAAATTCTTTATTAAGATCAGAATTAGAAGTTAGAGGAACTTCTCTCTTTAAAGAACCTGTTGTATCTGAAAAAACATTATCTATTGGTACAACAGCAGCGTCGGCTCCTCTAGTTTTAACTGGTCCATTATCAATTAAATCTTCTGGGGAAGGAGGAGGCACTCTTGCTTCTATTTCAGATACAACAGGAAATATTCTGACTTCAGGTTCTTTGATTTCTTCGTCAGTAACCACTTCTGGAGATCTTGTTGTAGGAAACAACAAATTAGTTGTTGACTCTGATACAGGAAACCTTACTGTAGCTGGTACTCTCGACCTTCAAGGAGGTTTTGGAGGCAACCTGAATCTTCTAAATAATAAAGTAACGAATCTGGCAGATCCATCTGCCGCGACGGACGCGACTAATCGTAGGTACGTCGATAGTAAAGTTGTAGCATTCTCTATCGCACTAGGATAATAACGGAGTTTATAAATGGCAAAACGACAAATTAGAGACTATGTATTCTCCCCAGGTATCGCTGGTGTCGGCACACTGAAAGTCCTTGATAAGGTAGATGTTGATCAAATTCTATTGATCACCAATGCTACAAAAAATATTTTCTTATATAATTTTAGCGATCCCAACCTACCAATTTCAACAGAATTTACATCTACAACGGATGGTTCTGATCCTGATTTTCCATATAGTAATACGCTTTCCAATGGCGTAACTACTATTACATTTTTATATGATACATCTTCACACGCTCCCACCGACAAGATTCAAATCTTTGTCGAAGCGGAAGAGCAGAAGATGCGTCCATACGACTTTGGTACTGATGCTATCGAACGTATGAGGTTTGCAGAACCTCAATCGATGATTGACGCTGACTTTGAGTATGGTATCCAACCAACCAAGTGGCAGTCTCTTGACCTGCTGCGTGGTTATCCTTCTATCTACGAAGTTCCTGGTTCTGATATTGCTGTTATAAACATTGTAACGGATGCTTCTCAAGGCTCTGGCGGCATTGGTCCTTCTCTAATTACTGTAGATACCGTTCTAGATCACAACTTAAATGTAGGAGATCCTGTATCAGTCAAAGGTTTGGATGATTCTGTTGTTGGTTTCTCAAAGGCAGAAGGATCATTTATTATCGACTCTGTTCCTACATCAACTCAATTTAGATATTACGCAAAAGCAAAAGTAGGAACTTCTCCTGCTACTCAATTAAGAAGCACGTTCACAGTTCTCAAAGAAGCTGGTTTCTACACTGGCGCAGAAATTGGAAACTCTCCAACATTCACAGTAGAGTCTCAAGGTGCTAGTGGTAGTTTTCTAACAAGAGGATCAACTGCCTCTGGATCTACTAGATTGGGCGTTTCTACTGCTTCTACATTGCCACCTATCGGTGCCCCTCTTACTGGATTAGGAATTCCATCTGGAACACAGGTAACAGCAGTTATTGACGTAGATTCAACTCTAAACATTACAAATAGTTTTACAGCTCCAGTATCAGAAATTGTTTTTAACGATACATCTACTATTGAAGTTGGTGCTGCATTAGATAATGGTGATGGTACGACCATCTATGTAACTAACATCGAAGGTACTACTGTTACATTGTCTTCTCCATATACTGTAAGTAAAACTGGTAACAGCTTTATTTCACAACCAACATCAGGATCTACTATTAATTTTGGACAGGGAAGTGGTGCATCATTTGATGTTACTAGAGAGAATGGATCTTATTCCACAGTAATTATCAACCCCCAAAATTTCTACAATAATATCAGTAACTATACTTATACTGGACTTGGCACTCAAGCTACATTTAATGTAGAGAGAGTTGGTGGAGCATCGCCATCTTATGCCAATGTATTTTTAGGTAACACTGGTCAAGATTACTCTGCCACAGAAGTTATTACCATTTTAGGTAGCGATCTTGGTGGCACTGATGGAATTAATGATCTGGCAATTACAATTCAAACGGTAGGAGCTGTTGGTGAAATTTTAACTTTCACTGTTAATGGCACTGCGTCAAATGACCAACAAAATGCTGGTCAAGGTTATTTTGCTGGTGAAGATCTAGTAATTTATGGTAATGCTCTTGGAGGAACGTCTCCATTAAATGATCTTACTATTCATATTGATACAGTTGGAGCTAGCGGAGAAATCTTAACATTCAGTGCGACTGGTGTAGCAATTCCATCCAGTTCTACATACACTAGTGTAGAGCAATCTTCTACTTCTGGAACAGGATTCAACTCTGCATTTACAGTCGAAAGAATTGGTACTGGTCAATCAACTGCTCAAGTAGATGAAGTTGTGGTTGGTGGTGTTATTGAAGTAAATGATGTTTTCAATGTAACTATTGATGGCAGTAATACATTCTCTTACACAGCACAATCTGGTGACACAATCACTGCGGTAAGAAATGGTCTTATCAATGATATAAACACAAATTCATCTACTGTTTATGCAAGCACTGGATCAGATAGTTCAACATTATTAGTCACTGCTTTAGTACCTGGAACGGCATTCACATGCTCTGTGCTGACAGAAGATGCTGGTGGAAATCCAGCAGATACTCAAACTTTAACAACACAAAATGTTACTCCAAATGAATCTTCGTCAACAACTCCTGCTTATAATGTAACTGTTTCAAATCCAGGTTCTGGATATGCAAACCTAGACACAATTACAATTCTAGGATCTCAACTTGGCGGTACTGATACCGTAAATGACTTAACCATTACAGTGCAGACAGTTAACGCTTCTGGTGGCATCACAGGAATTACAGCTTCGGGAACTCCTTGGGATGGTAACCAAATTTACATTAATTACGTAGCAAACCCAACTGCATTTAATGCCCTATTCTTACCAAGAATTATCAGCTCTTCATATCAACCAGAAATTAGTGCATCTGGAGAAGGATATAAAATTGGTTATCAATTCAATATTCCTGGGGTGACTCTTGGTGGTACTTCCCCGACAAATGATCTTGTAATTACAGTTACAGACGTAGATGACACTGGAGCTATTACAGAAATTACTGCTACTGGTACTCCAGTCTCTGGAGATTCGATTGCATTCTTCCCAGCAATTTCTTTGAGTTCTGCTACATCTAACGTAATTGGAAATGCTTCTAATATTACATATGCGGCCATCGCAAAAATTCTTGTTGAATTCAATTCAAACCACGGTCTAGTTCCTGGCGATACTATTCTTTGCGCGATTACTTCTAATGGATCTGGTCATGATTTGGCATCTGGACCTTTCTTTGTAGACGAAGTTCCCGCTCTCAATCAACTCGCATACGTCGTTAGATCTACTGGAACTGTTTCCACAGGAATAACAGGTAGAGTATACCCAAGAACAGACTGCTTCTATACTCACAGACCTTTTGATGGTGGTGTGCAGTTAGGAACAGGTTCTCCTGCACATGGCGCACAGTCTGTTCGTCAATCTAAAAAGTACATCAGATATCAATCTGGTAAAGGTATCATGTATACCACTGGTGCTCTATTTGCACCATCATATGACTTGAGATCTGTAACCTCTGATGGAACTGCGGTTGGCAGTATTATTACTGTTGTTACTGATGACCTCAATCACGGTCTTCAAGTAGGTGCAGAAGTTCAACTACTAGGATTGAACACTCCTGGATATAATGATCATTATACGGTTGCATCGATTGTAGATGAAATTACTTTTACTGTTATTGCACAACAACCTTTAGCACTCACACAAGCAGCATTTGGAGATCAGCCATCAGTAGCTCTCTATAGATGGAAAGGTGCTACTGTTCGTGCTGGTGCATTTGATGATCAGAATGGTATTTTCTTCCAGTATGATGGAACAAACCTTGCAGTTGGATTGAGATCTTCTACATTCCAAATTGCAGGAACTGTAACTGCTCAACCTAGCAATAACACTATCCTCGGAAATAATACCAAATTTACAGAACAGTTATCTGTTGGTCAAAGATTAGTTATCCGTGGAATGTCTCATGTTATTACAAAAATTGATAACGATACTAGACTCTTTGTAAATCCAGACTTTAGAGGTGTCTCACCCGCAGTTAATGTTAAAGCCGCATTGACTAAAGAAATTATTATTCCACAAGATAGATGGAACATTGACAAATGTGATGGAACTGGTAAGTCTGGTTACAACATCGAGATCAACAGAATGCAGATGATCGGATTCCAGTATACATGGTATGGTGCTGGATTTATTGACTGGATGCTACGTGGTCCTTCTGGTAACTTTATCTTCTTACATAGACTGAAAAATAACAACAGAAACAACGAAGCATTTATGCGTTCTGGTAACCTCCCTGTTCGTTATGAGGTCATCAATGAAGGTGCTAGAGGAAGACTCAATACCTTATTAACATCCACAGAAACTGATAGTTTACAGTTACAATCTAATGGATCAGAATTGTTCCCCAACAGCGGAACTGTTTTGATCAACAACGAAATTATTAGATATACCAATAAACAAAATTCTACACTAACAGGATTGACCAGATCAGCAACATTTACAAACTTTGCTGCTGGATCTCAAAGATCTTACACAGCAGGCGAAGCTGCAGCACACAGTGTAAACACTGGTGTTATTCTACTGACAAATACTGCGACTCCACAGATTAATCACTGGGGTTCTGCATTCCTGACTGATGGTGGATTCGATGAAGATCGTGGATACCTGTTCAACTATCAGGAAAAAGAAATTGAGATCACAACTACGAAATCTACTCTGTTCTTGATCAGACTATCACCTAGTGTTTCCAACGCTATCACTGGTGATCTAGGTGAAAGAGAACTGATCAACAGAGCACAGCTTCTTCTCAAGAATCTTGAGATTACCACCCAAGGTGGAACGTCCTCTCAAGGTGTTATTATTGAGGGTGTTCTAAATCCCAAGAACTACCCAACTAATCCAAATGACGTTACCTGGGCAGGTTTGAATACGGGCGGTGCAGGTGGACAACCATCATTCGCACAGATTGCATCTGGTGGTGATATTACATTCGTCGGCGGTACTGCTCCTATTAGTGCTACTAACGCTGGAAGCCAGAACTACTCTTCTAACTATGTCTTCTTCAATACATCAGACATCGGTGGTGTACAGATTGGTTGGTCTGTTACTGGTGGTGACTTGAGAGGAGGTACTACGGTTGTTAACATCTTCAGAAGAAACAGCAGTACAACATGGATTCAGTTCTCCGACAGAACTAGAGCAGGTAACGCAGGCACAACAACATATACATTCGAACCACTGACTGGTGCTGCAATTCCTGGAGAACAGGTATTTGCATTCACAGCATCTCCTGGTAACAGAGACGCCATCGATCTTTCCGAACTGAAGGAACTTACCAACACCCCAATCGGTGGTAGAGGTACATTCCCCAACGGTCCAGACGTACTAGCGATCAACGCATACCTAACTTCTGGTAATCCAATTAATGCAACGATCAACGTTCGCTGGTCCGAAGCACAGGCATAAGGAGTAACTAATGGCAGAACCCGCATCGAGAGCAGAACTTAAAGAGTATTGCTTGAGGCGTTTAGGTCATCCAGTTCTTGAAATTAACGTAGATGATGATCAGCTGGATGACCTAATTGATGACGCTTTCCAATACTATAGAGAGCGTCATTTTGATGGCGTTGAAAAGATGTATCTCAAACATGAGATTACAGCAGATGATGTAACACGATTTGAATCTTCTAATGAAACAACATCGACGCTTGCTCCCGATGCAGCGACATGGGTGAATAGAAATAACTTTATTGAGATTCCAGAGCATGTAGTTGGGATCTCAAAAGTATTTGGTGTCTCTTCTAACTGGGTTCGTAATGACCTATTTGGATTGAGCAATCAATACTTCCTGATGGATATCTTCTCGTTCTCATCAGGTTTTGCTTTTGGCAACTTTGACATGACGAACTACTTTATGATTCGTCAATACTTCGAGACTCTTGACATGGTTGTCAACACTGGAGCTTTAGTACAGTTTAGATTCAACCAAAGACAAGATCGTTTGTTCATCGATATTGATCAATCAAGATTGGCTGAAGGAAATTATCTTTTAATCGAATGCTATCGTTATCTAAACCCAGATGACTACACTCAAGTATACAATGATAGCTTTGTCAAGCAATATCTGACGGCATTAATTAAGAGACAATGGGGTCAGAACCTAATCAAATTCAATAACGTACAACTGCCTGGTGGTGTATCACTTAACGGCAGACAGTTGTTTGAGGATGCACAGAAAGAGATTGACGCTCTCATGGAGAAGAGCGCAACCTATTATGAACTCCCCCCAATGGATATGATCGGATGAAGAGTATCTATTTTCCACAGCACGGTGGTGTTAACACCGAGCAAAACCTTATCCAAAGTTTAGTTGACGAACAGATTAGATTGTTCGGTAGTGATGTTTATTATCTTCCAAGGAAGATGATTAAGGATATTCCCCTCAATGATGTATTGTATTCAGAGTTCAAGACTCAATACATGATCGAGATGCTGCTGATCAACGTAGAGGGTTTTGGATCAGCACCATCAGAATTTATCAGCAAGTTTGGTTTGCGTATCACTGACGAGATTACAATGGTTGTCTCGCAGAACAGATGGAGTCAAGTATTCCAAGAGTTTGCTGACATCACTACTGTAGATGGCAGACCTAACGAGGGAGATCTAATCTATCTACCTCTTACCGAAGATCTATACGAGATCAAGTTTGTAGAAAGAGAAGCACCCTTCTATCAGTTAGGTAAGAACTATATCTATACAATGACTGCCGAGATCTATGAGCTTGGTAACGATGAGTTTGAAACTGGCATCGAAGAGATTGATGAGATTGAAGAGATCTTCGCACCTTCAATTACTATTGATATGGATCCAGCGGCTACTACACATTACATTCAAGGCGAGACAGTAACTGGTGGAACTACTGGCACAACTGCCGAAGTATCATTCTGGGATAGAGATAATCACAAACTTACACTTATCAATAGAAACGGTAACTTTACCCCTGGAGAGACCATCACTGGATCTGAAAGTGGCGTTGTCCAAGACAGCGTTAATGTCGATAACTTGACACTGGAAAACGTTGAATACGCCGACAATAAATATATTGAAACAACAGCTGATGATCTTCTCGACTTCACCGAGAGGAATCCATTCGGTGAGTATGGTAAAGTAACTGGTGAGTTCTGATGTTAGGTCCACATTTTTATAACGAGGCGATTAGAAAAACAGTAATCGGTTTCGGAACATTATTCAATAACATTGAGATCAGAAAAAAAGATCCATCAACTGGTGATGTGATTGAGGCAGAGAAAGTTCCTCTGGCTTATGGTCCCAAGAATAAATTCTTGACACGTCTTGAGCAGAATCCTGACGTTGACAAGAAAGTCGCTATCACTCTACCACGTCTCTACTTTGAGATGACTGGTATTAACTATGATGGTGCGAGAAAGACTGCGCCTACACAGAAATATAAAACAGTCATCAGTGATGATGGAACTGAAATTAAGATGCAGTATGTTCCTGTTCCATATAATATGGAGTTTGAACTTGGCATTATCTCTAAATCGCAGGATGATGGACTACAGATTCTTGAACAGATCTTACCATACTTCCAACCTAACTTTAATATCACGGTCAATATGATCAGTGATATGAATGAAAAGAAAGACATCTCTATTGTTCTTAATGGTATTAACCACGAAGATGACTGGGATGGGGACTTCTTAAACCGAAGATTTATTACTTGGACTCTTAACTTCACCGCCAAATCTTACATCTACGGTCCTTACAGCAACAGTGGTCTCATCAAGAAGGCAACTGTATATGAATCAATTGGAGATCCTGATCAGAACAAACGAGAAGTTGCACTTACATACACACCAAAAGCATTGGAAGATAAAAACAATGATGGTGTTATCGATGCTGCTGACGATGCACTGGTTGTCAGCACAGATGACTTTGGATTTAACGAGGGGATTGAATTGCTATGAACGAATTTGAAAAGAACATGGAAGATATCTTTGATATCGAAGTTGAAACTACAGACATCGAACCAGTCGAAGAATCTAAACCATCCAAGCCCGCCCCCAAGAAAGAGGACAAGGATGATCAAAGTAAAGACTATGAATATTCTAGAGCACAGCTTTACAACCTCATAGATAAGGGTCAGGAGGCGCTCAACGGGGCGTTAGAGGTGGCGCAGGAGTCAGGGCACCCTAGAGCGTATGAAGTCGCTGTGAACGCTATGAAGCAGGTTGCAGACACCACTGACAAACTGATTGATCTACAGAAAAAGATGAAGGACCTTGAGGCACCCACCAAGAAGCAGACTAATAACACCACAAACAATCTATTTGTTGGTAGTACAGCAGACCTTCAAAAAATGCTCAAACAAATAAATAAAGAAAAAGCAGAAGACTAATGGCAATCTTTAAAGTAGTTCAACACATTGGTGATCTGACAGATAATGCCGATGCTGTAATTAATAGCACTGGACACATTATTAAAACTGGTTTATACAGAATTTCAAATGCAGCTGCACAACCAGCTCATTTTTCTGTTAACGGAAATCCTGATGCAGGAACAGATCCTGATGCTGGTCATATTCTTGCTGGAACTGAAATTATTGTCAAGGGACATTCTCCTAAAAGAGCAAATATTATTGCAGCATCAGCAGCAACATCATGTGTATTAACTGCCGAAGGAAATAGTCAACCTTTTGCTGTTGGCGATTATGCAACTCTCACAGGATCTTCAGTTGCTGGATACAATACTGCTATCACTCATGTAGAGATCACTGCTGTTAGCGGAACATCAATTACTGTTAATGCCAACACCAGTGCTTTAGCAGCATTCACTGGTTCCGCAACTCTTTCCAGATCAGCAAAAGTTTCTGCTCAAGGTGATACAAGTAATGGTCTCGAAGTTTATGTAGACGAAGTTTCTGTTGTTGCTGGGTGATAAATATGAAGTCGTTCAAACAGTTAAGGCATGACATCTCCGAAGGAGCAGCCTGGACAAAAAAATCAGGACAGAACAAATCTGGAGGACTCAACGAAAAAGGACGAAAGTCTTATGAGAAGGAAAATCCAGGATCTGACCTCAAAGCACCAAGCAAGAAGGTTGGAAATCCCAGGAGGGCATCCTTCTGCGCTCGAATGAAGGGCATGAAGAAGAAATTAACCAGCAAAAAAACTGCTAACGATAAGGACTCTCGCATCAATAAGTCACTTCGTGCGTGGAATTGCTGACATAACTGTAAAAATATTGTTAAAATTGTGTATTATTACATAGGGAACCTATAATTAGTAAGTGAGTTTTGATATGAAAATGCGTCTCAACGACACAGATATAACACGTTTAATCACAGCCTGTAAACTCTATCAAGAGAATACTGGTAGTGAATGGATGTGGGAACAATATGATGACTTGATCAATAAGCTCAAAACTTATCAAGATCAATATTCGACAAAAGAATGAAATTTATTTTCGCATTTCTTGCAACACTATTCCTGGCAGCACCCGCATGGGCAGTTGATGTTCAGATGGGTTACGACGGTAACCTCGTTTTCGAACCAGCAGAAGTAACAATTGCTGCAGGAGAATCAGTTCACTTTGTAAACAACATGCTACCACCCCATAATGTGGTTGTAGAAGATCACCCAGAAATCTCTCACGAAGGTCTCGCTATGATGCCTGGTGAAGAGTTTGATGTGACCTTTACCGAAGCAGGAGACTACACTTACTGGTGTGGTCCTCACAAAGGTGCAGGCATGATCGGTACTGTGCATGTAAACTAATGTTTAAAGACTGGGGCAAGGGGGTGAATCCACCCGAAAGATTAACCGAAGAAAGAGTGCAGGAGATGATCGATGCTGCCATACGCCGTCATAATCGGAATGCTTCGATTATTAGTATGTGTGTTGGTTGGGTTGTTCTTGCACTTTTTGCTGAAGGTCTTCTTCGACTTATCGGAGTAATACCCCCTGTACTACCATGGCTCAACATTACCCTGAATTAATTGGTATTGTTTTACTATTGGTGTTTGCTGCCACAATGTTCTATCAGGGGACATTGATTATGACAGGCAAACGTGGTTATAGGCATTGTGAGCGTGAAAAGAAAAAGATGGATAACGCTCGTAAGCAAATAGAAGATTTATTTAAAGACAAATGAAAGTAGGAATGATCGGATTAGGTAGGATGGGTGAGGGTATGTCTCGCCGTCTTATCGCAGCAGGACATGAAGTTCATGGTTATCGCAACAATGTTAAAAAAGCAAATGAGCAATATGAGAAGGGTTATATCAGTGGATATACCACTTCTTTGGAAAGCCTTGTTCAAATAGTTAAGACTAAAGAATCATATGGAGAGAAGTCTGGAGAAACTTTACGTTTTCCACAACCAGGCATCTTCATGATGGTGGTTCCAGCAGAAACTGTAGAGGATACCCTCAATGACTTACTACGATTTTGTCGTGAAGGCGATATTATTATTGATCATGGCAATAGCAATTTTAAGGACAGTCGGAAAAGAGCCGAGCGCCTTGCAAAACTTGGCATCGCGTATATTGACTGTGGTACTAGTGGTGGTGTTTATGGTCTGGACCGTGGATACTGTCTTATGGTTGGTGGCGGAGATACTGCGGTCACCACTTGTCGTCCAATTTTTGATGCCCTCGCCCCAGGAATTGATTCTGCCCCCAGGACTCAACCTAACTCATGGGTAACACAAGCAGAGCACGGATGGTTGCATTGTGGTGGACCAGGAGCAGGTCATTTTGTCAAGATGGTCCACAATGGTGTTGAGTATGGCATTATGCAAGCATATGCCGAAGGATTTAATATTCTCCACGAAGCAAACGCAGGTGCCAAGTATGTCAAAGCAGGAGACGCAGAAGTTGCGCCAATGGACAACCCTGCCGATTATTGCTACGACATTAATGTTGCTGAAGTGGCTGAGCTATGGCGTCGTGGTTCTGTGGTTGGGTCTTGGTTACTTGATCTTACCGCTGATGTTCTACGGCGCGATAGAGAGCTTGGCAAGTTCGATGGTGGAGTATCAGACTCTGGTGAGGGTCGTTGGACGGTTCACGCTGGTGTGGATCTTGGCGTACCCATTCCTGTTATCAGCAGTGCGCTGTGGGCACGTTTTGAGTCGCGCCGTCTTGGTGCTTTCACGGCCAAGGTTCTGAACGGAATGAGAGCAATGTTTGGTGGTCATGATGTTAGGTGAAGCACTTAAATGGTTGGCAATACCATTTGTATTATCCACGATATATTTCGGGATACGAAAAGGTGAGAATGACTACTACGACTCGGACGACTATGATGGAAACGGAACCGCACACTGAAATACTTACTTACCAGATAGTAATCTTCGGTGCTACTGGAGATCTGGCAAAGAAGAAACTAATCCCTGCTCTGTATAAACTACACAAGAAAAATTTACTTCCAAGTAATCTTGTGATTGTAGGGACATCTCGTCGTGAGATCGCAAAACAAACATGGGTGGAATCTTTGGGAGAGTATCCTGAAGACTTTCTCCATCGTCTGGATTGGATTAGCACTGATCTGAATAATCCAGATTCATTGAAAAATCTTCCAGATGCAGATGATTCAACTTACTTCTTATCTGTACCACCAGAACGCTATGAGAATGCTATCATCAATCTCAAAGAAGCAGGACTCCTCAACAACCCAGAACTCTCGCGTGTTGTTATTGAAAAACCCTTTGGGCACGATTATAAATCTGCTGATAATTTATCAGCTGTGGTTGCTAGACATCTACGCGAGAAACAAGTCTATCGCATTGACCATTATCTTGGTAAAGATACTGTCAATAACATACTTGCTACTCGTTTCAGCAACATTCTTTTGGAACCACTTTGGAACCG
>Ga0255768_10000255_pt1 | contig 55803 bp, 17 predicted proteins | sample 071ome_33_FD_179983 | JGI IMG/M metagenome (GOLD analysis project Ga0255768, IMG submission 179983) | Coastal salt marsh microbial communities from the Groves Creek Marsh, Skidaway Island, Georgia - 071412AT metaG (version 2) | ecosystem: Environmental > Aquatic > Marine > Intertidal zone >... | reverse complement strand
TCGGGGCGCCAAGGTCGGCTGAAAGGGAAGACATCAGCATGACGAAGGGCGCTTCAAGCGACGTGGCAATGCTTTTGATACTGGTTAGATGCGATGTATGGGCGAGGATCTCCTGCTCTAGCCGCGTCGGATCAATAACCTCAAGAACCTCTTGATGCTTCTCAGAGTGGAAATCCGAGGCATCGATAACGCCAATGGGTTTGGGTTCACCGATTGCATCCTTTAACCGCCCCAAAGTCGAAAAATCACCGGGGTCAAGCGTAACCACAGAGACATCGACCCCGGAATCGCGCCACTGATCGAGCAGATCGTGTCGCTCGCCCGCCGCACTTGGTGACGCGGTCTCTCGAGTAAGGTAGATTTCCTTCGCTCCAATAGAAACCAGAGTATCGGCAATGACAAGGCCAATCGGGGTATCGCCTCCAATGACAAGGAAGCGGTGACTCACCTGGGACATTCCTGCATCCACTTGTACCTCGGGGAGTGGAATGAACTGCTTTAGAAGTCGGGTGCCCCCACGGATGATGACATCGCCACCATCTGCGCTGCTCAGGGATTCCCGCACTACCGCATCAAGGTTTACATCGGCGGGTTTGCCATCGGACCCCGCCGGGATATCAATCGAAAACGCCCGCGCTCCTAGCCGTTCCTGCTTCCATGTGCGAAGCAAAACAGGTAGCAAGTAGTTTATTGACTCTGGATCTGTTTTGTCGGCGGCGAAAATGTGGTGACCCACAAGGGCAAATGTCGGTTTATAGTCTTTCCCGCACGTGGCTACTTCGTGAACCGTTTGGAGTAATTTCTCGAACCCATGGTTTTTGGAATGGGCGGGGTTCGCGCTATCAGCGAGAAAGACGATAACCTCCGGGAGTTCCGAAGCGATCGTTCCAGCGGTTACCGTTTGACCGGCTTTACGGTATCGCTGCTCCAAGAGTTCTCGGAGCATATGGTCTGCACCGATTACCTTTACCCTGCGGGGAGGGATCGACTCTGTTGAAAGCGATGGAGCAAGAGCCCACTCGGGTGCATAGAAGTGGACTTCGGACGAGTGTACGGCGCGGAATCCCTCTCCGGGTGCGGTCCAAAACGAGCCGCGTTCAAATGGGTAAGAAGGTAGAGGTATGCGCCCAACCGTGCGGCCCTTCGCAAGAGCCTGCCAATCGGGTAGTACCCCCGCTTCCCAGGCCTTTCCTAGTGTAGCAAGCAGGAACGCGCGTTCTCCTGCCGAGCTGTTGGCAGGGGGAAGGGTAGGCAGATTGGTATGGACCGAACGTTTGACCGCGCTTGCGAGTGATGTGAGGCTTCTGCCTGGGCCGATCTCCAGCCACACCGCGTCTCCCATTAAGGAGCCAAGATGCGTCAAACAGGACTGGAATTCTACGGTTGAGCGTAATTGACTACACCAATAATCTGGAGTGGCCATTTCCTGTGGGTCGATGACTTCACCACTCAGATTAGAGATGATCGGTATCGATGCCTCGCCCCAGGAGACATCCCGGAGTATCTGGTGAAGCTCTGGAAGTGCCGAGTCCATCATGCGCGAATGAAAGGCATGGGACGTATCCAGTTCGCGGACTAAACTTCCCCGATCCGTCATATATTTTGCGAACGCAGCGATGTCGTCTGAAGACCCCGCCACGACGGTCTGAGACTCCCCATTAATTAAAGCAATGTCAATCCTGTCAAAGGGGTCCACCAGCAATGCTCGGAGGTCCGATGCCGATGCCGTCACGGCGAGCATTCGACCAGGTGCCATAGATTGCATGATTCGCCCGCGAGCGCTGACCACGCGAGCCGCATCCTCTAGCGGAAGAAGTCCGGAATAACACGCCGCGACGTATTCGCCGAGGCTGTGCCCGAGAACGATGGACGGCTCTATCCCCCAAGATCGCAACAGTTGCGCTATAGCGTATTCAACGGCAAAGAGGGCAGGTTGGGCATATTGCGTCTGCTTGATTTTTTCTTTGTGCTTATCTTTATCGAAAAGCAGATCAGTAAGAGGTATCCCAATATGGCGGTGGAACAGCGCGGAGAGTGTATCGATAGAATCTCTAAACTCAGGAGTTGTCGCATAAAGATCCTGCCCCATTCCAGGATACTGTGAGCCCTGTCCGCTAAACAGGAATGCGACCCCGTTAGCCGTTGCCTTGCCGGCGCGAGGAATAAGCGACTCGAGTTTTTTTCGGAGGTCGACGCCATTCTCAGCTACAAAGGAAGCGCGTATCTCATGCGCCTTGCGGCCAACCTGTAAGGTATAGGCGATATCAGGGAGACTCGCCTGACCGACATGAAGTGACGCTGCAAGATCGGAAGCTATCGTTGCTAATGCGGTTTCGGTTTTTGCGGATAAGACGATCAGCTCAGGAGAATTGAGGGCCTCTGCTCTCTTAGCCTTCAGGGGTGCTTCCGACAGTATTGCATGCGCATTTGTGCCGCCCACCCCGAATGAACTGACGCCGGCGAATCTTCGACCCGTTTCGGTTCTGGGCCAAGGAAGCGGCTCTGCGGGAATAAAGAACGGAGTGCTCTCAATATTCAGCTTTGGATTAGGCGCGGTGAAGTGGGCGGTCGGGGGCATGAGGTCATTCTTCAGACCCAGGACTACCTTGATGAGGCCCGCCAGTCCAGCTGCTTTGTCAACGTGACCTATATTTGACTTCACGGAGCCGAGGCCGCAAAACTGACGTCGCTCGGTGGTCTCTCGGAAGGCTTGAGTAAGGCCCGCGACCTCTATCGGGTCGCCCAACGGGGTGGCGGTGCCGTGAGCTTCAACGAATGAAATCTGGTCGGCGTTGATCTGAGCAAGTGCTTGTGCCTCGCTGATCACCTCAGCCTGACCCTGGATGCTCGGTGCAGAGTAACCAACTTTATCTGAACCGTCATTATTAATAGCGCTGCCGACAATCACGCCATGGATGGTGTCGCTCGCTTCGAGTGCATCTTCCAGTCGTTTTAGCACGATAGCGGCTGCCCCGTTTCCATCCACCAAGCCGCTCTGCTCGGCATCGAATGGTCGACATCGACCATCGGGGGAGTAGGCAGAGCCGGGCTCAATAATGTTTCCGGTCACCTGCGGTAAGTGAATGGTGACTCCGCCCACGAGGGCGAGATCGGACTGATAACTCAGTAGATGCTGACAGGCCATATGGGTTGCGACAAGCGAAGACGAGCAGGCGGTACCGATATCGATGGCAGGACCTTTCGAATTCAGGGCGTATGCGATGCGAGTGGGAACGAAGTCTTTATCGTTGTAAATCGAGAGCTGGAAGCCCCCAACCTCCTCAATCAAGCCAGGGTTTGTGAATATGTTGAACGGTAAATAGGTGTTCATCCCGGCGCTGGTGAATATAGAGCAGTCTCCATCCCACTGCTCGGGGTCGTAGCCTGCATGCTCCATTGCGTGCCAAGCGACCTCCATCATGATGCGATGTTGCGGATCAATTAGCGCTGCTTCACGAGGGGAGATGCCAAAAAATGAGGCGGCGAATTGATCAACGTCGTCAAGGCACCCCCGCGAAGCGACGAGCTTGGGGTGACTTAGGATGTCCGCCGCTGCTCCTTCTGCCAGAAGTTCTGCCCTTGAGAAAAAGCGTATCGCGTCCTTACCGCTGCAAAGGAGGTCCCAAAACTGATCCAGGTTTGACGCGCCGGGTAGGCGCACCGCCATACCTACGATCGCGAGACTGTTGAGATCGATGCTGCGATCGTCCGCGTGACCCATCAGACGCTATCCTCAAAAGTTAATGAATGACTCGTCGTCGGGCAGCGAGTTGTTTTGCCGCCCGGCGTCTCGATCTGCCCTCTGTCGACTTAGCCCTATCGCCCGATTCAATAAATGCCGAGAGGCTTGAAATGGTGGGATATCGGAAGAGTTCGATTACTTCGCTTCCTTGGGGCAGGATATCGATCAATTGGTTATGAACATCAATGATGTGAAGTGATGTGCCGCCGAGATCAAAGAAGTTATCTGACCCATTGATCGCTTCGCGATTCAATACCGTCTTCCATACCTCTGTGATCTGCTCCTGCACCTTGGTCTTCGGAAGGGTATGATCAATAGGGAGAACCTCACTCTCAGGGGGCTGAATCGCTGATAGGGCGTTTCGGTCAATCTTTCCGTGTGTTGTGAGCGGCAGAGAATCAAGCACGGTAATGACACTGGGGACCAGGTGTGGGGGTAATCGCGTTGCCAGCCATTGTCTGAGGGCGCTCCCGGCTAGGGGCGACTGTGGTGCAAGCTGAACGAACCCGGTCAACCCGTTGCCGTTCCCGTTCGTCGAACGCCGTTCCATTACGGCTGCCTGTTCGACCTCATCATGCTCAACGAGGACAGCCTCGATCTCGGCCGGTTCAACCCGATAGCCATTGATCTTCAGCTGAGAATCAATCCGACCTAAAAATTCAAGATCGCCCGACGGTAAACGACGCGCAAGATCGCCGGTTCTGTATAAACGGGCCCCAGCGCCCCCGTCTTCAACGATGAAGGGGTTGGGGATAAATGCTTCCGCTGTAAGTGCCGGTCGACCCAAATAGCCCTGAGCAAGACCCGAGCCGCCGATAAACAACTCACCCACCATGCCCGGAAGTACGGGATCGAAATTGTCATCGAGAACAAAGAGTTGAGTGCCCTGGATTGGTAGCCCGATGGGCACGTTACCCTGGGAGACCTCCGCAGCGGCGTAAACGCAGCATCCCACGGTCGCTTCGGTGGGTCCGTACTCGTTGATTGCAATCACCGAGCTGTCCTGCGCCATGAGCCACGGGTTGACATGGACAGCGGCGAGCGCCTCTCCGCCTAAGACAAGATATTTTGCGAGCTTAGGGTTTGGATCAGTCTGCAGCCCGCGCAGACGATTAAGTATCTCCAGATGAGCTGGCGTCATCTTAAGAAAACTAAACTGCTCATCACTGTTAGCGAGACGCTGAAGGGCCTGAGTCTCGTTCTCAGTGGGGATGAGCACGGTCGGTTTTCCGCAAATAAGAGGCGCATATATGCTTGGGACAGCGGCGTCAAAGCCGAGGGAGCACAGAATCGGTGCGCCGGCACCCTGATCGGCAGCATAGGTGCTGCTAGCCCAGCGGAGGTAGTTGCTTAATCCGCGATGCGTTACTTCGATACCCTTGGGCCGCCCTGTCGAGCCCGAAGTGTAAATAACATAGGCAATGTCATCCGGAAATATCAACGGCGTGGCGGGTTCCCTCACGAGCTCAGGTGTTTCGCCTAGATCACTGATGTTGAACACCTCTCGGCCCCTGACTCCATCAAGATCCGTCAAGTCAGAAGCGGTAATGAGCACGGAAATATTCGCATCGTCGATCAAGTATCTTAAATGCTCCAATGGATACCTAGAGTCCATCGGAACATAGGGGCAGCCCAACAGGAGGCAGGCCATCAAAGCAGTAATCTGGTCAGGCCCTGTGCCTAGCAGGATGCCAACCCGCTTGCGGGGGCCGATGCCAAAATCCTGAAGTCGTTCGGCGAGGTAATTGGCCCGAGCCTCGAGCTGGGCAAAGCTCAGGTCGAGCGATGGGTTTCCCATCACTCTAACGGCCGGCAGATTCGGGCATTCCCTCGCGACAGTACGGAATAGCGCGGGCAACGCTTCGAACGCGTGCGGCTTATCGGCGCGATTCCAATCGATCACGGCCTCCTCATAATCCGATTCGGCGAGCAAAGATAACTGCGATACAGGCTTATCTTCTGAGGAACAGAAAACGTGCAGTAGATTCTCGAAGCTCCGCAGAAGTCGTGCGATGCTTTCATCCTCAAAAAGATCTGAGTTGTAATCGGCAATCAGCTCGAGGGTGCTGCCAATATGATTAACGGTAACCACCAGATCGACACGGGAATGGGTAACCGGCGCATTAGCGGGAAAAATCTGTGCATCGCCTAGACGGTAGCTTTCGGGGAGTCGCTCATAATTAAAGATCACATTGACCAGCGGAGCGCGAGCGGGATCGCGCGGAATATCCAGATCTTCAAATAGCCAGGCGAAGGGATACTCTTGGTGAGAATACGCATGCAAGAGTGCCTTGCATGTAGCCTGCACAAATTCTTTTTGACTGAGTCCGCCAATACCCTGGCTTCTGACTGGGAGGAGGTGCACTCCGTAGCCGACAACAGGCTCGCGGACATGACTTCGGCCAGAAGACGCAGCGCCAATGATAAGATCCTCTTGACCGGTCCATCGATGCAAGAGAGCGGCAAAAACGGCGTGCAGGAACATGTAGGTCGTGGCGTTCATGCGCACCGCGGATTGTTCAATCTCGGATGCCAGCCCCTGACCATGAGAGCGCACTAATCGCCTTCCATTCCAGCTTCGTACCGTGTCGCGCTTTCCATCGATAGGTAAGTCAAGCGCTGGAGGGAGAGGTAGCAGCACCTTCTTCCAGTATTCCGCGTGTTTTCGCATGCCCTCGCTTAAGCGAGCACGACGCTGGTCCTCAATGAATCGACTAAACGATTGTGTCGGGGGGAGGTTAGGTAATTTGCCGGTGGCGAGCACCGACTGGTAGCACTTAACCATCTCCTCGATGATGATTCCCATGGAGGGACCATCCGATACAATGTGATGCGCCAGCAAGGCGACAAGAAAACGGTTTTGCTCAAGTTCGAGGATTACCGGTCGGAACAAACAGCCCTCGCTCATATCAGCGCCTTTGCTAATCTCCTGAGCAAGCCAGTCCCGCGCAGCTGATTCAGGATCGTCTTTTTCCAAAAAAGAAAGTTGCTCGACAGTGGCTTTCGATCGAGGGTGGATGACTAGCGTATTCCCCCGGTCCGTGATATTGCTTCGCAAGGCGTCGTGCCGCTCGATCAGATGGTGGAAAACCTTCTTGAGTATTTTCGGTTCAAGCGACCCTCGCCATTCGATAACGGCGGGGTCCATATACGCAGCATTGCCACCTTGATCAAGCGCTGCCAGTGCCCATAACTGCTGTTGCGCGCTTGATGTTTGATGGTGCTCAACGGGTGCATCAGCGAAATGATCTCTCAGGCGATCGATCGAGTGCAGGCCCTGAAGGACAAGCTTGGCATCGATGCCGAAGTCAAGAAAACAACCTATTTCGGTAACGCCCATATGCAACAGCCGGTCAATTCGTGGCGCACAACTCTCGGGCGACCCGATGAGTGCGCGTTCGTCAACATAACGCTCAAAGGCTTTGTTGATGATAAATGCCTTGTCTGATTCGCTGGCTTTATCGATGTCGCGAAGATGTTCAGGAAGCGCATCCGCCATTTTTTGGAACAATTGCATGCTGGAGAGCAGGTACTGAGACAGCGGTTCACGCGAGCGCTCGATCGCGGCCGCGGCGTCCGCTTCAAGATAGGTATGCATGAGGACTGCAATCTTCATCTCGGCAGGATCCCGACCGTTTCTGATCCAGGCCGCTTTAAAGAGAGCAAGGTTTTCCTCTAGCTCCTTCATAGACTGCCCCAGAAGGTTCGTCAGAATTCCGAGACCAAGCTCAGCCGCTTTTTCATAAGTCTCAGGGTTTGCGACGACCGTTAACCACCCGGGTAACACACGTTGTTTTGGTTGTGGAAAGATCCCGAGCTCGACTGATTTCCCAGTCCCGCTCGAGAAGGGTACGGTCTCACCTCTCCACAATCGCCGGATAACATCAATATTTTTAAAGGTGACCTCTTTATTGTTCTCAAAATTTTCGGGCGCTAGAGCAAAGTCATTAGGATGCCAACCGCTGGCGAAGGCGATCCCGGTCCGGCCTTCTGACAGGTTATCGACAAGCGCCCACTCCTCGGCGATCCGTAAGGGATGATGCAGCGGCGTAACGACGCTGCCGCCTCGAATCTGGAGGTTAGCGGTCTCCCGAGAGATTGCGGCAGCGAGGACTGAAGGATTTGGCGAAAATCCCCCGAACCGGTCAAAGTGTCGCTCGGGAAGCCAGATGGCTTCATAGCCATTAGTATCTCCATGTTTCGCGGCGTCCATCAGGAGGTCATATTTGCCGTTCGTGTATTCGGCGTCGTAGTTACCGAAAAAATAGAGACTAAACTTAGTACCGCTTGAACGGGTTGATCTCAGTATTCGGGTGGGTTTCGCATCTGTCCCTGACACAGGCTTGGTGAAGAAGCCACCATCTTGCATCTCCGAGATAGTTTCGCGGATTGCTCTGAAGATACTTTCCAGATCTTCGTCTGTATGGGCCGTGGATAGAAAACAAGCTCGCCACTCCCAGATATAAATCCCTTTTTCGAGAAGATGGTAAAAGAAGACCTCTAGATTTCCGGACCCGCGAAATGTAAATATCGATCCAAAAAAGATAATCCGGATGTCGACGTTCTCTTCGGCGAGGAAGTCATTGACCCGGGTTGCGAACAACCGCGTCCGATTTGAGAGAGACTCCTGCAGCGCCGGGCCTTGTTGCTTCAACTCCCGCAGGGTAGCAAGGCACCCGGCCATTGATAAGGGGTGTTGGCAGAAAGTACCGCCAAAGTACGTCCGTTGTGCTCTCGGATAGGAATCATCTCCGTAATTCCACATGCCGCCATCAATGCCATCCATAAATCGGGCGGCGCCTGCCACTGCGCCAATCGGTGTCCCGCCCCCCAACACCTTCCCGTAGGCGGCTAAATCAGCCTCGATACCCCATAATCCCTGGATTCCTCGTGGATGCACCCGAAAGCCGGTAATCATCTCATCGAACACCAGCGGAATGTCGAGATCGTGCGTTACTTTCCGGAGTTCTTTCAAGAATTCTATGGGTTGAAGTTCAAGGTTCCGGCTTTGAACGGGCTCGACGAGGACTGCGCCAAGTTCGTGAGCGTGGTTCCGAATCACATCGAGCTCAGATACCTTGCCATACTCCAGAACCAGGCAGTCCCTAGCGACGTTGGAGGGGATTCCTGGGGAAACCGGCTCGGAGCCCCATTCCCCTGCTTCATTTTTGATTCGTTTTGCTAATGTGCCGTCCGAATGACCATGGTAGGCACCTTCAAAAATTGCAATCTTGTCACGCTTGGTCGCTGCCCGTGCGAGACGAAGAGCGGTCATAACGGCTTCAGTGCCAGAGTTTGTGAATGCGACTCTTTCTTTTCCCGTTAGGTCGCAGAAAAGTTCTGCGACCTCCTGCATGACCGCACTTCGTGGGCCAAGCTGGAATCCGTGCCGGAGTTCCTCTTCCAGGATGCCGGCCATATGGGTCGGATTGTTCCCGAAAAGGAGGACCCCAAATCCCATTGTGATATCGATATAGTCATTTCCATCAACATCGGTGATGTGGGATCCGGTCGCATCGACTCCGGTTATGGGATATAGCACCTCTTTGGTTGAAAACCGAAACCCCACGCTTGCCCGGCTATCCGCGAGTTGTTGCCGGCAGGCCTGAGCTAAACGCTTAGATTCAGGAGTCTTCTTAAGGTAACGGGCAATCAGCGCATCCATGTGGGCCTGCTGCTGCGGCCCCAAATTGGATGGGATGTTCAGAGGTTGATTTAAGGCTCGGAGTGGTGATGAACGGTCGCTGTTACCCACCTGTACTTCTTGTCCTCCCTTCATGGGCGGTTGGACTGCTTGAGGAGTAGCGCCGTTGGCAAGAGAGTTACCGGCAGAAGCCTGCCGCGGTTCTGGCTGGCCATGAAGCAGTTCCAGATGCTTCGCCATCAGTTGTGTTTGAGCGACAATAATTTGCGCAAGGGCAGTGCTGTCCGCGCCAGAAAAGTGGGGATTGAGAGGTTTGGATGTCGGGGGAGAGGATAGACCGTTAGGCGAGCCCGTCTCGGCCGGTAAGGTGGCGTCTAAGGGTGGTGCCGAGACGGCGGACGCCGCGTGGCTGGCAATGTAGGCGGCTACCGCCCTTAAACTGGTTAATTCTTCAAACAACTGCTGAATCTCAAGCTTTAATCCAAATTCGTTCTGGATGGAGTTGACTCCGGAAACAAGGATTAATGAATCAGCGCCCATCTCAATGAGTTGGGCGTCTGGGTCGATTGCCTCCGCTGATGTTCGTAGCAGCGAGGAAAAAATATCAGTCAGAGTAAAAAGAATACTTTCTACTTGAGCCTTTTTGGGGACGTCGTTGGACATCACAGTAATCTCCGATTCTTGGATCGCATGGGTCTGCGAGAGACCGCGGATCCAGTAGGACTTATGAGTGAATGGATAGAGGGGCAGCAGTTCGCTTTGGGGCGATGCGCCAGAAGGAAAAGCATGCCAGTCGATCGACAAGCCGTTCACCCAGCTTTCGGCAAGGGAATTTTCAAAACTTGTTTCTTGTAAAGGGCGTTGCGAGGCAATCGCGAATGAATCGGACGCCAGTTCCTTTATGAGGGATGTGACGGTCGCTGCCGGACCAAGTTCGATAAACGTGTTTATCCCCGCCTCAGTCATGCTGTTAATAACATCGCTGAACCGTACCGTTTCGCGGCAATGACGAGCCCAATAAGCGGCATTGAGTCGATCGTCCTCAGGGAGTCGCGACCCGAGCAGAGACGAGTAATAGGGCACTTTGCAGGGCTCCGATGCTACTTGCTCCCCAATCTGGTGCCGCAGTTTGTCGAGCAGAGGGTCCATCAAAGGCGAATGAAACCCGTGGGTGACGGTTAGCCGCGTTGTGCGGATGCCCTCGCGTTTTGCAACACGGCTTAAGGCATCAATCGCGTTAATCGGACCTGCCGCAACCAGTCGGGTAGGACCATTTCGGACCGCAAGGGACAGCGATGGTATGGCGAGCTCAGCCAGCATACGGTGAAGCATCTCCGGGGAGGCGTTTACCGCGAGCATGCCACCAGGCTCTTCCAGGGACTCCATAAGTTGCGCACGACATATGACGATTTGTAATGCGCTTTCCAGGGTGAGGGCTCCGGCGCTCACCGCAGCCGCAAACTCCCCAATGCTGTGCCCGGCCACGGCATGGGGATGGACGCCTAACGACTCCCAGAGCCGTGTGAGCGCGTACTGCAAAGTGAACAGAGCGGTCTGCCCAAGGGTAGTCGTCCCCACAATAGGTTCGCTACTCGAGGAGAGGGCCGAAACCAGTTTCTTTCCGAAGTCTTGTTCCAATCGCTCGGCACACTCGTTTACCGCGGAGCGATAGACTCCATATGACCTGTATAGATGACTACCCATCGCATCCGAGATATCACCTTGGCCGCTGTAGATGAACGCCACCCTGCGTTCACTATTCGATTGGTGTGGGCCGATTCCTAACGAGAGGCGTTTGTCATCGCCTAATCGCGACAGTTGATCGATAGCCCCTGCCGCGTCAGGAGCGACGATTGCCGCGCGATAGGTGAGGCTGTCTCTTTGACGTTGTGAGCCCGCGGCAATCTGGTGCAGTCGAATGCTATCGTTCCCGATAACCTTGGGTATGTAGGACTTTGCGAGATTCTTGAGAGCCGTCGGATCCTCGGCGGATAAGAGTAAGATGGCCGCTCGCTCGCCCGGGTTCTGCTCTAACGAATCGACACGTTCGAAAGTCGTTGCAGGCGCCTCTTCCACCAGAAGGTGGGCGTTACTCCCGCTTGCACCGAACCCGCTAACGCCTGCGATACGCGTCCTCTGGTCGTCGCGGGGCCATGGTTGCGGCGTGTCAAGGGGTCGGACGTTTAGTTCATCCCACGCGATCTCCTTGCTCCGTTCCGTGATGTGAAGCGTGGCGGGTATGACTTCATGATGCAAAGCCAGCAACACCTTTATGACACTAAATACGCCTGCAGCAGACTCCAGGTGGCCGATGTTTGACTTTATAGAACCGATCGGAAGAGGCGTTTTTCTGTGCTTTGAACCGGCGAGCGCTCGCCCCAGCGCGCGTACCTCAATGGGGTCCCCAAGCGCGGTTCCGGTGCCATGGGCCTCGACGTAGTCAATAGCTTCGGGAGAAAGGCCACTGCGTTTTAGTGTTTCCTCAATCAGCCGCTTTTGAGCCATGCCGTTCGGGACGGTCAAGCCACTGCTGCCACCGTCTTGATTGAGACTCGATCCCCTGATAAGACCAATAATGGGGTCTTTGTCCCGTATCGCATCACCGAGGCGCTTTAAGGCGAGGAGTCCAACGCCTTCGCCGCGGGCATAACCATTCGCCTGAACGTCAAATGGTTTACAGCGTCCATCTACGGAAAGCATGCCTGCAGCAGAGAGTGTCGAGTACAGCAAGGGGGTGAGGGTTAAATTAACGCCTCCGGCGAGAGCCATGGAACAGTCATTAGCGCGAAGGCTTTGGCATGCGAGGTGGATTGCCGTCAACGAGGAGGAGCATGCGGTATCAACCGCAAGGCTCGGGCCTTCAAGCCCAAATAAATATGAGATACGGCCAGCGCAGACATTTTGCGGGGTTCCGGTATTAAAGTATGGGTTTACCTCTTTCGAAGCATCGGCTTGAGCTTGCAGCATCCCGTAATCAGTCGCCGTGACTCCCACGAACACTCCACAGGCCTCCCCTCTTAAACTTGACGGACGAATCCCTGCGCTCTCAAAGCAGTGCCAGGCGCATTCCAGAAGAATACGTTGTTGCGGATCCATCCCCTCGGCCTCTCGTGCCGAGATTTTGAAGAACTCTGCATCGAACCCGCTAATATCATCGAGGAAGCCACCCTCGCGGGTACAGGATTTTCCGGGAACTCCGGGACGCGGATCGAAGTACTGATTGATATCCCATCTCTCGGGCGGCACCTCCGTAATGGCGTCGCGACCCTCGTGAAGCAGGGTCCAGAGAGCTTCAGCATTCGCCGCTTGAGGGGCTCGACATGCCAGGCCCACAACGGCTATGGGTTCATTCTCTCGTACTTCAAGTTCTTTGACTTGGGCCTTGAGCCGCCCGATGGTGGCGGCTGCTTTTTGGAGCGGCGTGAGATCCTGGCTGGTCATGATGTTAGCTCAAGCGCGGTTTGCTTGGCTTGATTCGTACTCCGCATCAATAAGCTTAGCAAGGTCGGAATCGCTGAGGGCAGCAATATCAGGTTGGATTTCCATGGGCTCATCGTCTATTGACCTGGGCTCATTAACGTTCTCGATGCCGACCAAAATATAATTACACAGAGCCTTAGGAGTAGGGTAGTCAAAGATATCCGAAGCTTCCAGGTGAATGCCCAAGGTCTCACCGATTGCCTCGCGGAATTCGAGCGCTTTTATAGAATCCATTCCCTGATCAAAAAAGCCTCGATCAGCATGGACGGGTTCGCCTGAGTCTCTTCCTAGAATCGCACCCAGCAGACGGGAGAGTTGCGATAGCAGCGCCGCCGACTGATCGGATTCAGCCATAGTGGTTATGGCACGCATCGCTGGGGTCGATAAATCGACCGCCTTATCTGCCGTCCTGGACTCAAAGGATTTAAGGATATCGAGCGACCGTGTAACCGCAATTGCATCGGCAACGCGAGACCAGTCCACAGTCGCCACTATTGGGTCGACTACGCCTCTTGGAAGCCCCCCCAGGGCCCTGACCGCTGCCGTTGTGGAAAGGGGAGAGAAGCCGGTAGCCTGTGTCTGGCGCTGTTTCTCCGCGCTCATAATGCCCCCGTCGGCCCATGGACCCCAATGCACACACAGGGCATCGCCGCCCGCGGCTTGCCTCTGCATTGCGATTTCAGATAACGCGCTGTTTGCAGCGCCATAAGCTGAGAAGCCCGGCGTTCCGATTATCGCTGCCACTGAACCCATCAACACGAGCCGTATCTCTGGAAAATGAGAGAGCGATTTCATGATATGTAGGGCCCCCAAGACTTTACCGGAGAAGGTCAAATCCAACGACTCCTCATCGTCTGGAGAAAGCACGCCTGCACAATGAAAAAAAGTACTTTTGGGATGCGCTTTCGCCATGGCTTCCAGTCGAGGCACGCTCGCGCTTTCTCCTAGGTCAATCTCGAGGAGTTCTAAGGAGACGCCCAGTTCGCGTAACTCTTGCAGTTGCGCAGCAGCCTGCGGCCGAGGCCGGTTACGCCCAAACAGAGACATTGATCGACAGCCGCGCTTTGCCATCTCTTTGGCTAATGAAATACCGATTCCACCGAAACCGCCAGAGATGATCACGTGATCAGGTCGGAAAGAGTCCTGTGCGGGGACAATCGGAACGATCCTGGGATGTTGCACTTTGTCTGATTTGACTCGTAGCCATCCGGTGGCAGCGGGATCGTCCAAAATTTTCTGAACGAGGGCATGGTCATATGCGCACCCTTCAATGACGCCACCTTTCAGGTCCGGGTGCTCGAGCAAAAGACTTTGCAGTAGGCCGCGATGAGCCGCCAGGCTCAAATCATTCCGGTCTGAGTCGCCCACGATCCAGACCCGTCTAATCTCGGAATCGGCCAAGATCATTCCGATGAGTTCACGGGTGAAGGAGACCGACGTCAAAATCTCATCAATACCTTCCGGATATTCTGGTTTCGCGCTGGTAACTATCAAAACGCCGTCGAACGTCTGGGTTTTAATCGCGCGGCGGGCCTGCTCGACGCTAAACCCTGCCCAGATTCGTCTGGAGAGATCCGTCGCCGACGCTTCGGAGACTGGGTGGGGTGTAGCCCCTATGCAAAGCCAGTTACCGGACTCATGAGAACTCAGAGAGAGAGGATCCCAATTCAGGGTGAAACAATTTTCGCCGCGCGTATCTGAGGCTCGTGGAATACGGTCGGGACGATCAGATTTCTGATCAATCCAAAAACGTTCCCGCTCAAATGGGTACAAAGGAAGGTCCACGTGCCGAGAGTCGGGATACCGTGCGTTCCAGTCCGGGGTTACGCCGATCTCAAGCAGGTCAATGTGGGCGCTGATGACTGCTCGCCATGCGCTTTCGCCTTTTTTTAGGCTCGCGACCGCCCGAGAGCCAGAGGGTCGGGCCCTCACGATTCCCTTCAGGATCGGTTGCGGTCCGAGTTCGAGAAACCGGTCGAACCCCTGTTTCTCAAGGTACGTAATGCAGTCATTGAACCGGACCGTCGATTGAATCTGGTCGGTCCAGTATTCAGCCGAGCTGACTCTCTGCGGGTCCGGGTGGCCGATTATATTGAGTGGCATAACGATGCTTGGGGCACGCATCTCGACGCCAGGAAAAGTATCCCGGAAGTCTGAGGCGATCGATCGCATCATATGACTGTGGAAGGCGTGAGAGACTTCGAGCGGATTGATCCTTACGCCTTGCCGGAGGAGTGCAGCGCTGAAATCTCGTATGGCGTCGGCCGGGCCCGAAAAGACTGTCTCAGATGCGCCGTTTACTGCGGCAACGTTGATAAGTTCGGTCCTTCCGTGCTCTCTCAGCGCAGCGTTGAGTTCATCTTCGCTCATACGAGCGGCGCACATGCCGCCACCGCTCGGTAAGGCCCCCATGAGCCGGCTTCGCGCTTCGACCAGGTGAATGGCATCCTCGAAGGTAAAGACGCCTGCTACACAGGCAGCGGCGTATTCGCCGATGCTGTGACCGACCACGGCCCCGGGACGAAAACCCCAGGCAAGCCAGCGCTGTGCTAGGGCATACTGGAGAGCAAATAGTGCAGGCTGGCTATATTCAGTACGGTGGATAAGGCTTGAGTCAGAGTCCGGCCCATTTCCAAGAAGTAGATCACGGATCGATACCTCTCGAAGCGGTGCAAGGGTATCCGAGACGCAATCGATAACCTCCCGGATGATGTGGTCTTGGGCGTATAGATCGCCCGCCATGCCAAGGTACTGGGAACCTTGGCCGGTAAACATCCATACGGTATCGGAACTGCCTCCAATATTAAGAGATTGCAGATTGACGTGTGCTGTGCTGCCGGAAAAGTTTTCCAGCGCAAGAATAATTTCCTCTGCCGTCCGGCCCACGAAGTATTTTCGATAGCGGAATGACGATCTTCGGAGATTGGACGAGGCGCAGATGTCGTAAAGACTATCCGGCTGGGAACGTAATAGCGCGCAATAGTTGACAGCAAGTTTCCGGAGGCTTCCCACAGTTTGCGCGCTACATGTCAGGGTAAACAATGAGGCATCCGGCGAACGTTCCGGATCTGTCGCAAACGCCGGCTCAGAGACGATCACGTGCGCATTGGTTCCGCTGAACCCAAACGAACTTAACCCTGCTCGCCTTACCCGCTCCGCCTGCGGCTGCCAGGGGGTGGGTTCGGCGACAACTCGAAGTTTCTTCGGATTCCAGGGGATCAGCGGATTGGGTTTGGAGAAGTGCAGGTTAGCGGGGATTTCCTTATGTTTGAGAGCTAACAGGATCTTTATTAGACCTCCAAGTCCGGCGCAGGGCTCCATATGCCCAATATTGGATTTCGCGCTGCCGATCAGAAGCGGATTCTCTCTATCGTCGCGATGAGCGCCTAAGAGTCCTTCAATCTCTATGGGATCACCCAGTTCGGTTCCGGTTCCATGCGCCTCGACGTAGTCAATATCAGAGGAGGTCAGACCCGCATCGCGTAGGGCCGCACGAATAACGGCGGTTTGGGCTTGGGAATTAGGAGCAGAAAGTCCGGCCGTACGACCATCCTGATTAATCGCGGATCCATCAATAAATCCATGTACTCGACGATTTTTCTTCGTAGCGTCTGTTGATCTCTCCAGTACGATAAATGCCGCGCCCTCGCTCCGTACATATCCGTCTGCGTCAGCCGAGAAAGTTTTACATCGGCCCTTCGGCGAAAGTGCACGCAACCGGCAGAACGCAATGTGATTCTCCGGAGTTAGGATTAGATTGCTTGCCCCGACAAGCGCCATGTCGCATTCGCCTGCTCTTAAACTGCGGACCGCGAGGTGTATCGCGACGAGCGAGGAGGAGCAGGCGGTATCTAAAGTGAGGCTGGGACCTTGAGCGCCATAGAAATAGGAAAGTCGGCCCGCTGCGGTGCTCATTGTGGTACCGGTTAGGCTGTAGGCATCGATCAATTCAGGAACCCCGCTGTGCCGATGCATGCAGGCATAGTCGTCGCCAGACATGCCGACATAAAAAGCGGCCGCACTCTGATTTATTGAGCTCGGTATGATCCCGGCATCCTCCAGCGCCTCCCAACTCGTCTCGAGCAGAAGTCGCTGCTGGGGGTCTAGTGCGGCACACTCCTTCGGAGACATGGAAAACATGGTGGCATCAAACTGGTCGGCCGGCTGATCGATGAGCCCCGCTTCACACGTGTACATTTTCCCTTTTGCATCTGGGTCGTCTGATAAAAGCGAGGACGTCGGCCAACGGCGGTCATCGATTGTTGAGATCCCGTCGCGCCCAGACTTCAGCAGATCCCAGTAGTCGGCCGGGGTATTTGCGCCAGCGGGAAAACGGCAACTCATTCCGGTTACCGCGATTCTGGCAGGGGTGCGCAGATTCTGGTTCTCTTGAACGAGTTCGGCGATGGTGTCTCGTGCTTTTGTTAGCGCGGCTCGGTATCGATCGAGCTCGGTAGACGAGGCAGATTGGTTAGACATGTTGCACGCCATGCTCACTCATGAAATGGACAAGGTGCGCGAGCAGTTCGTCTCTATGGGTTTTGAGAAAAAAATGACCAGCGCTGAGCGATACATGACGTAGTGCGTATACGGAATGTTCGCTCCAAGGATCCATGTCGGCGGGAGGCACCTCGGGATCATTGATCCCGGAGAAAGCGACGAGTGGACACTCCAAGGGGCCGCTGGACTCATACTGGTAGCCGTCACAGACCTCGAAATCCGCTCTCAGAGTGGGTAACAGGAAATCCAGCAATTCCCGATTGGCCAGGATTTCAGGCTCGAAGCCGCCAAAAGCGCTTATGTTTTCGATGAACTCACTATCATGCATTCCGGTGAATGAGGGGCGTCGCTGTGGGAGGTGTGGAGCGCGATGGGCACCAATAAAAGCGGTTAGGGGTAACGCATAGCCTTGCTCCTGAAAACATCTCAGAATCTCGAAAGCAAGGAGTCCACCCATGCTGTGACCGTAAAAAAAGTACGGTTTTGAGGTATGAAGTGCTAACTGATGGGCGACGGTTTCGGCGAGCGGCCGTAACGCGTTTATCGCCGGATCGGAGATGCGATTTTCTCTTCCAGGTAATTGGATAGCGCATACCTCAACGTCCGGTCCTAAACCGCCGGACCAATTCCGATAAATGGATGCGCCGCCCCCGGCAAAAGGCAGGCAAAATAGGCGGAAGCGGGCTTCCGGCCGCGCTTCCGGGCATGTTATCCATTTATTGAATCTCACGACTTCGCGTGCAGGAGTTCTTCGAGATCGTCAAGAACCGCTTTGGCGGCAGCAGCACTATCAGGAATCTGCTTTGCATGATCGATTGTCTCCGACGCCGTCCCTGTGAGTTCGCTTTCAATAAAAGCGGCGAGTTCCGCAAGCGTGGGATAGTTGAAGGCTAGCGCCACAGGTAAGCTCAAGCCCGTTGCCTCTCCGAGACGGTTGCGGAGTTGAACCGAGAGGAGCGAGTCCAACCCGAGGTCGCTCAGAACGCTATTTTCCGAGAGAGAAGATTCATCGGCGATACCCAGCAACGAGGCCAGGGTCTTGCTGACCAGCTCGTAAAGCGTCTTCCGACGCTCCTGTAAATCAAGTCCAATAAAGTCGACTTTAGGTGTGATTCTGCCTGCTGTGGAACTCGCTGCAGCGTTCCCGATCAGAGAGGAGAGGAGGCTGGCATTGCTTGGATTGACCTGGCCATAGGTAGGCCAGTCGCAATCGACAACCATGATTTGAGTATGCTGGGAGGCGACGCTGGCCGCCAGCCAGTCACCCATACCACCCGGATCAAGGGGTCGGAAACCTTGTTGCTTGAGCTGCTTTGCGGCGGTCTCATCCGTCGCCATGCCGGTTCCGGAAAATGGGCCCCAATTAATGCAGGTCGACGGTAAGCCCCGAGCGGCTCGCTGATGAGCTACGCCATCGAGAAAGGCGTTAGCAGCTGCGTAGGCCGTTTGACCCTCATTCCCCAATATCGAGGCCGCCGACGAAAACAGCACGAAATGATCAAGCGCCTCTGAGTGGAAGTAGTTATCCAAAAGTTGAGCGCCCATCGCCTTCCCCGACAGCACGGCTCGGAAAGACTCCGACTCTGAGTTGACGACAAGCTCGTCCTTGAGGAGCCCGGCGCAATGAAAAAGTCCGGCAGGGGAGGGCATCCCGGCGAGACTCGATGTGAGGGCGGTCTCCAAGCGATTACGATCACTCACGTCGCAATTTATTCGCCGGATAACTACATCATCATGGGAGGGGATTGCCGTCGCGCTCTTGGGCCATTCGCGGGATAAAAGCAGCAAGTGCTTCGCACCAAGATCAACGAGCCACTCGACAACCCGACGGCCCAGTGCTCCTCTTGCGCCTGAAACAATATACGTTTTGTCCGGATGTATAGCAGGCCTGGGATGCGCCAAGTTCGTAAGCGCCTCTATACGCTCAACGAATGCCTTGTCCCCGCGGACAGCGATGCACGCATCCGACGCATTGCTCAGCATGACGTTCACTGCAAAGCGATGGTCATCGGCAGTGCCTAGGTCCAGATGACGGATACCGAGTTCAGGTTGTTCGCGTCGAGCGCTTACACATAATCCTCGCACTGCGGTTTGAAGAGGTTCCGCGATCTCATCGGTGCGCACCTGATAAGCGGACTTGCTCAAGAGCCAGAGCCCGGCGGGCAGCGTACGGCTGCCCGCGGCTAGCGATTTCAGGAGCTCACGATTTTGTTCAAGCGGCTCGTAAAGCGGTTGATCAGGTGAAAAGCTCAAAAGACTTATGACTCCATCGCAGTCGACATCAAGGACTCGGATCGGATCTACTACGGTCACCGTACAACCCGCGTCCTTAAGGTCGCGCTGTAGCGATTCAGAGAACGGCGAGTCTCCGACGATCGTCCAGCGCAACCCCGACTTGACGTTTCGCGGTATGTCGGTCGATTGCCATTCCGTTCGGTGATAGAGCGACCGCGCCGCTTGCTCTGATCTGTTGTCAAGCAGTGCGGAAAAATCCAGGCGCCGCGCGTGTAAGCCGCGGATGCTTACAAGGACATTTCCTGCGTCATCAATAATTTGCCCATCCCCAACCACAACGGAATCTGATGAGCTCTCGGACAAAGTAAACAATGCGAACTTGGCATTGACGAGAGATTCCATCGCACAATGGATTTCATCAATGCCGAAGGGAAGCCACGTCTCATCCGCTGGGAGCTTGGCGGTTGCTAGCAACAGGCCAAAACAGGTGTCGATTAAGCCGGGGTGCACTGTATCGGCCTGGGCATTCATACCCAAACGTGCCGGCCACTGAAGTTCGGCGAGAGCCGTGTGGCTGGTGACATAAAGAGACTTAGTCCATCGATAGCTCTGACCCAGTTCAATGCCGCGCCGGCGGACCCCTTCAATAAAAGCGTTTACTGAGGTCGATTCTTTGCGAAGTTCCTCGAGGTTTTCCATGTTCAGGGTATTCAGCGGCTTATGTCGTACCTGAATATCGGCGACGCTGTGTAGCAAGTCCCTGTCGTCATCGCGGAGGCGACTCCATAGTTTCGCCTTTGCATCCCCGGGATGAATAATCGTTTGCACGGTTGGAGGGTCATTAGAATCAACTAGGAGCGCTTTTTCGAAGGTGACCCCCGTCAGGCTCACATCACGTCCAAGAAATTCGGGTGTCTTTCGTGCTGCAGAAAGCATCATAGCCACCATCGCGGCCGCTGAGACAACAGGCACGCCGTTGACGACATGGTCGCGAAGGACAGGCAAGCTAACAGGATCCAGACGGTTCTGATAAATCGTGATCGGAATGTTAGCGACCCCAAGTCGCTGGCCGAGTAGCGTGTCACTTCCCCTTTGTACCGACGTGTTTTGGAGGTTCGCAGGCTCCATCCAGAATGAAGTTTTCGCAAATGGGTAGGCCGGTAGACGAAGTCGTCTACGGCTGTAGTCGCCGTCGAACTTTTTTAAGTCGATTAAATTCAATTGCGCCAGCGTGGCTACCGAACGTGCGATTGATTCCCAGTTGCCGAGCCGGCGATTTAAAGACGATATCCACCGCGCCGATTCTGACGTGCACATCATTCCCGCAGAAGACAGAGTCGGTGTCGCGCCGACCTCAAGATAAGTTAACACGCCGGCCTCCTCGAGGAAGGCAATCGATTGCCTGAAAAGAACCGGTCGACAAATATGTTCTGCCCAGTATTCCGACGAGAGCATTTCTTCCAGCCCTAACTCTCCCGTCAGATTCGAAATAATCGGGATTGAGGGCGACTCATATCTGATCTCCGACAGCTGCTCTTCGAATTGCGCTTTAACCGTCTGCATGAGCGGACTGTGGAATGCATGGGACGTGTCTAATTTCTTAACCCCTATCCCCTGATCTTTAAATGCGTTGATAACGCTACCGAGGGCGGTAGCATCTCCGGAAATCACACAGCTTTGCGGCCCATTCTCCGCCGCCACGGCGAGAAGGCCTTCCCGGCCGGCAAGCGCTTTGCGGGCAGCACGTGCATCAAGTTCGACAGCCCACATTTCGCCAACAGCGTCGCTGCGCTGCATCAAGGACGCCCTTAGGGAGACCATCTCAATTGCGGCTTCTAACGGGAATATCCCGGCAACACACGCAGCAATGTATTCGCCAAGGCTATGCCCCATTACATATGACGGTTTTACTCCCCAAGAGAGCCATAATTGGGCCAATGCGTACCCCACTGAGAAGATTACCGGCTGGGCAATCTGAGTGGGGAGCAGATCAGCATCTTTAACCGAAGGGTCGGTCGCATGATGGATCACATCGACATCGGAGAAAGTGGTAAATAGTTTTGCGCATTCGTCCAAGGCAAGCTTGAACGTTGGTTGGCTCGCATACAGTTCACTAGCGATATTGGCGTATTGACTCCCTTGACCGGTGAACACGAAGGCTAAGAGCCCGTCATCTTCCCCGACTGCCACCGCCGGTGTTAAATCTGTTGCGCTAACCCAGGCATCGAGTTGCTGACATAGTTCTTGTGCGCTGCGACCGATGACAGAGAGGCTGTGTTTGAATTCTTTTCGCCCGGTGTTCGCGGTGAAACAGTAATCCGCGATTCTCGGTGGTGGCTTTTTCGCGAGTTCGGCGATATGTCGACCGGCAAGCTGTTGGAGCGCGTTGGGTGTTCTCGCGCTTAGGTATAACACATGCCATGAACGGTCGTTGGTGTCGCTGGGCGATTCCAGCGCAGGTGGCTCTTCCAATATGATGTGGGCGTTTGTGCCACCGATACCCAGCGAATTGACGCCCGCTCGCCTTGGCCCGGGAATAGGCCAATCGATAGCACTGGTGTTTATAAAAAACGGCGAGGCATCGATGTCGAGAGCAGGGTTTGCCGACTCAAAATTGAGCAGTGGAGGTATCTTTCCATGCTGGACTGCAAGGGCTGCTTTGATGAATCCAGCCGTACCCGAGGTGATCTGCAGATGACCGACATTTGTTTTTACCGAGCCCAGCGCGCAGAACCCTACCGCGCCATTGTCCACGTGATAGGCCTGACGCAGACCGTCGAATTCAATCGGGTCCCCAACGACCGTGCCTGTGCCGTGTGCTTCTACCAAGCCAATGGTGTTTGCCGGGACATCGGCCATGGCTAGCGCTGCGGCCACGGCGACTGCTTGACCGTCACTAGAGGGTGCAGCGTAGCCTACTTTTGCACCGGCATCATTATTGATCGCGGTCCCCTTGATCACGGCATGAATGTGGTCCCGATCGCGGATCGCGTCTTTACAGCGTTTCAAAATCACTGCGCCAACGCCACTTCCAAAAATGGTGCCCCCGGCCTTCGCGTCAAAGGAGCGAACGTGCCCATCTGGACTGACGATCATTCCTGGTTGATATAGATGACCGGCGTGTTCCGGTGACTGGATCGAAGAACATCCAGCGACGAAAAGATCGGCCTCGCCGGATCGAAGGGCTTGGCTGGCCATATGGATACAGACCAGGCCGGTCGAACAGGCCGTTTGCACATTTACACTGGGGCCTCCAAGATTCAACTTATACGATGTTCGCGTCGTGATGTAGTCTTTATCGTTGCCGACCATAGCCATAAATCCACCCAAAGAATCGAGGGTGGCGACCGCTAAGTCATCATTAGGATCCAACTGCGCCCGGTTCGGTAATACGTTATTGAAAAGATAGGTATTCATGGCAGCACCTGCATAGACACCGACGACACCCGGGTAGTTCGTAGGATCGTAACCGGCATCCTCGAAGGCCTCCCATGCCACTTCCAAAAACTGTCGCTGTTGGGGATCCATCAGTTCAGCGTCTACCGTGGAGTAGCCGAAAAACTCAGCATCGAACCGCCGCGCGTCCTTCAGCATCGGAGAGGCTTTTACATATTCGGGACGGTCGTATACGCCGCGACTAAATCCGCTTTCCTGAAGCTCGTTGTCGGAAAATCGGGAGATCGACTCAACTCCGTTGATCAAGTTTTCCCAGAATTCGTCAATAGAGTCTGCGCCAGGAAATCGAGCCGCCATTCCAATCACTGCGATGTCATCACTCTCGCCGCCTGAAAGGTTTCGGACAAACGCGCGCCGCGCCTTTGCCTGTTCGAGCACATTCCCGGTGACACCATCAGTCAGTACGTCGACCAAACTGCGGATGGTGGGGTGCTTAAAAAGGTCGACGAGCGAAACGCGGCCGGGTATCTCCTCCTGAATCTGTCCTACCGCCTGCATCAGAATCAGGGAATCTGCGCCGAGTTCAAAGAAATTGTCATCAACCCCGACGTTCGTGCCGGGCAGCAACTCAGACCAGATCTCAAGTAATTTTGACTGAGCGCTTCCATCCCGCGTATTGATGTGGATTGGAATCTGCTGCTCTCGTATTTTCTCCTCAAACTCTCCAGCCTGAAATTGGGTGATGAGCCGTTTATGCTGGATCTTCCCAATCTCGGTTTTCGGGATGGCTTCTTGCGGGAGCGCGATCAAATAGTCTGCTTTGATGCCAAGGCGCTGACTGAGTTGAGCCTGAATCTTCTTTTTGATGTCAGCGGTAGCGATTTCATCAGCACTATTTTTTGGATGAAAGAACACCACTAACTTAAGAGTGCTTTCTCCCGGTGGAAAAGCAGCACATGCGGCGGTGTAGGAAGGCTCAAGACTGTCGATCTCTTCGATTACATTCTCAACGTCGTGATTCGAAAGGTTCACGCCGTTAATCACGATCCCGAGGGCGGTCCTGCCCAAGAGAAAGAGGTTCTCATTTTTTATGAAGGCTGCGTCGCCGGTGTCGAACCAGCCATCGTCGGTGAATGCTTCATTCGCCTGGGGATTGTTATGGTAGCCAGGCATCAGGGCTGGCCCCTTCAATTGGAAGGTTCCCACTTCTCCTTCATGCTTGATGTTGCCTGCTTCGTCCACGATCCTCATTGCCATGCCGGGAATGATGGGTCCGAGGTTGGCAAATGCGATGCTCTGGGGATCTTCAGACGGCACTTCCTCGATCTTGCCGTCTAGCGAATTGCGGTCCAGATGTGCAAATTCGATAGCCGAACCCTTGGGAGGAAGATGGTAGTTAACGCCGGAACAAACCTCTGCCATACCGAATGCAGATATCACCGCCTCACTCCTGAGTCCGTATCGGTGCGTTGCCGCAAGGAAGGATTTAACCGTGTTTTCTGCGATGAGTTCGCCAGCCGAAAGAAGGCCTCTGACGCAGCTTAGATCCCACACTTGGGCATCATCGTCACCATTTCGTGCGAGCTGTTTAGCAATCAGCCCAAACGCAAAGTTTGGCGCCCAGGTGTGGGTTGCGCGAAATTTGTGCAGCAGATCCAACCAGCGGGTCGGGCGCGCAAGCACGTATTCTTTGGGGACGTAGACGAGATCGCTGCTGCAGAGGATCGGACTGACGTGGTAGGCCGAGATATTGCCGATATGGTCGAAGGGAAGCCAGCTTAAGATCAGATCTTCGGAACTATTGCCGCAGAGCGCATTGGCGCCCCGACAGCGTGCGATCATGTTTTCATGCGTCAGGGTTACTGCTTTCGGTAGGCCTGTACTTCCCGAGGAGAGTGTGTAAAAGGCTGTGTCGCGGAAGTCCGCGATATGCATTAAGCCGTCGTCTTCGGTCTGACGTAAATCTTCGATGGCGAAGAAATGCGCTGCGTGAAGGTCGCTCAATCGAGGAGACCGCTGAATACCCGATAGCGTCTCAAAGTTCCCGAGAATTTTAGGGTGGTCCATCAGCTCGAACAGATGTCGAATCTGCTCGACCGGTCGGCTTTCAGCATCAAAGCTCGCCGGTACAGGGAGGATAACCGGCCTCAACCCCGCGAATAGACATCCCCAGAAGCCTTTTATGATTTCTTCGCTGGAGGTAAGTTGGATGAGAACCGGGCAGTCGGGCTTCACGTCCTCCTTACGCCAACCTGAGGCAATCTGTCGAGCGTGGGCGATCAGCGTCGCGTAGTTTTCATGCTGCTCATGCCCCTGCTGGTCCATAAATACGATGCGGGCGTTGCCATTGGCCTGGAGAAGCGCAGCAGTCAGGGTGTCCGGGAGCAAGGACCACTCTTCCGGGGAGGCTTTCGCGCAATAGGCTGGGAGAGGAGGGCTTGAGTTCATGATTCCCGTGGTCAGGTCCATTCCACAGCTCTATTTACCGACGCTATCACGAGATTGCGGGCCGATATTTTTTTAGCGATTTTTCGGCGAACTATGGGTATCCATTATCCCACAATCAAACGGAGCGATTGAGAGCGGTTTTATAAACTAAGGTTTGTTACTGCCGGGTACTAGTTGAAACCCTAGGCCTGACTTAATGTCCAAAGTTATCGTCAGTGATACAGCTTGAAATTACATTAGCCAGGGCTTCGGCGTGTTTTTTGGAAACCATAGTAAGATGATGCCCTGGTGCTTTCACGGACCGGATCGGACCGGTCGCGAATGCGCTCCATCCCCAACTCGGATCTTGGGCGATTTCCTCGGGAATGCCCTTTATAAACTCTGAGAGCGTCTCCTCGGCCTGCACAAATGAAATCGAGGTAATTGGCTCCTTTGTGGGCGCGTAGACCATCTGCGCCTGCGCTTTGAATACGTTGATGATCCCAGCGACGAAGTCCACGTCACTCTCAGAGGGGACAAGGCCGGCCGTAACCATTTTGCCGTGTAGTAGGCTTAACATGGCGTCCCAGTCCATTCCGACAAGCTCGGCTTTCCTGATCGGGACAGAAGCTCCGAAAGCCATGAAAATGTTCTCACCGGCAGATTCGATCCAGTCAGCATCGGTCCACGATTGCAGTTCATCGGTTTCCCTTCTTGCCGGAGCCGCACTATCGACCGCAATCAGGTGAGCCGCCGGTCGGCCGATGTTACCTGCCTGCTTGATCATCTCGAGACCGATCCAGCTTCCGAGCGAATGACCTATGAGCGTGATAGGTTTATCCAGATTCAGCAATTCGAGGTTATCGGCAGCAATCTCCTCTATCGTGGACCGCGGAGCGACCCGAGCGTCTAGTCCACGTGCCTGCAATCCGATACATTGATAGCCAAGCTCCGAGAGGCACCGGGCGAGCTCTACGAGATACATAACACTCCCACCGGTGCCCGGCAGCAAAACCACTTGGGGATTAGCGGCTGCTCCACCCATCATAATTCGTAAGGAGTCGTTTGGTTTGTCACTGTTCTCGAGGGCATCTGCGAGACGACGAATGGTTGTGTGCTGAATGAGAAGGGTCATAGGTACGGGGCGTTTTAACCGCTTTCTCAAGGCCTCGACAATCCTCACGGCCTGAAGGGAATCACCGCCGAGGTCAAAGTAATCATCGTCAAGACCGAGGGCAGCATGGCCAAGTAACTGTTCCCACGTCACCGCTATGATCGTTTCGATCTCCGTCATTCCGGGCCGTATACCGATTAGCTCTTTGGGCGTTTCACTAGCTTGGGACTCTCTAAAAGCGTGTACTTTCTTCTCGATGGGCGTTGTGGAAACATACAGCGGGACCAGCGCCTCCATATTCAATATTCGGTCCATCACCTCTTGAACCTCGTTTGCAGCGATCCATTCTTGGGGTTGGGCTGGATCAAATGCGATGGCATCGAAGTTAATCGCGACCCATGGCTTCTGATACTTGTTTTGAATCTCAAGTGCGACGGCATCCAGTCCTGCATTTGAGGTCGCATACTCCGAATAGCCGAGTCCACCAAGCTGTGAGGCCAGCGAGGAAATCATCAATCCCCACCTACTTTCTTCAGCAAAGAATTTCGCGAGATGCCACGCGCCGTCCACTTTCGTCTTGACCGAGGACCAAGGCCAGTCTGAAGGCGTGTCGTCAATTGCGGAAACAAGATGCGGGTTTCCCGCAGCGTGGATTACACCGCGTACGCGCACCCCGATTTTCTTAAGCTCGCTGGCAACGCGGGCGACTTCCTCTTCCTGACCGACGTCTGCATAGAGTACTTGACAGTATGTCGCCATCTCGGGGGGCGGTTTATGCTGCTGATTCCGCGCTATTAGGACCGAACGCCATGCGGCCCGCTCATAAAGATATCGCGCAAGAAGGAGTCCGAGGCGTCCTGTGCCGCCACTGATCAGGCACGTGCCGGCAGGGATCAGCAGGGGTGATGCGGCAGATGCTGCAGGCAGCTGCACTGGGCTAAACCGAGGAACGTAGCGAACACCGCTCCGATAAGCAACGAACATATCAGGACAGTGCTCGGCTAATTCTGCAGCTAAGATCGTTTCTGATCGCTCTGGACTCTCGTCCCAGTCGATGACCCGGATATCAAACGACGGGAACTCTTGGGCTGCTACTGTTATTAGGCCCCTCAGCATTGCAACAGCTAACTCAGGCTGATCATCCTCCTCCACGCGATGCATCAACGGGGAGACGAATCGAATCGGTATGCTGGACCCGGGAAAAGTTCTGGAAAGATCCACGAGAAGATCGCGCGCCTGAATTACCGGTGGAACATTCTCAGTCTCGGCAATGAACACAAGAAGACCGCTTGATGATAGGCTTTCAGTGAAGGCTGTAGTGCTGTACGGAAGAGCGTTCAGTTCTTTTATGAGGTGTAATTGCGCATCAGTTGGGTCACCTAGAAAGAGCCAATTCTGGACCTGCACCGAAACGCCGGTTTCCGTTGGCCGCTGAGGTTTCCATTCCAGTCGGCTGAACCATTCCGTAATCGGGAGGCGTTCTTGCTTTTGGCGGGCTTTGTCAATCCAGTGCCTCGTCTTCTCGAACGGATACGGGGGCAGTGCGGCGCGTTTGAACGGCTGCCTTATTCTTCGCTCCAGTGATCGACTGATATCAACTGTACAGCCCTCGCACCACATTTGCGCCAGCGTGTTCAGGAGGGACTCTTCCTCTGATGTGCTCGATAGACAAGCAGCTGAGCCCAGGTCTGGGTGCTCCGCTGCTAGGGTGCTCAGGGTACGACCTGGCCCAATCTCGAGAAGTATCATTGTGCTATCGGAGCTAAGGGCTTGCACTGCGCTGTTGAACTGCACGCATGCCGTCAGTTGATTTGCCCAATAGCTTGGGTCCGTGGCATCGGTCGCCGATAATATTTCACCGCTAAATCCGGAGACAATGTCTACGCGGGGACTTTGAAGTGACTTCCTACTCAGGAAGTCGGCGAGTTTCGCAATGCCCGGCGCCATCCATCTCGAATGGAAGGGGTGCGATACCGGGAGATATTTGTATCGAATCTCTTTGTCGGAAAGTTGATCGGCGAGTCTATCGATGTCTTCCCTCAGGCCGGAGACCACAGTCGAAACAGGAGAATTAACTGCTGCTATGTCAATTTGTGAGTTGTCGCCGATGTTGTACTGCACTTCGGCTTCCGATGCGCGAATTGAGAGCATGGCACCTGGGCGCTGCTCCCAAAATATTCGACCCCGCTCGCACGCAAATTCCAGGGCAGTTTCGATATCAAAGACTTCGCCTATGCACGCAGCGGTTATTTCACCAAGGCTATGGCCGAGTAGGCGATCTGGCTGGAGGCCCCAGGATTGCCAAAGGCGAGTGAGAGCGTGCTCGACGGCGACTAAGATAGGCTGGGTGAGCCATGTCTCGTTGATCTGCCGTCTAATTTCCTCAGAATCGCCAAGGCAGCATATATCGATTAAATCAATACCCAAAATCTGACGGAGGATTTCTGCACTTGCGTCGAATTCCTGACGGAAGGATTCAAATCGTTCGTATAGAGTCCTGGCCATTCGCAGATACTGTGCCCCTTGTCCAGGGAATAGAAAGGCCACGCGAGGGGAGGTGTCAGGCGCTACTCCGCGGTGAGTAAGAACGGGATCCTTAATAGCGCTCGCTCCAGCGGTGTCCGTGGTGACAACTGCCGCCCGACAACGGGATTGGGTCTTCCCGTGTATCAGCGTCCAGGCTGTATCTGCCACCGCATCACTGGATTGGCTCCAGTGATGCGCCGCCGAAACGCAAAGTCGATCAAGCGCCTCGCTGCTGGAGGCCGACAATGTGAAGATAAAAGGTTCCTCATCAACATTGGTGCCTGAGTCCCCCTGTGGCGCGGGAGCCTCTCCCAGAATGATGTGAGCATTGGTTCCGCCCATGCCAAAAGAGCTAACGGCACCAATGCGACCCAATGGATTCAAAGGCCAGGGCGCTGCGAGCGCGGGCATCATGAAGAGGTCAGAAAATTGGGCTAGTTGCGGATTTGGCGTATTGAAATAAGGCGTTGGCGGAATCGTTTTATTTTGGAGCGCGAGAATCATCTTCAGCAGGCCAGCAGCCCCCGCCGCATGGTTTAAGTGCCCAATCTGCGCTTTCACAGCACCCAGGTGGCGAGCGAGTCCGTCGTCCTGAAATATTTCGCGCAAAGCGGAAAATTCGATCATGTCGCCGAGAGCGGTGGCGGTCCCGTGTGTTTCAATAAACTGAATATCAGAGGGATTGAGCTGGGCGTCTGAGAGTGCCGCCCGAATCAGTGCCGACTGGCCATTCACGCTCGGTGCGGTGAAACCCACTTTGGCAGAGCCGTCATTGTTGACTGCACTTCCTTTAATCGTCGCGAGAATTCGATCTCCCTCGCCTCGAGCCTGTTCGAGAGGTTTCAACACAAAGGCGACGACGCCGCTCCCCCAGACAACGCCATTCGCTCCTTGTTCAAAGGGGCGACAGTGTCCATCGGGCGAGACGATCATATGCTCCTGATAGAGGTGACCATTCTCCTGGGGAACCCGAAGTGCGACTGCGCCTGCCAACGCCATCTCGCACTCCCCTGTACGCAGTGCGCGACAGGCGGTATGTACCGCGACCAAGCCGGTGGAGCAGGCTGTCTGAATATTAAGGCTCGGGCCAGTTAGATTTAGAAGGTATGAAATACGGGTCGAAAGGTAATCCTTCTCTGATCCGATGATTACCTGGTAGGGATCGAGGGTAGGGTCTTCGCTTAAGGCTGGAAGAATGTTTTCGATCAAGTAGTCATTTTGACCGGCGCCCACGTATACACCAATATTTTGAGCATTATCAAAGCGGCCATATCCTGCATGCTCAAGCGCATGCACCGCGCCCTGAAGCAATAGACGATGCTGCGGGTCCATAAGCATAGCTTCGGATGGCGCGATTCCGAAAAAAGCGGCATCGAATTGCTCTATGTCATTGATTGCGCCGTGGCGCGGTACGAAAGCGGGACTCGAGATGACCGACTCGTCAAGCCCGGCCGCTCGTAATTGTTCGAGCGAATATGACTGAATTCCGCTACTTCCGTTGGCGAGCAAGTCCCAGAATTGTTCCGCGGTCGGCGCACCGGGTAGGATCGCAGAGACCCCAATAATCGCGATCTCGGAGGATACAAGCCCTCGCTGGCTGATTCGAGTAGCGCTCCGCGCCGGTCGGCCATCCAGAAATGCAGCAAGAGTCCGAATGCTGGGATACCGAAAGAGGTCGATCAGCTCAACGGGCCGATCGAGTCGGTCCTGTATATCCTGTCGAACCTCGGTCAGCATCAGGGAATGGGCGCCAAGTTCAAAAACGTTGGTATCAATATCTGGAGATGAACCGGAGAGAAATTTGGCCCAAATATCGGCTAGCTCTTTTTCAGTATCTGTGACTGGCGCAACGGTCTCCGCGGGTTTATCCGATAGCCCCTGGAGGGCTTTCAGTGCTCGTCTGTCGACCTTCCCGTTCGGCGTGAGCGGGAACTGATCCAGAGAAATGATTTGCGAAGGCTGCATATACATGGGCAGACGCTCACGCAACCATGGCCGCAAGTCCTCATCGGGACTCGTGGTTTGAATAAAGGCGATTAGTCGATCAGCCGTGTCGTTCGATCCGACGGCAATCACCACAGCGACCGACACGGATGAATTGCTAAGGAGAGCCGCTTCGATCTCGCCAAGCTCAATACGGAATCCTCGTAACTTGATCTGATTGTCAAGGCGGCCCAGAAAGTCAAGATGCCCGTCAGGCCGTATCCGCACGAGATCCCCCGTCCCGTACATTCTTGACCCCAAAGCCTGCGAAAAAGGATCGGGCCGGTAACGCTCGGCCGTGAGTCCAGGCCGCGCCCAATAACCGCGGGCGAGACCTAAGCCGCCGATCCACAACTCCCCAAGCCCCCCAGGATTGACCAGATTTAACGAATCGTCGAGCACATAAAGCGAGGTGTTGAGAATTCCCCGGCCCACCGGCGAATTGCCCGACGCGGTTGGCGGTGGCTTGGCTTCTACGCAGCTAATCGCTGACCATATTGTCGTCTCGGTAGGTCCATACATATTCCATAAGGTGGCGCCGGCTCCAATAATCCTTGCAGCTAAGTCGAGAGGCAGCGCTTCGCCGCCGCACAAGGCCCTAAATTTATTGTCGCTGCGCCAGCCAGCCTCCAGCAGCAAACGCCAAGTGCTTGGGGTTGCCTGGAGGATGGAGATATTCTCCTGCGCAATTAAGTTACGCAACGCGCCTCCATCCACGACGTCGAGGCGGGAGGCAATTACGACACACGCGCCAACCGTCAAAGGTAAGAAAAGTTCCAGTACGGCGATATCAAATGAGATTGTCGTAACAGCAAGGAGACGATCATCGCTCGTGAGCCCGGGTTCCGTCTGCATACTCTCAAGGAAATTCGAGAGCGCTTGATGTTCGACGGTTACCCCTTTCGGTCGACCGGTAGAGCCCGATGTAAAGATCGTGTAGGCAGCAAGGTTTGGGGCCGGTAGGGGGAGTACGGAATCGCTTTCTAGGGCTGCCAACTCTTCTACAATCTGAACAGGGAGCGACTGAAGCACCGGAAGGGATGCGGATTGTTGATCCGTCAGAGTGAGATCGGGTTGGGCATCCTCGAGAACCCATTTGAGTCTCTGCTCCGGATATGCCGGATCAAGAGGGATATAACTGGCTCCTGCGTAATGCACCGCGATCAGGCTGACCAGCAAGTCAGTGTCTCGCTCCTTCAGCACAACGACCCGATCGCCTGGCCTTATCCCCAGGGCCACTAGATTTCCTGCGATTCTTAGCGCGCGCTGCCTTAATTCTGAGTATGAAAGACTGCTGTCGCGAAACCTTACCGCGATCTTGTCGGGATGCTGATTAGCACATCGATCAAAGGCGGAAAGCCAGTGACCCATCTCTAATGGCCGGCTGTTTCTCTGTTGTCGCTGGATCCAGTCGAATTCCAGTTCCGCATCAACAGTCGTTAGTTGATCAATTGCGCGCGTGTTGCTTTTTGTAACCTCGGAGAGGGTATGGGTAAAGCTCTTTGCCCACGACGAAACGGTCTCGCGATCAAGAATTGCGGGATTCCACACCCATTGAACGTTACTGTTTTCTCGGTCTGTATTTACGGTGACGGATAGATCGAACTTAGAATGCACGACCTCAGGAGTTATCGGCGTGAGAGTGCACGCCCCCAGCGATAGTTCCCCATCCGGTTGATTTTGTACATCGAAAGTGATCTGAAAGAGGGGTGAGTGATTCAGTGCTCGCGGAGGGTTAACCGCTTCAACAATTTTCTCAAAAGCCACCTCGCGATTTTGATGCGCCTCAAGAAAGACCGCCTTAGTGGATCGAATCAGGCCTTCCACGGTCTCGCTTGCAGATGGGGCAAGTCGCAAAGGAAGCATATTAATGAACAAGCCGACCAGCGGCTCGAGTTCGGGTAGATCGCGATTTGCAATTGTCGTTCCGAGCACCAGCTCTTCGTCGGGAGGGCTGCCGAGGATTCGATTGATCAATAGTGAGAAAGCAGCCAGAAGTACGATATAGGGTGTGCTTTCGGTCTCTTGCGCTAGCCGCTCAGTTGCCTCTAAGAGCGCCGGTGGCAAAGGGGCGATGAGCTCCTCTCCTGCATAGCCCGTCGTTATCGGACGAGGATGATCTAAGGGCAGCGGGGTGTAATCCGGAGCTCCACGAAGGTGCTTTATCCACCACTCCACCTGCCGGTGTCGCAATGCCGTGCGATCGTCAAGCCAAGCAACGTAATCCGCATACTGCACCGGTAGCGTCGGAAGCGCAGCGGCGGAATCCTCGTAAAGAATCGACAACTCGTTGATGATGTTTGCCAGCGACCAGCCGTCGGCGATGATGTGGTGGAGTGTAAGCATGAGGAGGTGGTGCTTCTCTCCAAGTGGCCGTAACGCGGCGAATAGGCCGTGTTCCGACTCAAGATCGAAGAGATTCTGACTTGCCCGACGTACGCTCAGTCGGATCTGTTCTCCTAGATCGTCGTTTTCCTCGACAGCAGGCCAGATGCTTAAATGGAAATCCGGGGAGGCGTCGACGACCGCCTCGACGCTTCCGTTCGCGGATCGGAAGCGAGTGCGCAATGTTTCATGCCGTAATGCAATGGTTCGAAGTGCGTCCTCGAGCCTCGGAATGTCTATGTCGCCCTGAATGCGTACAGCCAGCGGCATGTTATACACCGCAGAAGAGCCTTCAAGCTGACTAAGAAACCAGAGTCGTCTCTGGGCTTCGGATAAAGCGCCTCGAGCGTGCTCCGCGGAGGGTAGAATTCGAGTCCGTTGCGCCGAGCGCGCTGTTTGCGCTTTGTTCAAGAAGGAAACCAACTCGTCCTTCTGTGCTTTTATTGCATCCGCAAGGGCCGCTGTAATGGCGCCTTTTGGCGCGTTAACCACTAGCTTGCCGGCCTCGACTCGAACAGAGATCTTCCGCTCTCTCAGTTTCTGGATGAGGAGTTCGAGCTCAGTCAAAAGATCATTTCCTCTTCATCATGGGCCGCCGGCCGGTCCTCGCCCAGTGCCCAATATTGCGCATCTATCAGGTCAGAGAGTTGCTTAATTGTTGGCTTCTTAAAGATTTCGCCGACCGCAATCTCGAATCCGAAGTCCCCGCTCAATCGGCCGGCCAGACGGGCGGCTAGGAGAGAGTGCCCACCCAGCGCAAAGAAGTCGTCGTGCCGACTGGGTGATTCAATCTGCAAGACGGCGCTAAGGTGAGATGCGACTTTTTGCTCAGTATCGGTCGCAGGATGCTCGAAAGGTAATTCGATAGTCGACGAAAGGCTTAATGGCTCTAAATCCGGCCGACCCGGTCTGAGTTGCTCGATTGCGTCATCGAGGGAGGGCAGGGCGCGCGCCACCCATTCATCAACCTCGAGGTCGATGCTGTCATTCAGTTGAATCAGAAGCGCTTTAAGTGACCCGAGGAAAATCGAGGAAAAGGTCTCCTCGAAGAAATGTGTGGACGTAGCTAACTGAAACATGATCGCTCGCTCGGGCTGGATCGTGAGCGTTGCCGGAATGTCGGTTTGTTCGAAAACCTCAACACTTTCCATACGGATCTGGTGCGCGTCCTGTTGAAGAGCGTCGGCGACAGGGTAATTTTCAAATACACAGAGGCAATCGAAGGGTCGAACTCGCTGTGGCAGATCACACAGGCTCACCGATTCCGTTAATGCTATCTGCTCGTGAGAGAAACGTGCGATTTGGTGCGTTCGGTGTGCTTCTAAAAGGTCCGACAGACGCGTTTTCGCATCCCAGCGGATACGGGTTGGGACGGTATTAATAAACATTCCCACCATCGACTCTATTCCCGGTACGTCAGCGGGTCGGCCAGAGACAGTCGTCCCGAAGATTGCCTGATTTCGATGTGTCCAGCGTGCTATCAACACGCCGAGGGTCGTCTCAACCAGTGCATTTAGTGTGGTCTTGAGGCGGCCCGCACAACTACGAAGCGAATCGCTGACTTCTTCTGATAGGAAGAGTCGTTCCGAAAAAAACTGTTCGGTAGTATCGGTAGTGCGGAATTGCCCGATGTAGGACGGCTCGGCAACTGAACTCAAATACTCTGACCAGAAAGCCCTGGTTGTGGCCTGGTCCTGGGCGCTGAGCCATCGCAGGTATTGTTCGTAATCCGCTGGCGTTAGCTTGAGATCGGGGCCATCGTTGGTCAATAGTCGGTCATATCGCTCGAGCGCTCGGTCCACAATTAAGGGCAGGGACCAACCGTCACTGATCGTATGGTGTTGTGACCAAACGAATCGCCATTTTTGTTCACTGAGTTGAATAACATGCCACCGCATCAGAGGTGGATTGTCCGTGCTAAAGGCTTTTTCACGATCCAGTCGGATGAGTTCAGCATATCGGGTTAGCTGCTCGGATTTTGGAAATGCGCGCCAGTCTGTTTCGGTCCAATCCAGAGTGACCTCATCCATGACCATCAACACCATATGCCCATTTTCTGTATTTCGAACCGCACCACGAAGCAAATCAAAATCATTGATCGTCTCTTGCCAGGCGCTTTTAAACACAGCGCTGTCAAACGTTCCATGGATCTCACAGGCAAGCTGGACTACATAGCTTCCTCCGGAGGGATCTTTCTGGCTCTGTATCAGCATGCCTTGTTGCATGGCTGAGAGAGGATAAATCTTAGGGTTTGCTTCTGAGTTTTTGTCTACCAGGTCATCCAGGTCTTTCCAGCTAAGGTCAACAAAAGGAAAATCACTAGGGCAAACCACTCGGATTGGGTTCTCCAATTCAGCAAGATCGCATACGCGATTGAGATCCGCCTCCATCAGGCAGGCTAATTTTTCGATTTGACGTGGCGTATGAATTTCGGGGCAGAAGGTCCAAGAGAAATGGAAAGACCGGTCGCTGATGTAGCAGTTGATGTCTATCAGGTGCGGCCGTCCACCCTCCAGAGCCTGGTCTCGGCCTACAGACTCTGATGCCTCTCCAAGCAAAGGCCCCGTCTCGGAGGTAATGTTGAAATGCCCCAGATAATTAAAGCTGACGCTTTGATGTTCCGAGGTCGCTAATTGGGCGCGAATTACTGGATCATCCGATTGGTAACGCAGAATGCCGAAATCAGCGCCGCTATTGGGAACTCGTTTTAAGGTTTCGCGATGCCGCCTTAGCCGGTCCCCGGGCGCCGTATTCGGGTCCGCCGACAGTACAACGGGATAGGGGGCGGTGAACCATCCTAGGGTCTCAGATATGTCGGGACCCTCATCCGACAGGTTGCGACCATGACCCTCGAGCGTGAAGCCAATAGTCTCCTGCGAACTTAACTCGGCAAATGCAAAATGCACAGCTGTAAGGACCACTTCGTTGAGGGTAACGGCTAGCGCGGAGGCACTGGTTCGTAGGAGTCGCTCAGTCAGGGCCTCATCCAGGATATGTCGGAATGAGATCTCTTCGCCCCATAGATTTGGCGTTTGCTCACTAGATTCCGGCTTCATCAGAACATTTTGAGCCGATGGCACGGAAAGCCAATGTTCAATCGTTTTGGGCGATGGTGGGGGTCGGGTCCTGAGGTGTCGTGACCAGGCCCCATAACCGGTCGTTCTTTGGGGAAGTGGAGCATCAGGCGTTTGCAAGAGCCGATTCAAGTGGTCAATGAGTATTCGCCATGAAACGCCGTCAATTGCCATGTGGTGAATAACCAGAAGCAAGCGATCATGTTTCGATGGAGTGACGAAGCGACAGACGCGGCAGATAGGTCCCTCCACGAGGTCCAAGCTGCTCTGCAGATCCTCCGCGTGCACCGGGATTGCCTCGAGAGTCTCGACATGAATCGTCTTTAGGGGTATCGACTGATGCTCCGCATAGCGAGCGGGCGACGAAGGCGTGAGGCTGTCAAGTCGCATACTCAGGATGGAATGGTGGATCGCCATCTTCTCAAGCGCGCTTCTTAAGGACTCGTCGTCCAAGTCCTTTGACAACCTCAGCAAAAGCGACTGATTGAAATGATTCGGTTTGTCGTGATGCCTTTCCATGAACCATTGTTGGATCGGCGTCAATTTAAATGTGACCGGTTCTGAAAGATACTCAGACGCCTGGCGGACAGTCCTTACGCCCGCATTACAGAGGTCGCGAATGTTCTGGTACTGATAGAGGTCTCGTGCCGAGATTTCGAGACCCTCGCGACGGGCAGCACTAACAACCTGAATCGTTAGAATGGAGTCTCCACCGAGTGCGAAAAAATTATCTCGGCAGCCCAGCTCCTCTAACCCGAGCACCGTTTTCCAAACTTTTTGCATCTTTACTTCTGACGCGGTTTGGGGCTGATGTTCAGCGTCCTGTGGACTCCTCGTCTTTGGAAGTTTTCCTACATCCAGCTTGCCCGTTGCCGTAAGCGGTAACCCGGGGAGGTCAATGACTTCCGACGGAATCATATAATCGGGGAGTCGGTCACCAAGCTTTTGCTTAATCTCCTCGGCGGTTAGTGATCCTCCGGATTGAAGGACAACGTACGCCACTAATCGGACAGTGTTGCCGATGGCTTGTGGACGTATAGCGACTTCTCGGACTCCAGAAAGGCGTGAGATAGCGGCCGAAATTTCCCCTAACTCGATGCGGTTGCCTCTGATTTTTACCTGGTTATCTTTTCGCCCAAGTAACTCGATCGATCCTTCCTGATTGAATGTGCCGAAGTCACCCGTACGGTAAAGGCGTGCTCCGGGGATACCAGAAAATGGATCCGGAATGAAAGCGGATGCCGTATCGGCAGCCCGGTTCAGATAACCTTGTGTTACTTGGGGTCCGCTTATATAAAGTTCGCCTGCTACTCCGGGTTGTACAAGATTTAGATTGTCATCCAGAACATAAACCCGGTTGTAACCAGTCCCACGGCCGATAGGGTGCCTCCCGCTCTGCCGGGTGGTGTCTACAGTCCACGCCGCGCACATCACCGTCGCTTCCGTTGGCCCATACTCATTTACGATTTCCACCCCGGGTAATAATTCGCCGTGGCGAAGGGCGAGTGTCGCGGACATCTCCTCACCACCGAGGATAACGCTCTCTAAAGACCGTAATTGACTGTTCTCGGCCAATGAGAGTACAGGCTCATAGAGAAGCGGCAACAACACAAGGTGAGTGATCTCCTCCTGCTCAATCCTCTGGACCATTAGGTGTGGATCTTGTGCTACGGAGCGAGGGGCGAGGCATAGGCATCCACCTGCGCTAAGTGTCCAAAAGATATTTCCCGTCGCTACATCGAAATTAAACGGCTGAAGAAGTAGGAGCCGTTTTGGCATTCCCGAATAAAAGCTGAGGCGGGATGCGATGAATGCGCCAAGATTTTCGCGACTCACAACAACGGGCTTCGGTTCTCCCGTGGAACCAGAGGTGAAAATGACATAGGCCGGAATCTGGCTTGAGTAAGAACGCGTGGTATCGCTTGCCTGAATAGACTTGCATTCCGCTGTCGGTGGGATGGATTTCGGGTTTATCAGCGGAAAGTTCCCCATGCAGTCGATTACGAGGGTGCACTCCGTAGTCTCGAGCATGTACTCCATCCGTTCCTTCGGAAGATCGGGCAAAAGAGGAAGAAACGTTGCGCCCGTACGCAGGACGGCAAGGACAGAAGCCACCATCGTCGGTGAGGGTTCCGTGAAGATCGCGACCACATCCCCCGGTCTGATGCCATGGGCAAGCAGTTGATGGGTAATCTGGCCCACCCGTTGATCAACCTGTGTGTAGGAGATCGTCTCTCCGTCATACCGGATGCACGGTTGGGTACCATTGTTCAAGACCTGTTCATTCCACCACGTCAGGGGGTCTTTTGGAGGTAATTCAGACTCATCGACTTTGTAAGAATTAATAAAATCGTCAATAGTCTCCGCCCTCATTCGAGGGACGTCATCGATTGCAACCGAGAGGTCGTTTGCTATCTGCTCGAGATACATTTCAAATTCATCTTTGATTGCTCTGACCGTGTGCTCCGATAACAGATCTCTCCGGTATTCAAACAGACAGTAAATATCGTCCTCTCGCTCTTCGACAGACAGCGTCAAGTCGAATTTCGCGACACCGGGGTCGTTCTCCAGCACTTCGAGATCCAATCCACCAAACCCTAGCGGCGCCTTCGGCGCGTTCTGCATCACAAAAACGGATTGGTAGAGCGGCGTCGTGGAAAGGCTGCGTTCGGGTTGTACAAGTTCAACAATGCGCTCAAAAGATACGGATCGATGCTTGATGGCATCAAGCGACGCGCGACGAACACGCTGCAAGAGTTGTTCAATGGAGGGATTGCCCTCCAGACTGATACGGATGGGGAGTGTGTTGACAAAAAAGCCGACCGAAGCCTCCAGACCCGCCTCACTGCGGTCGCTGATGGGCACCCCCAAGACCAGGTCCCGACTTCCCGAGCGTCGCGATAACGTGAGCGACCAGGCGGTCAGTAGCATCATGAACAATGTCGTTGAGGTCGTCAGGCTGAGACGACTCAAATGGGCGAGTAATCCCTTGCCTACAGTCGTGTGAAGGATCGCTCCGGGCTCAGTGGGATCAATTGGTCTCGACGTTTCGGTAGACAGTTCCAGCGACGGCGGGGCGTCGGCCAGCGCGTTGACCCAAAATACTTCGCTTTCTTTATGGCTTTCGGAACGCTTTACCTCTTCGAGCCAAATCGAATAGTCGGTGTACTGGTATGACGCGGGCTGGACGTTCAATGTCTTACCCGTTGCAAGCTGCGGGTAATACTCAGCGAGCTCGTTCTGCATTACACCTATCGACCATTCGTCACAAATAATGTGGTGCGCGACAAGAACGAGAATATGCTGGGCGTCGCCCAATTCAAAAAGGTGAGCCCGCAATAGCGGATCGGAACTGAGGTCAAACGGTTTGCGAATCACCAGGTCTACGGTTGTTTTTGAGTCAAACGAACCTTTCAGCGTCTTGTGTGCCCAGTCGAATGTTGGGATATCGCGAATGGTTCGAGTTACACCTGACGCGCTCTCGACGAAATTACTGCGCAGTGAGTCGTGCCTTGCGACGATAAGACCCAGGCTGTTACGCAGTGCGTCAGCGTTCAGTTGTCCAACTATTTTTACAACGCTGGACACATGGTAAGCAGAGCGACGTTCACTGATTTGCTCCAGGAACCACAGCTGCCTCTGCTGTGAGGTAACAGGAGCGACGCCCCGTTCATACTCTGAACGAGACGTGAGTAGCGGCCTGGTAGTGGTCCGATCGGGTCGGGTATCGATGTGTTTCGCAAGTTCACTGAGTTGGGGTAAATCGAAAAGGGTCTGGAGTTCAATGTTGATTCCAGTCTTTTCGCGTAGGCGCGCGATGACCTGAACCGCGAGAAGGGAGTGCCCGCCTAGCTCAAAAAAACGATCACTGCTGCTGATCGACGGAACCCCAAGCAGGTCCTTCCAGACTTCGGCGATCAACTGTTCAGAGGGGGTCTCAGGTACTATGAAAGTATCTCGTGAAACGGTTGAGGAGGGCTCGGGCAGCGCCAACCGGTCTAATTTGCCGTTCGGAGTCATCGGAAACTGATCCAAAACAACGATTGCTGTTGGGATCATGTAGTCAGGGAGTTTCTGACGCAGCACGTCGTCAAGAGTTCTCCTAAGGGCAGCTTGTTCGGACTTTAAGCCGGGGCGATTGCTCGACAGTTGCTGCGAGGAGGTTTCCTGAATCGGGTAAGGATTCAATCGAAACCCTTGAGTGGATTTTTCGAAGATGGCGCTGAGGCGGCCGTCGTCGGTGCTATCCCAGTGGAGCGCCACCTCCAGATCCTGGTCCTTCGCCCAATCCATGTACATTTGCATCGAATCGGACTCAGGTTTTTGATGCAAGGAGCCGAGCAGGTCCGAGAGAGAGGCGTCGTGCCTGGCCTCTGCAAGCCCCACCAGAAAGCGCTGCGTAGCGGCCAGACGACTGTTTGGAAGCTGGCTGACACGAAATCCTTTCGGATGCTCGTGCAGGGCTGATTCGAGTACGTCGATCGCCAAAGAGGAATCTCGGAAACGTACTTCGGGGAGCGCGCTGCTCGGCCAACAGTCCGGCTTCTCTTCATCAAATCTCAGGACTAAGTCATAACGAAAGTCCCTTAATTCTTCATCAATCCCCTCCGGCTTTAACAGCGTCGAAATGCTGAACGTTCGCCCTGTGCTGGTTTCAAGCGGAGCCAAGGCATCAGGAGTCAGCAGTAACTCTTGCTCGCTGATACGGAGGTCTGTGAGTCGGCGTTTGAACTCCTCAACAGACTGGATGCTGTCTTCTTTAGAAATCAGGATTCGGCTATTGAGATGATCGAGAAACCGAAGATAGCGAAGATCGCCAAGAAACACTACGCCGCCGGGCTTTAGTTTCCCGCTTAATCGACTTATGGTTCGCAGTAAAAACTCGATCGATGGAAAGTACTGGGCGACGGAGTTGATGATAATGAGTTCGACCTCGGTGAGGTCATCAACAGGAATTTGATCGGCACCGCTTTCTAAAAGAGTAAAGCGCTTATGGCCGGCGGCCGTCAGACGGGTATCCGTTTTCTTAATGGCGGCAGGTGAGAAATCAACACCCGTGTAATGCACGAGCGAGCCGATAATCCTAGAGGCTATAAGGCCTGTTCCGCAGCCTACTTCCAGCACGTTCTCAGGTGAAAGCGCCAACACCCGGTCCGCGGTGACGTCGGCCCAGCGACGCATTTTTTCGGCATCCATTGCCTGTCCACTGATGCTGCTTATCCACCCGCTAAAGTCATCGGCATCAGGTTCTCCTTCCGGTGTGAGATAGCTCTCTTGCCACACCGCTTGCCACTGGTCTGATGGAGGATGACCCACATCAGAGATGAGGTTGTAGCCCGGCTGGGGTTGTATGTAGGCAACTAATTGGGGCCCAGCCTTCGTGTTCTTTGCTAATGCGACTGCATGTTGAACGGCTGGGTGCCCGCCCAGAATCGATTCGATTTCACCAAGTTCAATGCGATACCCGCGGATCTTGACCTGGAAATCGGCTCGGCCGATGTAGTCGAGTCGACCGTCATGACGGCGGACTACTAGGTCGCCGGTTCGATACATGCGTTGACCCGCTGAACGGGGAGTGAGTTCAGGGAGGAATCTCTCTGCGGTAAGAGCGGGCTGGCCTGTGTAGCCGCGGCTCACGCCGATGCCGCCGATGAACAGCTCGCCGGGAACTCCAATTCCGCATGGATTGAGCTCCTCATCCAGGACGTATAGGGAGGTGCCGTAGATCGGCTCCCCCAGCGAAGCATAGGCGCTTGATACGGGGGAAATGATATCGCAGGCGGTTGACCAGATCGTCGTCTCAGTAGGACCGTACAGATTTATAACGGCAAGGCCCGCTGCCCGCATTTGTCCGGCGAGCTTTGCGTCTAGGGCTTCTCCGCCACAGAGGGCTCGCCGGATGGGCAGGGTCTTCGGCTGCCCGTCCAAAAGCATGCGCCATGTGGCAGGGGTTGCTTGGAGCACCGTTGAGGATGAGTCAGTGAGTCGTCTGGCCAGAGCAACCCCATCCATTGCTGTTTCTCGATCCACAAGCTCAATGGATGCGCCAGCGATGAGGGGTAGAAATATCTCCAATGCAGCGATATCGAAAGAGATTGTTGTTACTGCCGCGAGACGATCCTCCTTCGTTAGCGAGATCAACGCCTGCATTCCCTCAAGGAAGTTCGACAGTGCGCGATGTGAGATCGCCACGCCTTTGGGTTGCCCCGTCGATCCTGAAGTAAAAATGACATAAGCGAGCTGGTCGGGATGGATTTCGGGATATGCCGCCGGCGCCTCAATCGGTTCTGTGCTGACATCCAGATTGAAGACGGTCAGCTCGCTCTCCGGCAGTCGATCTGCGGAAAGATCATCGGTGAGAAACGCGGAAATCCGACCTCCCCGAATCATGCTGAAGATGCGTTCCCGGGGGAGATTCGGGTCGATGGGCACATAAGCGAGACCGGCCCGCATGATTCCCATAATAGCGGAGATCAAGTTCGGCGTACGCTGAAGACATACTCCCACACGAGACTCTGGGCTGAGTGCAAGGGTCATCAGGCGAGAAGCAATCTCGTTTACTTTTTCAAGGAGATCTCCATAAGTACTCTTATGGTGAATCGTAGATACCGCAACCCTTTCTGGTGAATACGCCGCCTGCTCAACGAACTGATCAACCACCGTACTCGTAAAGTCCGTATGGTGCGGATGCTGGGAGATCGTTGCCACATGTTCATCAGACTTAGTGCCAGCCAAGCTAATTTGTGAAAGCAGGCAGTCGGGTGAGCGGGCCAGCTGCACGATGACATCTTTAAAGTAAGTCGTAACTAGCGCTGCGGTTGGCGGATCAAATAGATCAAGGTTAAATTCCAGCTCGCCCAACAGTTCGCCAGCCTGCTCTTCCAGTTTGAGTGTTAAATCAAACATCGCCGTGCCGGAATCGATCGGCAGACTGGTCAAGTCAACGCCGCCGGTTTTAAGATCTTGGCGATTGATATTCTGATTTTGCAGAATCAACATCGTCTGAAAAATTGGGGAAAAGCTGGTGTCACGCTCAGGTTGAATCTGATCGACCAGTAACTCAAAAGGCATGTCTTGATGCTTGAAGCCGTCAAGACAGGTCTGTCTGACCTTGGCGATGAACTCGGACACGGTCAGTTCTGGCTCCGGCATGACGCGCATCGCGAGCGAGTTAACAAATAATCCGATAAGCGCGTCTGTTCCCCGAACGTCTCGTCCAGCAGTAGGGGTCCCAATCGTCAGATCACTCTGTCGAGCAAGTCGGCCGAGCACGATGCCGAACGCTGCCAGAGCTACCATGAACAGTGTCGCTCTCTGGTTTTTCGCAAACTCAGTAATAGCACTCAGACCGTTCGCATCAAAGGAAAAATGATGGACTGCGCCGCGATGAGTTTGAAGTGGAGGGCGTGGCCGGTCGGTGGGAAGATCTAACAGCGGGGGTGATCCTTTTAACTGGTTCAGCCAATAATCCTCGAGGGATTCGCGATACGCTCCTTGGATGACTTGCTCCTGCCAATGAGCGAAGTCCATATATTGAATCTTCAGGGGCGGAAGGTCTGGAGCGGTGCCGCTCGAAAAGGCATCATATGCGTGGACAAATTCCTTAAGGAAGACGTTACCAATCGACCATCCGTCGGCCACGATGTGGTGGATGGTTACGAGCAGAACAAAGCGCTCTTCAGCCGCTTTAATAAGTTGCGCGCGGATTAGGGGATCCCTGTCTATGTCGAAAGGAAGCTGAGCTTCGGCTCGAATGACCCGTTCGATAACATCGGGACTCTCTTGCGAAAGATCCTGTACGGGCAGGTTGATCGAGAGGCGCTCTCGTACGCGTTGTGAGGGTTTTCCGGCTTCATCGAAAACAGCGATACGAAGAGATTCGTGTCGATCGATAATAAACTGCAGCGTGTTCTGGAGCGCAAGTGGGGCCACCGGCCCGCGCAACTCGACCGCGATCGGCATGTTGTAGGTAGCGGCGCCTGGTTCCAGCTGGTCCAAAAACCAAAGGCGCTGTTGGGCGTACGTCAGTCGGGTTGGGCTCTCGGGCGAAGATCGAGGTTCCGGAGGGGCCGGTCTGTAAGGGTCGGGCGCCTTCTTCTTCTTGGCAAGCGCTTTGGCTAAAAGTGCCCGCTTTTCAGGCGACAGGGCTGTCAGCCGTGAGGCAACCGGATCCCCCATATGTTGACCTCTTCGACCCTAGGAAACTCGAAGGCTACCGGCTTAATTGGGGGAGAACCCACTCACCGTTCTCACTGAAAAATGCGGCGCTAAAGGCTTCACCTAATCGGGAAACGTTTGAAGCGAACTCCTTTACAGGCTCATTTCCACCCTCTGGATGTGGGAAGTCGCTGCTATAGCAATAACACTCTGCCATTCCGTAACGATCAACGTAGTCCGCCACGTTTTCAACACGGTATGGGGTTACGCGAATATTTTGGCGAATGTATTCAGACGGCAACATGGAAAGCACGCCTTGGAAGCGACGGGAAAAAATCTTGTAGACGTTATCTAAATGTAGGGCGGTTGGTGCCAACCAGTGGGCGCCCAGTTCGATCGCGGCAAATCGAAGCCCAGGGAACCGTTCAAATACGCCCCCCAAGACCATGAGCGTGACAAAGTTCTGGGGTGCCAGCGACATCGTGGAGAACAGGTAGGGGCTGATTTGTTCCCCCTCAGCGCTATAGTCGATGGTGTCGAACTTCAAATGTTCAACACCGTCGTCCCATTCCTGGCTGGCGAGGAATCCTTCCTCCCCACCTGCGTGGAGGCAAACCGTTGCGTCAGCCTCCTCAAGTAACCCCCACAGCGAATCCATTTCTTTTCGCGCTGGTGATGCATGGCCGGGGGGGATACTGCTGGGCAAAACAAACGCCCGCCCGCCATTCCCGAGCACTCGCTTGGCTTCGTTGAGCGCCAGCTCGTGGTCCACAGTATTTAAAATTGCGACTCCGCGCAGGCGATCCGGATCAAGAGAACTGAACTCAGTGATAAAGTCGTTCCAATGACGCATGGTCGGCAGAGCTAATGGCCCCGCGCCCATCGCGGTAGCCTGAACGCCCGGATCAGAAAAAATAAGTGATCGAGACACGCCCATATGATCCAGGGTGCGTAGTCGGCCTTCGGCGGTCACCGCACCAGGCGCGCTTGAACCCTTGCGGGTCCAGACTGTGGAATCGTTCCACTCTTGGATTTCCGGTGCGGCGAATTTCTTTACGCGCTCGGCGCGATCCTCAGGCAGCGATTTCAGCAGATCGTTGAACATCTGACGGTACTGCGCGCCAATTTCGCCAGCAACAAGTTCATACGTCTCAGGACATGGCTGAATATGAGAATCAAGATCAAGCATTGCAGCGCGGGGGCTGCCAGACGTAGAAATAGTTGTCATTAAAAAAACCAGGAGGGGAGAGAGTTATACGTCTTCGCGATCATGCACGATGAAGTCACAGGAAAAGCCGCCTCGTGAGAATATGAAGTAGCCCCCAGCGATAAATCGTGTCTCCGATTCAGACATCGTTTTTGGGTTCGGCGGAATCACAATCGTTAATTGCGACGGCCCGTTTTCGAGCGCCTTAATCTCGGATACTCCGACAGGGATAGGCAGTCCGGCCTCAGCAATTACCTCAGCCGGGTTCTCAAGAAGTCTTTTTTTAAATTCTTCGTCGTCCCAACAGCGCCTGATCAAGGCTTCATAGGGCTTTTGCGGTGTTGATGCGTTAGCCATCGTGTCAGTCGACTTCGCCGAGCGCTTTTCGAAGGCTGAGGGGACGCATGTCAGTCCAGTGTTTTTCGATGTACTCAAGGCATGCGTCTTTTTCACCTTCCATGCCAGCGGACCTCCAACCTTCCGGAATCGGTTTGCTTGAGGGCCAGATAGAGTACTGTTCTTCGTGATTCATCACCACGACATGAGGCTTATTGGATGAAGATGTCACATTGTTTCTCCTGGAGAGCTTCCTAGGGCCTGTGATCCGCGCGATGAGTGGTTTCTTGGTGCTTAATGCGCGTTTTCGAAAGGAGTCGTCACTATTATAGAAAGAAGTGGTGAGAGTTTCAGACTCCACCCGGGTTCGACATTTGTTAACTGTCAAATCTACGATCTGTGGGAATCGATCTGTTCTTAGCGTTAAAATAAAATATTTTAGGCTAATGCTGAGGAATTGTTAGATGAATATTCAGATGCCCCTGGAGCCGGCTGACTTCTCGTTCGATCACATGAAGAGTGTTTTTGCGCCGGATGGTTTTTCTCGGGCCTCCCACCATACGGAGCTTAAGAACGTGGGGATCATCGGCGGTGGTACGGCTGGGTTCATAACCGCCCTCTGCTTGAAGACCGCCTTCCCCAAATTGGATGTTACCGTAGTAGCCTCCAGCAAGATCCCCGTCATCGGCGTTGGGGAGGCAACTACTCCGTTGCTTCCTAAATTACTCCATCGCTTCCTTGGTCTTGATGTTGTGGAGTTTTATGAAAAGGTCCGCCCAACGTGGAAACTCGGTATACGTTTTGAGTGGGGGAAGCCAGGGGATTATTACTTTAACTATCCCTTCGAGCCCGGTGATCTAGTCGAATCGCTGGCCTACGAATCCGATATAAACGGGGCTAACCACCAAAGCCGTCTTATGAGTCGGGATCGCACCCCATTCTTCAAGAGGCCGGACGGGGGGATTCATGCGGGACTCCATTACGCGCCGTTTGCATACCACCTAGAAAATCGACGATTCGTGGCATACCTGCAAGAGCAACTGGAGGGCAAGGGTGTGAGGTTGCTTGACCGGATGGTCGTTGATGCGGAGGTTACTGAGGATCAACGCATTAAGTCAGTTACTACAGAAGAAGGAGATAACCTTGCTTTCGACATGTTTGTGGATTGCAGTGGGTTTCGTTCCATCCTCCTGACCAAGCTAGGTGCAAAGTTTGTTCCCTTTAAAAGCAGTCTCCCGACGAACGTCGCGCTGACCGCAAAAGTGCCAAATAATGGTTTCATAAAGCCGTACACCACTGCACGCACTATGGATAGCGGTTGGTGCTGGGTCATACCGCATGATGATATCGATCATATAGGTTATGTCCATTGTGCGGACTTCTGCGATATTGAGTCGGCAGAGCGGGAACTTCGCATGAAGTTTCCGGGCATTGAGCCCGAGACAAAGCCGGTTCATTTCCGATCAGGACGTCATGATCGGTTTTGGCAGGGTAATGTGGTCGCTATCGGTAACGCCTACGCGTTCGTTGAGCCGCTAGAGTCAACGGCGATCCATGTCGTTATTGAAGAAGCCAATATGTTAGTGAATAACTTTCCCGTAACGCTGGATCAGGTTCATATTCCTAGGAAGGTGAACGAACGGGTAAATAAGCGGTGGGATCAGTTGCGCGGATTCCTTGCCATTCACTATAAATTCAATAAAAAGTTAGACACGCCGTTTTGGAAATTTGCCCGTGAAGAGATCGACATAGCCGATGGTGAGCAATATCTCGAGGCCTATCGGGAGTATGCGCCGCTCGGGGGTCGACGCCATCGACTCTGGGAGGCGCCGGAGTGTTTCGACGACGCAGGGTATGACACACTGCTTATGGGGCAAGATATTGCTGCAACCCTGATGAAGCCCCGCTGCTCTGAGGAGCAGTGGCGCGAGCGGTACGACAGCGGCGAGCGGATTCTGAATACGGCCCTTACGCACGCTGAAGCGCTTAAGTTTCTCTCGGAGAATCCTGACGAACTGCGACGAACCGTCGACGGTCAGAGCGCGACGGGCGGGTCATTTGGTGGGGTGCTCGAGCCGATTTATTGATCAGCACCCTGCGCTTTAGCGTTTTGAGCGTTAGAGGAGGACTTCAGTCAACCGTAGTTGCCATCCCCTCAGATTGGGTAGTTTCGATTGCGGCGACCTGGCGTTTGACGCGCTGAACCATAGCGTAAACCCCAACGTGACGGCTCGGGCTCAGGTGCTCAAAAAGCCCTAGCTTTTCAAACTCGGCATCGGTGTCGAGGGCCTCGATTTCCATTGCGGTTTTGCCGTGAAACATCGCCATCAATATGCCTACAACGCCCTTAACGGTGGAGGTGTCGCAATCCCCGCGGAAGGTAAAGCGCCCATCGGCTTGGCGTATCGCGCGGATATAAACCGTGCTCATACACTCGGGCACAAGATAGACATCCAAGCGCTCGTCATCCGGATAAGGCGGTAACGTCTCTCCCAACTCCGTAATGAATTGATAACGCGCGTCCCAGTCCTGGAGGAAGTCAAAGGCCTCCACGACGCGCGAGTAGTCAATTGGGAAATCGGCTTCCATAAAGGCGGACTGCAAACAGTCGATATTGGTTAAAATCTGGGGCGAATTATATCGGGCCTGATGTATCGGCGTCGCTCACGAATCACAGTTAACTTAATCAAGCCAATCTGATCAGAGGGTAAGGCAAGCAATGCAATCCAGTGACTTTCGCATGACCTCCAAGGCTTGGCAAAGGCCGTGGGTAGTCATCCTGGGAGGATGCCTCATCTCGTTAATAGGGTTTGGCGCGCGCTCGAGTTACGGCCTTTACCTGGGGCCGATCACCCAAGAACTCGGTTGGACCCGCGAGACCTTTGCCTTCGCGATGGCGCTTCAAAATCTCTTTTGGGGAGTGATGTTGCCGCTGTCCGGTATGCTCGCCGATCGTATCGGACCTATCTGGGTGATCGGTGCGGGCGCGCTGGTTTATGCGCTGGGCACCCTCGGTATCACGGTTGCGGATACCGCCTGGGGGTTGCATCTCACCGGGGGTGTGCTCGTCGGCACCGGTGTCGCGTTTACCGCCTTTTCGCTCGCCACGGCCGCTATGGTAAGGGTGGTTGGTGCTGAGCGACGCTCTTTTATTATGGGTCTCGGTACCGCGGCCGGCTCGGTCGGACAGGTGCTTTACTCTCCGATCACCCAGGGCGTTATCCAATCTTATGGCTGGTCTTTTGCGCTGGTTCTTTCGGCGATCTCGGTGGTGGTTATCTTACCGCTCGCCTTTTTGTTGCCGGGTGATCCCCGAGTGCAAAAAGAGAATGTCGTACATACGAGCAGCATGGGCGCGATTCGCGAAGCGTTCGCTCATCGTGGATTTCTGTTGCTTACGGCGGGATTCTTTGTTTGTGGCTTTCACGTGGCATTCATTACGGTTCATTTGCCGATTTATGTCACGGATCTGAACATGGCGCCCATGGTGGGCGCCATCGCTATTTCCCTGATTGGGGTTTTCAATATCGTGGGCTCGTTCTTGTCGGGGGTTATCGGGCAACGATTCAGCAAGAAGTTTGGCCTCAGCTGGATTTATGGGCTCAGGGCCGCTGTCCTGTTGGTCTTCCTGTTGGCTCCCAAGACCGCGCCGGTCATCTATGTGTTTGCGGCCACGATGGGACTTTTGTGGCTCTCTACCGTGCCGCTGACGGTGGGTATCGTTGCCCAGGTATTCGGTATTCGGTACATGGCTACATTGTTTGGCTTTGTATTTTTAAGTCATCAGATCGGAAGCTTTATTGGCGTTTGGTTAGGCGGCTATCTACACGATGTCACAGGGTCTTATGATTTAATGTGGCAGGCTGGGGTGCTAATGGGCGTGTTGGCCGCGGTAGTGCATTTGCCGATTGATGAAAACCCGGTCGGACGCCTCCAGAAGGCGTGACGCGAACCCACGGCTATTGAACTGTAGGCGAAATTAGCGCACAGTATCGCGAGTCCTTTTACGGAGGCGCGATGGTTGATCAGAGTCTGAGGGTTCTGCGAACCGATGTCGGCGGCATGCCCCTGGAATGGGTAGGTTTTGAGGAGGCCGTCCGGCTGCATTGCCTGGAACAGGTCCTCTATCCAATGGGGTCGGTGCTCTACACCGTCCACGGAGGTGTCAACGCCAGATCCGGCCATCAAAGCAGTCTCGAGATTCATTCCATCATTTGCACGGCAGGGCAGTCCCGAGCTCACCTCAAGCGTTTGCCGCACTATGCGCCTCCCTTGAACAACGCCACACTTTTTCGACGAGACGCCAACCTGTGTCTTTACTGCGGCCAGTCGTTCAAATACGAGGATCTGTCACGTGACCATGTTTCACCGTTGAGCCGCGGTGGGCGGGATGTATGGCAAAACGTGGTGACCGCCTGTAAGCGATGCAATCACCACAAGGGAAACCGCACTCCGGAGGAGGCAAGCATGCAGTTGCTTGCCGTGCCCTTTGTGCCCACTCACGCAGAGTACATCTATCTGTCGGGCCGCAGGATCCTGGCGGATCAGATGGAATTTTTATTGGCGCATTTTCCGCGCAACAGTCCACTCCACGAGCGGGTCAGCGTTGGTTCTGCGGGGTACGAACCACGGGCCGGGGGATCCTGAATCCGGCCGGAAAAGACTAGTGATGCAGGATCTGGCTCAGGAAGAGCTTGGTTCGATCATGTTGCGGATTCTCGAAGAACGCCTGCGGGGGCTGCTCTTCGATGATTTCCCCGCCATCCATGAAGATCACGCGATGCGCAACGGCCGTTGCAAAACCCATTTCATGAGTCACCACCAGCATGGTCATGCCGCTCTCGGCGAGTTCAATCATCACGTCAAGCACCTCCTTAATCATTTCCGGATCAAGTGCAGAGGTGGGCTCATCGAATAACATGATTCGGGGATTCATGCAAAGCGATCGGGCAATTGCCACTCGTTGCTGCTGACCGCCGGATAGCTGACCGGGATATTTCGCGGCCTGTTCCGGTATCTTTACGCGCTCCAGCAGGCTCATCGCCTGCTCCTCGGCCTCGGCTCGGGGCATCTTTCGCACCCAGATGGGCGCCAGCGTGATGTTATCCAGTACAGTGAGATGCGGGAAAAGGTTGAACTGCTGAAATACCATACCGACCTCTGATCGGATGATGTCGATGTTTTTAAGATCCTCGGTGAGTTCAGTACCGTCAACGACAATGCGGCCCTGTTGATGTTCCTCAAGGCGATTAATGCAGCGAATGAGCGTGCTTTTTCCGGACCCGGAGGGTCCACAGATCACGATTCGCTCGCCGCGAGCCACACTCAAATTAATATTTTTGAGGACATGGAAGTCGCCGAACCATTTATGCATGCCATCGATTGAGATGATGACATCTTCTCCTGGGGAATCCACGCCCGCTGGCAAAGTTTGTGTGTCTTGATTCATAGCAGCATCCTTGTAACCGCGGTCACGATTTATGACCGGTCTCGAGTTTTCGTTCTAGGCTTAGCGAGTATCGCGACATCGCAAAGCAGCTAATGAAGAAAAAGAGGGAAATAAAAATATAAAGCTCGGGCGCAAGGCCAAGCCATTCAGGGTCATTGAGGCGCGCCCGACCGAGCCCCAGAATATCCATCATGCCAATGATGAGGACCAGCACGGAGTCTTTGTACGATCCGATAAATGTATTCACGATACCGGGTATCGATATCTTCAGCGCCTGAGGCAGGATAACCAGCCGGTGAGCTTGCCAATACGTGAGTCCAAGCGAGTCAGCAGCTTCATATTGGCCAGATGAGAGGCCTTGAAGGCCTCCGCGAACCACCTCAGCGATGTAGGCGGCTGCAAATAGCGTGACCATGATGAGCACGCGAATCAACAGATCAAAGGTGGAGCCGGGCGGGAGGAAATATGTCAGCATCGTCGATGCGACAAACAGCAGGGTAATGAGAGGGACGCCCCTGATGAATTCGATGAAAATCACACAGAGCGCTCTGAGCACCGGCAGCCGGGACCGCCTGCCGAGGGCGAGGGCAACGCCGATGGGCAGGGAAAAGGAGATCCCCGTGACGGCCACGACTAGCGTGAGCAGGATACCGCCCAGCTTGTTAGTGGGAATGGCCTCAAGTCCAAACCCGCCAAACAGTAGCCACGCGGCAATAAATGGAAAAGCCGCCGCAAAGATCAGCCAGTACTTCTTGCCCGGGATATTCTCTCGTAGCGCGCCAAAGACGGCCGCCGCGAAGAGTACAAACGTTAGGTCTACCCGCCATCGTTCCGGCTCTGGGTACCAGCCGTAAAGGAAGAGTTCGAGACTGCCGCGTATGAATGCCCAGCAGGCGCCATCTCGTGGTGCTTCCATCAACGCCCAGCACTCTTTTCGGTCGGCCGCCGCCCAAACCGCGCCTGAGAACAGCCAGTGGATTGACGGTGGCAGGATCTGCCAGAGAAACCAGAGCGCGAGCAGGGTCAGGGCAATATTGAGTGGCGATGAAAACAGATTCGCTTTGGCCCAGCCCACCACACCGGTGCTGTTGGGAGGTGGAGGCAGGTCCGGGTGGGTCCCCGGCTCGTACTGGTCTGGATTAAAACCTTGTGCCATGGCGGCTCGTTACCTCTCGGTAAGCTTGATGCGGCTGTTGAACCAGTTCATGAAACTGGAGATGAGCAGGGAGATGATCAGATAGACCCCCATCACGATGAGCATGGTCTCCATCTCTTTGCCTGTTTGCATCAAGCTGATTCCGCCCAGAGTTGCTGTGATGTCCATGTAGCCGATCGCGATGGCGAGCGAGGAATTTTTGGTCAGGTTTAGATATTGGCTGCACAGGGGCGGCACGATGATTCGCAGTGCCTGCGGCACGATAATCAACTGTAGTGTTCTATTGGGACGAAGCCCCAAGGCGTGGGCCGCCTCGGTTTGCCCGTGACTGACGGCCATGATGCCGGCGCGCACAATTTCGGCGATGAAAGCAGCGGTGTAATAAGAAAGCCCTAGCCATAAGGCAAGAAACTCGGGTTTGATGGCCATACCGCCCTGGAAGTTAAACCCCTTAAGCTCCGGTATATCCCAGGAGATAGGAAACCCCGTGCCAATCAGGGCGATCCCGGGGAGACCAATAAGCAGCGCCAGGGAGATCCAAAATACCGGATAGATCTTGCCGGTCTGGTCCTGGACTCGCCTCGCCCAGCGTTTAAATCCAATGGCCAAAGCGATGCTGATGAGCAGGACGATGCCCACCCAGCCGGCACCGGTTTCGTATATGGGTGCAGGAATATAAAAGCCACGGTTGGAAAGAAAGAACGTGTCGCCGCCAAGGCTCAGCGCCTGCCGCGTAGCGGGGAGGATCGTGACCACAATCGCGTAGATCGCCAGAATGTGGATGAGCACGGGGACGTTGCGGACAAATTCAACAAATACGTACGAGATGCGGCTTACAAGCCAGTTGCTCGACAGGCGCATGATGCCGAGTAAGAAACCTAAAAGCGTCGCGAGAATACATCCCCAGAACGCAATGAGCAGCGTGTTCAGAAGACCCACCACGCCTGCCATCAGGTGGGTGGACTTGTTGGTGTATTCAATAAAGGGCGAAAAGCCAATGTCGTAGGCGGCAGGCCACGACAGAAAGTCAAAGCTGAAGTCTTTGCCTACGGCTTCAAGGTTAACCACGACGTTGCGACCGATCGCCGCAAGCAAAGCGAACACAATCGCCATGGTGATGATCTGAATGATGACGCCGCGGGATTCCTTGTTGCGCCAAAGACGCGACAGTCCCTTCGGAGTTTGATTCGTGAGTGTGGTCATCTATTCAGAGAGGGATCAGGGTTGGGACCGCAGCAGGGGCACTGCGGTACGCCGGGAGCCCTTCGGCTCCCGGCGGACTTACAGCAGTTGTTTTACAGCAATCGACCTATCGGAACGGCGGGGAGTACATCAGACCGCCTTTGGTCCAAAGGGCGTTCAGGCCACGCTCGATCCCAAGCGGGGTGTTCACGCCGATGTTGCGCTCGAAGATCTCGCCGTAGTTACCGATCTGTTTGATGATCTGGTAAGCCCAGTCCTGGGACAGACCCAGTTCCTGACCCTGGTTACCGTCTACGCCGAGAAGGCGAAGCACTTCAGGGTTTTTGGAGCTTTTCATCTGATCGACATTGGCCATGGTGACACCCAGCTCTTCTGCCGTGATGGTTGCGTTCAGCACCCAGGTCACGATGTCAGACCATTGGTCGTCGCCGTGGCGAGTCGCAGGGCCCAAAGGCTCTTTTGAGATGATTTCCGGCAGCACAATATGATCACCCGGATTTGGCAGTGCAGAACGGGTCGAGGAAAGACCGGACGCGTCCGTGGTGTACACGTCGCAGCGACCGCTTTCGTAGTTCTGACGGGCCTCGTCGTTGGTTTCGATGGTTACCGGCTCGTACTTCATGTTGTTTGCGGCGAAGTAATCGGCCAGGTTGAGCTCGGTGGTGGTGCCGGTCTGAATGCACACGGAGGCACCGTCAAGCTGTTTTGCGCTGGTTACGCCAAGGCTCTTTTTCACCATGAAGCCCTGACCATCATAGTAGTTCACGCCATGAAAGCGCAGTTTGACGCCCACATCGCGAGAAAACGTGATGGTGGTGTTGCGCCAAAGGACGTCGCCTTCGCCGGCGTTCAGTTTGGTGAAGCGGGTCTTACCGGTCGAGGTAACGGCTTCCATCTTGCTCGCGTCACCCAGCACGGCGGCGGCGGTGGCACGACAGAAGTCGACATCAAAACCTCGCCAAACGCCATTGGCGTCCGGCTGGGCAAAACCAGCGATACCGGTGCTGACCACGCAGCGGAGCACGCCTCGGCTCTGGACATCTTCCAGAGTGCCTGCCTGAGCCGTACCGGCAGCGCCGAAAAGCAGCGCAGCGGCCGACAGAACAGCAGTCGCTTTTTGTTTCATTAGGATTCCTCCCTCACTAGGGTGAGTGTCGGTTGTTGGTCACCTGCGCTTTCCTATCTGTAACCGGCATACACCGAAGATCGAAAACCCAAACCGCAAGTGCTACTTCAGATTTAACCCCAAAGCGCTTGGTTTTTCAATTTTTTGTACTTTTTGAGAGGAAATCGAGAGAACGCCGTCACGCGGGCGCAATGACGCCCGACTCACTACGATTTGGCTTTTTTCGCCTGCTCGTCTGCATGATAAGACGATCGAACCATGGGTCCAGACGCCACGTGGGAGAAGCCCATTTCTGAGCCGATCGCAGCGAGCTCGTCAAACTCAGCCGGCGTGGCGAAACGCTCAACGGGGAGATGATGCTTGGTGGGCTGCAAATATTGCCCAAGCGTCAGAAGCTGAACACCATGCGCCCTTAGATCTGTCATGACCTCAGTCACTTCATCTAAGGTTTCGCCAAGGCCGAGCATTAATCCGGATTTGGTCGGAACCTGCGGGCAGGCCCCGGAAAAGTCCTGAAGCAGTTCCAGAGAGTGCCGGTAGTCGGCACCGGGACGGACCCGCTTATACAGCCGCGGTACCGTCTCCAGGTTGTGGTTGAAAACGTCAGGGGGTGCTCCCGCCAGAATGGTGGTTGCTTTCTCTGCGCGGCCGCGAAAATCTGGC
>Ga0255768_10000254_pt1 | contig 55898 bp, 45 predicted proteins | sample 071ome_33_FD_179983 | JGI IMG/M metagenome (GOLD analysis project Ga0255768, IMG submission 179983) | Coastal salt marsh microbial communities from the Groves Creek Marsh, Skidaway Island, Georgia - 071412AT metaG (version 2) | ecosystem: Environmental > Aquatic > Marine > Intertidal zone >... | reverse complement strand
GGTTAATGAAAGCTTGTTCTTCCTCTGATATTTTACCGTCTGCAAGTGCTACGCGAACAATAGCTGCAAAATGATCTCTGTTACGGATTTTAAATCCAGGGGTGTACAGGTCTGAGAAGGACATTAGTAGAATTTTGTTAAATATAAAAAATGGAATTGTACGACGTTATATTTTATGATGTAATTTTATTCCTGTCAAAAATGTCATGAATCCAATTCGAATTTTAAAAAACAGATCAGATATTGGTGCAGGTACCCGGGGCTCTGATTTAGGAATCGATGCTATAGAAATTGCTGCTATAAATGCAAACAATGATTTTTTTAACCAGCATCCCTATCGCGATATACAAACTCACAATGAAACCATTTACAACAAAGTAAAAAACACAACCGCTAAACGCATTAATTTTGTTTTGGAACAATGCAAAAGGGTAAAGAAAGTAACACAGGAAACCTTGGAAGACAATTTTTTTCCATTGATTCTCTCGGGCGATCATTCTTCTGCATTGGGATCTATGGCAGGTATAAAAGCCGCTTATCCCAACAAAAGATTGGGGGTGGTTTGGATAGACGCTCATGCCGATTTGCACTCACCCTACAGTACACCCTCAGGAAACGTTCACGGCATGCCCCTTGCTGCAGCTTTAGGCCATGATAATTCAGCCTATCAAGTGAATTCAGTAAGTAAGCAAACGAAGCTGGATTGGGAGCAAATGAAAAACTTAGGGGCCGTTTGTCCCCTCCTACAACCCGAACATCTCATTTATTTTGGGGTACGGGATACGGAGGCAGAAGAAGAGGCGATCATCAAAGAAAAAAAGATTAGCAACTACAAAGTTCATGAAATACGACACCGTGGTTTGCAGCGGTGCTGTACTGAAGCCCTAGACTCCTTGTCCGAAGTCGATCTCATTTACATCACTTTTGATGTGGATGCTTTGGATTGTGATCTAATCTCTCGTGGAACAGGGACTCCCGTTTCCAAAGGGTTCGATCCGAAGGAGGTGATTCAACTCATTCAAGAGATTCAAAAAAGTAATAAAGTGGTAGCTCTCGAGCTTTGTGAAATCAATCCTCTGCTGGACGAAAAAGGAAATCGTATGGCAACGACCGCCTTTGAAGTGATCGATGCGGTTTTTGGAAGCTAGTATTTTCTTAATTTTTTTTATCTTAGCTTGAGCCTCCTAAAACCTACTTCAATGTTTAGAAAACACACTCTCACCTTTTTAAAGAGCACCAGGAGTTCTCAGTTTTTATTTAGCATATCAATCTCATTTCTTGTATGGATCAGTTCGCTGGGGCTATTTCTAACAATGATTGGCGTAGAATTTGACGTAGTGTTCGAAAAGAAAGAATATGCAATTGAATCCATCTTAATAGGTTTTCAAATTATTATTCCGCTACTTTTATTTTGTGCAGCTGTTATTCTGTTTCTTACATCGGTGTACCGAAGGTTATTTACCCTTCTGGACCGAAAAAGGTATCTATGGGTATATTACGTCTTTCTAGCAGTAGGATTACTCCTCTTTTTTTATGGGAACACTTTTTTTACTTACTATCTGTTATTTACAGCTGTGCTGTTGGGTAGTATTCCTACAAAAAGAAAATGTAAAGCACAGTAAAAACATTTAGTGAGCGTAAAGCCATCCCAAGGTATTAATCCGTTTCAAACCGATTGATGAGATAGGAGTAGTGGTTTTTTTGAGATACACTTCCTGTTTTGGACTGTTTTTTTGCAGTTTTAAGAACCTGATTTTGTAGCGCACTTAAAACAGGTTTAATGCTTGGGTTGAGCTTTTGATCCATCAGAAGTGTATCGAGTTGTTCCATAAAACGAATTTGTAGTGCCATCAAGGAAGGATCCAATGGTGATTTGGTTTCAAAAAAACTTAAATACAAGGCGTCTAAAAGTGTGCTTACGGAAAGTCCTTTGACTTCTAAAGTAGATTCTGAGGAACTCATCCTGTTGAGACGTTCCCTATTTAATATTTGCGATAAAGCACTGTATTGAATGTTTTGCAAACGTTCCATACCCCCTTCACCTTTGATTTTTGAAATCAATTCAGGAGTGACAAGCCAGTTTTGAGTGTTCCACAGCTGCTCGTTTAGAAAGTGTAAAGCACGTCTCTGTTCTGATTCTGACACATTTTTATAAGGAGTATTCTGTTGTCCTTTGGTCATTAGGGTTTCATTGATTCCCCCAATCATTTTTACGACATGATATATATAGCGTCTGTATACCCCAAGAAGTTCATTGTATAATTCGTCTAGATCAGCATACGACTGTCCTGCTTTCGTTGTCCATTGGTCTAAATTTTTTGCAACTATTTTTAAATTCTTTAATCCATAACCACTCGCCTTTACGGGATCATCACCAATATTTTCAGTTTGTGTGTCTGGATCGTTTCCTCCAGATCCAAACATATACATCGGATCCATGCTTTTATCATCGACCATTTTTATTAAGGAAACTTTTTCCGTTTCTGAAGTTTCCCCAGGAAAAAAGCGGTAGCCCCATTCGATGGCATAGTCATCATAAGGTCCTAATTGACGGACAAAACGAATGTTTTCGTCTCCAGGTTGGGCGATGTAATTGTACCGCGCATAATCCATAATGGTTGTAGCTATTCCCATTTTTTGAGTAAAAGATCCAGAACGCAAGGAATCTACCGGGTAGGCAGAACTAGCCTTCATGTTGTGGGGCAATCCCAAGGCATGACCAATTTCGTGTGAAATCACACGTCGCATCATCTCACCAATTTCTTCTTCGGGTGTGTCTAAGGTTCGTGCTTTTGGATTAGCAGCAGCTGTTTCTAATAAATAACGGTTTCGGTAGGATCTTAAGTGATTGTGGTACCAGATGATATCACTTTCAATAATTTCACCTGTTCTAGGATCTGAAACACTGGGTCCTGTAGCGTTTCTCGTGGTGGTGGCAACATAGCGAACGGTTGAGTAACGAATGTCTTCTGGACTGAAATTCGGATCCTCTTCTGGAGTTGGTGGCTCTTTCGCTTGAATGGCATTTTTAAATCCTGCTTTTTCGAATACAGCCGCCCAATCCTCAATTCCTTGAATAAAATAGGGACGCCATTTTTTTGGTGTGGCTGGATCGAGATAATAAATTATTGGTTTTTTAGGCTCTACCATTTCTCCTCTTGCGTAAGCTTCTTCATCTTTAGGTTCTAACCTCCATCTGCGTATTAGAGTTACTTCATCAGATTTTAAAGCTTCTGAGCTGTAGTTGTATTTTTTAAGACTAAACCAGCCTACACGAGGGTCTGCATAACGCACCTGCATAGGGTCTTCAGGAAGTAAAATGAGTGAATGATTGACTTGAAAACTAAATGTTTTTGCTTGATTTGACCTAGGTGCTTTATTTGCGCTGTAGGTTAGAGTATGTTTAATTTCCACATTTTTAGGAAAACTTTTTACACCGTCGATAAAACTTCTTTTAGTATCTACGTTACCCATTCCAAATTGTTTTTTTTGCGAGTCCCTTATTATATTAAAACCCGGAGAATCTGTGTTAAAATATCCGCTTACGTCAATCAAATAACGATTACTTTCACTATTTTTTATCGGAAAAGCAGCTAAAATAGGAGCAAAGTTATTTTGGGAAACACTCAATGCTATAGGGTCTTTCTGGTCAGCAATGTTGACATAACTTTTTTGTGTAAGAAGCAGTTGTTCTCCTTTTTTGGTAAAATGGATCAGTTGTTCACTGGTTTTTGATCCTGCATTTTGATAAGCTTGAAAATCAGTAGGAAATTGAATAAATCGAGTGACCATAAGTACATCTTTTCCTAAAAGATCCTCGGATATCTCAAAATAAATTTGATTTCCTTTATGATAGGTAGTGATTAGTCCCTGTTGCTTTTGCAATTCTTGTGTTAAAGAGTCTATCGGTTTGTTGCTTCGTTTCTCTTTTGGTTTTTGAGCAGTAACTAAGATACAACTCAAGAGAAAAAGCAATGAATATAGTAAAGCGCGTTTCATTCGTTTTTTTTTACAATATCTAAAAAAGGAATGAATTGAATTGCTAAAGCGTAAATTAAAATGTACATTGAATTTTTAAAACAGTTAAAAAATGAAAAAATTAGTATTGAGTTTTTTGACGGTATTTTTACTTCTTCCATTCCAAGAAGTAGTCGCCCAAAAGCGAAAAAAAAGTAGTCCGTCAAAAGCACAGCAGTCCATTTCTTTGGACGCATTTAAACTTCGTAATGTAGGACCGGCCTTTTTATCGGGTCGAATTGCAGATATCGTAACCCACCCAAATAACAATAACATTTGGTATGTTGCCACAGGGTCTTCTGGAGTATGGAAAACACAGAATGCAGGGACCACTTGGACTCCCATATTCGATAATCAAACATCCTATTCAACCGGCTGTATTACTTTGGATCCCTCAAATCCAGAAATTGTTTGGTTGGGAACTGGTGAGAATGTAGGGGGAAGACACGTTGCCTATGGCGATGGTGTTTACAGAAGTGCAGATGGCGGGAAGACCTGGAAGAACATGGGCTTGAAAAAGTCGGAACACATTTCTGAAATTATTGTTCATCCAGACAATTCTGATGTAGTTTGGGTAGCCGCACAAGGACCCCTATGGACCAAAGGAGGGGAGCGTGGACTTTATAAAACAACGGATGGGGGAACAACATGGAAACGAGTTTTGGGTAACTCTGAGTGGACCGGTGTAACCGACATCATGATCGACCCAAGAAACCCGCGTGTTCTCTATGCTGCTACATGGGACCGGCATCGAACTGTAGCTGCTTTAATGGGGGGAGGTCCGGGAACTGGATTGTATCGTTCAGAAGATGGAGGGGATCATTGGACCCAACTTACTCATGGGTTGCCAAAATCTAATATGGGTAAAATAGGGATGGCTATTTCTCCACAAAATCCTGACATAATATATGCAGCCATCGAATTAGACCGAAAATCAGGAGCTGTTTATCGATCCTCCAACAGAGGAGCCTCTTGGGATAAAATGTCAGATACCGTTTCAGGAGGAACAGGTCCTCATTACTATCAAGAGCTGTATGCGAGCCCTCATGAGTTTGATCGATTGTATCTCATGAATGTACGCGTGTTAACCTCTGGCGATGGTGGAAAAACTTTTGTACAACTTAAAGAAAGAAATAAGCACTCAGACAATCACGCCCTAGTATTTAAAAATGACGATCCTAACTACCTTATGTTGGGAACCGATGCTGGAATTTACGAAACCTTTGACAATGCTGAGAACTGGCGTTATATTAAAAACTTGCCCCTCACACAATTCTATAAAGTTGCGGTAAATAATGCAGAACCTTTCTATCATATTTTTGGAGGAACACAAGATAATGGTTCAGCGGGAGGCCCTTCTGCAACAGACGAACAAGAAGGAATTGCTAATAAACATTGGTACAAAACCTTATTTGCAGACGGACATCAATCAGCTACCGACCCTGTATACAATGATATTATATATGCAGAAACCCAACAAGGAGGACTTTATCGTGTTGACTTGACAACGGGAGAACCTCTCTCCATACAGCCTAAAGCCCGTAAGGGAGAACCTCATGAGCGTTTCAATTGGGATGCACCCATACTGGTTAGTCCGCACAATCCTGCTCGTCTGTATTTTGCATCCTATAGAGTTTGGAAATCAGAAAACAGAGGCGATGATTGGGAACCCATTTCAGGAGATTTGACCCGAAACGAAGAACGATTAACATTGCCTATTATGGGTCGTAAGCAAAGCTGGGATAATGCATGGGATGTAGGTGCTATGTCAAATTACAACACCATTACCTCATTAGCAGAGTCACCAGTTCAAGAAGGCTTACTCTACGCAGGAACAGACGATGGGTTCATCCAAGTAACAGAAAATGGGGGTGAAAATTGGAATAAAATTCCTGTAACGGCTTTGGGTCTTGCTCCAAGAACCTTTGTCAATGATATCAAAGCCGATTTATTTGATGCCAACACGGTTTATGTAGCATTGGATAATCACAAAGAAGGAGATTTTAGTCCTTACTTGTTTAAAAGTACAGATAAAGGACAAACTTGGCAGTCCATTAGTGGAAACATACCGGACAGAACCCTTGTATGGCGTATGGTTCAAGATCCTGTAGAAAAGAATCTCCTTTTTGCGGCAACAGAGTTTGGAATTTACACTTCTTTAAACGGTGGTAATTCATGGCAAAAATTGAAAGGAGCACCAACTATTTCTTTCCGTGACCTTACCATTCAGAAAAGAGAAAATGACCTGGTTGCTGCCTCTTTCGGTCGTGGTTTTTTTATTTTGGACGACTATAGTGCTTTAAGAGCATTTACAGAAGACAATTTAAAAAAGCAAGGAAAGCTATTCAGCCCCCGACCCGCTAAATGGTTTGTTCCGCGCAGTAATGTTGGAAATACGGGTGCAGACTACTATTTTGCTAAAAATCCCACCTACGGTGCTGTATTTACATATCATTTAGCAGATTCTTATCCAACCGCCCAACAGCTTCGAAAAAAGAAAGAAGTTGAATTAAACAAAAAAAGGGAAAATGTTCCTTTTCCGGGTTGGGAGGCACTTGATGCTGAAGGTGTAGAAGAGTCGGCAAAGGTTGTTTTGAGTATTCAAGACCAAAAAGGAAATGTAATCAATAAGGTAAGCCAAAAAGCACAAAAGGGAAGTCATCGCATTGCCTGGGACATGACCCATTTCAACCCCTATGCAGTGTCTGACAGGACTACACGTTTCAATCGTGGGGGTGCATTAGCAAAACCAGGTACGTATCAGGCTTCTTTAGCTTTGGTTCAGAATGGAAAGGTTACCCCTCTGGATGGGCCAATTTCTTTTGAGGTAAAAGCAATTAGAACAGGGGTATTGCAGGGGATCAGTCATGAACAATACAATTCGTATTTGAATGAAATCACGGAGGTATATAGTGCGATTACAGCAGTACGAGATGTTTTAACCGAGAGTACTAAAATGCATAAGGCTCTTGCAAACGCACTGGAGAAAGCTCAGATACTACCAGGTTCCATCGAGCCAAAATTAGAAGCTCTTAAAAGAGATTTAACTCGATTGAACAACAGCATTTCAGGTAGCCCTTCGCGAAGTGAAGTAGGGGAGCGTAACCCTTCTGGTATAGGACAATTTTTGTCTAATGCCATGGCAGGATTGGGAGGCACCTATGGACCAACACCGCTGCATGCAAAAAGCTTAGAGATTGCAAAGGACTTGCTCGTCTCTTTAAAAGCTGAGGTAAAAGATATAAGTGAAAATCGAATTCCAGCACTTGAGGTTGAATTAAAAGCAGCAGGTGCACCCTATATTATGGGACAAGGAATCAATTAAAACCTTGAAACACTCTTATAAAAGGCTGCTTTTGCGGCCTTTTTTTATGTGTTTGAATTATGCAAAGGGAGGCTGGGACTCAGTTCAAAACACTCCAATGAAAAATAGGTAGTAGAAGCCAATAGATGATCAAAAATATCTGCGGATATGTGCTCGTAGTTTTTCCATTCTTTGTCTTTGCTGAAGACATAAACTTCAATCGGAATTCCTTGGGAAGTTGGTGCTAATTGTCTGCACATTACGGTCATTTCTGAATTCACCATAGGGTGTTTTTCGAGATAGGCTTCCGTATAATGTCTAAAAAGCCCTAGATTGGTGAAATTTCTTCCATTTATTAATAGGCTTTTGTCTACTTTTTTTTCCGTATTTGATGCCTCAATTTCTGCTTTTCTTTTCTTTATAAAAGGGTTAAGGAGTTCTATTCGTTCTAATTTTTCGAGTTCCTGATTTTCTAAAAAACGAATACTGCTTATCTTGATAAGAAGAGAGCGTTTAATTCTCCTCCCGGCAGATTCACTCATCCCCCTCCAGTTAATAAAAGATTCCGATATGAGCTTATAGGTCGGGATGGAGGTGATGGTTTTATCAAAATTTTGTACCTGTACAGTGGAAAGACTGATTGAAATAACATCGCCATCTGCTTTATTTTGTGGCATACTGATCCAATCGCCTATACGTACGGTATCATTAATAGCAATTTGAACGCTGGCAACAAAACCCAATATGGTGTCTTTAAATACAAACAGTAGTACAGCCGACAATGCCCCTAGAGCTGTGACAAAACTCCAAACATCTTTTCCTGTTAGTATGGAGAGAATGAGAATACCGCCCATAAACCATAAAAAGATCATAACCACTTGAAGGTAGCTATCTAAAGGCTTATCCTTTAATGCGTCAATGGTTTTGAGGTAATCACTAAGGCTTTTAAGTACTGCGCGAATCATTGCAATGACCACTACAACGGTTCCAATCTCCAATAAATTTATAATCCCACTGTAGAGAATTTCGTATTTTGAATTAAAAAGATCGGGAAGATAGGTGTACAAAAAGGATAAAAAGGGGATGTAGGAGAGTAGTTTGGGTACTTTGTTTTTTAACAATAAATCATCAAATGAGGATTTGGTCCTTTGAGCCAATCGGCTAAAAATACCTATAATAATTTTTCGAGATGCCCAAAAAAGTAGCGCCCCGAGAAGTAAGATGATTAAAAAAAGAACTAATAACGTTATGTTTTCAGCCCAAAAAGGGTTGAGCCCGTTCGATTCAAAAACTTGTATCAAATAGGTTTTAAAATTTAGAGAATTCATAAATCATCATTTTAGCTAAAGTAATTTATTCTTGTGGATTGCTCAACTCTACTTCAAAATCAGTAATGTAAATAGTTTTTGTTTTAAATAAAGTACATTTATTTTTGTTCTAAAACTGAAGCATTGTGTTCTATACACTGTACTAATGCTTTAAAATCTTCTAGATCACTCGAAGGATTCATTAATACTGTTCTCAAGTACCTTTTCCCCTTAATTACACAAGAGGTAATGTAAAAACTACCCGAGTTGATTAATGCATATCGCAACGCAAGTTGTTGTTGATCATTTAAAGAATCCGGTTTGTATTGAAAGCATAAAATGTTGGATTGGGGGGGGTAGGGGCAGAAAAAATTTTTATTTGACCTGAGATAGGTGTAAAGTTTTTTTGCTTTTTCAAAGCTATTTTCTATGAAATCTATGATCCCTTTTTCCCCTTCTAAGGCAAAGCTCCAGAACAATTTTGTACCCAAAGCAGACTTGGTACATTCTATAGTAAAAGGCATGGAGTCCATTCCTATAACCTCGTTTTCGTGAAAAACATAGCTTCCTTTTTGATGGAAAATGTTCCACATATTATTTTGCTCTTTAAAAAGTACTGCAGTACAAAGAGAAGGAACCTTCATCATTTTATGTGCATCCCATATAATTGAATCTGCTCGCTCCATTCCTTTTACTTTGTGTTTGTGTTTGGGAGAAAGTAATGCAACCGCACCATGGGCTCCATCTACGTGGAACCACAATTTGTTTTGTTCGCAAAAATCTGCCATTTCATCGAGCGGATCAAAAAGACCTGTGGAAGTTGCACAGGCATTAGCAACAACAGCCATCACTCTTTTGTTTTCCTTCTTTATTTGGTAGTAACTCTTTTCTAATGCTGAGGTTATGATAACCTCGTTTTCATCTACGGGAACAGGAACAAAGGATTTTTTCCCCATTCCCATGATAGACAATGCCCTAACAATTGAATAATGAGAGGTGCTGGGACCCAATACCACTAGATCGTCAGGACTCCCTTCTTCCCAAGCTTCTGGAGCAACAGCAGCCCGAGCAGCAGAAAGTGCTGTGAGATTTGCTATTGATCCTCCATGAGTTAATATACCACTTCCGTTTCGTTCTATTTTGCTAAAATTTGTCAGATCATTTCCTTTAAACCAACCCAGTTGTTGCAACATCCAATTGATCATAAAACCCTCAAGTGTAGCTCCTGCTGGTCCCATTTCGTAGAGGGAACTGGGGTTGTTTATTGTACCGTGCATCCAGTCTGGAATCCCAGACAAATCATGAGGTACAGCTACCTGATGCCCCATATATCTTGGGTTTTTTAAGTGGTTGGTATGCTCTAAATAGGTGCTTACAAAATCTTTTATTTGATCTGTATTTTGAAAACCTTTGAGAAGGAGTTCTTTTACTTTCAATTGCTTTGCAATAATTTCAGGTGTTTTCTGATTCAACACCTTGTTTTGGATCGTACTATTTTGATTGATGTACTGCGCTAAGGCTTCAGAAACTATTGCTTGAGTTTCTTCAAAAGGTAAATCTATTTTTGATTTATTTTTTTGGGACATTTACCTCACTTTTTGTTTTGATAGTGGGGTCGTATTTAAAGAAAAAACTTGCCCAAATCACTTTGGATAAAGCATTGATGTAGGGCATTAGTAGGATTAGTGTACCGCAGATAACAAAAAAATTTTGCAAAAGTTGATCTCCATAACCCAAAAGAAATAAAAGGAGGTAAACAGCAATACTTAAACCCACACCAATACCATAGGACACATACATTGAACCGTAAAAAAAGCTAGGTTCTATTTTAAAATGTAGTCCACATACAGAACAATTTTCATTGACTTTATTGAGTTTTCTTAATTGGTATGGGTGTCCCTCTAAAAGAGCGCCCTTTCTGCATTTAGGGCACTTTAGAAATAATATTGAGCGTAATTGATCTATGATATTTTTTTTATAAAATTACTTTTTTTCCTTTTTAATTTCAAAAAAAAACAGGGTATCTTAAAATCATGAGAAGGGTGTTTTTTTACAAGCTCTTCTTAAGGAGAAATTCCTTTTTTTGCATTTGCTAAGGCCGTAGTTGTCAAATAGTATTTAGTTAACATATTGGTTCGCTCCCAGTCTGGAAGCTTTTGATTTTTATAAAACGAAATAAATCGATTTGTTACCTGAGCAAAATGGGCTTCATGCCCCTCTCTTAATGAACTTGGAATTAAAATTTCGAAATTTTCCCCCTTTTTTTTCCAATCAAGACCTGGGTATTTTATAGCTAAACCTTTCATAGTGCTCTTAAAAAAATTTATGTCAAAATTTTCTTTGGGTTTTAAGTAAAGAGTAGGGATGAAGTTTTCTGTTTCAGTTTGAAGTATTTCTAAATCCGATTTGGTTCCTCGCATAATGGAATAATGTGTGTCTCCAGCACCTTTGGGAGCTTCAAAGTCCCAAAGGACTTCCACCTTGGCGTGATGTCCTTTCAGAGTGTAGTTAATTGCCCCATTAGCATATACAAAGAGGCTGTCATTTTTAAGATAAGGTAAAAGGAACTCAGGATAAGAAGTCAATCCAGTTACTTTTTTGAAGTTTATTGGACTCAAGGCGGTAGTCCAACGTTGGACTTTTTCAATATGGATGTCCTCGCGCTGAATGGCTTGTTGTGGAAAACATTCCCAAAATGTAAGATCGACTAAGTGAGCGCTAACATCTACAAGGCCCTCTCCCTGTTGTTGGGTGTCAAAAAACCAAGCGGGGCGAATCAAAGGTTTCCCAGAAACCTCTTTGGCGAAGTGATGTACAGATGATTTTACAATAGCAGGCTGCTTTAGGTTTCCTTCTAATAGTGAGCCAAATACATTTTTATCTTGGGCAAGTTCTTTTTGAAGCACAGTAGTGATTTCTGAACGTTCAGTCATGATGTCATACAATAACAATTTTTTTTCATTAGCAATCTCAAATGCTTTTTCTAAATCCTCAAACTCTTCTGGATTAATGACCATGGGTTTATCTGCATATACATGAAAACCGTTCTCAATAGCTTTCAAAATATAACGGGTTTTCTTTTTGTTGTTTCCAGAGAGCACAACCACACCTCCTGGTTTTTCATTTAAGAATTTAGAAAAGTAATCTTGTTGATCATAAACATTCATTTCCCATGAAGTGGGGAATTTGCTTCTTTGATTATAAGTTTCAATTCGATTGAGGTGTGCATCTAAGTCTGCACTTTTTGGTCCGTAAACGCTGACCTTAGAGTCGATTCCGGGATACATTGTTTTCTGAACCAATGCCGCATGAAAATGACCTGGGTCTAGGGTAATTAATCGGATTTGATCTCCACCTGAACAAGCTGTAAGAAATATTAAAGCAAATGCAGCGATTATTCTCATTCTAAAATTGGATATTTGATGTACCGTATGGGGCTCTTTGTGATCTTTTGAGCATTGCATTTGCTTCGGCATCGTTTATAAAGCGTTCTTGTTCAGGATTCCATCTCAATTTTCGAGGTAGTTTCATGGCTATATGACTCACCAAACAAACAGTACAAGCACGATGTCCTATTTCCACGGGTGAAATGGGTTCTTTACCACTTTTGATACATTCTAGCCAATTACCGTGTTGTTCTTCACTTTTGTATAAGTGAATTTCATTTGGACCTATAACTGAACTTAAAATCTTTGGATCACTAGCGTCCAATGATTTGACTCCGTTGTTTTCTGGGATGGGATCTGAAGCAGTCGCCCTGTAAGCCCCTCTAGTTACAAATATCCAGCCTTCCTCACCTTCATATCGAATGCCATTTGGATACCCACCACTAGTGAGCATGGTAATTCCGTTTTCATATTCTGCTTTGACCATAAAATCTCCATGAACATCCCAACTACCGTATTTTGGAAAATCTGCGATAGCTTCTATCTGAACGGGACCTGTGTATTCAGTATTCATTCCCCAAGCAGCAGAATCAAAATGGTGTTGCCCCCAACCTGTTATCATTCCAGCTCCAAATTGTTCTTTTCTGAGCCACCCGGGTCTGCCATAGCCCACTTTGGGATGAACTAGCATTTCTGCGTACTCCATTTCTGGAGTGGAACCTAACCAAGCGTCAAAATTTAATACAGAAGGAATTGTTTCCGTTTGGGCGATGGGTCCAGAGGGATCTCCAGGAAGACCTACTTTAACCGTGTGGACTTTCCCGATTCTTCCATTACGAACTAGTTCTGCGGCATATCGGAATTGAGGAGAAGATCTTTGTTGAGTTCCAACTTGTAGCGTGATTTTCTGTTTTTGAACAATATCACTAAGTAACCGACCTTCTTCTACTGTCAAAGAGGTGGGTTTTTGTAAATAGACATGTTTTTTAGCTAGGGCAGCTTCAATAGCAGGTTGTGCGTGCCAGTGGTCTGGAGTACTAATAATCACAGCATCAATATCTTTATCTGCAATGAGGTCTTTGTAATTGTCAAACATTTTTGTATCTGTGTTCTTCCCTTTTCTTTGATAATACCGATCTACTAGGTTTTTACCATCTTTCAATCGATTTCCATCAACGTCACAAACAGCAACCATTTGAGCACTCTCGTATTGCATTGTGCCCGGCATATCGTGATCTCTTGCTATTCTACCGCAACCTATTTGACCAACATGAATACGATTACTCGGTGCATGTTTTCCAAAAACTGACGCGGGTACAATGGTAGGTAAATTCATTGCAAATGCAGTTAAAGATGTTTTTTTAATAAAGGATCTTCGATTGAGTTTTCTTTTCTTCATGTGTTAAAGGTTTATTTGATATTCTATTGGAGATGCAAACTGTTTCCACTTTTTTTCTACATCTTCTATTTCTATTTTACCGTCATAAATCAGCAATTGATACTTTAAATTATATTTTTTCCCTGGATTTAAAACCCAATCAGTTGTTTTTGTTGTAGCAAAGTTGACAAAAAGGTCTCCTCTTCCGTATTGATTTTCTGGCCATACTCGAAGGGGTTCAGGATGATTGTAGTTCTCTGGGTGGGATAACATTACAGCTCCGCCATAGCTGTCCCCAAGCTTACCGTCAACGATACACCAGCGGGCTGTACTGCCGTCTGCATTTTTTCTTGTTTTTCCTTCAGAAGAAAGTACTCTACTGTTTTGGTTGTCCCATTCCTCTGTAGTACGCCAGCCAAAGCCAGCATATCGGTATTGAATGATAGTAAAGGGAAGATTGGTTGCACATTCGTATTGGAGAGTGATGTCCATGAGGTACTGATTTTGATTGATCGGAATGATCTTGATTTCTTGAGTTTCATTAAGTGCCACTTTTTCTTTACCTTTTTTCAGTACAACGTGTTCATGTAGTACTTTAAATGAACTAAAAACAGCCCCACTTTCTTGTTTTAATAGTTTGGCAAAGCGAACAGTTCCTTGTTCTTTAGCTAAATTCCAAAAGTCTAAAGTGTCACCTTCAAAAAGAGTATGAGTCCAAGGATTCCAAATTCCGTAATGATGGTAATGGTCTTTAGGTTGAATTTGAGTCAATCGTTTCCCTTTAGGAGTATTTATTGGGTGTAAATAACCACTGCGTTTGTAGGCAGGGTTAATACCTTCAGGGGGATTTTTAACAGCCATTTGATAACCTACAATTTTGTTGTCATTTTGAAGTACTTCGATTTGTCCTTCTCGTTGTTTTATTTCGATTTTCATTTTTTTAGTAGGAGCCTGCTTCAAAATCGAATAGGAAGTAGGTTCTTCATTACTCAACCAATACATGGTTTGCTCTTGAATTTGATAAGGTACTTCAAAGGTTTCTTTAGAGTCTTTACCCATTAAGCGAAGCGGTACATTTTGTAAGTTGTTTGGCAATTTCAATTGAACAAGTGCCTTTCTTTGATAAGAAATTTCATCTGGAAGATTAAGAGAGATTTCTTTGTTTGTACAGGAAATAAATCCTTGACAAAAAAACAAGCAGAACACAAAAAAAACGCATGAATTTTTTAAGAGTTGTTTTTCTTTTGTTTGTTTCATCATCTAATTTTAGTAAAAACTAATATCACTAGTAAGTTAAAGTGCTGTTTGATAAACAGGATTGAATACCTTATTCATATTAGATCTTTGGTTCCCATCCAGGTGCGTAATCTCTACCCCAATTTTTCATACTATTTTTGTTGTTAGTTACTTTTCCCGAAAGCGTATCTATACGAAGTGTTTCTTTTGCGTCTTGAGCCATATTAGCGAGGTGACACATCATGGTTGAAATACTTGCATCTTTTATTTCTGCATTCAAAGATTTTTCTTTTCGTATAGCATCAAATAGATTGGCGACATGATTCACGTCTAGATCACTTTGACCTTGGGTGTCCGTTGTTTGACTTATAGAATTTTCATATTCTTCATGAATTAAATTTCCCCCAAGATCGTAGCGTTTATAAAAATTACGATCTAATTGAATGGTTCCTTTACTTCCGTAAATTGTAACTCCACGCCCAGGTTGATTTGGCTGAATTAAACCACGGCTATGGCCTGTCCAGGTAATGAATTTCCCATTTGGATATTTGAATGTAACTTGTTGGTTATCTACAAACTCCCAATCGTCTTGATATGTGTATTTTCCTCCAAAGGAAGTAACGGTTTCAGGTAAATCAACACCCAAAGCCCAACGACAGATATCAATTTCATGTGTCCCATTATTATGTACTTCTCCTGTGCCCCAATTTCTAAACCAGTGCCAATTATAAGGATGGATGTTGTCCTTATACGATTTTCTCGGTGCTGGGCCTTGCCATAAGTCCCAATCTAAAGTTTTTGGAACAGGAACTTCTTTTCCTATACCAATGGAACCTCTATTGTTTGAATAATAAGCCTCCCCTTTGTACACATCACCTATAATTCCATTTTTTATATCATTTATCGCGTGAATACTTGTTATCGCAGATCGTTGTTGGTTTCCCATTTGAACTTTGAGGCCATATTTTTTTTGGGCTGCGACTAACAATTCATTTTCATGGGGGTTATGACTACAAGGTTTCTCTACATAAACATGTTTTCCTGCTTGCATGGCCATAATACTCATGGGAGTGTGCCAATGTTCCGGAGAAGCAATGAAAATGACATCAACGTCTTTGTTTTCTACCAGTTTTCTGAAATCTTTTTCAATTTTAGGAACATAACCTATGTTTTTCTGACTCCACTTGTTGTGCTCCTCTATTATGTTATCGTCCACATCACAACTGTATAAAATTGTAGCATTTTGTTGATGATTTATTGCTAAAGCGTGAGCCTTTCCTCTACTTCGAACTCCTGCAATAGCACAATGTATTCGATCATTTGCACCTAAAATATTTTTGCCAATCATGAAATTGGGTTGAAGGGCAGCTGTTGCTACTGCCCCCAAAGAGGTTTTTCTGATAAAATTTCTTCTTGTTGTTTTCATGAAATTAAAATTCTCTGATTTTGATGTTTTTAAAAGAAACTTCATCACCGTGGTCTTGCAAAAGAATCACTCCTTCTGGCCAACGACCAAACTGATCCCATTTCTCATATTTACTTTTTTCAACCAAAGCCTGAAAGGTCTGACTAAAGCGATCAAATTCGACTACTTTAACATGATTTAGCCAATGCTCAACTTTTCCGTCACGCACCACTATTCTGGCATTGTTCCATTGGCCTACACCTTTAAAATTTTTCCCTCTTCCACCCGTAGATCGATTTTCAGCTCGGATCAAGTCATAAAGTGAACCCACCGTGCGGTTTCCGTTTTTTCCCATCTTGGCGTCCGGATGTTTGGAGTCATCTAAAAGTTGGAATTCTAATCCAATCGCAGATCCTTCTCCTTTATTGAGATACGGGTTCACAAAATATTTAATACCACTATTGGCACCCGGAGTGAGCAGAAAATCCAAGCTCAATTCGAAGTTCCTAAAACTTTTATCCGTTATAATGTCTCCACCATTTTGAGCTTCTCCACCTCCTGCACCTTCTACAATAAGAAGTCCATTTTTGATTTTCCAGCCCTTTTCAGGAAATTTTAAACTTTTAACCCCCTGCCATCCTTTAGAGGTTTTTCCATCCCATAGCATCCGAAAACCAAGGTCTTTTTCATCTTTTGTTAATTGATTCTCTAAATAACTTATTTGAGGTGCTTTATTTGGAGCAATCATTCGATTTTTTTCAAGATTTGTTGTCAATATTCGAATGTTTTTCCAACGGACTTTTTTTCCCTCTTCTTCTGGACTAGAAATACTGTGTACTTGAAAGGCAATAAAACCCTCATTGGTAAGGTCGTCAACAAGATGAGAAGTTTCGATGCCATTTACAAATGTTTTTAGAGTGTTTCCAATCGCTTCTATTCTGTAAGAATTCCAACTTCCGTTAATAAACGCTTTTTGTCCTTCAGGGTTTCGTGTTAGCGGATAGAGCCAGCCTCTTCGTCCTTCATCATAAATACCTCCTGCCCATTTCCTTGCACTAGTTTCTATTTCACATTGGTATCCAAAGACTTTTCCATTTCGATAGCTTTCTTTGCTTTCACTCCTAAATTGCACGCCTGAGTTTAATCCGTAATCGATGAATACATCAAATTCAAGAATAAAATTATCGTAGGTCTTTTTTGTGGCTAAAAAACTATTAGGGGTGTTGCTCGTAGATGTGCCGATAAGCACATTTTCTTCTAGTGTGAAATTTGCTTTTCCATTTAGCTGTACGAAATTTTCAAGAGAGTTGCTCTCAAGTAAATTTTCCCAATTATTTTCTTGTCCGAATAAAGAAGAAGGGAGATAGGCCAAAAGGCACAAAATAAATATCCTCAATTTAATTGTTCTTTTCAATTTAACTTGTGTTAGTAATCTGTGTTTTCAACCCAAGATAGCAAAAGTTTTTTGTTAAATTGCAGAGTACAAATTGTGTACTTTATTCTAATACAAATCAAAAATGTCAAGCAGAAGATCTTTTATCAAAAAGAGTGCAGCAACACTTAGCGCTCCACTAATCTTATCAAAACCAACTGTTTTTTCCATTTTTAATTCCCAGCCCTCAGATCAATTAAATGTAGGAGTTATTGGTACTGGGAGTAGAGGGCAGGGTATCATGCGAATGATTAACAAAATTGAAGGGATGCATCTTATTGCCATTTGTGATACGCTTCCATTTCGTTTGGAAGAGGCTTCAAGTATCGCTCCCAATGCAAAACAGTTTAATAATCACATTAAAATGCTTTCTAACAATGACTTAGATGCTGTGATAATAAGTAGTCCTTTAAGCACTCATGCACAAATTGCCTCAGATGCAATAGACGCTTCAATGCACATTTACTGCGAAAAAACAATGGTCAAGGGAGATCAAGCTACTTTAGATTTGGTTGATAAAGTAACAAAGAAACACACTAAAGTTTTTCAAACCGGTCATCAATACCACAGTTCCAGATTGTATTCACATGTGGTGGAAATGATTCAAGCAGGAGAAATTGGTCAAATTAGTGCCATTCAAGCCCAGTGGAATCGAAATGGAAATTGGAGAAGACCTGTACCCAATCCCAAGTACGAACGCCAAATCAATTGGAGAATGTATCGAGAATTTTCCTATGGACTTACAGCTGAACTCAGTTCACATCAGATAGATTTTTGCAATTGGTTGCTTAAAGCAGTCCCAAATAAGGTTTCGGGTTTTGGAGGAATAGATTACTGGAAAGATGGTCGGGAAACCTATGATAATACGCATTTAATATATACCTATCCAGAAGGCGTAAAAGCAAGTTTTACCTGCCTTACTTCCAATGCAAAAGACGATTACCAAATCAAAGTGATGGGAGATAAAGGAACAGTAATTATAGATTATCAGCATGCTTGGCGTTATCCGGAAGGAAAGTACGATAAAGTGATCGCAGATGTAGATGGTGTTTCAGGTGCTACAGCCAGTTGGACAGAAGGAAAGGGCATTCCTATCAACTACCCTCATAAGGACCCAACCCGACAAGCTCTTGAAGATTTTAGAACAGCAATACTGAGCAACAAAACTCCTATGTCCAACATCAAAACAGGGGCAGCAGTTGCCTTTGCAGTAGATATGGGAATTCGGGCTATGGATCAAGAACAAGTGGTTTCCTGGGAAGCCAAATACAACCTGTAGGATGTTTGAATTAGAAGGACGCGTAATTGTTATTACTGGATCTACCGGGGTTTTGGCTGGAGCTTTAGCAATGAGTTTAGCTAAGTCTAAGGCTAAATTAGTGCTACTGGGTAGGAACCAATCCTCACTTCAGGAACTCAAAAATCGTTTAGAAGCACATACCCATGTGGAGTGTTATTCTCCTGATGTGCTGAATCGGTCCGAATTGGAACAAGTCCGAAATCAAATAATGAAAAATTTAGGTAGAATTGATGCTTTGATCAACGCTGTAGGAGGAAACCTTCCTGGGGCAGTAATTTCCGAGGAGAAATCTGTTTTCGACCTTTCAGAAATAGATTTTGATGAAGTAGTAGATCTAAATTTAAAAGGAACAATATTGCCCTCCATCGTCTTTGGAGAAGTTATGTCAAAACAGGGCAATGGAAGCATTGTCAATTATTCCTCTATGGCTGTGGAAAGAGTAATAACAAGGGTGGTTGGTTATTCTGCTGCAAAAGCAGCTATGGAAAACTTCACCCGATGGATGGCGGTAGAGATGGCATTAAAATATGGCGATGGTATACGCGTTAATGCCATTGCACCTGGATTTTTTATCGGAAAACAAAACCGAAACCTGCTCCTGAATAAGGATGGAAGTTTGACAGAACGAGGTGAAAAAATCATACGAAACACCCCCATGAAACGATTTGGTAAAGCAGAAGAGCTTAACGGAGCTATTCATTTTTTGTGTAGCGATAGTGCTCGGTTTGTAACAGGAGTTGTGTTACCAGTAGATGGCGGATTTAGCGCTTATTCTGGAGTTTAATAAAATAAAATATGATCGAATCATTCCGTTGGTACGGACCAAAAGACGCAGTTTCATTAAGTGATATCCGTCAATCGGGCGCAACACATGTAGTTTCAGCACTACACCATGTTCCCAATGGTGCCGTTTGGAGTAAAGAAGCCATTAAAAAACACCAATCACGCATTCGAAAGGCAGGATTGGAATGGGGTGTTGTAGAGTCGGTTCCCATCCACGAGGACATCAAACAGCGAAAGGGTAATTTTCAAGATTACATCGAAAATTATAAAAAAACACTTGAAAATATTGCCTTTTGTGGTATTCATACAGTATGTTACAATTTCATGCCTGTTTTGGATTGGACGCGAACACATCTTTATATGCCTTTGACAGACGGTTCTACCGCCTTGGCTTTTGAAATTGATGCAATGCGTGCCTTTGATCTCTTTGTTTTAAAAAGAGCTAAGGCACATGAAGAATATTCGAAAGAAGAAATCTTTGCAGCAAAGAATTATTATGATGCCCTTACTAAAAAGGATATCGAAGCACTTACTAAGAGCATTATTGCAGGATTGCCTGGTGCAGAAGAAGGATATACTCTAAAGCAGTTCAATCAAAGGATTGAAGCTTACAAGCATTTAAATAAAAAAGAGTTACAGGAGCATTTAATTCTATTTCAAGAAGCCCTAGTACCTACTATTGAATCATTAGGAATGAATATGTGTATTCATCCCGATGATCCTCCGTTTTCACTCTTTGGAATACCCAGGGTGGTCAGTACAGCAGAAGATTTGAAAATTTTGTTTGATCGCGTCCCCTCTGTATACAATGGATTGACTTTTTGCACAGGCTCTTTTGGGGTGCTCTCTGATAATAACTTGTTAGAAATGTTTAAAACACATGCTTCTAGGATTCATTTTTTGCATTTTAGAAGTACTTCTAGAGACGGCAAAGGAAATTTTTATGAAGCGAATCATCTTGAAGGGGATGTAGACATGTTTGAAATGGTTCAGGCTGCAATAATAGAAGAATCCAAAAGGAAAAATGCAGGTAGGAAGGATTGGGAAATTTATATGCGTCCAGATCACGGACATCAGATGCTTGATGATTTAAAAAAAATCACCAATCCTGGTTATTCTGCGATAGGGAGACTTCGGGGTTTAGCAGAGCTTCGCGGTCTTGCACTTGCCCTTTATAGAGCAAATCCATAAACGGGTTATTTCTGTAATATATATTCAATCCCTCCTTGCAGATGTTTTTGAAACCAAGGCAGTGCGTAGAGGTCTTTGCTATGCCCAAGTGCCGTATACCATTGCCGACCCCCTTCTAAAGTATTATACCAGCTCAATGGAGCACGTTTTGGTCGGTAAGAATTTTTATCGTTTTCTGTAACTGTGGATAGATCTGCCTCTAAGAGTATTTTAAAACTTGGATTTATATTTTTAATAAAATAACATTCATCATCAAGATCAAATGTTTCTGGCAAATGGTTAGTTGAAGGATGTTTTTTTCTATTGACTTTGATTTTAAAGTTCTGAAAAGGAGGATGTCTCAAGAAAGATCCTCCAATCAGTTTCCAAAACCAAGGCCATTTGCGTTCTGAGCCTATAGCGGAATGTAGTCCTCCAAAACCTTTACCACTACTACAGAATTTTTGAAACGCTTTTCGTTGCTTTTCATTGTCGAAGGCTTCATTATTCGTATTTGCAAAAAACACTGCATCAAAATTCATAATTTCTGGTCTGAGAAAGATTTCAGGATCTTCGCTTAAGGTGGTTTGTATTCCAAGTTTACTGCATATGTCTTCCAAAGTAGCAACACTAGTGGCTATGTTTTCATGCACATAACCGTTTCCATTTTTAGTGTAGATCAATAATTTTTTATTTTTCAAATTTTGCGATTGACCAAAGCTTTGCAAAAGTCCTAGGAACAAAATAAATACCCATCCATAATAAATTTGGTTTTTGAAGGTTTTACACGTCATAACTGTATTTTTTTAAATTATAATGAAAATTTAAATGGAACTCCAGCTTTTAAGGTAACCTTTAGCCTTTGTTCTCCGTAAATTAATTCTCTTTGAGTGGTTTTTTCTGAAAGCAATTGAACTTGATGTAATAAATTGTTTTTCCATTTCATATCAACGACTACATTTCCTCTTGCTTTCAAACCAACAACTTCCCCACTGGTCCAATCAGACGGTAGTGCGGGGAGTAGTCGAATTATACCCGGTTCATGAGATTGAATCAAGCTTTCCGCAACCCCAGCAGTATATCCAAAATTACCATCAATTTGAAAAGGAGGGTGGGCATCAAATAGATTGAGGTAAATCGATTTTTGTAACAGTAAGTTTATATGTTCCTGAGCCATTTCACCATCTAAAAGGCGTGCTGCACAATTGATAAGCCAAGCCCGACTCCAGCCTGTTCCAGCACCTCCATTTTCTAGACGATAATCTAACGTCTTTCGAACCGCATTGAATAGTTTTGGAGTCTTTGAAAAGCTGATTTGATTTCCTGGGTGAAATCCATAGAGGTGTGACATATGTCTGTGACCGGGTTCCAACTCTTCATACTCTCGATCCCACTCTAATATACGGCCATCAGAGCCTAGTTGAAATCCAGGGCGAAGTTGTTTCAATTGACTTTTAATTCTATCGACCCAATTGCTGTTAAGATGTAATAGCTCAGAGGCCTCAAGATAATTTGTAAAAACTTCAGTAATGACCTGCTGATCCATAGCACTTCCCAAGCAACTTGCAACGGGAATTCCTTCAGAGTTGAGATATCTATTTTCTGGAGAGGTAGAGGGAGCAGAAATTAATGTGCCGTCTCTTGGATCTTCTATAAGCCAATCACTGTAGAAATGCGAGACGGCTTCAATCACAGGAAAAGCCCTTGATTTTAAGAATTCAAAATCTTGGGTGAAAAGATAATGTTGCCAATAGTGTTGTGCCATCCAGCCACCTGCTCCGAAGGAAGCACCCCAATAGGCTGTAGGAGCTCTCAGCCAAGTAGGAGCCCACAAATCTGTTGCATGAGGTAAAAATGAACCTCGTGCACCAAAATTTTTTTGTGCAGTTTCTTTACCGCTTTCTATTAGTTTATCCACAAAGTCGAAAAGAGGTTCGTTGAGCTCGTCCAATTGGGTGAGGTTTGCCAGCCAATAATTCATTTGTAAATTAATGTTGAGATGATAGTCGGCATTCCAAGGTGCATTGATATGAGGGTTCCAAAGTCCCTGTAGATTTGCTGGAAGAGTACCAACTCGCGAAGAACAAATAAGGAGGTATCTTCCAAAATGAAATAAAGTTTCCTGGAGTTCTAGATCTTTACCACCTTTTTTTACGGCTTCCAAGCGTTCGTCTGTGGGTATATTTTGAATTGAATTATTCGTTGAAATATTGAATTCTACACGATTAAACAATGATTGGTAATCTCTAATATGTCTCTGCTCTAGTTGCTCTATGCTTTTTGATTCTATAGCCAGTAGCTGTTGTGTATTTTGCTTTTTATAGGCTTCATGATAGTAAGATGAATTGGACACTAGATATAGTTGTAATTCTTTCACCTCATTCAATTCAATTGATTCTTCAGAAAGAGTTACTTTTCCTCCTATATGATTTGCTTTAAGTCGGGTCTGAAATCGAATTCCTTCCGTAATCGGATTGGGAAATGAGTTAAATTTTCCTTTACGCTGGGTGACTTCACCTTCCATCACTAAATTCCCTTCTGAAGTAAAAGTAGTTACAGTAGGAACTCCTTCATCTTTGGGTCTTTGAAGTGTCACTTTTCCGTTTAATCCCCTTGGATGAGCGCTCTTTATAGAAATGACAATTACTTGGTCTGTAGCTGATGCAAATATCTTTTGAGACACTGGATAACCTTCTGTTTTATAATAAGTCTCAGTTACTGCTTTATTAAGATTTAAACTTCGTTTGTATTCGGTAATACTGTCGTGATTTAAATTGATAAAAAGATCTCCTAAAGTCTGATGTGACCTAACGATTGACTTATTCGAGAATTTTTGGATTAAGAGTGAATCTACTTTTTCTTTTTCACCTAAAAAGAGTAAACGTCTAATTTCTTCTAAATCATCTGCATTTCCCTCTGGGTGTGTCCAATCTAAATCTTTAGGCCATAGAGAATCATCATTCAGTTGGATTCTTTCCTTGATTGGATCACCAAAAACCATTGCTCCAATCCGACCATTTCCTACAGGTAATGCCTCTTCCCAAACAGAAGCGGCTTTGTTGTACCATAAAATTTGATCTTTTTGTTTGGTTTTATTGGTATGATTTTCACAACTATGAAGTGAAAATGCGAATATAAAGAACAACAAAAGGGAGGTTGTTTTTATCATTGAATTGAATTTAAATCTTTTGACATCAATTTAGAAGAAATATTTAGGAATTTAAACTTTAAAGTGCACAACTTTTTTGCTATCCGATTGAATATTTATGTAAAAAGAAAACAGTAAATTACTTTTTTAATGAATTTATGGATTCAAACCCAATTGTTTGCTTTGGAGAAATTCTTTGGGATTTTTTTTCTGAGAATAAAAAAATAGGAGGTGCGCCTTTTAATGTAGCCACATCATTAAAAGGTCTTGGTGCTGATGTACTATTTATCAGTAGGGTAGGTAAGGATCCATTGGGTTTTGAGCTTCTAGAGGAAGTTAGAGGTCATGAAATTTCAACAGAATTTATTCAAATAGATTCTACTCATCCGACCGGAAAAGTTCACGTTTCTCTTGATCAAAGTGGGAACGCTCTTTTTGAAATAGAAAAAAATTCAGCATGGGATTATATTGAGGTCCAATCGGGGGGTTTAGAAAAAGTTGTTAAAGCAAGTGCATTTGTTTTTGGTAGCCTCATTACAAGAGGGGCTTCCTTAGAAGCGTTGCATTCTTTTTTGAAAGTAGCCCCTTTTAAAGTATTTGATCTAAACCTAAGACCTCCACATTACAGCACCAAACTTCTTTTAGAATTGGCAGAGCTAGCAGATATGATGAAATTAAATCATGATGAGTTGTATTTTCTTGCTGATTTGATGGAATCTCCATATCACTCTCTAGATCAGCACATTACTTTTATTGCTAAAGAAACCAAGACAAAGACCCTTTGCGTTACAAAAGGAAAGTTTGGTGCAGTTTTGTATCACGATGGGGGATGGTATTACAACAGCGGCTTTAAAATCAATGTTAAAGACACTGTAGGAGCTGGTGATTCTTTCTTAGCTACACTAGTCTATGGTATTTTGCAAAAATTGCCTATGCAGCTTGCCTTGGATCGAGCTTGTGCCATGGGGGCTCTAGTTGCAGGGAGCGAAGGTGCTAATTCAAAAATTTCTGAAGCAGATCTTAATCGTTTTTTGAGAAAAGATTAAGAAATAAAGATTTACTATCTTGAAAATCAATTGCCAAATTATTCAAAAAAATAAATTTTAATGAAAATCAAATTGAAAACATATTGTTTATTCATTTTATTGTTTGTGGCCAGCATACAAGCCCAAGGAATCAAAGACATTATTGGGAAGTGGGATTTGGAGGTGGAAATGAATGGAAAAATAGCTCCTTCATGGTTGGAAGTTAAACTTTCTGGCAATAAGACGCTAGTGGGCTATTTTGTTGCGCATAATGGAAGCGCAAGACCTATTTCTGAAGTTTTTTATCATGAGGGAGTTGTTGATTTTAGCCTTCCACCCCAATGGGACGGACTAAACGACATGCATTTTCAAGCTTTGGTAAATAAGGGTGAGCTCAAAGGAACCATTTTGAGTAGCGAAGGAAATGCATTTAACTTTGTGGGTGTAAGGGCTCCAAAACTCATTAGAGAAACTAAAATTATCTGGAGAGACCCCATCGCTTTATTTGACGGAAAAAGTTTAAAAGGATGGTATCCTTCCGAAATTGACTCCGACAATCAATGGATACCAAGGAATGGAATACTAGAGAACCCAAAACCTGGAGTGAATCTAATCACAGAAAACACTTTTGAGGATTTTAAATTACACATCGAATTTCGTTATCCACAAGGAAGTAATTCAGGTGTTTATTTAAGGGGGCGTTATGAAGTTCAAATAGAAGACAATTATGGAAAAGAACCAGAGTCTACACTTTTTGGGGGTATTTATGGTTTTTTAACACCCAATGAAATGGTTGCCAAAAAAGCAGGTGAATGGCAAACCTATGATATTACCCTTATTGGTAGAAGAGTGAGTGTAGTTGCAAATGGAAAAAAAATTATAACCGATCAAATTATACCCGGCATCACTGGTGGAGCTTTAGATAGTAAGGAAGGAAATCCAGGACCTATAATGTTACAAGGGGACCATGGCTTGATTGAGTACCGAAACATCACAATACAAGTGCCAAAATAAAGCATCAACGCAGAGATTTAAAACCATAAAAGAACTGTCCAAGAAAGTTTTTAGGCAGTTCTTCGTCTTTTGGAAAGCCCAATTCCAAAGTCCCACTATCTTCTGGAATATGATGGGTTTTAAATAGATAATCCCAAATGCTTAGACTTATCCCAAAATTAACCCCTATCCTGCCTTTTGGAAGAGTATAGGCGTGATGGTACAAATGCATTACCGGACTGTTCAAAAGATATCGCAAAGGCCCCCAAGAGATCTTGATATTGGCATGGTTCAAATGGCCAATAATGATGGCAAAAAAATGAACTACATAGGCTTGTTCCGGTTCAAATCCGCCTAAAAGCATCACCCCCAATGTCTTCAGCGGTTTGTACAAGATGTTTTCCATCCAATGGTAGCGAAAGTGAGCTGCAAAACCCATTTCTTTAACGCTGTGGTGCACCTTGTGGAAGTTCCATAAAAAAGGAATTCTATGCAACAGGATATGTGTGGCCCATTGTAGAAAATCCAAAAGCACAAAAAAGAGAAGGATTTGACTCCAAACAGGCCATGTTTTTAGATTGATGACACTGAAACTTGTTTTAGAGATTCCTAACTCCAAAAACCAAATTTCCAAAATACGGTACACACCGCTTATTACAAGGGTAAACAAAAAGAAATTAAAAAACATGTAGAAGAGATCTAGCCAAAAGTCTTTTCTTAAAATCTTTTGGTTTTTTCTCCATGGGAATAAAATTTCAAGTCCCCAAACTAGAAGGGAAATCAATAACAACCCCCAAAAATAATTTAAATACCAAGGAACTTGAAATAGGAGGGACTGTAGCGTCCAACTGAATGTTCCTTTAAAGGTCGAAATAAAAGCATCTACATACATCATCAGAACACAAATTTATTAGATATTTATTTTATACGTATACTAAATTTACTTGGGGTTTAAGATTTATTTAGTTTTTTCAATATTGTAGGTTTCTTTGTAATATTTGATGATAGGAGGGAAGGGTCCATATTTGTGTTGTTCAGCAGTAAAGGGGTCTGTCCACGGACCGTATGGGGTTGAGACAGGTTTCAGTTTTTTATCGGGGTAATCTTTTTCTGTATTTATTTTTTTAGGCCGTTCAAAACTGTTGATGTATCCGGCCACATGATAGGCTTCTTCGTCAGAAAGCTTGGGCTCTTCCCAAGTAGCTTGAAGGTAAGGCATATTGTTTTTTATAAATGCAGCGGCTGTAAGGACGCGATGCATTCCAGCGCCATCGTTATAAGTGTCTGATCCCCATAACGGTGGGTATTGATAGCCTTTTTCAGTTTCTGAATAACGCATACCGGCTCCATTTTCCCCGTGACACAAGGCACATTCCTTTGCATAGATTAACTTCCCTTTTTCAAGATCAACAACTTTATTTGGTATTGCAATATTCGGATATCCCTTGAAGACTTCTTTATTCAGTTTAGGAAGCCCCTTCTCAAGAAATTCCATATAGGCAATCATCGCTTTCATTTGAGGTGAATCATCGGGCAGTGCTACTCCATTCATGCTGCGTTCCATACATCCGTTGATGCGTTCTTCAAGAGTTCCTATCGCATTTGCACGACCACCAAATTGTGGAAAACGCTTATGTATACCAATCCAAGAAGCGGCTCCAGTTTGGGTACCCCCATTTAGATGGCAGTTTGTACATGAAAGGTTATTGCCCGTAAAACGCTGTTTAGGATTTGGGTTTAAGGGTCCCATTTTTTGTGAAGAATAGGTTAAGAGTAAATAACCTTTTTTTACTATTTCAGAAGCTTCAGGATTTTCTAGTATCATTTCCTTTGGATTCCATACAGCCAGCTCTTCTTCAACAGGTTCAGTCCACAGAACATCACTATATAATGTTCCAAAAAAAACAACTAAAATTAATAGGAAAAGGATACCGATAAGTGCCATTAGTTTTTTTACTAAGCTCTGAAAGACTTCCATAACTGTACTGTGTAATTTTAGCCTAAGATACTACAATACTCGTATAGAAAAGTAACCTAGATTACATTTGATTTTCCAGTTTATTTTAGTGTCCTCTACGTTTTTTTATAAATTTATAGAGCAATCACATTCACTAATTAAAACACGTGTAAATGAAAAAATTAATTCTCCTTTCTTTTGGTATGTTCTTTATCAGCTTTGTCCGAAGTCAAGAGTGGCAAACACCATTAATTGAGGGATATGGTGAGATTAAATATTTTAAAGATGTTGAAGTACAGCCAGATTCCTCTCTGCAATACAATTTACTATTTGATATCAAAAGCGATGCTTCTAAAAGTGGGGTGAATAAGGGGTTGTGGGTTATTGCGCGCACTTTAAACTTGCTCCACGTAGCAGGAGTTCCTAAAGAACAAATTAATATTGTAGCTTCTATTCATGGTCAAGCTACTTTTTTGACACTAAATGATAAGGCTTACGTGAAAAAGTACGGGAAGTCTAATCCAAACTCAAACCTAATCAAACAACTCAAAGAGCAAGGTGTATCGTTATATGTATGTTCTCAAGCAACTGCAGCTCGTGAAATAGCAGTCAATGACTTGGATCCTCACATTACCCCAGCGCTTTCCGGGTTAAGCGTACTTGCTACCTATCAATTGAATGGGTATGTACTCATGCCAAATTAACAGTTTTAGGAACAAATTTTGGCGTTTCTTTTTTTTAAATTCCAATCCTATCATTCACTGTTGATTATGCTTTGATAGCGATTCGTTAATTCCTTCAACATTAAAGTATCGTTTGTAGCCAGGTTCTTTTTTTGGGTATGATCTGTTTCTAGATTATAAAGTTGGTACTGGTCTGAGTAACCCACTTCAATATTGGTATATTTAGTTACTTTGGGACCTTTATAAGGGGGAATTAAGACCCAATTTTTAAATCGAAATGCTGTTTTTTTCTGTGCCTCTATAATTAACTCAGACCTTCCTACTCCTGTATTTTTAAAAAGAACATCAGAAAGATCTTCACCATCCTTAGATCTTTCTTTTGAACCAATTAAAGAGGCTATGGAATTTAAAAAATCGACTTGAGAAACCATTTCATTAGAAACCTGGGGTTTGATAGTTCCCTTCCAGTATGTGATAAATGGAACTCGGGTTCCCGCTTCAAAAAGACTGTATTTACCTCCCCTGAATTTTCCCGATGGAGTATGTTTTCCTAATTTTTCGACAGCATCATCATAATAGCCATCATTTAATACAGGTCCGTTATCGCTGCTTAGAATAATTAAGGTGTTTTCTAGTAGTTTGTTTTCTTCAAGATAGGTGTATAATTCACCAATACACCAATCTGCTTCTATTATGGCATCTCCTCTCGGACCCATACCAGATTTACCTTTAAATCTAGGATGTGGTGTTCTTGGAACATGAGGTTGCTGTAGAGAATAAAACAAGAAAAAAGGTTCGGTACCCCTAGTTTCGATAAAAGATTTAGCTTGATTTAAAAATTCGTCTGCCATATCCACATCACTCCATTTTGCTTTTTCTCCCCCTTTCATAAACCCAATTCTTGGAACTCCATTGACAATAGAACCATTGTGCCCATGATGCCACATCATAGAAAGTAATTCAGGGTTTTCTTTGCCAGTCGGCTGTCCCTTAAAGTTTTCTTTAAAACTAACTTCTAATGGATCATTTGACTCTAGATTTACAACGGTTCCATTTTCTATATAAACAGTAGGGACACGATCTTGTGTGTCGGGCATAATAAAACTGTAGTCGAAGCCCACTTCATTTGGTCCTGGACTAATTTTTTCGTTGTAATTGATTTTTGAATTTCCCAGTCCAAGATGCCATTTTCCTACTATACCCGTATAATATTCATTGTTTTTAAGCATTTTTGGCAAAGTCATCTCTAAGGTGTCGATGATTAAGTTAGCACCTGTTAAAATTTGAGCACGTTCATTTCTCCAGGGATAGGTTCCAGTCATTAGAGCATACCGACTAGGAGTACAGGTTGCAGAAGTGGAATAGCCTTTTGTAAACCTCGTACCTTGATTTGCTAGTTTATCAATATTAGGTGTTTTTAATGTACCTAAGCCATATGAGCTTACATCACCATATCCCAAATCATCTAAGTAGATTAAAACGATATTTGGCTGTTTGACTGAGTACGTATTTTCATCCAAACAACTGTTAAAAAACAGCAGAGCTATTAAAGCAAAAATGTGTGGTATTGGTAATTTTTTCATATTCCAAAATAATAAAATTTAGAACGTTATTTAAGCATTTTGATTTTGATGGCTTACTTTCATAATAACTAACTGAAGTATTTTGTCTTAAAGGTCTTACAAAATTATGACGCTATCAAAAAACAAGAATCACTGTACTTCGAGGCTCTAAAAGAAGAGGTTGAGTTAGGTCTACAGTTTTATTTTGAAAAAACTCAGTAGCTTCTTTTGTTTTTTGAATCAGTTCATTATATTTTTTTAGATCATGCTCAACCCGCTCATGGTTTTTGTTAAAAAGAACCATAATTGTTTGATTTTCATTATAACGAAAATAGGAGTAAACTCCATTTTCTGGAGCAAACTGTATTAATTTTCCGTTATGAAGTGCAGTATTTGTTTTTCTCCAATTCAGTAAAGCGGAAGTAAAGGATTTGATTTCTTTTTCTGTTTTACTGAGTCCTTTTCCAGTGAATCCATTTACGGTGTCTTCTTTCCATCCACCGGGAAAGTCACTTCGAATTTGTCCATGGCCTGGCATATCATTTTTCATTCCAATTTCTGTTCCGTAATAAAATTGTGGTATACCTCGCATAGTAGCAAAATAAACTATGGCCATTTTGAGTAAATTCGTTTCCTTATTGAGTTGGGTGTAAATTCGATCCATGTCATGATTGTCTGGAAAAATAACAAGGTTGAATGGATTAGGATAAAGATGATCGTTTCCTAGCATTTCATAGGCTTTCACCCAGCCACTATCCCAATTTTCATCTTCTATTAAAGCCTGTACTAAAGCGTTTTGTAATGGGAAATCCATTACACTGGGTAAAGAAGAGCGGTAGCCTCCCTGATTTACTTTTTCCTTTTGCCAAAAGGACACTACAGCTGGATTATGGGACCACTCTTCGCCTACTATATTATAATCGGGGTATTCCTTTAAAATTGCGTCGTTCCATTTGGTCATGAATTCCTTGTCCGGATAGGGATACGTATCCATTCTTATTCCATCTATTCCGCTGTATTCAATCCACCATAAGGTATTTTGAATTAAATAAGTAGCCATCAAAGGTTGGTTTTGGTTGAGATCCGGCATAGTTTCTACAAACCACCCATCCACAAATGCTTTTTTATCAAATTCAGAGGCGTAGGGGTCTTGGTGTGTAGTTCTCCTATGAGAGGTTTGAACATAAGTATTGTTATGATTTATCCAGTCTTTTGTTGGTGGATCCAAAACAAACCAATGTTCTGAACCAGAGTGGTTTACAATCATATCCATAATTACTTTAATTCCTTTTTCTTCAGCTTTAGAATTCAGCCGAAGGTAGTCTTCATTAGTGCCAAAACGAGGGTCTACTTTATAAAAATCGGTGGCTGCATATCCATGATAAGAAGTTCTTTCCATGTCATTTTCTAAAACAGGATTCAACCAAATTGCTGTAAAACCCATCTCGGAAATGTAATCGAGATGATCCTCTATACCTTTTAAATCACCACCATGACGACTTTGTTCGTTTAGGCGATCAATCTTCTTTTCTTTCATGCTCAAGACAACATCATTGGATGTATCACCGTTAGCAAAACGGTCTGGTGTAATTAAGTACAACACATCAGAATTATCAAAAGGTTTTATATGAGCACGTGATTTCCTTTGTAATAATGGGTAGTAATGGGTGAATACTTTTTTTTGCTCGTCATAAAAATCAATTTCTACTTCACCTGGTTTTGCATTAGATGCAATATGAAGATCGAGAAATAAGTAATTTGGATTTTCAACTTGAATATTTTGGGTCACTTGAATGTTATCATTTTCAATACGTGCTTTAAGATGACCTATTTCTTTACCATAAACCAAGAGTTGCAAGTTGGTGTGTTCCATACCTACCCACCAATTTGGGGGTTCTAATCGCTCAATTTTTTGAGAGTAGCCCTTGCAAAAAGCAACTAAAAGACTTATTGTAAAGTTTAGATAAAAAAGAGTTTTCATGAATTTTTATTTTAAATGGTTCCTTTTCTCTTGAGCAAAGAGTTGTTTGTAAATTTCACCGCGTATTTTTTGGTTCCGATCGTATCCCTGGGGTGGTACTGCAAACATTTGTGTCATGATGACAGCTACAAAATCACGTTTTGGGTCTACCCAAAAATGTGTTTGTTCATAACCGCCCCCACTCCATAATCCTTCGTCTCCAGTACCCATTTCTAATTCTTTTTTGCTAGAAACCCAAAGGTTGTAACCGTTGTACCCCCATTCATTGTCCAGTTGAGTATGTGGAGCATAGATTTCTTGTACTGTAGATTTTTCTAAAAATCGATGTCCGTTAAGTTCACCATGATTTAAGAGCATACGTAAAAAATCAGCGTAGCCATTTGCAGTTCCAAGCATCCCTTCGCCTCCAAAAAAACTTTCATTATCTGGGTTGTAATTAATAGTTTGTCTTCCCATAATGTCAAGTTCCCCTTCGTTAGCCAATCTCAAGTCACTTTCCATTGCAGAATAGACTGGGAACAAGTTTATTTGAGGTGTTTTTTTATAACGAAGCCCTTTTATTTTGAGAGGAATTTTGATGCGTTCTTCTAATAATTGATTTAGTGTTTTGCCGGTGGCTCTTTCTGCAACAAAACCCAATACAGTAGTATTTAATCCATAAAAATCCATTCCACCAGGCCTTACAATTAATGGCAGGGTAGCTAATTTTTGAATTACTTCTTCGTTCGTATTGAGACTATTGATATTTAGAGCATCCAATTGTTGATTAAGACAAGTGAAGGGAGTTGTTGCATAATAAAAGCCCGCTTGATGATTGATTAAATCTATAATTGTCATTGGATCGAATCGATCAGTTAAATACCAGGGGCAATTTTCTTTGCTAAGATTAGGATTGTTTACGTAAGGACCAGGCTCTGGATTTTCTTTTGAAAAATAATCTTTTGAGATTTCAGCTAGTGTTTTTCCGTCTTTATTTACTGCAATTTTTAAATCTGAAAACTCAGGTATAAATTTGCTTACAGGGTCTGTAAGACTCAGCGTTCCTTCTTCTACTAGATCCAAAACCAAGCTGATAGTAATGATTTTACTCATAGACCAAATGCGAAACCAGCTATCTCCATTAATTTGGGTGTTTGGTAGCAAACTTTGATTAATTGCTTGATGTTCATAGAGGAGTTCCCCATTTTTATTTTCAATGCGCATATAAAGCATTGGAAAACTTCCATTATCAACATAGCTTTCTAGTAATGAGTCAACTTTTTCTGGTTCAGAAATAAAAATAGGGGTATTTTGCTTTGTTGCACAGGAGGTGAAAAAGGACACCAATAGTAAAATGAGTATTGTTTTGGATTTTTTCATGTCTTTTATTTAATTTCTTTGTTTTCCTTGATATTCAACCCAGTTGAAGTCAGCAAATTCATCAGTATCAATACCGTTACTACTTGCATAGACGCCCAGTTGGGTACCTATATACCCTTTGCATAAAACTAAATTTGCAGCGCTAGTGGTAAAAGTTTTATAGGTTTTACCACCATCTGTGGAGTAGTGATAATTATAACGGTTATCACTTGATGTGATTCCTAAGATGATCTGACCCTTGAAGTGATCCAAAGCCTCTCGCTTTAGTGTTTTTATCCCTTCTTCTTGAGAACTGTACTGTAAGTTTAATTGTATTTTTCCGTTTGTTTTAACCAAAGTATAATTGACATATTGATCATCTTGTTGAAAGATACTAATCCCTGCTTCTGCATTTTCTTTTTTGGGAGAAAATTCTAAACTTACCTTATAATCAAAATCGCTTTCACTTTGTCTAAAGCCCATTGCATGAAAGCGTTCTCTTATTTCGAAATTCATGGGGCTGAGAAATAAACGCAAAAACCCTTTTCTGTCCGTCAGAGAATACATTTTGGATTTTGGCATTCGCCTGAAATTCCAAGCTAAATTTCTTTTCTCTGAACTAAAATCGTCTCTAAAATGAGGGGTATATTTTTGTGGCATCATGGGAAAAGGTAGTTGATCCAAACGCTCTACTTTTCCACTCAATGGAGCGCAAACTGGCCAGTAATCCTCTATAGGTTTCCAAACGCCATTCGAATCTTCTTTCCATCCAGAAATCGCAGTTTCCCATTGCACTGGAACAAGATGGGTTTCTCTTCCCATATTAGAAGTTCCTTGTAAATCGTTTCGAATTCCTAAAGCAACCATAAACCATCGTCCGTCTTTTAATTCCACCAAGTCTCCATGTCCAACACTATGAACCCAGTTGCTATTAGACAGATGACGTGAAGTTAAAATGGGGTTTTTAGGATTGGATGTATATGGGCCAAGTATAGATGAACTATTGGCAATCATAACGGCATGATTACGAGCAGTGCCTCCTTCCGCAACCATTAGATAATACAATCCATTTTTTTTGTATAGGTGAGGGCCTTCCACACAACAACCTCCACAAGCACCGGTCCAGATTGAGGTTCGTTCGCCGATCAGACTCCAAGTAGTAAGGTCCAATTCTTGTACCCAAATCTCTCCTATTCCGTTTGTATTTGGTTTTCCTTTATCGTGGGTTCCTACAAAATACACTCTTCCATCATCATCAAAAAAAAGATCTGGGTCGATGCCAGGAGCATTTTCAATGATGTGAGGAAGGGACCAAGGTTTACGTGGATCTTTTGTTGTAATTACAAAATTCACCATCTCTGTGGGGCTATTTGAGTCATTTGGGGTGTACACATTAGTCACCACTATATAAAATTGACCTTTGTGATAACGAATTGACGGAGCGTGAATACCACCTTGTTGTTGAACATCAATCAAATTCACTCCATTTTGAAGTTGTTCCTCTCTATCAATTCCATACCCGATAAGTTCCCAATTAACTAGATCTTTACTGTGATGTATGGGTAATGCAGGGAAGTATTCAAAAGAAGAATTGACCATGTAAAAGTCATCTCCTACACGTGTAATGGATGGGTCAGGATATCCACCAGCCAGTATGGGGTTTGAAAATTGTTCCTGAGCAACTAAAACCAAAGAATATAGAAAAATAGATAAGCTGATTATTTTTTTCATTTCAGTTCAATTTGGCGTTAAAAAACTTGAGCCATCTCAGGGAGATGACTCAAGTTAAACATTAATTTGAAAATTCTACTGAAGTTTATTTTGCTTTAATAGAATAAGTGTTGTTTGTTGTGTCAAGTGTGATGTTGTATGTTCCTGCAGTCACGGCAATGTTTGCACCATTAGCATCCGTAGTTCCGTCAGCACCATCGTCTCCGAGATTAACTCCCCAGTCATCATCTGCTCTAAACTTCATCTCACCGTCGATGAGCACCACGTCAAAGACGTTGTACACCCCTTCGGTACAAGGATCGGGAGTCATTTTAACATCAGGTCCATTTCCCCAACCGTTTAATGTGGCACTACCCACAATTCCCCAAACAGGATCAGCTGGAGTAACTTTTATTGTCCAATCATTGGTATTGAGTTCAACATAGTAATTTCCTGCTGATATAGCAATATTATCTCCATTTGCCTCCAGGGTGCCATCGGCACCGGTATCACCATAATTGACCCCCCAATCATTGTCTTGACGAATTTTAAATTCTCCATCTACCATGTGAATTGCTGCTTTGTATAGACCTTCAGCACCATCGGATAGCAAAGGAACATCGTTTCCTGCGGCGAATCCACGATTATCTCCACCCCAATTATTTACAGCGCTTCCAACAAGTCCCCAAGTACTTAGTGTCACTTCTTCACAAGAACCTGCCGCTTCTATCAATTCAATATTCATAGAAAGGGTAGCAGAAGTTAAAGTAACACTATTGGCTCCACTTGAACTGCTCCCAGCAAAGGCTTTTACACGTGCATATACAACTCCTATGTTGTTTGGATTGCCGTTTGTATCATTTGTGCTTGGATCTTCATCCAATCCTAAGCTTGTAGCGATATCTATCAGATTTGAAACGCTTATTCCAAAGTGATTATTAGAAGTGTCTCCAGAATCAAAATCTACTGAAGAGAAGTCAGACTTTGCTGAAAGTTCCACTTTGTAGGTTATTGTAGTGGGCGCTTCAAAGTCTGGAGTATTCCAAACCAAACGTTCTGCAATATTGGTAGCAGTTGCATTGGATAATTTATATACACTTTGAATTTCATTTTGGATACTAAGCGTATCGTTTGTGGTTGCAGTAAAGATTAAAAAATCTTCTTTTTCGCAAGCCACAGTTCCCCATAAAAGGATACTGAAAGTAATTAGTTTACTAAATTTTATAATTGATTTCATAATTAATAATTTGGATTTTGTTGGAGGTTGGGATTTACAAGTAGGACATCTTCTGGTATTGGGAAAATATTTCTGTACTCGTCCGTAGATTTACCTAGTGCAGCTCCAGCTTTAAAGGGCCAAAGGTAAGTGGATGTGGTAAACTTACCATCGCGAATTAGATCGGTACGTCGGGTTCCTTCCCAATACAGTTCACGAGATCGCTCATCCATAACAAATTGCGTATCAAACTCTGCAGCTGTGGCAAGAGGAGCTCCAGCACGTGTTCTTATTTGGTTAATTAGTCCCACTGCTGTTCCTGCATTGCCTCCACTTCGAGCGACTGCTTCAGCATAGTTCAAATAAACTTCTGCCAAACGAATAATAGGAACGTCCATATCAACATGATCTCCTGATGAATCTGAGCCAGGATTTCCACTAGTATCTACATTGCGGAATTTGGTTACGGCATAGCCCTCAGTAAATTTTGGAATTTTAGCCATTTCATAAGTTTGACCATCAGTATGGAACATCGCTCTTGAGTCTGACCATGAGATTGGTTCACCATTTCCATTAGAAGCTGTCACTGCGTAATTAAATTTATCTACAAGAGCTTTTGTGGTTCTGAGACCAGCCCAACCGCCATTTACTCCAAATTCTGAAGCGTTCATAGAGCCTCCAATTGACGCGTGAACAAGATAAGTTGCTCCCCCCCATGTTTGACTGTTGATTCCATCAAATTGTACGAGAAAAATAAATTCGTTTTGAGCACCATTAGTGTTATTATCTGCCAAAAAGAGTTCATCATAAGCAGAACCATTACTATTGCCATCGTTGGTATTTAAAGAATAAGGCGAACTCATAACTTTCTCTGCTTGAGCTATGGTTTCGGCAAATTTATCCTCTCCGGTATATACCTTTGCATTGAGATAAAGTCGGGAAAGGAGTGCCCAAGAAGCAGCCTTGTCTACTCGTCCATACTCATTGGCTTTTGGATCTTTTAAAAGTGTGTCTAGTTCCAAAAGTTCGGCTTCAATAAATGCAAAAAGTTCTTGACGATTATTTTGCTTAGGAAGCTCAGTAGAAACTGTTGTTACTAAGGGCACATTGGCATACATATCCATTAGTTGAAAATAAGCATAAGCTCTAATAAATCGTGCCTCGGCTATGTAATACCCTACTTCTGGATTTTCATCAGCTAAAGCGGATGCATTTTCAATAAACGAATTTGCAAAAGAAACCACTTGTCCCAAACGGAAATACATTCCTTTGGTCCAAGGGTTGTTTACATCCCATGACATTTCATGAATGTTGGGCAATCCGGGATCTCCCCATCCTACAACAGCATGGTCTGTAGTTATTTCATTGAGTGTATGGAGTATTCGAGTATACTGTGAAAAGCCTTCATCTATAATACTTCCATCGATATCTGGGTCCCCAGCTGGACCTTGCTGACCCGTTAGTGCTAAAGCTGAATATACCTTCGCCAGAGCACCTAAGGCTTCATCTGCGGTTCTGTAAACATCAACCTCGGTGAATAAATCAGGGTCAATGGGATTTTGGTCCAAGTCGTTATGACAAGAAATCGCTGCTGTTAATACCGTAAAATAAAAAACTATTTTTTTCATATGAGTTGATTAAAATTTTACATCAAGACCAAATGCAAAAGCTCTCGATCTCGGATAAAAGTTACTGTCAATTCCACCTGTGATTTCAGGATCGATACCGTTATAATTGGTTTCTACAAACAAATTGTCTCCAGTTAAATAAATTCTTATTGGAAGGTTGTAATTTTTACTTTCAAAATTATACCCTAGAGTGAGGTTGTCTAGTCGGAAAAAAGAGGCATTTTGGATGTAATGGTCACTCACCGTGTTTTTATCCGAGAAGAACAGGAAACCTGTACTGAGGTAATCATTATGGACGTTTGACAAACGACTTAAATTGGTTATTTGAGTAAGGTTTGAAGAGGCAGACATTTGATTGTAGCTATAATTTCCAATGCTAGCTCTGGAAACGACACTTAAATCAAATTTCTTGTAGCGGATATTTGCTGTAAGCCCCATTAAAACATCTGCATAAGGGTCTTTATAGAAATAGCGATCATCTATATTGATTCGTCCGTCTCCATTAAGATCAGCATAAGCGCCCTCTATCGGTTTACCATTTTGATCATAAATCTGTTTGTAAACATAATAAGCATAAGGAGCCTTTCCTTTTTCGTGTCTTTGAAGTGTGTTTCCAAGACCAAGACTACCAACATTTTGCTCATTTTCTAATCGAGTAATGGTGTTGTCATTTACTGACGCATTATAACTAAGGCTAAGACCAAAATCTTGATTGTCGACTAAGGTATAGTTCAATTCCACTTCAACTCCTTTATTTTCCATATCTCCAATGTTTGCTGGAATGGTGGTGCCAAAGTTTGTAAAGGGATCAACAATGGCGGTTGCTATCAAATCGTTAGTATTTTTGATGTATGCATTTACCGAGCCGTTCAAGCCAAAATTAGCAAAGCTGAAATCAAGACCTGCATTGTAGGTTTGACCTACTTCCCATCTTAAGTTTTTATTAATAGGTGCAGGGCGGAAGGTAGTATATGAAGTATTACCAAAACCGTACTGAGATTGTATGTTACTTCGGGTGTATCGTGTCAAGAAATTGTAATCTCCTAGACCATTTACATTACCAATCTCTCCATAGCCTACTCGGATTTTCAATTCGTTAAAAATTGCATCTAATCCGAAGGATTCATTATGAAGGTTCCAGGCCAATGCAGTAGAAAAAAACAAACCCCATCGATCATCGGCGGGTAGTTTTGAAGAGGCATCAGCTCGAACAGTTGCAGTTATGAGATACTTGTCGTTAAAATTATAATTGGCTCTTCCAAAGTAAGAGAGCAATACATTTTTGGACTTATCAATAAAGTTTTGAGTAATTGAAGTATCCGTATTTAGAGTTCCATCTGAATTTAGATATTCCACAGAACTAGATGAGGAATTATCGTATTCAAAACTTTGGTATGAATGCCCTGCTGTTAGTGATATATTAGAGTTTGATAACTCTTTGTTGTAAGAAAGGTAGGAATCAAATAATAAATTTGTGGATTTATTTTGATACGTATTATTCGATCCATTAAAACCTGCAGCATCATTAGGAAGCCTTGGGTCTTGTGAACTAAATCCTTCCCCAGAAGAATTATCGATACCTGAATTTATGGTAGCGGTTAAGCCTTCTATTGGAAGGTCATAGTCTACTTTGATATTTGTAATCAGCCGATTGACTTTCGATTCGTCGTCCGTTAGATTTAAAAGAGCAATCGGGTTGACTGGTGATAGAGCCAGTTTGGTCCCGTTAGAATCTAACCAGGTGTAATATCCTGCATAAGGCGAATTTGCATCATAAATTGGTTTAGTAGGATCAAAATAAGCTGCAGAACCAATTGCGCCACGGTTAGCAAAATCATTGTCAACAATAACATACCTGGAATTAAGATTCATTCGAAGACTACCCCCTAGTAATTGCGGAGAAAGATTGAATGACAGTGTATTTCTAGTAAAATTGTCTCCTTTTAAAATCCCGTCTTGATTTGTATGTCCTAGAGAAGCCCTAAATGGAATCCCGTTGAGGTCTCCTGTAGCTGAAAAGGCATAATTTAATGCCAGTGCATCTTCATAAATTTCGCGCTGCCAATCTGTAGTACTGTTACCCAGTCTACTGATTATGTCAGTGTCGTTTGTACTAGATACCGCTTGAGTAAATTCAGTGGCAGATAAAACATCAACAAAGTTGACAGGCCTGGAATTTGTAACTCGATAGTTTAATTCGTATTGGACTTCGTCTAACTTTCCTTTTTTTGTAGTAATCAAAATCACACCATTGGCCGCACGCGAACCGTAAATGGCAGTAGCAGAGGCATCTTTCAAAACGGTCATACTTGCAATGTCGTTGGGGTTAATTACGTTTAGTGCATTCCGTGATCCTCCCACACCTCCAGAGTCTAGAGGAATTCCGTCTACTACAAACAGCGGATTATTGTTTAGATTCAAAGAACCAATTCCCCTAATAAGAACATTAGCTCCGTCTCCAGGAGCACCACTATTTGTAACTATTGATACTCCGGCAACTTTACCCTGAATGAGTTGTTGTGCTGAAACCACGGAACCTTTCGTAAAATTATCCGATCCTACTACATCTAAAGTTCCTGTTAGGTCTTTTTTTCTGACTTCACCATATCCAATTACAACAACCTCTTCTAATTCATTGTCCGAGACTAGGCTGAAATTTATTTGGTCTTGATCATCAAAAACTCTGGATGCAGATCGGTAACCTATGAAACTGGCCTCAAGTATTTGTCCTTTTTCTACTTCAATGGAAAATTTACCATCGAAATCAGTGGTTACTCCATTGCCAGTTCCAAGAACAATCACAGTTGCTCCAGGCAATGGTACACCCCTATCATCTGTAATTGACCCAGAAATTATTTGCTGTGCTAACATTCCTGTGGAACAAAGCAAAAGGGTCAAAAAAAGAATTTTTATTTGTTTTGTTAACATATTTCTTTTGTTTTAAAAAAAAATCTATTTCTCGGTGCCAAATTAGTAATTAAATCATGTATTGTCCTAAATATATTTAGTAGAATTAATACAAGAATATTTTATTTTTGTTACTACAAGGTTGTAGTGTTGATAACTTATTTGATGTTAGAAAGATGTACGACATAATCCTTTTTTGAGTTAATCCAAAAGTTAAAGATGATTGTACTTGATCGAAAGCATAAATCCTTCGACTTCAATCAAATACTGATTTGATATTTTATGAGCTTTCATTTGTCCCTTTGTTATGCAGTCAAGATGGTGTAAGAGCAAACATTAACAAACTAACAATCTAACAATCATTTTAAAATCAATATATTATCAAAATTTTAAAAGGTGAAAAAGAGAATTACTCTTAAGGAAATAGCGAACGAGTTAAAGGTGTCTATATCGACTGTCTCAAAAGCACTTAAAAACAGTCCAGAAATAGGAAAAGAAACGCGGGAGAAAATTAGCGCTTTTGCTAAGGCACATCACTACCGGCCCAACAATATTGCACTAAGTTTGAAAAATAGAAAAACCAAAACCATTGGTGTTATAATTCCAGAAATTGTTCATTACTTTTTCTCAAATGTGATCAATGGTATCGAAAAATACGCAAATCAAAAAGGGTATAATGTGATCATAGCTGTATCAAACGAATCTTTTGAAAAAGAGGTACTTAATATGGAGGCCTTAGCTAGTGGGCCTATTGATGGTTTTATAATTTCTATTGCTAAAGAAACTCTAAAAAGACAAGATTTTCATCACATTCAGGAAACTATAGATATGGGAATCCCAGTTGTTTTATTTGACCGTGTGATAAACACCTTGCAATGTGATAAGGTAATTGTGGATGATAGAGGAGGTGCTGAAGCTGCCACCACAACATTGATAAAAAAGAACAGAAAGAATATTTTATTGCTTACTACTCAAGATTTTATTAGTGTAGGAAATTTGAGAACACAGGGTTATTTGGATGCCTTAAAGAAATCTCAAATAAATCCCGATAACAATCGGATCATAAAAGTTATAGATAGCACGAATTCTGAGGAGGAAATGTTAGCTCTAGAGAAACAAATTGAAGGACTTATCACAGATAATATTCCTTTTGATGGAATTGTTGCAGTAAATGAGATCTATGCTGCATGTGCTTTAAAAGTTCTTAGAAAGCACAATTTATCAGTTCCAGAAGATGTTGCCATAATCTGCTTTACAGATGGTGTTATTTCAAAATATTCTTCACCAAGCCTTACTACTGTTAGTCAACATGCGGAGGATATTGGTGAAATTTCCGTAGAGCTTTTAATTGATAAATTGACCGATAAATCCCCAAACGATGAAACCATTACTAAAATTATAACGTGTTCTATTGTAGAGCGAGAGTCCACTGGCGTGTAAAAATTAAAAAAATGTTTTTACATTTGGTAACTATCAATTAACCTATTTCTCACGATTATTTAGTTCAAATAAATGAACATAATAATAATGAATTTCTTTTTTTACTCTTTATGATTGTTCCATGAGGCACATCATTTTTTTTTATGTATTTGTTCTGCTGTTAATGTCTTGTAGTAAAAACGACGATATTTTTACCCATATTCAAATTGATGATATTCCACCCAGAACCGAACCTGAAAATCCTTCTGAAAATGATACAACTGCTAACATAGATCCGGCCACAATTCCGAATGATATATGGTGGAATGACGAGGTTTTTTATGAAATTTTTATCCGTAGTTTTCAAGATTCAGACGGAGATGGAATCGGTGATATCCAGGGTCTTATAAATCGACTTGACTATTTAAATGACGGTGATCCAGAAACAACTACTGATTTAGGAGTCACTGGTCTTTGGTTGATGCCAATCTTCCCATCGCCAAGTTACCACGGTTACGATGTGGTTAACTACAGGGACATTCATCCAGATTATGGTACTTTGGAAGATTTTCGAAGGTTATTAAATGAAGCTCATAAAAGAGGAATAAAAGTCATAATTGACTTTGTGGGAAATCACACTTCAAGCCAACACCCTTGGTTTAAAGCATCTTCTTCAAAAGCAAGTAAACGCGATTGGTACATCTGGCAGGAATCCAAGCCTAACTACAATGGTCCTTGGGGTCAAAACGTTTGGCATCAACTCAATAATGCGTACTACTATGGACTATTTTGGGATGGGATGCCCGATTTGAATTTTAAAACAAAAGCTGTGACTGATGAGATTAAAGAAATTTCCCGCTTTTGGGCAATTGATATTGGGGTTGATGGTTTTCGAATTGACGCAGTCAAGCACTGGATTGAAGAAGGAGTGGTTCAAGAAAATACTACCTCTACACTCAATTGGTGGCGGGATTTCTATGCTTTTCAAAAAGGGTTGCGTCCCTCACTAATGACAGTTGGAGAGGTGTGGACTTCAACTGAAAATATTCTACCTTATAGTGATTCGCGCTTAGATTATTGTTTTGAATTTGATTTGGCAAATAATATTCTTGATGCAATCAATACAAAATCAGCAGATGGTCTTAAATCGAAAGTAAACCAAATCACATCAAATTATGCGCCATTTCAGTATGGAACCTTTTTAGCCAATCACGATCAAGACCGTGTTATTAACCGTTTGGGGGAGTCAGTAGTTAGGGCGAAATTGGCAGCAAGTATTTTGCTTTCACTTCCAGGTGTTCCTTATCTTTATTACGGTGAAGAGATTGGTATGTCGGGTGTAAAACCGGATGAAAATATCCGTAGGCCAATGCAGTGGGACAGTTCGCCTAATTTTGGTTTTAGTTCTGGAGTACCCTGGCATTCTATGAACACAAACGCATCTCAATTCAATGTCAGTCTATTGCAGTCAGAGCCCAATTCCTTGTGGAATCATTACAGAGATTGGATAGCATTGCGACGAATGAATACTGCAATGACAGAGGGAAAATATACCGGTTTAGGTTCTAGCCTTAAAAATTTGTTTCCTTTTTTACGTATTTCTGGTAAAGATGAGGGAGATCTTATGTTTATTCATAATTTGTCAGATCAAAATCAAACCGGATTTACTATCAATTCAATATCCAGTGAGTTAAAACAGGGCGAATACGATTTGACCAATGCATTTGATCAAAATTCTGTAGGGAGAATTTTAGTAAGTAGCTCAGGGGGATTCAGTTTTACTTTTGACAACTTGACACTACCTTCCTACGGTTCACTATGCTTGCGTTTAGAGAAAAATTAAAGATTACTGAAAAAAAGAAGTCCGGAAAAAACAGGGCTTTCGGAACTAAATAGTGGTGTGCCAGCAAAAGCTATAATGAGCATTACAGGTCATAAATCAATCAATAATTTCCAGCTATACTACAAGCCTACAAACGACACACTGTCTGGTTTTATGGATCAAGTATGGAAGTGAATTTGTTAATAAACTTTTAAAAGTTCAGAAAATATTTATGAATATACCCTTGTAATACTTGCTTGGAGTTTTGAAATTTGAGTAAAAATTTAGTTAATGGAAGTAAAAACCTACAGCCCAGAACTCCAAGAAAACAGAAAACCGATTAGTATTTTAACCACCCGAGTAAATTCAATTGTTGATTCAATAGATCAGCTTAGATTGACAATGGATCATATGATTGAGGCTCAGTGTAAAATGGAAGCCAAGATTGATAAAATCTCTGACAAAGTCTTTGAAAAACCTGAATATTTATCAGTTGGAGAGATAGCACTCAAAGAAGGGAAATCTCCAAAAACAGTTCTTAGGCATATAAAAATAGGGAATATTCCTTTTGAAAAAAATGAAGGAGAAAAAGCTTACAGGATCCCAATTGAACAATACAATCAATCATTGTCCCATGATGGAAAATCCAGTTGGTTTCAGAATCATTCAAGAGAATAGTAGAACAATTTTTGTTTAAGCCAATGATATCAATGGATTAAAGTGGATTTGGTTTGTGTCCATTGGTGTGAAAGAAAAACCCTCCTCATGGGAGGGTTGTTATCATTTTAATTTCTTGGTTTAGAAAATTGATTCATCGTCACAATTTTTCCGTTTTCAAACCTGAAGGTTTCCATCCAATTAAAACTCGAAGATGCTCCATCTTTTGACACTATATTAGCATTGTCCCATAAAAGAACCCATTCGTGTCCATTGTCACCTGTTACAGCAAGATTTACCGCAACCTGATAATCTTCAATTTCAATTGAAGAATATCCTTCAATCATAAACTGCATACATTTTTCTTTTCCCTCCAACCTTGAGCCATCCTCTAGAGCAAATACAATATCATCTGAAAGGTAACTCCCCGCCTTTTCATAATCTTTATTAATTATATACTGATGCATTTCTTGAACTTTGAGAACTAATTCAGGATTTCCAATTTTAAAGTTATCAAGATAGGTAGCCTCAAATATGTAATCTACTTTTTTTGTTTCAACTGATTCATTTTGCTTAGGCTGACCACAAGCAAAGAATAAAATAATGGGTAGTAGTAAAGTTTTCTTCATTTTAATTGATTTATGATTAATAATAACTCTAAGATATAGAGAATGGAGTTTTTTACAAAACATGTATCCAAACTTTCCCCAAACAACTCCCCTCTAAAACCACTACACTAGAATCTTTTGTCAAGGCAATGATATCATAATTGATGAGAGAGGATATGGATTGTGTCCATTGGTGTAAAAGAAAAATCCCTCCACTTGGGAGGGTAATTTTCCAACTTGTTCAATATAAAGTAGTATAGGTTTTCTAAAATATTTAATTAAAAATCCATAACACGAACTGACATTACTGTATTGACAACTTTTCTAATTCCTGAGACCTTACTTGAAAACTCAGCAAATAGTGGATCACTTAGCATTTTCTTGGTATTGGAAAGTGCTGTTTTGATGTCAGGAGATCCTATCCATGCAAAATGAGAAAAATCGGCATTTTTACCAACTATTGGAAATGCAAGTCCATAAGAATTTTCTTCATATCCTAATTTCTTTGCCATCTTTTGAGAAAAACTTTTAAATTCTTTCAAATATGCAGCTGGATTTGTTACTTCCATTTGATACAGCATAAATACATTATCTTCTGCCCAATCTTCTCCATTATACCAAATAGGTGTATTTATAGATTGTGAAACATCAATAGAATATTCGGACAGTCTTTCATCTAAAAGCAATCTCACATCCAAAGATTGACCATATGACATAAATGCATTTTCAAATGCCTCCTCATTTGGAAAACAAAACTGAATTGAATGGGTAGACTCTGTCGCGCCATTTGGAAGATAAGCAAATAAGGATTTTGTCCCTTGAATATTTTTTGCCCAATCAGTATTCATTGCAGCTGTAATAGTTGAAACAACCATTTCTGGATTTTCTGCTTTGAAATCAAAAAACACGCAATATTGTGCTTCAAGTGAAATTGAAGTAAAAGCGATAAACGCTAAAAAATAATTTTTCATTTTAATTGATTTATGGTTAATAATACCTCTAAGATAGAGAGAATAGGATTTATTTCAAAACACACTACAAACTCCCCCCTAAAACGACTATAACGAATCTTATGTTAAGGCAATGATATCAAATGATCACAAGGGATTTGGATTGTATCCATTGGTGTAAAAGAAAAACCCTCCATTTGGGAGGGTTAAATGAGTTGTCATGAATAAATTTTTAATTGATCCATCCTCCTATCTGCGGTCTCAATTCTGCTCCATAAGCTTTCGCTTTACTTTTTAATTCATCAGAAGCATCCCCTGCAATTATAACTTTATTGAGTGTAAAAAGTGTCAAAAATTCCTTAGCGAAATCGCTTTGTTCAAAATTATTTAAATGGAAAACAAAGTCTGCTGATGAAATATATTTCTCTATCAGGTTAACTTTTTTTCCGTTGGATGAAATAAAATAACCAAAATCGTAGGTGTTCGGCTCTGTATCTCTAACAAATTTACTAAAGCGGACTAAAAACTCTTCTACATCCTCTTTATAGTATCCTTTATTTACATAGAGCTCTGCTAATCCAATAACTTTTTTTGAGTTCTTGTTGATCCCCTCAAAAGCAGTCACTTCTTTGTTTAATCCTGATGGATCCATATAGCGCCATATCTTAGCTACTTGATTTCCCTCCCAAAGACTTACACAGTAAAACGGAAGTGTCATTTTTTGTCCTGTAAATTTTCCTGTCCCAGACCACATGGACCAAAATGCTGTATAGGTTTTACCGTCATCCATTTGATAAGTACTTATCTTATCTGTTGTGAGTTGAATCCCACTAAAGAGCATATGGGTGAATTTGTCTGCATCGATCAACCCTTGTCTTCCACCTGGATTAGGAACTGTAGTGTTGTCTTCTTGATTATTAGCAAACTGATCATAAAGTAACAAATCTTCACTAAATAAAACCTCGGCAACACTTGAATCGTTTTCCATATAGGCTTCCATATGACTTTTTACCAAGTTTGATTTTTCGTCATTTTTGAGCACAATTCCAGCAGAATTTGGATTCATTTGACAGGAGATGAATCCTGCACTAAGCAATAGGGTCAATATTATTTTTTTCATTTTAATTGATTTATGATTAATAATACCTCTAACATAAAGAGGATAAATATGCTTTGGAAGGGTATGAGATACGCATTTAAATAAATACTATTTTGGAATACCATTCCCATCCTGTTTTGGAGCCCATGAACTATGCATGATTTTCCATCCTTGAGTGGTATTTACCCAAACTGATGATCCTCTTGTGCTATAAGCAACTTCCTTTTTAGTATCCTTAAATGTATAATTTCCAAAAGCATTAAATGTAATAACTGCAGTTTTCATGTCTGGTGAATAATTCACTTCCATATTTTCAAATTCAAACGAGTTCCAATCAATCCCTTGATTATCTTCAAAAGCAGTTTTGTCAAATACATAGAAAGGAGTTAAGTTTGAATCTCCTGTGATATGATTCATTTCTGGATGTTCATACTTCGAATATTTTTCATAATCAGCCTCTAAAATTGCATCTTGAAGTTCTTTTTGATTCTTAATTAATTGATTTGAAAAATCTAATTGATTTACTTTTGCATAATAAATACCTGCAAGTTGAGCGTATGGAGAAGCAAAACTTGCATAATCTATAGCGATTAATTCGTTTTCCAAAGCCTTATCATAATCTCCTAAAGATGCATAATGCTCAGCCATAGAATCGTATGAATTTGGTCCATCATACATTTGTTGAGCCCGTTTTACATAATCCATTGCCATTTTTTTGTTTGGTTCTCCAATTTCACCTCTTAAATATCCATAGGACAACATGTTATAAGATGAGGCTGCTTGCTCCGGAAAGTTATCTGCAAAAGTTTTATAGGTGTTTATGTCAGCTGGCGTAGTAGATAGATAATTAATCAAAGGACTTTTGGGGTGCATAATTGACGCAGATTTGGCAACTGAAGGTCTTTCATCTCTTGATGCCATCAGAAATCCATACCATGCTTTTTCTTCAGTACTTAATTTTGAACTATCTATAGCTTCTAATTTTGATTTTTGGCTACCCCAATTTGGATTTGGGCTACTTATAGCTGCTAAAACCAATTGAGCACAACCACAATTTGGGTCCAATAAAAGAGCAGATTTAGCCATACCCCTAGCTGTTAAAAACTCAAGGTTTGCCATAGATTCAATTGCTTCATTTACAATTTTTTCAGAATCCTTTTTACAAGATGTCTTTTGAACCCACTGAGCATTTGAAATAAATGAGCTAAGTAATAGAAATAGAAATATTTTTTTCATTTTAATTGATTTATGGTTATTAATACTTCTAAGATATATAAAAAAATGGATTAAATATCAAATCTCAACCTCTTGCTTCAATAGAAAAACCGTTTTCTAAAACCTATGCCCCTTTGTTTGGTATAATGCTGGATTGAACATTTTAGGTTTTGTTCAGAATAGAAAAGGGTACTAATTAAAGTACCCTTTTCATTAACCATAAACCAATTCCTCTTTAGAAGATTGATTGATGCAAAAATACATATTTTATTAATGATAAAAAAAAACCCGATGTTTTTTTTATCGGGTTTTAAGAAACTGGTTTATGGTTAAACTTTTTAAAGTTCTATCAAATATATTAAATTTTTAATTGCAATTAAAAACTAAATTTTTCTTTTCTAAAAGTTTTGTATTGTTTTTTCTTAATCTCTATTATTTCTTCTCTTGATTTTTCATTTAATTCTTTGTTCCATCTAACTGTATTATCAGAGTAATTAAAGTCTACACTTTTTAAAGCCCATAATTGAAGTTCAAAAATTATATTATATAACTCAATCCCTTTATCAGTTAAAAAATATTCTTTAATTTTTTTATTTTTAGAGTTGAGTCTATAATTAATAATCTTTAATTCAATAAGTTTTTTCAAACGGCTTGAAAGTATGTTTGTTGCAATTGCTTCATTTGTGTCCTTATGTAAAAAGTCTGTAAAAGTATATCTGAATCTAAATAAATCTCTTACAATCATTAATAACCACTTGTCACCAAGGTAATCTAAAGAAATTTTGCATGCACAAACTTTATCTTTAATTGGATGTAGAATCATGATTTTTTTATGTAACTATAAAGCAGAAAAAATTTAATTAACTTTTTCCATTAGTGCTGTTCGGGTTACAATGGAACCATCAGGATTTAAAACTTTGTATTCATAATTAAAATGATTCTCATCCCCTTTGATGAATCCAATTTTCCATGAAAGAACAAAAGCTTCTTCCTCCTTATTTAATCCACTTTTTTGAACATCGGTTTCAAAAACTAATTCATTGTTTTTATTACTTTTTAAATAGGCTATGGGTTTATTCATCAATCCACAATAATGAGTAGATTGTAGAGTTCCGTTTTGATCATTAAAGATTGTAAGCATCTCAACACCACCTTGATTGCTTTCTTCTAACAAGGCACTTCCATTAGAACGAATGCTGTATTCAAGATTTAACATTTCTGGTTTTGCATCAATTGACCATTCTAAAGAACCTCGCCATTTACCTACAAGTTTTTTTAGAAGAGTTAAATCATCATTAATAGCAATAGTATTAGCAAATGAATAAGTGGAAAGAAATAGAAGAAGAGAAATACTTTGTAATAATAATTTCATAATTTTTTTTGTTTATGGTTAATAATTTTAACAATATACAAATTCTGGATAATGTTACAAACAACAATAACTTCCCCCAAACAACTCCCCCCTAAAACCAAAACACTTGAATCTTAACTTAAGGCAATGATATCAATGAATTAGAAGGGATTTGGATTGTCTCCATTGGTGTAAAAGCTTCCCCTTATACTATTATATTGAGTTTGCATATTAAAATTAGTTAAATTTAAAGCTAATAATCAATCAATTTAAAATGAAAAAAATCTCATTACTTCCAATTTTATTTTTCCTGTTTTCATTCCCTGTCAGTGCTCAAGAATTAGAGAGCGCATCTCCAGAAGAAGTAGGTGTTTCATCAGATCGAATCAATCGACTAACAAATGTTATGCAAGATTATGTAGATCAGAATAAAATGTCAGGGGCAGTAGCATTAGTTGCTCGAAAAAATAAAATTATTTATTATAATGCTGTTGGGAAAAGTGACCTAGAAAATGACAGAATGATGAATAAGGATGCAATTTTCAGAATAGCCTCTCAAACAAAAGCAATTGTAAGTGTTGGGATTATGATTTTACAAGAAGAAGGCAAACTGTTAATCTCTGATCCACTTTCTAAATTTATACCTGAGTTTAAACAGTCCACGGTTGCGGTTTCTAGCGATGATGGAAATTATAAAATTGTTAAATCAAAACGGGAGATTACACTTAGAGATCTTTTAACCCATACAGCAGGTATTGGATATGGACAGGGCATCGCAAGTGATTTATGGGCAGAAGCTGGAATACAAGGATGGTATTTTGCAAATCGTGATGAACCAATTATAGAAACCATAAAAAGAATGGCTAATTTACCCAATGACGCTCACCCTGGAGAGCAATTTGTTTATGGCTATAACACAGATATATTAGGGGCTGTAATTGAAATTGTTTCAGGAGAAAGCTTAGCCTCTTTCCTTCAAACACGAATATTAAATCCATTAAAAATGATGGATACTCATTTTTATTTACCTAAAGTAAAAGAAGATCGTTTGGCAACAGTTTACTCATCAACAAAGGATGGAATTAAAAGAGCACCAGACAAAGGAACAATGATAAGTCAGGGAGCGTATGTAAATGGACCAAGAAAGAGTTATTCAGGAGGAGCAGGATTTTTAAGTACTGCAAAAGATTATGCTCAATTTTTACAAATGATGCTAAATGGAGGAACTTATGATGGGAATAGGATTTTATCTCGCAAAAGCATTGAATTGATGACGACTGACCATTTGGGATCTGTTTCTTTTCCTTGGTCAGAGGGAACGGGATTTGGACTTGGATTTTCCATTGCTACAGATATAGGTGTTAGAGGACAAATGGGTTCGCTTGGTGAATATGGATGGGGTGGAGCATATCACTCTTCTTATTGGGTTGATCCAAATGAGGAATTGATAGTTGTCTATTTTACACAATTAATTCCTGCCCAAAATATTGATGATCATGGTAAACTCCGAACTCAGGTTTATCAGGCTATTATTGATTAATAAATACTCTTTTATTTACGATTAATCACCTACTATGCAATAGAGTCTTAGATTAGATCAATTATTGCAATAGATTAGAGAGGATTTGAATTGTCTCCATTGGTATAAAAGAAAAACCCTCCACTTGGGAGGGCTAAGATTATTGATAGATGCAATGCTTACACATCAGTCATTACACCTTTTACCGCTGCAACTACATCATCTGTAATCGTCATTTTGTGTACACCAGTAGCATGGTCTGCAACTTGAGCCATCACTTCCTCAACTGATCCTTTTGCAACAAAATCACAATCGTTTCCTAAATCTGCACATTTTACTTGTTTCATTTTAATGGAGAAACTTTAAATTTCATGGTCTGAGCTACAAAATCAACTACTCCACTTACAATCATGATTTTATTATCATCTGTGGTATTATCGTAGGAGTACATTTTAAACACCTTACCTTCCTTTCTGTAAACACCCTGTAAAGTAGCTTTTACAATATCCTCTCCCATTTGTGTCCAAGCAAAACCTGTAAATTCTCCGTTCGAAGTACTGTTGTTATAATTGGTAAAAACATATGATATATAGGCTTTACCATAGGGACCCGCATCTCCCGACGCAGAAAGTTCATAATTGATTCCATCTCTGGTGTGTACTGCATCAATGTCAAAAACAGCTTCAAATGTAGTTTCGGAATCCCATTCAATGTCTTGTGCAAAACTTAAGGTAGTTGCAAAAAAAAGTAAATAAAATAATTTTCTCATTTTAATTGATTTATGGTTAATAATACCTCTAAGATATAGAGAATGAAGTTTTTTTCAAAATACCACAAACTTTCCCCAAACATCACCCCCCTAAAACCACAACACAGGAATCCTGTCTTAAGGCAATGATATCAATGGATTTGAAAGGATTTGGGTTGTATCCATTGGTGTGAAAGAAAAACCCTCCGATTGGGAGGGTTAATTTTATTACTTACCATTTTGCATTGGGTCTGTATCTTTCATTACTTTATTTAGGGTAAAATAGACAGGACAAAATTTAGTAAAAGGACTAATGATTTGTAAAACTCCAACTGCAACGGCAATGTAAAGAAAATCTAAATTACCAGTTTGAATAGTTAATCCAACACTAATTAGATATAATATGCCACAGATAGCATCGTGTGCACGTACTTTTTTAATATTTCTTGCTACATTCATTTTAATTGATTTTTGGTTAAAAAATAACAATATACAAATAACTACCTGAACTTAATGAAGAGGATATGCCGATGATTTAATTAAACCTAATAATCCTTGAAATTGGTGGCAGGGTTAAGGTTTTATTTAGAATAGAAAAGGGCACTAATTAAAGTGCCCTATTCATTAACCATAAACCAATTCAAAATGAATTGATATTTATAAGACAAATTTAAAATGAAAGGGTTTAAGTGAATCTAACTTTTGATACAAAAAAACCGCCAAAAATATTTAGCGTTTAAGAACCCGCTGCGCTCAATTGATTGATTTACAGAGAGTTATGTCTAATCAAAATAAAGTATACTGATTATCAGACAGTTATAAAAAATTACTCTATGAACTTAATGAAGAGGATATGCCGATGATTTAGTTTATTGACTTGTATTCACTACTTATAATTGATACGACATTTTGTAAAGATTGCAAATAGTATTCTAAACTTACAATTCTTCCTTCAAGGTTTGCTTTTTTATCTTTTAATAAGTTTTTCAATTTTTGATCTCTTTCCATTAGAAAAATATCACCATAATCAATATCCTCATTATATCTACCTCGTTTTTTTAAAAACCAATCTCCAATTTCGTTAGAGTTTTTTATTGTAAAATTTGTCATTCCATTAACTCTTTCCTCGTGTCTAGTATATATTGACTCAATTTCAGTTCTTAATTTATCATTTTCAATCTCAAGTAACTTTCCTGAATTTAGCATAGACCTAAAAAAAATATCTGCAGGTTCCCAAGCTAAAAATCCTCTCATCATCCAAGCTATAGATACATCATTATCATATTGTTTTATATAAATTGTCTTTCCATTAATATCGATATCGTGAAAAAAGGGATTATTGTCGTGAGTTGATTTAAGCTTTTCAATAGTAATGTTAGAGTAGTCCTCTAAAATTACATCAGTCATATATTTTAGATTCTTTACTTGGTAAAGATGCTCTTTAGTATAATCTATATTTTTTGAAATTTCATTTGATAATGTGATTATAGATTCATTAAGCTCTTTCTTTTCTTTTAATTCGTCAGTATAGCCGTCAACCCAAAGGGAGCCGAGAACACTTATAAAAATAAAAACAGGTTCTGCTATTAATTTCTTCATTGGTTTATTGATTTACTATAAAATTAATAAATACAAATTACTGCCTGAACTTAATGAAGAGGATATGCCGATGATTTGACTAAAACTAGTCTCTTGACAATTCTAATTCTATAGATTTAATATAATTAAGTTTAATAGTAGCATCTCCATTAAGTGTTTCTTCAATTGAATCTGAAATTTCATTGTGTGATAATCCATTTTTCAATCCGATTACAGTTTTTGTATATAAATCGCCTAATGAGTTTTTTAATTTTGTAACATCCTCTTTTTTACTTAATCCACCGTGTCCAGGAATTATAATAGTATTATCATCACATAAAAGTTCTAATGTTCCCAAAAAATCAATTAATCCTTTTATTGAGCCTCCATTATTTAAATCAACATATGGATACCCATACCTTACAAATGCGTCACCTGTATGGATAATATTGTTGTTTTTAAACACTACAACACTATCTCCATCTGTATGAGCTTTCCCAAAATTATACAATTCAATTTCTTCATCACCCTGACTTATGGTCATTTTACTTTCGTAGGTAAATACAGGCAATGATGCTTTATCATATTTGGGCTGAACAAAATCTTTAATAAAACTATATATTCCACCATAAAGTTCGATATCTTCCATCATTCTTTTTTTAGCATTTTGATGAGATATAATCGGGATTCCTTGTTTGCCAAATGCTCTATTACCGTCAGAATGGTCGTGATGAAAATGAGTGTTAATTATGAATTTGATTGGTTTATCAGTAATTTCTCTTAAAGAAGTCATAAGAACATCCTCTAGGATTTCATATTTATTATCAATTAAAATAACCTCCCCATTACTAATAAAAACGCCTACATTTCCACCACCACCTACAAGCATAAAAAATTGGTTGTTAATTTTTTCAATTTCAAAATACTTTACTTCTTCTTTTACTGTATTTATCTGATTATTGTAAACAGAGAAGTTAGGTTTTTGGGAATAACTAACTAAAGGAAATATTGCAAGAAGGATAGTAGGGATTAAGTTTTTCATTTTTAAATAAAGTTATGGTTAGTAAATAAATATATTAAAAGCTACTTTAATATTAGTTTTTCTTATCAACTTTTAGAATATTAACTATATGGTATAAATATTCTCCTAGTAGCATATTTTTATTATGTGCCTGTTCAAGCAATTCTCTTTTTCTTTTTGGGCTAATCTTGATGTTGATTTTGTCATCCATAATTATCGATTTAAAGTTTTAAAATATTTTTACGTTGTGTTTTGCTTCATAAGCAGATACAGCATCTAGTCTTTCTAATTCATCCCTTGTTTTTACTATGTTAATATTATACTCAAGAGGGATTTCGTTTCTCTGCTCTGAAATACTCTTTAGTCTTGGAAGAGAATATTGTAATGCTATCTGTAATAGCTTTATTTTCTGATTCGTGTCTAGAGTTCTTATATCCATTTCATTTATTACACCTTCTATTATTTTTTGAAGTTGCTTTTTTATCTCTGCTGTAACTTTATTCGGTACTCCTGCTATTCTACCCATATATTTATGTACTTTATATCTTATAGTATCTGTAATATTATACTGCTTTATCTTAGATCTTTCAGGACTAGATATACCTCCCCCAAGGGAGGATTTTGGTTGTTGGAATCTGCTTCACCTTGAGTCTCACATTCCTAGATATTTTAGCTACTACTATAGAACATTGCTAAAACTTGAGAGTACTTATCACTTCTATAATTTGTGACCCCGCTCCGCGTCTCTCTTGTACCTACGGGTCTTGCCTTTTGCTATTTCTACAAGACTGTTATAAGACATTGGCCGAAAGTATTAAGCCAAAAGCCAATGAATTAATTATTCTTACTTATATAACGTTGGTATTAAAATTTTTGCAGATTTAAATGTGAAATTTTACCAACAAAAACTGTTAGTATTTGTAAAATCAAAATTTATATATTGTGAAGTATGCATTCTAAGTTTTTAGATAAGATTAATTGTTGGGGTGATTTCAGGTCGTATGTTGAAGAATTGCCTAATACTAAAAGTATGGGTGATGCTTTC
>Ga0255768_10000253_pt1 | contig 55981 bp, 50 predicted proteins | sample 071ome_33_FD_179983 | JGI IMG/M metagenome (GOLD analysis project Ga0255768, IMG submission 179983) | Coastal salt marsh microbial communities from the Groves Creek Marsh, Skidaway Island, Georgia - 071412AT metaG (version 2) | ecosystem: Environmental > Aquatic > Marine > Intertidal zone >... | reverse complement strand
TCGCTAAGATCAATGCTGATTCTCAGATTCGGATATCGATTCAATAGCCCACGACTCAATTGTCGTAAACGTTCAACGCCATCGAGTAAGTCTGAATGTCCAACAAAAAGTTCGCTGGCTTCATCAAGAACGCTCAAATCACCGCACAGCAAGGGTAATCGGTTGATCGTATTGGCAAGGCCCGGATCGTCAATATTTCGCTGGGTCGCCTGGGCGAGTGCATGATTCGCTTTCTTCTGAATTAAAGCAAAGATTTCGTCTCTCGTATCTTCGTCTAGCTGCGCTTTCTCGATGAGCGTTCGAAATAAACTGACATCACCCAACTCAAGTTGGACATCCAAAAGACCAAGCGCAGCGAGCGACGCGACCATCAAGCTCACGATCTCAAGATCCGATTTTGGCTCTGCGTCGCCGAAGAGTTCAGCGCCCACTTTGATCGGGGTTCGAGAGCCGACGAACCCTTCCGGGCGCGCTCGAACGACACTGCCTGCGTAGCAAAGACGGGAGACGCCTTCGCCACCGATGCTGTGCGCATCCATCCTTGCCACTTGTGGTGTGATATCCGCGGGTAACCCCATCAGCCGGCCGCTGATTTGATCGATCACTTTGACGGTCTGCAGATCCAGGTCTTTACCCGTCCCTGTCAGAAGTGAATCAATAAACTCAAGCTTGGGGGGCATCACATAGTCATAACCCCATCTCGAAAAGAGGCTGAGCAGGTTTTGCCGTGCCAGCTCAAGTTTGGCAGCGGTTGTCGGCAGCAGATCCTCCACACCATCCGGGAGTAACCAATGATCCAACTGATTCAAACGCGTCTCCTAAGGGCTCAACCACACCAACATCGTGGCACCAGACACCATCATGGCCAATCCGAACCAACGCAAACTCGCTGGCGGTGCGTCAGCCACTTGTCGCAGCATTTGCTGCCATTTCTCTGGATTCAGGAACGGCATGATACCCTCGATCACTAAGACCAAACAGAGGGCGACCCACAAATCATCCAATGTCATTGAAGCTTCTCTGGAGAATAGGGAAGTTCAGGAGGCGGTATCCTCTGCGCTTTGAACAACAACGCAGAGGATGTCTTGAGCATCAGTTAACTTTGCTGTTGCTTAAGTACTTGAAGAAATCGCTGTTCGGATCAAGCAGCAAAATGTCGCCTTTCTCCGCAAACGTTTTGCGATAAGCCGACATGCTCCGATAAAACGCGTAAAACTCTTTGTCTCTGTTGAAGGCCTTCGCGTAGGTATTGGCTGCCTGTGCGTCCCCGTCCCCACGAATGGTCTCAGCGTCTCCGTAGGCTTCAGCGAGAATCACCGAGGTTTGCTTGTCAGCATCGGCAATAATGCCCACCGCCATCTCTTGACCCTTGGCACGATGTTCCTTTGCTTCGATATCCCGCTCAGTATTCATTCGGTTATAGACCGATTGGCTCACCTCGGGCGGCAGATCGATTCGCTTGACTCGAACGTCCACCACCTTCACGCCAAGTTCTGCATCAGCAACCAAGTTCAAATTGGCGACCAAAGATTCCATCAGCTCATCACGCTCACCCGAGACCACCTCATGCAATGTTCTGCGACTGATTTCATTACGCAAGCCATTGTTTATCCGTTGCTTGAGCAGCTCTTCGGCTCGACGCTGATCACCCGATGTCGCGGTGTAATACGTCTCCACGTTCTCGACCATAAACTTCGCAAAGGAATCTACAATCAGCGCTTTCTTCTCTAAGGTTAAGAAACGTTCAGCTGGCGCATCGACCGTTAGGACGCGACCATCGAATTTTCTGACCTCTTCGATGAACGGCATTTTGAAATGGATGCCCGTTTGAACATCTGAATTAACCACGCGACCGAGCCTGAGCAGGACGGCTCGCTCCATTTCATTGACGATATAAAGGGCGTTACTGGTTAAGAACAATAGACCAACAACCAGCAACCCGATGACTGTATTTCGATTTGACATGGGCTTCTCCTTACTGCCGGTCGCGACGCGTGCGCGGATTGGCGTTAATCGACGAACGCGATGCATTCGAAGGCGTAGCGCTGGTTTGGGAATCGATGCCTTGATCCGTTGACCGTTGAATCATGCGATCAAGAGGTAAATACATCATGTTATTCCCGCCCTCTACATCGATCATCACCTTCGACGATTGCGACATCACTGATTCCAAGGTGTCGATATACATTCTCTCGCGGGTGACTTCAGGCGCGGCCTGATATTCAACGAGCAACTTGGAGAATCGCTGCGCTTCACCACGAGCTTCTGCAACTACGCGTTGACGATAGGCTTCTGCCTCTTCTAAGTAACGTTGGGCTTCACCACGAGCCTCAGGAATCACTTTGTTGGCGTAAGCATTCGCCTCGTTACGCACGCGGACTTCGTCCTCCCGGGCTCGGATGACTTCATCGAATGCCTCTCGCACCGCATCCGGTGGCGCAGTTTCATCAATATTCACCTGAGTGACCGCAATACCCGTGCCGTAATCATTCATATAATCCTGGATTCGCGCTTTGATCTCACTGCCCATCACCGCACGTCCTTCCGTTAGGACTTCATCCATTTCGGTACTCCCCACCACGTGGCGGACAGCAGATTCTGTAGATTGATAAAGACTTTTTTCAGGGTCTTTGACATTGAGCGCAAAGGCCTTCACATCATCGATGACGTATTGCACGGTCAGCTTGACCTTCACAATGTTTTCGTCCTCCGTCAGCATCTCTGACTGCTGGGGATGCGAACGCACGCGGGACACGTTGTGAATAATGACTTGGTCGATCAGCGGCGCATACCAACTCAAACCTGGCATCACGATGGTGTCTGTTGCTTTACCGAGTCGCAGAACGACGCCTCGTTCTTGTTCATCCAAGGTATAGACACCCATCAAACCATAAACCACCAATGCGCCCACCAGCACGAGGCCAATGAGTGAACTCCGGATCGGACTACTACCACCGCCTTGGGCGCCGGCACTTTGGCCCCCGCCGCCGAACATTCTGCCTAAGTTGTCCTGCAGTTTCTTAAATGCCTCATCCAGATCGGGGGGTCCGTCATCCTGACGGTTACCCCAAGGGTCTCGATTCCCATTGCCTGGCTCATTCCACGCCATGTCTTGCTCCTTCATCCCGCGCAGTGGGTAGTTTCCCACGTCTTCCGCGCGTCACCTAATTTAGCCAGTTGCCAGCACGGTTTCGAGCCGCGCCATGTTCTTCTTTTCTATACGTAAGCGAAGAGAAATCTCGCCAGCTTCATTTGCACTTTCTTCTCTGACCTCCGCGAGCTCAAAGCATCGAGCTCGAGCGAGGCCTTGATGTGGCGCAAGCAGGACTGTGGTTTCTATGACTTGATCGGCAAGCAGTTCTGCGATGGTTTGCTCGATCAAATCAAACCCAAACCCAGTCAGGCACGATGTTGCGATAGCAGTGGGCAGTCCCGCCCGGTTTCTCGTCAGCGCCTGAAAGGGTTCGTGTAACGCGTCCACCTTGTTATACACGAGCAGTTGAGGCACGGATTCAGCGCCAATCTCGATGAGGACATCATTCACTTCCTGAATCCTAGCATCGAGATCAGGGGCAGCGGCATCCACCACGTGGAGTATCAGATCCGCTTCAGCGACCTCTTCGAGCGTGGCTTTGAAGGCTTCGACCAAGGCGTGTGGCAAATCTCTAATGAATCCCACGGTGTCCGATAAAATGGCGCGCCCAACAACCGGCAAATTGAGCTGCCTCAACGTTGGATCCAAGGTGGCAAAAAGCTGATCCGCGGCGTAAACCTCGCCTTGCGTCAGTCGATTGAACAAAGAGGACTTACCCGCGTTGGTATAACCCGCCAGCGCAATGGTCGGCGTTTCCGAGCGCTTTCTCGACCGCCGACTTTGCGCTCTTTGTCTTCGAACTCGAGCCAGCCGCTCGGATAATTTTTTTCGTCTTGCCGCTAGCAAGCGTTGGTCTGCCTCGAGCTGGGTTTCACCCGCGCCGCCTAGGCCAGCACCCATACCCCCTCGCTGTCGATCCAAGTGCGTCCAGCCTCGGACCAATCTTGAGGCGCTATGCTGGATCTGAGCAAGTTCAACCTGCAATTGCCCTTCATGGGTTCGCGCTCGTTGAGCAAAGATTTCCAAAATCAGACCGGTTCGGCTCAGCACGCGGCGATTCAAAGCCCCTTCAAGGTTTCTTTCCTGAGCGGGAGAAAGATCTTCGCTAAACAGGACTAATTGTGCATCCAGCGATTGGGACACCTCCAAGATTTCGGCCAATTTGCCTTCGCCGACGAACGTTTTCGGATGGGGCTCGCGCCTTGCGCTCTCCACATGACCGAGCAATTGAAGCTCTGCCGATAATGCGAGTTCTTGAATTTCTTCGAGCGTCGCAAGTTCGCTCTGGTCGTTACGAACATAAACGATCAGCGTTCGAGATCCCTTGTCGGGACGGTCAAAGAACACGGGGCGAACCTCGCAAGCGTGACGGGCTATTGATCAGCGTTGTCCTCGTGCTCTTGGCTGAAGTCGAGTTTGATAGGTCGGGAGGGGACAACGGTTGATATCGCAGATTTATAGATCATCTGATTGACCCCGTTCTTAAGAAGGATCACAAATTGATCAAAAGATTCTATTTGTCCTTGAAGTTTGATTCCGCTCACCAAAAAGATAGAGACGGGAATCTTTTCTTTCCTCAGCGCATTCAGGAAGGGTTCTTGTAATGATTGCGCTTTAGCCATATCAACTCCTTTCATCACGATCCACCGCATCATGCCCGCTGACTCAAGCGCCTTGAGCGGAAGTGCCTTTGGTCAGCTGAACAAAGGGCCATTTGATCGCATTCGCAGCGAAGCTTAAGCCGCGCACTCTCGTCCTTTCGGGAATGTTCAGCGATCGCCATTTTCTTCAAATGATCATGCTTGGGTATTCTAACCGCCCACTCGCAGTGGTGTTCTTTATTTCTCAGCTTCCACTGACTATGTGATCCACTGCCTCGATTTTCAAGAGCGCCTCTAGGGAGGGCGATTGTAATCGGCTCACGTGCGACCAAGATCGAAGCCAAGTGATTTGACGCTTGGCCAGCTGTCTTGTTGCTACGACGGCCTTGGACCGCATTTGATTCCAATCAAATTGACCCTCGAGGTAGGCCCAAATCTGGCGATAACCGACGGACTTCATCGCTGGCAGCCCCCCTCCTTGGGGCATTGATTGCCTCAAAGCCGCGACCTCCTCAACAAAGCCGGCATCTAGCATTTGATCGAAGCGCTGCTCAATCCTCTGGTGGAGCTCGCGACGATCCTCTGGAAAAATCGCGATCTCAACGAGATCAAAAGGGCAGGCAGTCAGAGCGGCAGACTGCAGGGACGTCAGTGATTCGCCTGTGAGCTCGAAAACTTCCAATGCGCGCTGCAAGCGTTGGCGGTCCGTTGGTCGGATACGATCGGCCGCTGCCGGGTCAACTGAACGCAACCGATCATGCAATGCTTGCCAACCTGCGACCTCTGCTTCAGCCTCCAGTGCCGCCCGAACGGTTGGAGAGGCTGAAGGCAGATCCGCGAGGCCTTCTCGAAAACTTCTCAGATAGAGCATGGTGCCGCCAACCATCAACACTTTTTTCCCTCGAGCTTGAATCTCCCTTATACAAACGGTTGCCTCAGCCACAAAGTCGTGTGCGGTGTAAGGATCTTGAGGATCGCGGATGTCAATCAGATGGTGAGGTACGAGCGAGCGCTCTTCGACCGATGGTTTCGCCGAACCGATATCAAGGCCGCGGTAAACCTGCGCCGAATCAACGCTAATTAACTCAAATTGGTCGGGGTAGTGAAGACACAAGTCATAAGCCAACGTTGACTTGCCGCTGGCCGTCGGCCCGGTCAGTACTAGAACAGTGCTGTTATCGACCACGCGAAAACAAACCATCCAGTTCCGCGAGAGAAATTTGAAACCAAGTAGGACGGCCATGGTTACACTGACTGCTCCGCTCGGTTTCCTCCATCAGTCGCAAAAGATGATTCATTTCTTGAAGACTGAGGCGGCGATTGGCACGGACCGAGCCATGGCACGCCATGGTAGCCAACAGCTCGTCACGCTCTTCTTTAAGACGGTTCGACTGGCCGAACTCAATCAGGTCCGCCGCCACATCGCGAACCAGCTGCTCGGCTTGATCTCTCTGAGTGAGTGCGGGTACGGACCTTATGATGATTGATTCTTCCGACGCGATTTCAAAAACGAGGCCACGCATCGATAGATCATCCTGATTCACTTCAAGGGCCGCCACCTCCCGAGTACTGAGCGATACGCTGACAGGCACAAGCAGCGGCTGACGGGTGACGCCTGTGCGGTCCATCTGTTGCTTCATCTGCTCGTAGGTAATCCGCTCATGCGCGGCATGCATGTCGACCACAATGAGTCCGGCAGCATTTTGTGCAAGCACATAAATACCCAGCAGTTGACCGATCGCATAACCGAGGGGTGGAATTCCGTCATCCTCAGGCCCGGCTACACTCACAGGTTGAGCCAGCCAAGATGGCGCCTCATCATCGCGCTGCGCAACCTGCCCGTCTGCTTCGAAAGCGGCACTTTGGCTCGGATTAGCGAGCTCGAGAAACCGCAACGCCGAGGAGATGTTCGCTGCACTTGGACCAGCGACTGACAAAGACAGTGAGCGTTGACTCAGGCCACTTGCCCAAGATGGCGCATCCCGACCACTCACTTGAAGAGCGTCGTCAACATCGCGCTCGAATTGGCCACCCGCCTGCGACTTCGCTAGCACTTGATGAATCGTACTAAAGATAAAGTCGTGGACGCCTCTCGATTCTCTGAATCGGACTTCGTGCTTGGTCGGGTGCACATTCACATCGACATGCCGAGGATTCAGTTCAAAAAAAATCACATAAGCAGGGTGACGACCATAATGAAGAACATCTTGATAGCCCTGCCTGACGGCATGGCTCAGAACCTTATCGCGAATACTTCGCCCGTTGACAAAAAAATACTGTTGGTCGGCTTGGCTGCGCGAATACCTGGGCGTTGCGATCCACCCGGAGAGGCGCATGCCGCCTCTTTCTTCTTCAAAATACATAGCCGCTTCGATAAACGCGGGTCCGAGCGCCTGTTTCACGCGGAGTTCTCTTTCATTCATTGACATCGCAGCCACATATTGCCGAACCACTTTGCCTTGATGCGTGAGACTAAGCTGAACCTTTGGGTGACTAAGACTGATTTTGCGCACGATATCCTCGATTCGTGCGAGTTCGGTTTTCTCCGTCCTAAGGAATTTTCGTCGAGCTGGCGTGTTGTAAAAGAGATCCTCGACGTCCACGGTCGTACCTCGAGGGTGCGCCGCGGGGGAGAGTTCAGATTGCATCGACTCACCGGCTGAGCGCACGCACCAACCCGACTTCTCATCTGACGCGTTTGAAGTCATAACCAATTTCGATACCGATGCGATCGAAGCCAAGGCCTCGCCCCTAAAGCCCAAAGTCGCGATGCCTTCGAGATCCTCTTGCTCACTGATCTTCGAGGTAGCGTGCCGCTCCAACGCCAACTTCAAATCGTCTGCGGGTACGCCACGGCCATTGTCCCGCACCAACATGCGCTTGGAACCACCCGCTTCAAGCACAATGTCGATGCGCGTTGCCTCGGCATCAAGCGCATTTTCCAACAATTCTTTGATAACCGATGCCGGTCGCTCAACGACTTCACCGGCGGCTATTTGGTTCGCCAGCCGCGGCGAGAGGCGCTGAATACGGGTCATGTCCTGGGGATCTCTAACACTTGACCGATACGTATTTTATCGGACCTTAGTGAGTTCAGTTCCTTGATCTGCGCTGAAGAGACCTGAAACCGTTCAGCGATTTCAGATAACGTGTCGCCACGCCGAATTTTATAAGTCATGGCTGTTCCAGGCTGTTGCGCAGAGCGACTGGCAAGCAGGGTGCCTGGCGGCGGGTTGCTTCGAAAATACGCATCAACTCCCTTGAAAATGGCGCTGGCTAATTTCTCTTGATGTGCTTTCGAAGCCAGCCGATTGGCTTCCCCTGGATTCGATATAAAACCAGTCTCGACGAGAATAGAGGGAATGTCAGGTGACTTCAGGACAATAAACGAAGCCTGCTCGACCTTTGCTTTGTGCAACTTATTGAACGGCTTCAAGGCACTGAGAACAGATTCACCGATCATGATACTCGAGCTCAGTGATGCGGTCATGGAAAGATCAAGGAGAACCTCGGCGAGCACATCATCTTTGTCGTCTAAACTGACACTGCCAACACCACCGATTAAATCAGCACGATTTTCCTTTTCAGCCAACCATAACGCGGTCTCACTGGTTGCACCTGATTCAGAGATTGCGTACACCGACGCGCCGCTCGCATCAGGTGTTTTCCAGGCATCTGCGTGAATTGAAATAAACACATCCGCTTGATGCTCTCGCGCAATCGCCGTTCTTTTTCGATGGGCCACATAGTAGTCACCACCACGCGTCAGAATAGCTTGATAGCCAGGATGTCGATTGGTTTCTTTTTGTAGCGCTTTAGCGATATCAAGGACGACGGTCTTCTCGTAGATTCGCTTGGGTCCAATGGCGCCTGGGTCGTCGCCCCCGTGACCTGCATCAATCGCAATTACTAAATTCCGATTCGTTTGGGACTCCGCTCGGGCAGCAACTTTCTTCAAGGGATCGCTTGCAGCAGTCCCTTCTGGCGCCTGGAATAGATCAACCACCAAACGATCGCCATACTGATCAATCGGCTTGAGCACAAAGCTCATTGGCTTCACTCGCGCAGAGAGCTCCAAGACCACTCGGAGATCAGTTGATGACTCCGGGGATAAGCGCACACTTTTTATCGGCCCCTTAAACAACTGCTTGAGCCACTTTCGATCTCGCATGGGGCTCGAAGGCGCTGAGACGCCTGAGAGATCAATCACCACGCGATCCGGATTCTCAAGTGTGAAAAGCGTGTGCTCAACTGGCGAACTCAGGTCCATCACCAATCGAGTCTTTTCGGGGGACTCGTGGCTTCTGATGCCCTCGAGGTCTGTTGCTCGTGTGAGGGTAGGGCAAAGACAAAGACCAAGGACGAGTAGGACTTGAAGGGCGCAAGCATTGGCGGACGATTGACCTACTCGCCCAAAGCAGGTCTCGAAAAGCAGGAACATCGCTTGAGTCATGCTGTCTTCTCAACTTGCTGTTTCAGATAGAACCTTACTTGGTACCTACATTTAGAGCCCTGAGTCACAACGGCTTCGATCATCGACTCAACCGCAATCTAGCGAAGATAACGCTGGCCGATAGGTTAACAAAGCTGACCCCAAATTTCACAACCTGACACCTCAACACGCTCGCCCTCTGGTCAGCGGTGAAGACCTTGTTCCTCGTCAGTTGACCTTACCCTCAGCCGCCTGAAATGCACTCAGGATAGCTAGGCCGACTTCACTTGTGGCGCCCAATTTCAGCTCACGTGCCGAACCGAAACCAGCGCTCAGCGAAATCACCAAATCGGCGGGCGGCAACACGCCCTTCCCTTTGAGGGGCCACTCGACCAGACAAATACTGCGGTCGTGGACGTAATCCTCGAATCCCATGTAATCCAATTCTTCTGGGTCGGTTAGCCTGTATAGATCGCAGTGGTAAATCTCGAGGCCAGCGACATGATACGGCTCGACTACCGTAAAGGTCGGGCTTTTTACAGCCCCCTCGTGCCCAAATGCTCGAAGGAGGCCGCGACAAAAGGTGGTCTTTCCCGCGCCCAAATCGCCTTCGAGATGAATCATGAGCCCCGCCTTCAAATGGGCTGCTAACCGACCAGCGAAAGCCTCGGTGGCTATGGGTGAATCAAGATCTCTTCGCATCACCCTCACCTCGCAGTGAACGGCCCAATCGTTGAATAACATCAGACGCCAGCATTCCCGCCTCACCCAGCTCAGCTGCCGCCCAAACCCCCGCGCGACCATGGTGAGCCACGCCCTGCCCTGCTGCATCAGCTAACGAACCCATTTGAACGATCAAGCCGGCGATGCAGCCCGTGAGCGCATCTCCCATACCTGCTGAAGCCATGCCTGGCGAGCCAAGCGTGTTCACCGCTGCGGCTTCACCGTCATGGACCAAGGTGGCGGCCCCCTTGAGCACAATCACGGATTGGTACCGGGCCTGTAACGCTTCGAGCACCGCTAAACGGTGGGGGTCGACAACTCCGTGGCCTAGCAAACGAGCGGCCTCTTTGGGATGGGGCGTAAGAATGGCAGACCTCATTGGTCTAGGAGCGCGTGCAAGCAAATTAAGCGCATCCGCATCGATCACCATGGGTTTTTCGATGCCTAAGGCCCCCTGGAACAAGTCAGTCGACCAAGCGCTCTGACCCAACCCTGGGCCAATTGCCACCACATCTGCCCGATCAATGAGCGGCGCCAGCATCAACGAGTCAGATACACCTCGCACCATCAATTCAGGTCGATAAACGGAGAGTGCCGAAGCGTGGTGCGGGTGGGTTGCTAGTGTCACAAGGCCCGCACCAGTTCGCAAAGCCGCTTCCCCAGCAAGGAGTGCAGCGCCCGCCATGCCAACATCACCGCCAATCACCAATACGTGACCAAAATCGCCTTTATGTGCCGCCCGCGAACGAGGGGGTAACGCCCTGGCGACGAGTCGTCTGATGCCAGTGGTTTTGAACTGCGCCGCTGCATCCGAAGGCATACCCAGATCGCAAACGGATACGATGCCCGCATAGTCGGGTCCTGCTTCGGAGTGCAGTCCAATTTTGTCTGCGATGAACGTCACCGTGTGGGACGCTCGTACACATTCGCCATCGGCCCGACCAAAATCAGGATGAAGCCCAGAAGGCACATCAAGCGCCAGCACTGGGGCGGGCTTCGCATTCAGCCAGCGAATCACGCGATCGTATGGGGTTCTTGGGGGTCCGCTTGCGCCCAAACCCAGCAGCGCGTCAACAAAGAGATCAACTTCCAACGCGGCGTCTTGCAAGACCTCATCCCAAGCACGAGGCTTAAGTCCTAACGACAGGCAGTGCGCTCTCGCCGAAAGCGCATCCTGGCCCAATTTATCAACATCGCCCACCTGAACCAGGGTCACATCATGGGCTTTTGAGGCCAGCTTGGACGCCACCAGATAGCCATCCCCTGCGTTGTTACCTGAACCACACAGGATGCAAAATCTAGATGCCTCTGGAAACGCTTCATGTATCTTGGCCACCGCGGCATCCGCGGCCCGAGCCATGAGGGTGAGCCCTCGTATGCCATAATCCACGATCAGCGTCCGGTCCATCACACGGATCTCTTGAGCGGTGTACAGGCGGTCCGAAGACATGAAAATTCCGAGATGAAAACCCAGCATTATAGCGCAGCAGCATTGTGAACAAGGATCAGTCTCTGCCTCTCAGCGATCTCCTTCAGCTGATCAAAACGTGGGCCCAAGACCTAGGTTTTGACCAGATCGAAGTCTCTCCTCTTACAAGGAGCGATCACGAACCCTATTTAAGGCGGTGGCTCGAGCAAGGTTTCCACGGTGACATGGGTTATATGGCAAGACACTTTGACCTGCGAATTGAACCGGCAAAGTTACATCCCGGTGCGTTAAGCGCGCTCAGTCTGACGATGCCCTATCTACCCGCGGCGGGTCAGGATCAGATTCAGTCCACGCTAGCGGATCCTAACGCAGCCTACATCGCGAGATACGCATTGGGCAGGGACTACCATCGCGTCATTCGCGGCCGTTTAAAGTCACTCAGCACTCAAATTAATCAATGGCTGATCGATCACGACCATCTCAGCTTTACCTCTCGGCCAGTCACCGATAGTGCGCCCTTTTTGGAGAAACGGTTTGCTGAGACATCAGGACTAGGCTGGATTGGCAAGCACACTCTTCACATCAATCAACACCGAGGTTCATACCATTTTCTCGGCGAATTGCTGACCAATCTCCCGTTTGCCGCTTCCTCAAAGATTTCGAGCAACCACTGCGGAAGCTGTCAGCGATGTATCGACATCTGCCCGACAAACGCCATCGTTGGCCCTTACGAGCTGGATGCGCGTCGATGCATCGCCTACCTCACGATCGAATACAAGGGCATCATTCCGGAATCTTTGCGAGACGCCATCGGCAACAGAGTCTTTGGGTGTGATGACTGTCAGCTCATTTGCCCTTGGAATCGCCACGCACATGTGCATCAAATCAGGGATTTCGAGCCAAGGCATGAACTGGATCGGAGTACGCTCCTAAGCTTGTTTGCTTGGACTGAAGCCGAGTATTTGAAAAGAACCGAGGGTTCACCTTTGCGGCGGGTTGGATTTGACGGCTGGCAACGAAATCTAGCCGTTGCTCTCGGTAACGCGCCATTCGATGAACGCATCATCCAAGCGCTCGAACTCAAACGTTCGCAGAGCAGTGATCTTGTCGCCGTTCATGTGAATTGGGCGCTCGCTAAACAGCGCGCCAAGGCAAACCTATGATAGGCATCAGGAGCCTGTTGAACCGCTGCATCGTCAAAGGGTACGACCTCGTTCTGGCCAGCACAGGGTCCAACATAATCCCTCTTCGCGCAGGCGGGTGGTCGCAAAAAACCCCATCTGATCACTCGGCGGAGGCGATACTCAGCAACATGATCGAAAAACAATCGAGAGGCTAGGGATCAACATCTGCACAGCACCTGTGCTCTTCCAGCGCTCAATCTTCAAGAATCCAGGTTAAAAAACAAATCTCGATAAATTTGTAACTCTCGAATGGATTCCCGAATGTCCTCCAGCGCTTGATGCATGTTTTTCTTAACGTAGGCATCAAGCACATCAGGCCGCCAACGCCGAGCAAGTTCTTTGACTGTGCTCACGTCTAGATTTCGGTAGTGAAAGTAATCTTCAAGTTCAGGCATGTACTTCACCAAAAACCTTCTATCTTGCCCAATGCTGTTGCCGCACATGGGAGAGGCATTGGCTTGCACATGCTGACGTAGAAAGTCGAGGGTCGCGAGCTCGGCGCTCCGGGTGTCGAACTCCGAATTTAAAACACGCTCAACAAGACCGGAGGCCGTGTGATGCGTGGTGTTCCATTCATCCATGCCATCGATCACCGCTTGCGGATGTCTTACGGCCAAGCAAGGCCCTTCGGCAAGAACATTAAGCTCCCCATCGGTCACAATGGTGGCGATTTCTAAAATGACGTCCTCCTCTGGTTCTAGGCCGGTCATTTCCAGATCGATCCAAATTAAGTTGTCACCGCTCATGACTTTATCGCCTGTAGGTTCATTTCCATCTCAGAGTGTCTTTTTGCTCATTTATTATGACGAGCTCGCTCGCTTCTTTCACAACGCCCATGTTTCAGTTTGACTGATCTGGGGTTGACGCTTGATTCATGTCCTCCGAAAGGTCTGACACAAAGCCTCGCCAATCGCATATCTTTCCGATCCCGCATTCGAGACGCTCTCGCCTCTCCCGCCTGTCCGTAACAGGCGACTCACCCATTCTTTCGCGCGCAACAAAAAGCACGTCTCTTGGGCTCGTCCCTCAGGGCCAAGATCAAAGCTCACTGACTTCAAGCGGCGGTCAGACTACTTCAATCTGAGCACCCGAAGCCTTGGGGCCAGACCTCTCGCATCGAAGCTCCGTCGACGTAACTCTGTTCATATTTGCATGGACGGCGACAACTTAACAGGTTTCACTTTGGAAAACGCGAGCCGCCATCCTGCCGCTCAGCAGTTCGGCAGGGTCGATGTCAGAAGCATTGTGATCACGCAGTGAAGATCAAGTATCATCTGCCATGGCTATCGCACGCTCGAACCCGCGGCAGCCGCGAACGACTCTCGTTCACTACTTACTCACCTGGATACCCATGATCTTTGCCTGGCTCCAACACATTTTACCTTTACATCTCATTTCACGATGCGTCGGGGTATTGGCGAGAAGCGAGAGCAGATGGATCCGCAGTCCCTTCATTCGGCTTTTCAAGTGGTACTTTGATGTTGATCTGCAACTTGCCGAGCGCGAGCACCCGAGCGACTATCAGTCTTTTAACGATTTCTTTACCCGACGCCTAAAGCCCTCACTACGCGAGCCAAGCGGGCTGTTGTCGGCTCCCGCAGATGGACGAATTTCAGCTTGTGGCCGAATTGAAGACAACACAATGATTCAAGCCAAAGGCAGATCTTTTCTCGTGTCAGACCTATTAGGGAAAGCCAACCATCCATTTGGGTCAGGCAGTTTTTCAACCACATACCTATCGCCCCGAGACTACCATCGCGTTCACTTCCCCTGCGCGGGCAAGCTCTTAGAGGCCACCTACATCCCGGGCAAACTGTTCTCCGTGAATCAACAAACGACCCAGCACGTCGATAGACTATTCGCGCGCAACGAGCGCCTTGTCATGCACCTCTCAACTGAGCAAGGCGCGATGGCGCTGGTGCTCGTCGGCGCCGCGATCGTCGCAGCGATTCAACCATTTTGGCAATCTGAACCCCTCAAAGCTGGCACTGCTTACACCAAAGCATTCGACCAGCTCGACGTGCATCAAGGACAGGAGGCGGGTCAGTTCCTTTTGGGCTCAACGGTAATTCTCATCACCGAGAAAGGCTTTGAATGGCGGGCAGCGCCGGGTGATCCCATCGAAATGGGATGGTCGATGATTCGCGACTGACGATGCTTTCTATCCGTCCTGCCAGGGCAGAATCATCACCTCATCAAGCCGATCAAGCCCAAGCATACACATCAGCAGACGATCGAACCCAACGGCCGCGCCAGCGCAAACCGGCATCAGAGCCATCGCATCGCGTAACCCTACGTCCAAAGCCATTTTCGACATACCACGCCGTGATCGAGCTTCGCTCGCCTTCTTCCAACGAGTGTCTAACTCATCGGGATCTCGGAGTTCCTGATAGGCGTTCATCAATTCAATGCCCGAGGCATAGAGCTCGGTGCGCTGCGCTAGCCCCGTCGTTGGCTCGATCTCCGCTAGCGCGGCCTGGCTACCTGGAAAACCACTGACCGTGCAGAGCCCCTCGAGGTGCGACTGCACTTGGGTTGAAAAAATAAAGTCCAAGGCATCACTGCGCCACTGTTCGTCACGGGGTCCGGCAAGATGCGAAATCTCAACATCATATGCATCAAGATGCGCTTCAAGCGCTCGTTCAGTCGTTTGGTGCGGATTAATACCTGCGAAAGATTGCATCAGTTCGCCATAATCGTGGTGCTCGACGGCAAGACCTTCACGCCATTCATCTGGTGCGTCCGTCAGCCCCGCGAGCAGGTCAATAAACTCCTCAATCAATGCCGTGAGGGACGTATCGGGTGCATACCACTCGAGCATTGTAAATTCAGGCTGGTGCCTCGGCCCCACGTCGTTGCCCCTGAAAACGGGTCCAATTTGGTAAATGCGTTCCGGAGCCCTGCCAAGCACTTGTTTTAGCGCATATTCTGGCGAGGTCTGAAGGTAACGCGTGCCTCTGAATGTGGAAACCTCGATACTGTGCAGATGCGGGTCGAAGACGCCATAGCGGCCCAACACGGGCGTTTGAACCTCGATGTAACCCCGGAAAGCAAGCGCAGAGCGCATATCACTTAGAACGCGGGCGCGTTTTTTCAACGTATCCCAGGTTGGGATCATGGGAATTATCTCGAAGCGAGTGCCATCAAGCTTTGCTTCGGCCCTGATATTCGCCAGTCCGCGTATCTACGCGGATGATTTCACCGATATTGATAAAGAGAGGCACTTTGACCACAGCGCCTGTGGTCAGCGTCGCAGGTTTGGTGCCGCCTGTCGCAGTGTCCCCCCGCACACCGGGATCAGTCTCAACAATCTCTAAGTCCACGAAGTTTGGCGCAACCACCTGAATCGGGACCTCATTCCACAAGGTGACAGTACATTCACCTTGTTCACGAAGCCACATCATTGCATCCCCCACCGCAGATTTGTCCGCTGCAATCTGTTCGTAAGAGCCATCGGTTTTCATGAAATGCCAATACTCGCCGTCGGTATAGACATATTCCATGTCGTGCTCCATCACGTCAGCAGCTTCGAGCGATTCGCCAGATTTGAACGTTCGCTCCCAAACCCGCCCTGTTTTCAGGTTTTTCAATCGAACCCGATTAAACGCTTGCCCTTTGCCGGGCTTAACGAACTCATTCTCAACAATGCTACAAGGGTCGCCTTCAAGCAGAACCTTCATACCTGATTTGAATTCGTTAGTTGAGTATGTCGCCATGTGGTTACTCCGAAGCTGTGAAAGGTCTGCTCATCCAGCGAAGGATTAAAATGGCAGACATAAACTGACCGATATTTTACGCCAATGCGACGATGCGTGCTCCGCCCGGGTGCTCAAGATCAAAGGCTCGCTACATTTACACTGAGTCAATACCCTGATCACGATCGCTGATTCCGAGCAGATACAAAATGCTATCCAACCCTAGCGTTGAGATAGCATGTCGAGAATTCTGCCGAACAATGGCTTTCGCGTGGTAAGCAATGCCCAAACCGGCCGTTGCCAACATGTCTAAGTCATTGGCACCATCACCGACCGCAATGGTCTGGGCGAGAGAGATATTTTCCTTAATCGCTATTTCTTTTAGTTTTTCGGCCTTTACTTGCGCATCCACCACCGTGCCCAAAACTTGACCCGTCAACTGACCCTCAACCATTTCGAGTTCATTGGCAATCACATAATCGACGCCCAAGATCGATTTCAAATGGGCCCCGAAATAGGTGAATCCGCCCGAGATAATCGCGGTCTTGTAACCCAACTTTTTCAAGGTTGTAAAAAGCCGCTCTGCGCCCTCAGTTAATGGCAGCGCCTGCGCGATATCTTCCATGCAACGCGCATCAAGCCCCTTTAACAGAGAGACCCGCTGACGCAGACTTTCTGTAAAGTCGATGTGGCCGGACATAGCCAATTCCGTGATCGCCTGGACTTGATCGCCCACGCCGGCGACCTTCGCCAATTCATCGATGACTTCCGTATTGATCAGCGTGGAATCCATATCGAATGCAATCAATCGTCGATGACGTCTGTAAATGCCATCTTCTTGGACGGCTGCGTCTAAATCGAGCTCTGAAACGCAGGCCATCAGCTTTTCTCGAAACATGTCGCTGGGTGTTCCACGCAGCGAAAATTCAAGACAAGCTCTTGTCTGCTGGCCAACATCCAAGAGCGGAATTCGCCCTGACAGCCGATTGATATGGTCGATGTTGAGCCCCTCTGAGGCCACAAGCTTTGAGATTGCAGCCAGCTGACTCGCTGAAATGGATCGTGCCAATACCGTTAAAATCGTTCGAGATTGACCTTGCCGGGTCACCCAAGCTTCATAATCCTGATCACTCACGCGCGTCCTGGATACCGACAACCCCCGCGCCATGATCGATGCTGCCAGATCATCTAAGATTTTCACGCGGTCTAAAGCACAGCGGACCAAGAGGCCGAGCGTCAAAAAGTCATGAATCACCGCTTGGCCCATGTCTAAAATCACGACGTCAGCCTTTGCGAGTGACTCGGTCAGCATCGCCGTCAGACCCGCCTGATCCCGGCCGGTGACATTCAATAATTCGATGAAATGCATGGACTACCCTTTGGCCAGCATTATGGATGATTCACCCTTCGGCGTCAGCCTGAGCCTACCTAAACCGATCGTCTGACTTGCTATACTTTGGAGAGGACTTAAGAGTACCTTATGGTCAATCCAACGCTCCGTCTCCTATTTGTTCTTCTTACACCATTGCTTCTTTTTGGCGCGATCTTAATCGTGTTGTTTGCGGAGTTCACGTCCCGGGCATTTGAGGATGCTGAGATCCAGCTAGCGGAACGGTTACTGACGCGAACGGAGAACTCAGCAGCACCCTTCCTTAAGCCACTGGATCCTATTTCGTTACAGGTCGTCATGGATGACTTCCACCAAGCCTTGCCCGAGGCCGCCATTTCGCTGATCGATCGCGAGGACAATGTCATCGTGACCGCGGGCAAGCAGCCATTGCAATCGATCCTGCTCAGCCGACCCTTGGTCATTGGCGGTGAGGCCTATGGTCGTATCGTCAGCCAATTACCCGTCTCACCATCCGAGACGATCAAACAAGACATCTTCGTCATTGGCGTCGCGTTCTTGCTTTTACTTGCCCTGATTGTCACTTCGCTTGCACTTTACCTCGGAGATTTCCTCATGCTGTGGCTAGGATTCCCAGCGGGCACAAACCGAACCAAGCAGCCCATCTCGGCAGCAATGGAGCCAGAGATCAACGCCGAGGCAGACACTGAACATCTCATCCAAGCGACGTTGCATCTGTCCCCAGTCCGTTTGGTCAACGAATCAACACTCAGGAAATCCTTGCTGATACCCTCTGCGGCGATCCGGCGAATGAACGAGGGCACTTATGAGATTACGCTGTCTGCAAGCAAGCCCGATCGAACGCTCAGTGGATTATTCGAACAGCTTGAGGCCTTCCTCAAAGTTGAACCAAGGCTCAAATTACGCGGCGCACTCCTTCTAGACCTTGTAACCCATGAAGATGTGCTCCGGAAAAAGAGTCGTTTTTATGCTTCGCTTGCAACGGACCATTTAATTATTGACGGTCTTACGCTCGAAGCGCTCCTCGACGCGGGTTTCGTCGATGCAGACATGCTTAGGCCGTTCGAGTCATCCCTCGTCGCAGATGATCAGCTCTTCATCTACCGCTTCGATTAGGACGCTGCGCCTTAGCGAACACGCTCTATACGATCTACTTTTTGAAATCCCCTGGGGAGCTTCAGGCCACGACGCGCGCGTTCACCCTGAAAATGAGCGAGATCTTTCATGGATAAATTAAGATGACGCTTACCCGAATACACCCGGATACTATCCGCCTCTGACAGAACGGCCATGAACGCGAGATCCTCAGCCCCGGCCTTAAACTGTGCCGAGGGAATGTTAATCATTTTGTTGCCCTTCCCTTTGCCAAGCTCAGGCAGATCAGCCGCCGGAAATACCAGCAATCTGCCCTGGGATGTGAAAGCCGCTATGTACTGCGCCTCCAGATCCTCGACTTTCTCTGGCCCGAGCGCTTGGCCGCCTGAGGGAACCGAAAGATAAGCTTTCCCCGCACGATTCTTGCTGATCATATCTGAGACCGTGCCAATGAATCCGTAACCTGCAGAGCTCGCGATCAAGTACCGAGCGGATTCGTCATCCAAAATCACGCCCTTAAACACGGCGCCTGAAGGTGGGTTGAGCTTACCGGTCAGTGGCTCCCCTTGCCCGCGCGCTGAGGGCAAGCCGTGAGCGGCCAACGCATACGTTCGCCCAGTTGAATCGACAAACACCGCCGTTTGGTTCGATTTCCCTCGAGCCTCACCCAGATAGGCGTCACCCGTACGATAGTTCAACTCCTCGCCACTGATGTCGTGACCTTTGGCAGCACGGATCCAGCCATTCTCACTCAACACGAGCGTTACCGGTTCCGTCGTGATGAGGTCCTTCTCAGAAAAAGCTTTGGCCTCTTCCCGCTGAACGATGGCGCTTCGGCGCTCGTCGCCAAACGTTTTTGCATCTTCTAGCAGTTCCTTTTTAATGAGCGTCTTCAATCGGCTTTTGGACCCAATGATTTTTGCGATTGATTCACGCTCTTCATCAAGTTCGGATTGCTCACCTCGAATCTTTTGCTCTTCAAGCTTTGCCAGTTGCCTCAAGCGTAAATCTAAAATCGCTTCGGCCTGACGATCACTCAACTCAAAACGCTTCATAAGAACCGGTTTGGGCCGGTCTTCAGTTCGAATGATGTGAATGACCTCGTCGATGTTAAGAAACGCGATCAAGAGGCCTTCTAAGATGTGCAATCGGTCCAGAATTTTTTCTAGCCGATAGTTCAAACGCTTCAGCACCGTTTGACTGCGATACTCAAGCCACTGGGACAGCATCTCTTTGATCGAGCAGACGCCTGGGCGACCAGAGAGTTGAATCACGTTATGGTTCATCCGATAGCTTCGCTCAAGATCGGTCGTGGCAAACAAATGATTCATCAATTGATCAATATCAATTCGGTTACTCCGAGGAACGACCACCAATCGAGTCGGATGCTCGTGGTCTGATTCATCCCGAAGATCGGCCACCATCGGCAGTTTTTTAGCCTGCATCTGCGATGCGATCTGCTCGAGCACCTTGGTGCCGGATACTTGATAAGGCAGCGCTGAAATCACGACCTCGCCTTTTTCATAGGTCCACTTAGCTCTCGCCTTAATCGATCCTCGACCCGTATCGTACGCCGTCTGAATTTCTTCTTGTGTTGAGATGATCTCAGCCCCGGTCGGGAAATCGGGACCCTTCACGTGCTCCATCAGATCCGCCACGGATGCGGAGGGTTGTTCGAGCAGACGAATGCAAGCGGACACAACCTCATTCAAGTTGTGAGGAAGGATATCGGTTGCCATACCCACGGCAATTCCACTACCACCATTTAAAAGAACGTTGGGTAGCCGGGCCGGTAACAGCGCTGGTTCTTCCATCGTGCCATCGAAATTTGACAGCCAATCGACCGTTCCCTGGCCGAGTTCCGCGAGCAATACGCTCGCATACTTAGTCAATTTTGATTCGGTATATCGCATGGCGGCATAGGACTTGGGGTCATCTGGCGAGCCCCAGTTGCCCTGCCCATCAACCAATGGATATCGATAGCTAAAGCTCTGAGCCATCAGAACCATGGCTTCGTAACTGGCCGAATCACCGTGAGGATGATACTTGCCGATGACGTCACCGATCGTTCTCGCCGACTTCATGTACTTGGCGTCGGCATTCAGTCGAAGTTCAGACATCGCGTAGATAATTCGGCGTTGAACGGGTTTCAGTCCATCACCGATATGCGGCAGTGCGCGATCGTTGATCACGTACATGGCATAGTTCAAGTAGGCGTTTTCAGTAAACTGGGCGAGCGGAATGGATTCCAACTCATCTGCCATGAGATCCGTAGCCATGAATTAGTTCCTAGGATTCAAGTGAAAGGGAATGCGTTGACTGATCACTGATCGGTGGCACGCTGGGATGGCTGAAGCTTTCGGGCTGTGATGGGGCCGAAAAATTCTCTTAGCCATTAGACCAGTTCTGCCATATCGCCTTTGCGCTCGAGCCAGGATTTCCGATCCCCGGCTCGTTTCTTAGACAACAGCATATCAAGCACCGAGCTGGCGTCGTTTTCTTCATCGACAACCAAACGCACAAGACGCCTTGTATCAGGCGACATCGCCGTCTCACGCAATTGAAGGGCGTTCATTTCGCCGAGGCCTTTGAATCTTTGCACCGATATCTTGCCCTTGAACTTCTCTTCGGCTAAGCGAGCGAGGACGTGCTCTCTTTCGGCCTCATCCAGCGCGTAATGCACATCCTTCCCAGCATCGATCCGATAAAGAGGTGGCATAGCAACAAACACGTGGCCATGGCTGACAAGCGCTGGAAAATGCTTAACGAACAGCGCAATCAAAAGACTCGATATGTGCAGCCCATCTGAATCCGCGTCCGCAAGAATGCACACCTTGCCGTACCTTAAGCCTGACAAATCATCAGAGCCGGGGTCCATACCCAAGGCTACGGAAATGTCGTGGACCTCCTGGGAAGCAAGAATTTCTGAGGAGTCTACTTCCCAGGTGTTCAAAATCTTACCCTTCAAGGGCATCACCGCTTGAGTTTCACGGTCTCTTGCCTGCTTGGCCGACCCTCCCGCTGAATCGCCCTCCACAAGAAAGAGTTCGCCGGCCATGACGTCCTGACAAGAACAATCGGTGAGTTTCCCGGGAAGCGCAGGCCCTGCCGTGACCTTTTTGCGGGTGACCTGCTTACCCGCACGGAGCCTGGACTGAGCATTACTGATCGCCATTTCGGCAAGCCGCTGACCGTCTTCGGTATGTTGATTAAGCCACAGGCTGAAATGGTCTTTGACCGCCGTGGCAACAACGCCGGCGATTTCTCGGCTATTGAGGCGGTCTTTGGTTTGGCCGGCAAATTGCGGATCAAGCATCTTCACCGAGAGCACATAGGCGCAAGATTCCCAAATGTCATCGCCAGTGATCTTCACCCCGCGCGGCAACAAATTTCTGAATTCGCAGAATTCTCGCAGCGCCTCTAGCAGACCTGTTCTCAACCCATTGACGTGGGTCCCCCCAAGCGCGGTGGGAATAAGATTCACGTAGCTTTCATTCAGCGCTTGGCCGGTTTCGGTCAGCCACTGCACCGCCCAGTCAACCGCATCTTTTGAACTTTCTATTTGACCCACGATAGGTTGAGCGGGAAGGGTCTCAAAGCCCTGCATCTCACTCGACAAATAGTCCGCCAAGCCATCTTGGTAAAACCACTCAGTCACGCGTTCTTCATCGGACGCAGTCTCGTCGGTAAAGACGATTTTGAGACCCGGACAGAGCACCGCTTTCGCTCTTAGAAGATGTTTAAGCCGCGAAATGGAAAAACGATGGGAATCAAAGTATTTCGGATTTGGCTTGAATTCGATTCTTGTGCCCGTGCTGCGCTTTCCAATGGATTCCTTAATGGATAGCGGCGACTTCATTTCACCATCTTTGAACGCCATATGGTGTAAATGTCCATCTCGTTTGACGAACACCTCAAAACGCTCAGACAAGGCATTGACCACCGAAACACCCACCCCGTGGAGCCCGCCTGAATAGCGATACTGGTCATTATTAAATTTAGCGCCCGAGTGAAGACGTGTGAGGATCAGCTCAACCCCAGATACCTTCTCCTTTTTGTGGATATCGACCGGCATGCCTCGACCGTTGTCACTGATGGACATCGCTTGATCTTTAGATAGCACCACTTGAATTTCATTGGCATGCCCGGCCAATGCTTCATCGACGCAGTTATCGATAACCTCTTGAGCCAGATGGTTGGGTCTTGTGGTGTCGGTGTACATACCGGGTCGCTTGCGAACCGGCTCTAAGCCCTCGAGAACTTCAATCGCATCCGACTGGTAACTTTTCGCCATGGTTTAATCAATTCCCGACCCAAATTCGCGCTTGCAGGACATCAAACCCTGTTTTTTCTCGCGAGTCCCTTAAGAAAAATATCGAGACGACGCCTCTCGCGACAAGATGAGAGGCGACCTTACTTTTCGACGACGGGATTATAACGAGGTGCCAAGCAATGGCGAACACTTAAGAGATAGAAATCGGCTCAATCGCCGCACCATGAGACAGACACAGGGTCAAAAACTCACCCAGCAAGTGGTTTACCTGGGACTTCTCATCGGGTTGATGATGATCTGGATTGGGGAGGGTATACACTTGCCGCAGTTTTTGAGCCTTGCCCACTCGAAGCACTTCGGCTGTTGCAAGATCGTGATAGACCCGAACCTCAAAGCGTGGCCAGGTTAGCCACTTGAGCCCTAAATTCAGTTGATCGAGTTCAATCGCAAGCGTGGCCGTATACTTGGCTCGCTCAAGCACCTGGATATTGACCTGCGCATGATGATGATCGCTCAGCAAGCCAAATCGACATTCATCGGTCTCATCGTGCTGGGCGAAAAGCTGCTGAATACGGATGTAGTTCGCATCACAGGCGGCCATATCCCTACTCAGGTTTGGCACGTACCGTCTTCGCTTAGAACGATCCACTCAGCTTACTCATAGGTTTTAAGGTTTCCGCCAAAAAGCTTAGCACGAAGCGGTTGAGAAGCGATCCGCCCTTTCAAATTAAAAGATCGGTGATTCTCTCTTTCAACGAATCGCGGACCGCTCTAAAACCAGCTTTCACTTCTTCGTGAGTACCGGTGAAAGCCGCAGGATCCGGCGTTGGCCAATGAATTCGCTTCACCCCTTGAGGCAGTGTCGGACAGGCCTCGTCCGCGTGCCCGCAGACCGTGATCACAAGAGTCGCCCAGTCAATCATCGCGCTATCAATGACGGAGGATTGATGTTGACTGATATCAATGCCGACTTCGGCCATCATTTCCACAGCTGTGGCATTTAGTCCATGCGCTTCGATGCCCGCCGATTGAACATCACATACATCGCTTCTTAGGGCGCGTAACCACCCCTCCGCCATTTGAGAGCGACAGGCATTACCCGTACACAGCACCAAGATATTCGTTTTCATCGCTGATCCTGTTAGGAGGGCTCAAGCAAGCCCTTGTCTTGCAACGCTCGAATAGTTCTTTCAAGGGCGCCTGTTTCTTGACGAACAACTGAAAGGGCTCTCTGTCTTAGCGCCTCAGCCCGATCGGGTTGATTGAGGAGATGAGTCGCCTCGCTCGCCAAGGATTGGCTGTCGGAGACCTGAATCATCGCGCGTTCCGTTAGAAACGCGTCCGCCATGGATTCAAAGTTGTAAAGCGATGGTCCGACGATAATAGGGCAGCCCACCAGCGCGGCCTCCATAAAATTGTGCCCTCCGTGAGGAACAAGTGATCCACCGACGAAAGTTAAACTCGCAAGTCCATACCACGTCAAAAGTTGACCCATCTCATCCAGAACCAAAACATCGGCGGCTTGGTCTAACCGAGGGTCACTCGTTGAGCACGTGCGCCACCCTGCAGTTTGCGCCTCCTCGAGAAGCGTCTGCGCACGCGTCACATGACGAGGTGCTAAAACCAGCCGTAGCGATTCAAAGGACTGTCTTAAGATCTTGAACGCTTCTAGGCATTGCGCGTCTTCCCCTGGGTGCGTACTGGCTGCCAAAAAGATGGGCGCGGTCCCCAGCGTAGACTGTTTCTCTTTTATCCGGACTGGCAGATCCTCGGGTAGCGATGCATCAAATTTAATCGACCCTAGGGTTTGTACCTGTTGACTGTTCGCACCAAGCGCCAAAAACCGTTCGCGGTGGGCAGGGCTCTGGCAACCAATCAATGCAAACCGGAGGAGCGCTGGCTTGATGAGTCCTCTGATCCGCGCGTAACGCTGATAGGACTTATCTGACAGTCGTCCGTTGATCAAGGCAGCAGGCACCCTCCTTTGTTGCAGGGATTCCAACCAGCCCGGCCAGATCTCGGTTTCCATAAAGAGGGCCAAACGGGGACGCACCTGGCTCAGAAAAGTTGCTACGCAGACCCAAGTGTCATAAGGGGAATAAGCCATGCGGACCTTGTTCCCATAGAGTCGTTGAGCAGCTTCACGGCCGGCAGGGGTCGACACCGTTAAAAAAATCGTCAGTCCCTGCGCATGCAGCGCGCGCACCAATGGTTCTGCCGCGATCGTTTCTCCAGCCGACACCGCGTGAAGCCAGACATCAACCTTTTGGGTTGATTGCACTCTGCCAAAGCGCTCACCTAGGTGCCTCCGATAGGCGGGTTCCGCAAGAGAACGAATCAACAATCGACCGATAGCGACGGGAAGGAGCAGGAGAATCAACAGGCGATAGAGCAGCATGGCGTGGCTCGAATCAAAGCTCTCTTAAAGCCGAAACACTTTAACACACGTCGGTTCGCGCGCCTGCGGCATTCGGCCTAAACTAGCCGCGCAGAAGACACCGAACCTATGACCATGAAGACGCCCCACCCCGGGACCCAAACCGCACCGCTGAGCCATAGATTTTTCTGGCTATTGCTACGAGGGATTACTCGGCTCAGTTATCGGCACCAAAAAGGGTTAAGCCGGATACTCAGCAGCCTGGCGCCTACCATCGCCCGGCGGCGAATCCGGATCGTTCGAACCAATTTAAGACTCTGCTTCCCGGATATGTTGGATGACGCTTTGGCGCAACGGGTCAAAGACGTCACCTTTTCAACTATTTTGGGACTCCTTGAGACCTTAACCGCCTGGGTCCGACCAGATCGCGTCGATGGCAACAAATTGACCATCGAAGGCTTGGAGCTGCTCACCGACCCTCGACGCCCTGATCAAGGCGTTTTGTTAGTCGGTATGCATTTCGCGACGCTGGACATGATCGGTGCACTGCTGGGTCAATACGTTGATTTTGATGTCATGTACAAACCGAGTCGCCAACCCTTTGTGGAAGCGCTGATGCGCTACGGGCGCGGGCATTACTTCGATGGGGTAATACCCCAAAACAATGTTCGGGAGGTGATCAAACGACTTAAGGCAGGACGTATTGTCTGGTACGCCCCGGATCAAGACTACGGCGCCAAGCAGAGCGTCTTCGCTCCCTTTTTCGGCATCCCAGCAGCCACGATCACTGCGACCAGTCGACTCGCAACCATGACAGGAGCAAAAATTGTTTTCATGAGCCACTTCCGTCAAGCGCCCGATGGTTATTTCCTGAATTTACAACCACCCCCTGAAGCCCTGCCCACAGGTAGTGATTTGAAGGATGCTGAGATCATGAATCGCATCATTGAGTCGGAGGTAAGGAAGGCACCGGACGAATATTGGTGGGTTCATCGGCGATTCAAGTCAGCACCTGAGGGCGGTCGCCGTGATCTCTACGCCTCAAAACATTAATTATTCGAATTTGATGAAGGCACCGCTCGCAAGACCTCAGCAATGGTCGTCTCGCCCGCGATGATTTTTTGTGCGCCACTCTCGGCGAGTCGCTGCATGCCTTCGTCACGCGCCGTTTGACGAACCAAATCAATATCGGTCTGTTCGGTGATAAGCGCCTTAATCGCTGGCGACAGGGTGAGCAGTTCGTAGATACCTGCCCGGCCTCTAAATCCAGTGTCCCGGCATTGCTCGCAACCTTTGGGTGCGCGGCAACCGTCCAATTCCTTTGACGCCACCTCACGGCCCGCGAGCGCAGAAAAGTCCTCAGCATCCACGACGCCGGGCATCGCGCATTGCTCGCAAAGGGTTCGAACCAGGCGCTGCGCCATCACGCCAAGCACGGTCGCTCTAATGAGATAGGGCGGCACCCCCAATTCAAGCAGTCTGGTGATTGCACTCGGAGCATCATTGGTGTGCAGAGTAGAGATCACGAGGTGCCCAGTCAGCGCCGCTTGAATGGCCATCTCTGCCGTCTCTAAATCTCGGATTTCACCCACCATAATGATGTCCGGGTCTTGCCTCAGGAGCGCCCTTACCCCCTCCGCAAACGTGAGGTCGATGTTATGTTGCACTTGCATCTGATTGAACGACGACTCAACCATTTCGATTGGATCTTCGATTGTGCAAACATTCACCGATTCGGTCGCGAGCTGTTTGAGGCTGGTATAAAGCGTGGTGGTTTTACCAGACCCCGTAGGGCCGGTTACCAGAACAATACCATTGGGTTGGCTGACAAGATGTTCCCAGATCCTTTGCTCATCAGCGCTGAATCCCAACTCGGCAAACGATTTAACTAGTATTGCGGGATCGAAAATCCTGAGCACCATTTTTTCGCCGTGCGCGGTGGGTAACGTTGACAGTCTGAGTTCAACTTCACGACCCTCTTGAGAGCGCGTTTTTAATCGACCATCTTGAGGCCGGCGCTTCTCAGCTACATTCATCCTCCCCAACGTTTTTATTCTAGAGACCACGGCCGTAATGATGCTCATGGGGAGTTCATAGACCGTATGAAGCACCCCATCAATTCTGAATCGCACCGCCCCTTTTTCCCGCCTGGGCTCTATATGGATGTCACTTGCCCGTTGGCTAAATGCGTATTGAAGCAACCAATCAACGATGTTGACGATGTGAGTGTCATTGGCCTCCATGCCATCGAGCTGGCCTAGCTCCAACATCTGCTCAAGATTACTGAGGCCGCTGATGGCCGCTCCGCTCGCTGACGCTTTTTTCACGCTTCGTGCGACGGCATAAAATTCTTTGGTGTACCTTCGAATGTCGGCTGGGTTGGCAATCAAGCGATGAATCATTTTCCCTGGTTGGCTCTGCTCAATCAGAGCCTCCCAACTGGATACTTCGGGTTCCGCGGTCACAACATGCACACTGTGAGGATCCACCGAGACACAGAGAATTTGATGACGCTCAGCGAATTCGCTGGACATGACGCTGGTTACTTGCTGGGTATCAATTTTTAAGGGATCGATGTGAAAGTAGGTCTGCTGGTAACGCTCGCTTAGCCACCGTGTCAGGCGATCCAGTGACAGGGTCTCACCCGGGCTTTTCAGGTCCGGTGGTCCGGCGTCAGCAATCAATTCCAGCGGATGCCAAAGACGCTGCGCTGACGTTCTGGATTTCAGGCGAATGCGGTCGGCTTCGCTCTCATCAAGTCGCCCCTGGGCAATCAGATCTTGTAGCAGATCGGTCAAATTCAGCTTTATGTCTAAGGCAGCCATAGCGTCCTCTTTCGCGTTGGATTCGTTGTTTTAAGCACCATGTGCATAAGGACGATGCTTTTCGCTACCCAGCCCAAGAAATGTCGGTCCTTTCCTTTGATCTGAGCGTTTGCGTGCATTTGACGTTCATTCCAGGGATTTTCGCGCATTTAGCAACACCAAGCGTATAATAGCTTCCTCACACTCTGCACGATTTGTCATGGCCGAGGCTATCGATCCTATCAAGTGGTTCCGCCGCGCATCCCCCTATATCTATCTGCATCGTCAGAAAACGTTTGTGCTGTGCGTTGATCAGGCCGCGATGCGAAGTCCCAATTTCAATAACGTCTTGCGGGACGTAACCTTACTCCACGCGCTCGGCGTGCGCATCGTGCTCGTACACGACTTGGAAACACCTGAATTTGTTGAAGAGCAAACCGGGCACCAGGCGCCCATCGCAAACGAGAGCCAACTCTCCGAGCTCATGGCGAACATAGGCGGTGCGACCCATCAAGTGATCGCTTCGCTCTCCGCCAATGCCCATCACGCATCTCCTTTTTATAGTGATCTTGTCGCTTGCACCGGGAATTTCATTAGAGCGCAGCCGCTGGGCGTCATGGGGGGTCATGACCAAGGCTTTAAAGGCAAGCCCCGCAAGGTCAATAAGAGCGCCATCGCGGCGCTACTGGATGATGATATGTTGGTGGTGATCCCGCCGGTGGGATATGCCTTGACCGGCGAGACCTTTATCTTAAATTGCCAAAGTTTGGCTGGCGAGGTCGCAAAAGCGCTACACGCAGACAAACTCATTTATTTTCTGCCCTCGCACGGTCTAGTCGATGATGCGGGCCACCGCATCAGTGAACGATCGACCACGCAATTAGAGGACGACGATGACTCGCTCGCCTCGGGCATCAAACAGGGGATCAAGTCTGCGCTGACCGGTCAATCCAATCGTTGTCACCTCGTGAGCTATGCCCATGACGGGGCGCTGTTAGAGGAGCTCTTCACGATGACTGGTTCGGGCACCATTGTAACGCCAGGTCCGGCGGTGATTCGATCTGCGGTCGCGGAAGACGTTGAAGCTATGCTCGAACTCATCCGTCCGCTCGAACGGTCTGGCGCGCTGATTGAACGATCCAGGGACGATCTGGATCAGAACCTCGCGGATTATCTGGTGGTCGATTTAGAGGGTCAGCTCATCGGTTGTGGTGCGCTCCATGAGTTCGGGGACACCGCGGAAATCGCCAGTCTGGCCACAGACCCTCATCATCGAGATCAGGATTATGGCGAACGCCTGCTGAGTTCCCTCCTACATCGAGCGATGCAACGAGGCGTTAAAGCCGTGTTTGTCCTGACCACCCAGACTGAGCATTGGTTTTTAGAACGGGGATTTATGCGAGCTGAAAAAGATCACCTGCCAGCACCCAAACTCGCAAAATATAACTCGCAACGGAATTCTAAAGTGCTCATCCGCCCTCTTTAGGCGATGCATTAACCTAACTTCGAATTTCACCGGAGCGTTCCTGAACGAAACGCACAAGCGACTTCACATGGGCGACCGGCGTCTCCGGGATAATGCCGTGTCCTAAATTAAAGATGTGTCCAGGCTTTTGCCCCACTTCTAAGAGCAATCGTTCCGCCTCATCGAGAACTGCACGCTCCTCAGCTAGCAGCGCAATTGGATCAAGATTACCCTGCACGGCCTTAACCTCTAGCGCCTCCCATGTCGACTTAAGCGGAGCACGCCAATCGAGCGCCATGACTTCAGCGCCGCAGGTCGCCATGTCAGGCAGTAACGAAGGATTACCCGTTCCGAAATGGATGATCGGCACAGTACCCTGAATGGCTTTGATGACTCGAGACGAATGAGGTAGGACGAACCGCTGATACTCAGAGACTCCAAGCGCTCCGACCCAACTGTCAAACAACTGCATCGCCTGAACGCCAGCGGCGATTTGCACCCGGGCATAATCGATCACCGCGTCCGAGATCTTACTCATCAGTTGGTGCCACGCATCAGGATGGCTATACATCAATTTTTTTACATGGGTGTAATTACGCGAGCCTTGGCCTTCAATCGCATAAGAGGCGAGGGTAAACGGCGCACCCGCAAACCCAATCAAAGGGATATTTGAGGGCAATTCACCGCGAATGAGCTGGATTGCCTCCACAATATACGGCATCGATTCTTGCGCTGGCGGCGTTGTGATGGCATCAATCTGCGTTAGAGTTCGGATGGGATTGCTAATTGACGGCCCGAAGCCCGCAATGTAATCGAGATCGAAGCCCAGCGGTTCGAGAATCGGCAATAAATCGGCAAACAAGATGGCCGCATCGACCCCCAAAATTCGCTGAGCGTCGCAGGTGACCTGCGCGGCGAGGTGCGGCGTTTTGAAAAAATCTAAGCTGGGCGTTTCACCTTTGACCTCATGGTATTCCTTCATGTATCGGCCCGCCTGTCGATTCAGCCAGATCGGCGTGTACGGCGTAGGTTCGCCACGGCAGGCTTTCATAAAAACAGCGTCTTGAAGTTCTTGAGTCATGCTTTTGTCCTGATCGCGGGCGCATTATATCGTTAACCGGCAGCCCAAGGTGGTCGCAGCCGCGCAATCAACATTTCGGTTTCAAGGCCCCTAGGTTTGAAAGGAGTCCAAACGGCTGCCGAGCAGCATTCACCGGCCAACTGCCCGAGTTGATTTGAAATCAACGTTTCATCGGCATTTGCTGCCGTGCAAAGCCTCGATGCCACGTTGATCGTAGTTCCTGCAGCCGTGAAGTGACTACGTGCTTGGCCTCCAAATCGACCAAAAAGGCCATTCCCCGCGTGAATACCAATTCGAAGCGCAGGCATTCTAAGCGGGGCTGGATTCGCCATAAATAGTGGGTTGGCTGAGGTTGGCGCGCCTTGCGCGCGATGAAGCTGATGCAGTCGATCAGCCAAGCGGAGCGCCGCCAAAGCCTGAGCGCTGTGACTGACGCCATCTTCGGGGGGTGCGTGAAAGATGACCATCAATCCATCACCCGTGAATTTGTCTAACAACCCTCCTTCCTGAAGAACCAATGCATTCACTTGATTCAAATAGGTGTCTAACCAATCGGCCAATTCACGCTCAGCCAGCTGATCACTCCAAGCAGTAAAACGGCATATATCGGAAAACAAGACAATCAGATGGGTTCGCAGATGGACATCACCAGCCTCACGGAGCAGATTTTTATCCGGCAAAAACTTTGAGACTTTTGCATGATGATCGAGCAGTTGATAACGCTTCGCCTCTGCGCCTTTGTGCCGATGCCCGAGTCTCAGTGCCCAGCCACAGGCCAATACACCTAAGGACAACAAATAGGTCACGGCAAACACAAGCATTATCGTTTCGCCCACCGATAGATTTGACCACGTGGCCTCAAGCCAGGCCCTCTGGCTAAGCAGTCCAATCAAGAGCATCAATCCACTCGCGGCAAATCCTAAGGACCGCACCGGCAAGCACACCGTCACCGTTGAGACCATGAGCAGTATGACAAGCACAGCCATACCAGGCGCCAGTAAGCCCTGGCTTACTATCAGCGTGAGCAGACCACTGTCGATCGTCAAACACACACCAACTGTCATCGGCACCCGGTTCGAGCGCATCAGCAATACATAGAGAAGATGTGGATAGGAAAAAAGAAACGGCGCAGCCTTTGACGCTACGGCTGCTTCAGACGGAGCAAGTTGTACGACAAGCGCAAGCGCTGTAAACGCCATACCCCTTGCTGGATAAAGGCGCGTGTGAAAGTGCCTGGAGGCCTGCATACCGAGCACTTTGACACGGCAGAGTGAGCACGGACCAGCGGCTCAAACTATCGTTGGTGTGCGCTATGACGCTTCCTCATCAAGCGATACCAAGGGGATTGCCCTATCCACGATCTGTTCGGCTTCATAATCTATACCGGGCACGCTGAACCCGTGCATATGGAGAAACGCCGCTTTGTAACCAGCGAAATCCGTGAACTCATGAAGGTTGGCTTCACTCACTTTCGACCAATGCTCACGAACATAGCTCTGAGTCTCCTCCGCCATCTCGAGTTCATCCATTCGCAAGCGCCCCTCGTCATCGCGGCGCTGGCCCTCCTTGAGGAACAACTGCGTTCGGAACAATCGATCAACCTGCTCGATGCAGCCTTCGTGCGTCCCATTGGCTTTCATCGCCTTGAACAGGAGCGACAGATAAAGGCTCATTCCTGGAATGGCGGAGGCCGCTTGGGTCAACAACCCTTTCATGACGACGACTTCCGCTTTCCCCGCCAGTGATGCCAATTGTTCATTCAGTCGAGCGGCCGTCCGATCCAAGTCCTCTTTAGCGCGACCGATCGTTCCGTGATAGTAAATGGGCCAAGTCACCTCACTGCCTAGGTATGTGTAGTTGGTCGTGATGCAGCCCTCTGCAAGGCAACCCGCATGAGAGAGCGCCGTTATCCAATCTTGCCAATCCTCACCGCCCATGACTTGGACCGTATCAGCAACCTCTTGATCGGTTGCTGGATCGAGGCTGATTGACCGAATTTCCTCGGAATTGAAATCAATCGTGGCGCCCGAAAACGCAGCGCCAATCGGTTTTAACGTGCTCCGAACCGTTTCACCGGACGCCAGAGTTCGGGCTGGCGCCGCAAGGGAGTAGACAACCAAATCGACTTGTCCCCAATCGGCCTGAATTTCTCTTATGACTGATGCCTTCATCTCAGTCGAGAAGGCGTCCCCGTTAAAATTCTTACAGTAAAGCCCCCTCCTCTCTGCCTCTTCCGTAAAGGCCGCGGTTTTATACCAGCCTGGGGAAGCGGTTCGAGCCCCTTTCGCGGGTCGTTCAAAAAAAACACCCATTGTCTGCGCGCCGCACCCCATCGCAGCAACGATTCGACTGGCGAGTCCGTAGCCGCCCGAAGCCCCAATCACCAACACCCGTTGTGGCGCACCGGAAATAGCACCTTGATTTTCAACCACCTGGATTTGCTGATGAACCTCTGCAGCACAACCCTCAGGGTGCGCGGTCGTGCAGAGAAACCCTTTTATTTTTGGTTCAATTTTCATCGTGGACCCTCCTTGGATCGATCTCGACTGTCCTTCCCGACGACTTCGGCTTTAAACGCTTAGGCTGGCTTGCGAATCAACATCAGGTAAAGCCCGAATAATATCATTGGGATACAGAGAATTTGTCCCTGCGTCATCCAGCCAAAGGCCATAAACCCCATGTGTGCATCCGGAAGACGAAAAAACTCTGTGCAAAACCTCAGGCAGCCATAACCTAACAAAAACGCACCGGACAGTGCGCCGACTCTCGATGTTCGCCAGCTCACGAGCCACACGAAACCCAGCAAGAACGGACCTTCTGCCAACATCTGATAAAGACTTGATGGGTGCCTGGTCACAAAATCTCCAGGATAAATAAGGCCCCAAGGTACCTCTGTTATTCGGCCAGGCAGCTCTGCATTGATGAAATTGCCGATGCGGCCACAAGCAAGACCCAGCGGGACGCCAAGCACGACAAAGTCCGTCACAGCGAAGAAGGGCCTGCGGGTCTGTTTCGCGTAAACCCAAAGACCAATAATCACCCCAAGCATCCCGCCGTGAAATGACATACCCCCCTGCCAGATCTTAAAAAGAATCAAGGGATTGTTCAGGAAACTCTCAAAGCCGTAGAACAGAATGTAGCCAATCCGACCCCCTAAAATCACCCCGAGCATGCCCACCGATAGCAAATCCGAGATTTGCTGATCAGTCCAGATTGGGTCCCCGTTGCCTCTGGTCGTCTTCAGTATCTGCCAGCACAAAAAAAAGGCGAGAAGATAACTGATGGCATACCAGTGAATATTAACCTGCCCGAACAAAGACAGAGCGACGGGATCGATATCTGGGTATCTCATAAGCTCATCCATCCATATGATCAAGTTCAATGCAGCGTAGGTCACGGGCGTAGTCGCCCGGATCTTCCTTCTTTAGCAGCACGCCGTGCTTTGATATGCTCGGGCCACCCTCTACTTTCCAGAGATCAAATCCGCACTATGTGTCTCATTGCATTTGCATACCAGCCAAACATCGATCATCAATTGGTGGTAGCAGCAAATCGAGACGAGTTTCACGAACGTCCAACTGCCCAAGCTTCATTCTGGCCAACAGCACCCAATATTCTCGCGGGCCGCGATCTCCGGGGTGGGGGAACTTGGATGGCGGTCGATCGCGCAGGCCGCTTCGCTGCGCTCACTAATTATAGCGAGCCTGTTCCAGATCCGCTGCCGTCGACCACCCGAGGCGAATTAATTACCAATTTCCTGACTGGGAATGTATCCGCTGAGGAATATCTGGCATCAATTACGGACCGCGCTCAAGATTATCGAGGCTTTAATCTGTTACTGATGGACCACACAGGCTTCTTTTATTTCAATAATCGGTTAAACCTGTCAAAACGACTCTCACCCGGGTATTACGCATTGTCTAATCGCTACTTAGATTGCGATTGGCCCAAGGTGACTTTCACGCGCGGTGCCATCGAAGCAGCATTAAGCGAACCGGAAGCATTAACGCTTGAAACGCTACTGGCAATGATGCGGAGCAATGATGCTAATGCGCCTCACAGCGATCCATTCATTACCGATGGTCACTACGGCACGCGGGCAACGACCGGGGTGATCATCCAGGCATCTGGGGTGATCAACTTTAAAGAGCAGGTTTTTCACCGTCACGGACAACGGGGCGACGCTACCGCTTTCTCCTTTCCCGTTGCCGCCCCCCCGGACCGCGAATCAGGGACCCAAGACCCTCTCGCCTAAAGACTCGATCAACCTTAGCTTTGACAGCCTCTGAGGTATCGAGCTTCAACACAGCCTCGAGGGTCTGCTGCGCGACCTCAAGGCTGATGGTCGATAAAGCCTTCTTGACGGGTAGCAGATTGGTCATGTTCATTGACAGCACGGGGTAACCCATGGCCATCAGGAGCAGCGCTGCTTCTGGATGGCCAGCCATCTCACCACAAATCCCAACGCCCTTGCCCATCCGCAAAGCAACCTTAGCCACATGATTTAACGCATGAAGCACCGACGGATGAAATTCCTGGAATAATTTAGCCACTTGTGGGTTGTTGCGATCCACTGCCAACATATATTGCACAAGGTCGTTGCTACCTACAGAGAGGAAATCCACTCGCTCTAAAATCGCCTCCGCCTGATAAACCGCCGCTGGGACTTCGATCATCACGCCCACTTCGGGCATCTTGACTTCCGCACCCTCCTCTGTGACTTCACGGTAACACTGATCGATCAGACGCTTAGCCGCATCCACCTCACTCACGCTGCTAATCATCGGCAGCATGATCCGTAGATGGCATCGAATTCCCTCGCTCGCTCGGATCATCGCTCTAATTTGCGCGATGAAAATCTCCGGGTGATCGAGTGAAACACGAACACCTCGCCAACCAAGAAACGGGTTGTCCTCCTGAATGGGGAAGTAAGGCAGAGACTTGTCCCCACCGATGTCGAGCGTGCGCATTGTCACGGGTCGTGGCGAGAACGCTTCAAGATGCGCTCTGTAAATTTGTCGCTGCTCCTCTTCAGTGGGAAAGGTATCACTCGACATAAAGTGAATTTCCGTTCGGTAGAGACCCACGCCCTCCGCACCGCGATCCAGCGAACGCGCCGCATCATCGAGCAATCCCGTGTTCACCCAAAGCCTTGTGCGATGACCATCGGGTGTTCGACATTTTTGGGGCGCAAGCAGCTCGAGTTCCTTCGTGAGGGTAAGTTCTTCAGTCTTAAGGCGCGCATACAAATCCCGTTGTGCTCTGCTCGGTGACGTAATGACTGCGCCTTGTTGGCCGTCAACAATCAGGCTGCCGCCATCAATGAGGGCCATGGGCAAGTCCTTGACACCCATTACCGTCGGGATGCCCATGGCTTCTGCCAAAATCGCTAAGTGGGAATTCACGGACCCTCGACCAGAAACCAGTGCGAGTAGACGCTCTCGCGGCACTCTCGCAATGTCTGCGACGCCAAGATCATCTCCCACTAAGATAGTGTCTCTTGGAAAGTGTTGCCGACGCTTATTGCGTCGCTCAAGGTGGCCGAGCAGCCTATTGCCTAATTCAAGAACATCATTTCCACGTTCTCTCAAGTAGGGATCGTCCATCACTTTGAATTGCGCTGCGTGCTGCTCGATCACCTGTTTTAACGCGCCCTGTGCCCACTGACCCTCTTGGATTTTTTCGATCACTTCAGACGGGATCGCATCGGGGTCTAACATGTGTAAATAGGCGTCAAAGATACCCAGCGTGTCCCGATGAATTTGATCTGCTAGCCCAGCGGCAACGTCTCTAATTTCATCGATCGCGCCGGCTACGGCACGCTCGAAACGCTCAATTTCTCTTTGCGTGTTGCGGACTTGGCGATACGGGACCTGCGCCAAATCGAGATCAGCATAGAGAACGATCGCCGTCCCAAGCGCGATGCCCGGTGCGCCTGGCGCGCCTCGAAAAACACTGGCCCCTTTGCGGACCTTAGTCCCCGTGATCCGAGCAGTCGCTTCAGCGTGTGCGATCAAGCCCGCGAGTTGGGCCGAGAGCGTGATTAGGAAAGCTTCCTCGCTTTCATCAAACCGTCTTTTTTCTCGCTCCTGGACGACCAGCACCCCTAACGTCTTGCCCCGATGAATGATGGGTACGCCTAGAAAACTATTGAACGCGTCTTCGCCTATGCCCTCAATGTATTGGTTCTTGGGGTGGTCAATCACATTTTCGACATTCACTGGCTCGGCTCGATCGGCCACATGGCCGACAAGGCCTTCTCCGGGCCCCAATGACACTTTTCCCACTAGGGCTTGGTTCAAACCACGCGTTGCGCGAAACACGAAACGACCGGTGCGGTCTTGCAATAAATAGACGGTGCAGACCGCTGTGTTCATCGCGCTCTGAACAGAGCTCACTGTTGTTTCAAGCGCTGAATCAAGGTCAAGTGCTGAGGCTACGTCTTGGACAATTTTTCGAAGGGCATCTAGCATCGAGACGCGTTCCCGCTGGGTTTAGGATTTCATACACTGGGCCAATCGAGGTGCCAGCTCTCTCAAGGCGCGCTGATAGACCGGTCGTTTAAAACCAACAATCTGGCTGAGTGGGTACCAAAAACTCACCCATTGCCAATCATCAAATTCAGGTTTTCTCTGAGTATTTAAGTTAATGGCATCATCATCTGAGGTTAAGCGAATCAGAAAGTACTTCTGTTTCTGTCCCACGAAATGGGTTTTCTGGTCGCGTTTTAGATGCGGCGGCAAGCGATAGCGGAGCCAATCTTTGGTGACTGCAATAATTCGAACATCGCTCGCTTCGAGTCCCGTTTCTTCATCTAATTCTCGGTAAAGCGCCTCTTCAGGGCTCTCCTTTGACTGGATACCGCCCTGTGGAAATTGCCAGGCGTTCTGCTTAACCCGTTTGCCCCAAAACACCTGGCCACTGCCATTGGCGATCACTATTCCGACATTAGGTCGGTACCCTTTCTTATCGATCATACAAGCCTTACTTCGACTACAAGCCGCCAACGCAAAGGTGAATGCTTTGCGCGGATCAAAAAAATAATCAGATGCACGCCTTTTATTGCATATCGTTGCCTGTCTGGAAAGAGGCGCGCGATAGTCAGCGCGTAAATTACGCTGAATTCATGTTGGGCCCGAGCCGCAGGATGCGCCCTCAAGTCACTGCTTCCCAGCCAGAATGGCAGCGCTCATCCTGAAGCTAGCTCCCTTTGCAAGACAGGAAGAGGGCAACGTTTTCACAGACGGCAGGCCCCTGATCGGGCGTCGGATTCAGCGCGGGGGCCGCATAGGCGCCTCACCACTCGGAGGCTCGAGTGACACCAACAGAAAAAGTAGTTGACCCATTAACTAATATTAGTTAAAAGTTATTTACCATTATTAGCAGTAAAAAAATGATTAATACCTAGGGCCGCTTTTAGTGCACTAGCAACATTGGACTGCATCTTCACTTACATTGAAAACGATAAGGTAGGGGGTTACATGTTCTTAAGAATGGCTTTGCTTCTGGTGGCACTCTCCGCGCCCTTGGTCAAATCCGAACCTGTCACTCTCGCCGGTATCAACCTTGACATGTCGTTAAAGAATCGACTGAGTACGTTGATGAACAGCGGATTTGCGTGCAAGAAGCGCAAAGCAGCGCCTTATCAAGGTTACTACGAATGCAACAAGCAAAAAGCCAACATCGTGTTTAGTCAGACGGAAATGTTTCTAAACTGCGCAGCCGTGGGTAATTGCAATCAAGATCTCGAGGAACTCGCGCAGACGGTGATGAGTCAGAATGCAATTGAGCAAATGGAGCCCACCGTTTTTTATCGTTCCATTGGTAAGGTCCGTTGGTATTGCGGACGCGACGAGGCATCAGCGTCTAAAGTCTGCGTCCAACAGATGGTCTCCGTTGATCGGGAGATGGTGGAAATTGAACGACTGACCAACGATCCAGGCGTGGTGGACTTTATGCTGTCGCGTCAGGTTCCTCATATTCACGTGCAAAAATTACTGCAACTCGATACCTAATCTAAAGGGTCTTCTCTTGAGCCGAACGTTACTCCCACGCTCGTTTCAGCTAAAATCACCTGTCAACATTAAGCCTCGATCTTTCTAAGCTTGATTCATTCAAGGCTTTGATTCACGAATTTTGGACTCTCCCCTTGAGCAACTTACACTCAGATACCTTAGCCACGCGAAACCTCAGAGCGATCTGGGAACTCCGAAAACGTGAGCTAGGCATCACGCAGGTTGAGGCCGCGAAGGCGCTTGGTCTCACCCAAGGCGCACTCAGTCAGTATTTAAACGGTACGATCAAGCTGGCACCACCGGCAATCATCAAGCTGGCAAGATATCTTGAGGTCGAACCCTCAGAGATCGATCCCGATATCGACAGCCACATGAAAAACGTCTTGGGCATCGATATTCGGTTCAACTTCAGCGATGCAACCCGAGAAATTAGACAGTATGGTTTCGTGGGCATCGATGCTGATGTATTCGGGATCGTGGTCGACGACTATGCAGAGTTCAGTTACCCAGATGCGGGGGCTGGAAAGTCAGCCATTGGACGCATTCACGCTGGCGCTGTGATCGCTGTTATCGAAACCAAGAAGTTCAGGGAAGGCTATTTTCCCGCTATCGTCGAGAAGGATTGGAACTTCTGTCTTGTCCAAGAACATGGCCAGAAAAGTTTTTCAGTCCAGCTGGTCCCAAAGAAAGAGACCGTGATTTATCAAGATTATGCGCGACATCTCACGGCGCTTTACTACCTGCTTAACTGATCGAAAGTAAAGAAGACCCCCGCCGAACATCGCCAGGCGAGCACGTGGACAAGAGAGGATTCTTTTATGCAGAGCCAAAGCGGCCGGTTGGCGATTTTTGATCTTGACGACACCTTGCTCGCGGGTGACAGCGACTATGCGTGGGGCCAGTTCCTGATCTCAGAGGGCGAGGTCGATGCCGAGCTGTACAGGGCTAAAAACGATGCCTTCTTTGCCGACTACAAGGCTGGCGAGCTCGATATTGAGGCATACCTCAAGTTCTCCTGCGAGCCTCTGACTCGAATCCCCGTTGAACGATTGCACTTGTTGCAGAAGGCCTATATGGAACAGGTCATCGAACCAATGATTTTGCAAAAGGCTGTTCAACTCCTTGATCAGCACCGATCTCGTGGAGATCACTTAATGATTAATACGGCAACGATCGATTTCGTTACCGCACCCATCGCTGAACGGTTAGCCGTAGATAGTTTGATCGCGCCCCGTGTTGAGTACCTTAGTGGGCGCTATACGGGCCGGGTGGTTGGCACCGCCAGCTATCGCGATGGAAAAGTCGCACGCCTGAACGATTGGCTTCAAACTCACCCCTATGACTTGCGCACCAGCGCATTTTACTCCGACTCCCACAACGACCTTCCACTTCTATCGCTCGTCGGAAATCCTTGCTGCGTCGATCCTGATGATCGCCTCAGAGCTGAGGCGAAGCAGCGGGGCTGGCCGATTCTCTCCTTGAGGGACTGAGCGCGCTCGATGTTTGACCGAGCGCGCGGTCACAGCAACTGGTTAACTTGCGGCAAACGCGAGGTCTAAATCGCGTGCAGCCTTCACGTCATCCAGCCGTTTGACCGGCATGTTGTGGGGTGCTGACCTGACGTATTCCGGGTTGTTAAGCGCTTCTTCTCGAATTTGAATCATGGCATCGATGAAACCATCCATTTCCGCTTTCGTTTCTGTCTCCGTGGGCTCAATCAACAGACACTCTGGAATCAATAAAGGAAAATATGTCGTGGGTGCATGCAATCCAAAATCTAAAAGTCGCTTGGCAAAATCCATCGCCGTCACACCTTGCGTTTTGGCTTCTTTTGACAGGGTAACGATGAATTCATGGGTAGCACGTCGATCAGGAAACGCCAACTGAAAGCCAGCGCGCTTGAGTCTCGCGGCCATGTAGTTCGCGTTCAGCGTCGCGTACTCACCCACTCGACGCATCCCGTCTGCACCAAGTAGTCTTGAATAAGCGTAGGCGCGCAGCAGGATGCCCGCATTCCCCATATGGGCAGACAAGGGACCAATGGTGTCTGGTAAGTCCTGCTCATCCAGCCATCTGTAGAACGGCCCTGTTTCAGTCATTTCCTTACCCACAATCGGCGTTGGCAAAAAAGGCAATAACCGCGGACCCACACCGACCGGACCCGAGCCCGGCCCGCCACCACCGTGAGGTGTTGCAAACGTCTTGTGCAGATTCATATGCAGCACATCAAACCCCATATCACCAGGACGCACCTGACCCAGAATCGCGTTTAAATTGGCGCCGTCGTAATAAAGCAAGCCACCGGCTTGATGAACGGCTTCGGCTATCTCAGGAATTTGTCGCTCGAAGACGCCGCAAGTCGATGGGTTCGTCATCATCAGGCCGGCAGTTTTTTCGCTCAACGCTGCTTTCAGCGCAGTGAGATCGACGTCACCCTCTGAAGTTACTGGAATTTCCCGGACCGTATAACCGCACATCACCGCGGTCGCGGGATTGGTTCCGTGCGCGGCTTCAGGCACCAGGATTTCCTGTCTTTCGTGATCCTGTCGCTTGTCGTGGTAGGCCCGTATCATCGCAACCCCAGCGAATTCTCCTTGCGCGCCAGCCATTGGCGTCAGAGATACGCCTTTCATACCCGTCACCTCAGCGAGATCCTCCTGAAGCTCATAAAGGCAAGATAGGAATCCCTGGCTCAACGCCTCAGGTGCCAGGGGATGCCTATTCAGGAACCCCGGAATACTGGCAGCGCGATGCGCACCCCGCGGGTTGTATTTCATAGTGCAGGAACCTAGCGGATAGAACTGCTTATCAATCGCGAAGTTCTTCGATGATAAATTCGTATAGTGGCGGACCACCTCCAGCTCTGACACGTCCGGCAGTCCCACGGGTTGAGATCGCAAATGGCTTCCTAGGGTTGATAGATCTACGTCGTCTTTGAGTTGCGGCGCTTGGGCTCTGGCTTGTCGCCCGATCTGGCTCTTTTCATAAATTAGCATTAGGCCGCTTCCTCTCTAATTGCCAGGTGCATCTTGCTGACCAGCAGGTCTAGATCCTCTGATGTTTTGGTCTCGGTCACATTGATCAGCAATGCATTGCGATAGCCATCGCCCAGGAAATCAAGATTGAGACCTGGCAACATCCCATCGCGCATCAGGGTCTTGACCATTGTCTCTGCCGCCACAGGCAATTCAAATACCTGCTCATGAAACGCAGGGCCTTGAAACTTTGGCGCAATCCCAATACCTGCTAGACGCTCACGGAGACGGTTCAATCCGTCGTGGGACGCGATAGCAACTTGACGGAGCCCTTCGCTACCCAGGAGACTCATGTATAGCGTCGCCGCGGTCACCAAAAGGCCTTGGTTGGTGCAGATATTGGAAGTGGCCTTGCCACGCCGAATATGCTGCTCTCTCGCTTGGAGCGTTAGAGCAAACCCGGTTGCACCCTCTGAATCTTCCGTGCGTCCAATAATCCGACCCGGCATTTGTCTGACAATGGCCTTTTTGCAGCACATAAACCCCAAATAAGGACCACCAGAAGCCAGAGGTATACCCAGCGGTTGCCCATCACCAACCACGATATCAGCGCCTTCACTGCCCCACGACCCAGGTGGCGTTAGCAGTGCCATCGCCGTGGGATTCACCACGCCGATCACCAACGCGCCCGCACTCGAGGCAGCGTCACAGAGTTCATTCACCGCATCAAGCCCGCCAAAAAAATTCGGATAAGCAACCACCAATGCAGCCGCATCTGCCAGATCCTCGACGGGCATTGAAGTGCATCCAGTCTCTGAATCAATGGCGATGGATGACAGCACCAAACCTTGATGTCGAACAATGGCCTCACATGCTTTGAGATACCTTGGGTTGAGATTGCCCGCCACGAGAATCCGTCGTGATTTATTTTTCTTATTCGCACGAACCGCCATGAGCATGGCCTCAGCCAAGGCTGAGGCGCCGTCATAGACAGAGGCATTCGCTACTTCCATGCCAGTCAAGCGAGAGATCATGGTCTGGAATTCGTAAATGAGCTGAAGCGTGCCCTGGGAAGCTTCAGCCTGATACGGCGTATAGGCCGTCATAAACTCGCCGCGGCTCGCGATGTCCCAGACGGCCGCGGGAATATGATGTTCGTAAGCACCCGCACCAAGAAACGAGAGCTTGACTTCATCTTGTCTTGCACGCGACTGCATCAAGCGCATGAGCGCCATCTCAGACAGCTGACCTTGAAGCTTTAACTCACCTGAAAAGCGCATCGCATCAGGAATTTCATCGAATAGTGCTGCGGTGGACGTCTCGCCAATCGCAGCCAACATGGCTTCAACATCTTGCTCGGTATGGGGAATAAAAGGCATGCAAGGTTACTCAATAAATTGTGTTAGTGATCACTCGCGTCGCATAGGGCTGAGTAATCATCTGCGCTGAGCAACGCATCGATTTCAGCTGCATCCGAGGGCTCAATGACAAAGAACCAAGCATCGTCATAAGGTGATTCATTCACAAGCTCTGGTTCATCGACTAAGCGCTCGTTGATCGCGCGTATCGTTCCAGAAACCGGTGCGTAGATGTCTGAGGCCGCTTTCACTGATTCTACAACCGCAACCTCTTCACGCGCGCTGACCACTCGCCCAATCTCTGGTAATTCCACGAAAACCACATCGCCCAACGCATCTTGCGCATGATCGCTAATTCCTACGACGATTCCGCCATCCTCCTCACGACGGGCCCACTCGTGCGAATCCAAATACTTCAGCTCATTTCTCACTTCTGTCATAACTTTTCCTCTAACGCTTTACGTGGTCGCCTCATCCAACTGATGTGTTTTTGCAACAAACTCTTCTGGCGCGCTCGCGCTTGGGCATAGGGATCTCGCACCGTTCTACCCCCCTTTTTCACCTTTTGGTTCAAGGTCACTTCAGCGCAGAGCCAGAGCCAACAGATTCGCCTGCTGGTATTTAAGACGCCGTGTACCCGTAAGACCTAGCTCATTAACCCTGACAAGCGACCGCCCTAGCTTGAGGCGAACCGACCCCGAGGCACAAATGGCAAGGTCACCACTTCAACCGACTGCCGCTTGCCTCTGATCTCAACGGCCAGCGAGGCAACTTCCCTGTCAATCCGCGCGAGGCCAATACCGCACTCAAGCGTCGGCGAAAAAGCACCGCTGGTCATGACGCCCACCACCTCGTCGCCTTCGACAAGAGGGTAGCCAGCCCTCAAAACGCCTCTCCCGATCAGCTTCACGCCGATTTGCCTGGCATCTCGACGCGGGTGATCGGATAGTCCGGCTCGACCAATAAATGCTCTATCATCCAACGCGACGGTCCACGACAAATTGGCTGCCGAGGGACACGTTTCCTCGTCCATGTCCTGACCATAAAGATTCATGCCGGCCTCAAGTCGAAGCGTATCTCGTGCGCCCAGACCAATGGGCGCGGCTCCGGCGCGACGCAGCGACTGCCAAAGCAGAATCCCATCTGCGGCATCGACGATACACTCGAATCCACTTTCCCCGGTATATCCCGTTCTCGCGATTAACCTCGAACCGCTGACAAAACACTCAAATGGTTTGAGCTTCGCTGCCAACTGACTTTCAGCATCGACGAGTACCTGGCGCAAAACCTTCAAGCTATTTGGGCCCTGTAGCGCCAAAATCACGTACTCTTCTGGTGTTTCAATGGAGACCTTGAAAGAGTCCGCCTGGCGCCTCATCCACTCGAGATCCTTTTCTCGCGTTGCGCAATTGACCACCAGCCTGAACCCCGTCGCCAAGCGATATACAATGAGGTCATCCAAAATCCCACCATCGTGGTTCAGCATGGCTGAATACACGGCCTTGCCCACCGGCACTTTGGTCACGTTATTCGAGAGCAGCCTGCTGAGGTACGCCTCGGCATCGGTGCCAGCAACATCAACCACTGTCATATGTGACACATCAAAAAGCCCAACGTTTTGACGTACCTGATGGTGCTCTTCAACTTGTGAACCGTAGTGGATCGGCATCTCCCATCCAGAAAAATCGACCAGCTTGGCGCCATCCTGTCGATGGCAGTCGATTAAAGGCGTGTGTCTCAACATCATGAAGTGATTGCCCGTGAAAGACGATTGAGGGAGTCGATAAGATGCCTATTCTACGGGATTTGCCAGCGGCTCGGACCAAAACCTAGTCAGGATGAACCACAAATTCCTTCAACATCAGCGCAGCGCCGTCAGGCTCCCACATTCAAATTTCCGTCACGCTCACCATCGGCCCGCAGCGGTCTCAGTCAGGAGTCGTTTGATTTGAGCCTCTCGATCAAGCAGGCGCATGCCCCAGCTACGGGCCACCCTCAACCAGGCAGGCTTCGGATCAATGAACAGACGGCTGAGGCCGTCTGTCAACGCGGTCATCAAGATATTCTGGCCCGCACGACGACGCTCGAACTGCGAGAGCGCGCCTTGAATCGTTGCGCTTGGGTCTAGCGACATCTGCACAAGGCAATCCATTAATTCAGCCACATCGGCAAACCCAAGATTCGCGCCTTGACCTGCCAGAGGATGAATGGTGTGGGCAGCATCACCCAATAGGACCGCCCGCCCCTTCACATAACGCATCGCATGTTGCTGCTGGAGCGGGAAGCTCTGTCGCTTCGATACGAGCGTCAGCGTGCCCATCGTTTGATCCGTCTCTCTCACAAGTCGCGATTCGAGGTCTGAGTCGCTCACCTCGAGCAAGGCTTGACCCTCAACACTCGACCAGATGAGGACCAATCCGTGAGGGTCAGCTAAGGGTAGTAACGCAAGCGGGCCTGCGCCCGTAAACCATTGTCGTGTCACCCCTTGATGAGGCTTCTCAGAATGGACAACGGCCACAACGGCGCGTTGATGGTAAGCCCAATTCAGCGTCGGAACACCCAAAATCTCTCTAACGCGAGACTGGGCACCATCAGCACCGATCAGAAGCGACGCCTCAAACTGGACGCCCTGGCCACAGTCCAACCAGACCCGCTGATCATCGATGATGGAATCTCTTAGGGTGTTGGCTTCGCGTATCTGAATGCCTCTTGATTCAGCGAGCCCAAGCAGCGCGCTCTCAAGCTGGTGATTTTCGACAATCCAACCCTGCGCATCAAAATTCAACGCACCGGATAACTCTCGGTCCCAGACTTCCATGCCACGAAAAGGCGAACCCAGGGCTTGCAGCGACTCAAGCGGGAGACCTGCAAGCGCCAGGGATTCTTGGGTTGCGGTGTTCAGTGCGAGGACCCTAGGGGATATTTCAGTTAAGGCCGGGGCGGACGCTGGCTGACCTCTGAAATTGGAAGGCCTCGATTGTTGTTCGAGGACAATCCCCATCCAACCGAGATCATGTAATCGCAGCGCGGCGGTGAGACCGATCAGTCCACCGCCGACCACCACATAATCCAATCGTTCAGTCTCGTCCATGCGCCTAGTGCTGAATTACTTTGGATTGACGCTGCTCAAATAATTCAGCCGCAATATTCAAGACAGCCACCCGAACAAACTCCAGGATTTCCGCGAAATCTCGCTCGTTTTCTTCACCATCTGCGATGTCACTGCCAGTCGTTGAAATAGTGCTCAAATCCTCGATTAATTCGCCCACATCAGACTCGGCTAACTGCTCGATCAGGCCTCGTGTTTCACTCAAGCCCGACAAAAACCCTGCACACCAACACGTCAGCTCAAACCACTGCTCAAAGAGCGGCGCATCGTCCGAGGGCAAAAGAATCACCAAGTCATATTCAGCATAAGGCGCTAGATGATCCCTCAGTTCAATAGCGAGCGCTGTGAGTTCATCCGCAAATTCTGTGGCCGGCGAATCGACGACAAACCATTGGGCAAGAGGTAGCTCCAGCGCCAGATCCTCATAACCACTTTTAGCGGCCACAGCAGTGAGTAAACCATGGAGCTCGCTGGCGCCCATCGATACGCCTGCTCGCTTCAGCTTCCTCTGCAGTTCATCGAATGTCATCCATACTCCGGTCACAGCGCTTCACCAGCGGGCCAGGGGCTAGCAGCTTGCCATGGGCGCACCTCGCCTTCAATTTGCTCTTTTTGGATGCTCGGCTCGTTGACCTAAATGCATCTGCGGTCTTATAGTTTCTCACGAGCAGAGGCAGCGATATGACGAATCCCGATCTCACCGAAAAGCTCGCTGAACTTGAAACGCTGTGCGCCCATCTTATCCAGCAGTATCAAGCGCTGGAGCAAGAGCAACAACGCTGGCGCCAAGAGCGAACGCAGCTATTGGAAAAGAATCGTTTGGTTAAGGGCAAACTTGAGGCCATGATCAATCGACTTCGATCATTAGAGCAGGCCTAAGATGGCTAACCAAGAAACCGTGACCATCTCGATCTTTGATAAAGATTACAAAATTAATTGTGATCAAGAAGAGGTGCAAGCGCTGAGAGATTCTGCGCACTACTTAGACAAGAAAATGCGTGAGGTTAAGTCGTCTCGCACCGTTATGGGTCTTGATCGAATTGCCGTCATGGCGGCGCTCAATATTACTAACGAATTGCTCCAGAAAGCGCACCAAAACCACACGCTTCAAGATGAACAAGGCTCCGCTTCTAGCCGCTTAGCGGAGGCAGAAACGCGACTGTCTGCTCTGATCGAACAACTCAAGCATCGCTCAGCCTAGCCCTGTTCACTACTCAAGCTTCATCAAGTCACACGCCGGCCCTGTTATACTTCGTCTGATGCCCTGGGTTGTTAGCCAGTCAATCTGTCCTTGACCCTTTAAATAACCACCAGGGGGTCCTCTTTCGGTACTGTTGCGCGTGCCTGCTGCGGCGGGATGCCTGAAGGTCGTTGGGGACCACCGCCTTGAGCCAAAGGGTTCAAGGGCTATTCCGACAGCGGCAACTCGGGGGATCTACCCACTCGGTCTTCAAAGAAGACAACGAGAGCAAACGCGCTTGCACCACAGGCGGACTCAGCCTATTTTTCTCTCCTATTTCGACCTATGAATCACTGGGTTACCCATGCCAAGCTCACCTGAACAAGCAGCGATACGTCGGGATTTGAGGACACGCAGACGTTCAATCAACGTCGAGGCGCAGACCCATGCGGCGATGAATGTGAGAGATTTAGTGCGTCTCATCCCAGAAATTCAGGCAGCGAAGACTCTCGCCTATTATTGGCCAATCGATGGCGAACTAAGCCCTATCCCCCTCATGAAGATCCACCTCCAGGAGGGCCGTAGGTGCACACTGCCCCAGATCTCGGATGCGGCATCTTCCCAACTTAGTTTTCACTTGTTCACGCCTACCACGCGACTTCAGAACGATCGTTTTGGTATTCCTTCGCCCAATCCTAACTCGAGCACTCTCATCAAACCCGAAGAACATCAGGTGATTGTCACACCGTGCATCGGCTTTACCAGACAAGGCGTTCGACTTGGATTTGGGGGTGGCTTTTATGATCGACTGTTCGCTCAGCTACCCAGATCCGTGCTCAGACTGGGTTTGGCTCATCATTGTCAGGGGCTGCCGACCGACTGGAAGGCAAACCTTTGGGATCAACCCATGGATATTATCGTGACGGATCGCGAAGTAATTCGATCTCACCCGTTGACCGCTCAACAAACAGGATAACCACCCGCCATGGCCATCAGAGACATTATTCGCATGGGGCATCCCACTTTGCGAACCCCAGCGAAGCCCTACCCCATCGAAGACATTGGCTCCCCCCGGTTCAACCAACTCATCGAGGACTTATCAGATACCCTCGCAGATTCAGGCGGTATTGGCCTCGCTGCGCCGCAGATCAATGAGCCTGTTCAGGTGGTGATCGTCAACATCCCTGGAGGTCAAAACCGTTATGGTGAGCTCGAGGCCGTGCCTTGGTCTGTTTACATTAATCCTGTCCTCACGGTGCTGGATGATTCGCGAGCAGGCTATTGGGAGGGATGCTTATCGGTGCCTGGTCTGCGTGGATTCGTAGTCCGGCCCCAAAAAATCGCCATTGACTTTTATAATGGAGACGGCGAGGCAAGATCGATAACGGCCGAAGGATTTACGGCCACTGTCTACCAACACGAATTCGATCACCTTTCCGCCCGCCTTTACGTCGATCACATCAAAGACCCGAGATTATTGGTATTCGAGGATCAAATGATCGCCCACGACCTCGGTGCACTCACCAAAGAGCTACAAGAAGAGGTCACGCGCGGGATTCGCTGTTTCCTCCCAGAACCGGTAGCCGATATCTCGTAGTCGTGACGATAACGCCTGCCGCCCTGCGCTCGAGCGCTCGATACCGATCAAAACACGCCCAAATGCTGAACCGTGGTTTCGATAGTGAAACAACGAAATGTTGTAGTCAGACCCCAGTCCTTCCAAAAATTTCAGCAACGCCCCAGGCCGCTCAGGAAATTCCACTCGATACAACTGCTCCTTTTCGATCGCGGTGCTTCGCCCACCCACCATGTGTCTGACATGTAAGACGGCAAGTTCATTTTCGCTCAACCGAGTCACGGGGTAGCGACGCCCCAAGCGCTCGATCAGTCGATGTTCTGTTGCGGGCAGCCCATCGGTTTCGACCCCAAGAAGCACGTGCGCCTCGCCTGGATCGGCGTATCGATAATTAAACTCTGTGATACTCAATCGACCCAAGGCTCGACAGAACGACAAAAAGCTACCTGGACGTTCAGGAATCGTGACACCCAATAGCAACTCCTTTTTTTCCCCAAGGGCGGTTCGCTCGGAGATGTGCCGCAATCGATCAAAATTGATATTGGCGCCACTGACCACCGCGACGTGATCGCCCCTCTGCGGTTCGGGCTGACGTGGGAGCCATTTTTTTAGGCCCGCAATTGAAAGCGCACCTGCAGGTTCACACAGCACCCGCGTGTCCTCAAAAATATCCTTGATCGCCGCACAGATTTCATCGACTGAAACCGTAACCATCGCGTCGACGGCTTGTTTTGCAATCTGAAAGGGGCGAGTACCCACTTGCCTGACCGCCGTTCCATCGGCGAATTGGTCGAGCGCTTGGGCAGATAATTTGACTCGTCGTCCTGCTTTCAGTGCCTCGGTCATACCCGCGGACCCCTCAGCCTCCACGCCAATTATTTTGACCCCGGGTCGAATGGCTTTGACATAACTCGCCACGCCAGCAATGAGTCCTCCTCCACCGACTGGGATGAAAATAGCATTCAAAGACGAACTGGCCTGGCGTAGGATTTCCATCCCAATGGTGCCCTGACCCGCGATGACATCATCGTGATCAAAGGGCGGGACGATAGTAAGGCCTTTAACTTTCGCCAAGGTGACCGCGTGAGCTGAGGCATCATCAAAATTTTCGCCACGCAATATCACGGTCGCTCCGCGCGCGCTCACCGCGTCGCGTTTGATCGCGGGCGTATTGACGCCCATCACGATGGTTACTGGAATCCCCAGATGCTGCCCCGCAAGCGCAACCCCCTGGGCGTGATTACCCGCAGAAGCGGCCACAACCCCTCGCCTAGCAGCATCACGCGGCATTTGGCGCATGAGGTTATAAGCCCCTCGAACCTTGAAACTAAAGATTTCTTGCTGGTCCTCGCGTTTGAGCATCACCCCGGCGCCTAATTTTGACGATAGCCTCGGCGCCTTGGTGAGCGGGCTCATCTGCACCAAGTCGTAGATGTCTGCCTCTAAGATCTTTCTTATATACTTGTCCATCTCATTACTCTGCAGCTTATCGACACATTTTAGCGACAATTTATAGACCCAAAGCACGAGGATTCATGAGCACAACCCTTATCAAAGAAAAAATTGGTCAAGCCGCGGCCGACTATATTGACCCCTTTCTTACTCAGGAATCGATCATTGGGGTGGGTACCGGATCAACGGCCAATTGCTTCATCGATGCGCTCGCAAAGGTTCGCCATCGGTTTGCAGGCGCGGTCGCAAGTTCAGCGGCTACCGAGGAACGACTTCGAGCCCATCAAATCCCCTTGGTCTCTCTGAACGAAGCCGGCCGATTGGCGGTTTACGTTGATGGCGCCGATGAAATCGATCCCAACTTTTCAATGATTAAAGGGGGTGGCGCTGCGTTGACTCGAGAGAAAATTGTCGCGGCAGCTTCTGACACCTTCGTGTGTATCGCCGATGCCACCAAAGCGGTTGCTTGCCTTGGGCAGTTCCCTCTGCCGGTCGAAGTCATTCCCATGGCTCGCTCGCTGATTGCGCGTCAACTTGCGGCAATCGGCGGCTCACCGGTCTGGCGCGAGGGCACCATCACCGACAATGGCAATGTGATACTGGACGTATTTGATTTGACTATCAGAGATCCAAAGGACCTAGAAATCGAGATCAATCAGTGGCCAGGGGTGGTCACGTGTGGCTTATTCGCGGCTCGCGGCGCCGATGTCTTGTTGATTAACGAGGGCGATTCGATTCTCGTAAAGAAACGCCCCTAAACGTCAATCACTTTCCCGGGGTTCATCACGCCATCGGGATCAAAAGCTCGCTTTAACGACTTGAGCTGATTGATTTCGGCTTCGGACCGCGTGTATTTCAAGTAGCGTTTTTTGAGCTGGCCAATACCGTGCTCTGCAGAAACGCTCCCGCCGAATTCTTGCACGATAGCCATGATGGCATCCCCCACGGGTTCACAGCGAGCCTGAAATTCCTCGATCGACTCATCCTCTGGTCGCAGCAAATTCAGATGGACATTTCCGTCTCCGATGTGTCCGAACCAAATCACGTCGACGCCCTCTAGCGACTGCCTCACGCGCTCATTCACGGCGTTTAAGAAAGCTGGCGCTTGGTGGATGCTCACGGACAAGTCATGTTTGTAGGGCGTTCTGGGGGTAATGGCTTCCGAAATGCCCTCCCGGTAATGCCATAGGGCCGCATTCTCTCGCTCGCTTTGTGACAAGATGCCATCAACAACGATCCCTTCGCGGTAAAGGGCGTCGAACGTTGGGACCCCTGCGTCATCTGCGTGATTTAGGGTTTCATACTCGATTAAGACAAAAAAAGGCGCTTCCGGCAGGCTTGATGATTCGCCCAGATGCTGTGTCACGTGATTCGCCGCCTCTCGGGAAAAGAATTCGAATGCGGTGAGCACCAAATTCTGACGAGCCACTTTCAAAACTCTCAACGTATCCTCTAAGGACTGCACGCCAAGCACCATCACGCGAAGTCCCTGTGGCTTTGCGGTCAGACGCATCCAAGCTTGGGTCACCATGCCAAAGATTCCCTCTGAGCCGATGAAGAGCTGCTGCAGATCTGGGCCGGTTGCGTTTTTCATAAGTCCCGCATTGAAGGTCATGGCTTCGCCTTGACCCGTGACCACTGACAGACCGGCTACCCAGGCCCTCGTGAGCCCATATCTCAGCACTTTAATCCCACCCGCGTTGGTCGCGATATTGCCCCCCACTTGACTGGATCCAGAAGACGCAAAATCAACCGGATAGAAGAGCCCCTGATCCTCGGCAAAATTCTGAAGCGTCGCGGTAATACAGCCAGGCTGTAACCGAACCAACTGGTCTTCCTCGATGTAGTCGATAATGGCGCGCATACGCTCAAAACTGACCACGACTTCGCCATCACACGCCGTGGCGCCACCCGAGAGCCCCGTTCTTCCACCCGAAGGGACCAACTTCAATCCTCGACTTCGGGCGAGGTGGACGAGTTCAATGACTTGATCTTGTTCTTTGGGAAAAACAATGGCGCTGGGATTCGGCCTCAAATAACGCGACCAATCCTGGCCGTAATGGGTTAAATCGGGCTCATTCGTCAGAATCTCCGCCCCATCAAAGACGGGCCGAAGGACCTCCGCAATATCGATCATGCGGTTTGGTATCGGGTCGCCATCGCTTCTAGAGAGATCGGCTTGATCGACGCCGCTTGGCCGGCCGTCCCAAAGGCCTCATAACGGGCGATGACAATTTCCTTCATCGCTTGGGTTGCGACTTGCAAATACTTTCGAGGATCAAACTCACTGGGATTCTCCTTCAAGAATCGACGGATGGCACCAGTGGAAGCCAAACGCAAATCCGTATCGATGTTCACCTTCCGCACCCCATGTTTGATGCCTTCTTGGATCTCCTCGACCGGCACACCATAGGTTTCTGGAATCTGGCCACCCGCATCATTGATGATGGTTAACCACTCTTGGGGGACGCTCGAAGAGCCATGCATCACCAAGTGCGTGTTTGGGATGCGTTCGTGAATCGCTCGAATTCGATTGATCGCCAGAATATCTCCGGTGGGCGGGCGTGAAAATTTATACGCGCCATGACTCGTGCCTATCGCAATGGCGAGCGCGTCACACCCCGTTTGCGCGACAAAATCAGCTGCCTGCTCAGGATCAGTCAACAATTGATCCATGGACAGGGTACCGCTCGCGCCAACGCCGTCCTCTTCTCCCGCCTCGCCGGTTTCAAGGGACCCGAGACACCCCAATTCGCCCTCCACCGTCACACCGCAGGCGTGCGCCATATCAACCGTTCGCTTTGTGACCTCTACGTTGTATTCGTAACTTGCTGGCGTCTTTTGATCCTCGAGAAGCGATCCATCCATCATCACAGAGGAGAATCCGAGTTGAATCGAGCGCTGACAAGCGGCGGGCGATGCGCCGTGATCTTGATGCATCACCACAGGAATATCGGGGAACTCCTCAACGGCGGCCAGAATGAGGTGCCGGAGAAAGTTGGCACCCGCATATTTTCTTGCGCCAGCCGAAGCCTGCACAATCACCGGACTCATGGTCTCGGCTGCGCCCTCCATAATGGCCCGCATCTGTTCCAAGTTGTTGACATTGAATGCAGGAACCCCATAACCGTTCTCCGCAGCATGATCGAGCAACTGCCGCATACTGATAAGTGCCATATCGTTTTCCCTCCTCCGACTGTCTAGTTATGTGCCGCTGATTCCCACGCTATTTTGTCTGGGTCTGTCTTCTGGGGCGACCCGTCAAACCTAGACAAATGGCGTTTCCTTGCGCATCCGAAAAAGTGCGCCACGCCAAGTATCCCTTTGACGGCCTCAGCAAGGATCGCTATGTCCGACGCGCGGCTAACGCTGCAACCGCCGGCAACGTCTTGCCCTCGACAAATTCAAGAAAGGCGCCGCCCCCTGTGGAGATATAGCTGATTTGATCGGTAACGCCGAACAACTCAATCGCTGCCAATGTATCCCCGCCACCCGCAATCGAGAAGGCGTTCGACTGAGCAATCGCCTCCGCCAAAACACGCGTGCCTTGTGCAAACGGCGCCATTTCAAAGACCCCCAACGGTCCATTCCAAATAATGGTTTGGGCAACCACTAATTCTCCGGCTAACGCGGCAGCCGTTTCAGGGCCGACGTCTAAAACCATCTCGTTCTCACGCACATCACTGACTGGAACGGTCCGAATGTTTGCCGTTTCAGAAAACCCGTCTGCCACTACCACATCTGTGGGCAGCGGAACTCGAGTTCGACTCATAATCTCACGGGCTGATGCCATTAATTCGGGCTCATAAAGCGATTGACCCATGGCATAACCTTTAGCGGCCAAAAAGGTGTTCGCAATACCACCCCCAAGAATCAGGGCATCCACTTGATCGCTCAGCGCTAGCAGGACCTCCAATTTGGTCGATACTTTACTCCCTCCAACCACCGCCATGAGCGGCCGCTGGGGCGATGCTAACGCTCGACCCAGCGCTTCCAATTCAGCTTGCAACAGCGGGCCTGCACAGGCGGATGTGGCGTACTGAATCACACCAGCCGTTGAGGCTTGCGCTCGATGAGCAGTGCCGAAAGCATCCATCACGAACACATCACACAGGTCCGCCAATTGTTTTGACAATTCGGCGTCGTTGGCTTTTTCACCTTCACACAGACGGATATTTTCAAGCAGTATCAGACGATCGTCGGGAAGGGACTGGCCACCTAAAAATTGATCCACCAATCTGACCGGCTCACCGAGCAAGGTGGAGAGACGCTCAGCAACGGGGGCGAGGGTAACCTCTGGCTGTGCCAAAATCGGCTCACCTTCTTTAGGACGACCTAAATGCGATGCAATGAGTATCTGCTTTGCACCACCTTCTAGCAGCTGTTTGAGCGACGGCAGTGCCGCTCGAATACGAGCATCACTCACAACCACACCATCGCGCACGGGCACGTTGAAGTCCTCTCGGATCAACACGCGACGGTCTCTAAACTCGGTATTCTTGAGTGTGTTAACGTCCAGCATTCAGAACTCGCTCAGCCTTCATCACCACGTTATCAGTTGTGAATCCAAAATGGCTCATCACCTGACCGCCGGGACCCGAGGCACCAAAGGTGTCAATCGAGACGACGTCGCCATCGAGGCCGACCCACTTTCTCCAGTAGTCGCCATGACCCGCTTCGATCGCCACCCGGCTTCTCACAGTCGGTGGCAGCACCCGCTCCCGATAGGCAGCATCTTGGGCTGCAAAGACTTCAGCACAAGGCATTGAGACCACACGCACCCCATGGCCCTTGGCAGCTAAAACCTCTGCTGCCTCGCGAGCAAGGGCAACTTCCGACCCCGTTGCGATGAGAATCACGTCAGGACGCTCGCCATGTTCAGTCAGAATGTAACCCCCCCGACTGATCTCGCTGACTTGTTCGTCGCTGCGCGCCTGATGGGGCACCGATTGACGCGACAGCACGAGCGCCGTGGGCGCTCCTCGTCGCTCAATAGCATGGCACCACGCAGCACGGACCTCCACCGAATCACAGGGACGCCAAGTGCACAGATTGGGCGTGGTTCTCAGATTGGTCAACTGTTCAACAGGTTGATGGGTTGGGCCGTCTTCACCTTGGCCAATACTGTCGTGGGTGTAAACATGCACGGAGCCAAGCTCCATCAGCGCAGACATTCGAACGGCATTGCGTGCGTATTCCATGAACATGAGAAAGGTCCCTGTAAAGGGAATGAGGCCCCCATGCAGTGCCATACCACTTGCAATCGCCGTCATGGCAAATTCTCGAACGCCATAATAGATGTAGTTACCTGCCGAAGGGTTTGATGTCACAGGTTTTGCCGCTGACCAAATGGTACTGTTGGACCCTGAGAGGTCTGCAGAGCCTCCTATTAGTTCGGGTAAAAAGTCGCTCAGCTCAGCAATAAAATCACCCGAGGATTGCCGCGTCGCCTTACTCGCGCCTGCAGCTTGTGCCGCTTGCAAGGCAGCTGCCGAAAAAGCTGGCCAATCATCGGGCAACTGTTTCTGCATTCGGCGTAAAAAACTCTTCGCATCATCCGGAAACGCAGCCTCATAGGCCGCAAACGCCGCTTGCCAAGAACCCTCAGCTTCAATACCTTTCGCTCGCGCATCCCAGGCCTCATAGATCGCCTCAGGGATTTCGAAGGGCGCTGACGACCAGCCCAATGCTGCG